>Ga0187894_10000746_pt1 | contig 43804 bp, 32 predicted proteins | sample GBC1701081metaG_FD_136650 | JGI IMG/M metagenome (GOLD analysis project Ga0187894, IMG submission 136650) | White microbial mat communities from a lava cave in the Kipuka Kanohina Cave System on the Island of Hawaii, USA - GBC170108-1 metaG ... | reverse complement strand
GCGCCCAAACAACTCTATCGCAAATTCGTGGAGACGAGCGGCACAATCGAGATTGAGCAGGATCGGATTGTCGTGCGCTTTGACAAACGCAGTCACAATCCGATTTTGCGGGAAGCCGCTCTCGACCAGCCGAATCAAAAGATTCCCTGGTTGCAGAATCTACCTGTGGTCTTCAAGTACCCGTAAGGGGACTAGAAGACCCCAAAAAATTAATTGATTTCCGTCCGTGGAAATCGGCGTTTAACGGTCGCATTGGCAAAAGAATACCGAAGCGCAAAAACTTCGGCGACCATTCCTTGCATTTGTGGCTTTTACAGCCTCACCGGGAACTGCTGCCAGAGGGAGCGCCAGGTTTACAGAGATTGACCGAGACTGGCTTCGACTTTCTGGCGATAACTGCGGCTGAGTTTCAGTTCCGTGCCGTCGTGTAGCGCTACCAGAAAGTCGCCGTGTGAATGCGGATGAAGCTCTCTGATTCTTTGCAAATTGACGATCGTCGAACGGTGAATGCGTAAGAACCGTCTGGCGTCTAATTTCGCTTCAAGTTCGCCGAGCGAAATACGATGTAACCAGGTTTTGCCGGCGGTGTGAACCTGGACATAGACGCCTGCGGCTTCGATCCAATCAATTTCTTCCACGCGCAAAAAAAGGACTCGCCCGCCATCTTTGATCATCAGGCAATCGAGCGGAGCGCTGGTATTTTGAGGCTGTTTAGGTTGAATTTGATCCAGCAATGAAAGGATCCGATGACTCAATTCTTCTCGCTGGCGCCCGCGCACGAACGACAAAACGCGCGCCAGGCTGCGCTCAAAACGTTCATCGCTAAAGGGCTTCAAAAGATAATCGAGGGCGCTGACCTCGAACGCCTTCAGCGCATAACGATCGTAAGCCGTCACGAAAATGGTAGCGGGCATTTGCGCCGCGCCGATCGCATCGACGACGCCAAAGCCGTCCAGCCCCGGCATCTGGATATCCAGCAATAACAGATCAGGTTGCAGCGCCCGGATTTTCCGTACCGCATCCGCGCCGTTCGAGCACTCCGCCACAATGGCAATTTCAGACTGTTTTTCCAGCAACTCGCGCAAACGGCGACGCGCGGGCTTTTCATCATCGACGATAATCGCTCGGATTTTTTCCATTCGCGTCTTCCTCTGACTTTGCGCCGTTTGTTTGAAACGGCAGGATGATCTCGACCGTGACGCCGCCGTCCTCAGCATTGCCCACGGTCAGTTGATGCGCCGCTGGATAAAGCTGTTCGAGCCGCTGTTTCGTATTGGTCAAACCGACGCCGGCGTGCGCATCCCAATGCCAACCCTCAGGCAAGCCGGGACCGTCATCGCTGACTTGCAAATGCAATTGTCCATCCTCCCTGGCGGCGAGAATTGTCACGGAAACCGGCGTGGTCTGTTGCGCGACGCTATGCCGAATCGCGTTTTCAACCAGGGGTTGCAGGATCAAGCTCGGCACTGCCGCCGGCAAAGTGTCCGGCGCAATTTCCATTCGTAACTGCAAACGATCTTCAAACCGCACGCGTTGAATCGCCAGATAATGGTCAAGCATTGCCAGTTCCGCCGCAAGCGTCGTTTCCTGATCTTCGGAATGTTCGAGCGAAAAGCGCAGCAGGTCGCCCAGATGTTCGATCATCTGCCGCGCGCCGCGCGGATCTTTTTCGACGAAGGCTGAAATCGTGTTGAGCGCATTGAAAAGAAAGTGCGGATGAAGTTGCGCTTTCAGATTGAGCAGGCGCGCTTCGGTCAGTCGCTGTTCCAGTTGTGTCGTCTTCAATTCAAGCTGCGCCGCCTGCAGTTTTCGATCCTGCGATTCGCGGTTGTAATCCCATGCCATCCAACCGCCCGCGATCAACCAGTAGATCAAATAATTCCACTGGAACGCGCCGCCCAACGACTGTTTGATACTCGCAAAGGCGAGCATCGGGTCGCTCGTGATTCCCGCCGCCAATCTGCCCCGAACGAGCGCATCCGCCAGGAAGGCAACGAGAAAAAACGCGGCGGTGAGGAGAAAGCTTAACGGCAGATGCAGAAACAATCGCTGTAACAAAGACCGTCCCGGCGCGATCCAGCGGGCGATTCGAATGATGACCAGCGAAAGCGCGCCCCACGTAAACCACCACACCATTGCTCCCTGGAGCGCTCCGAGATAGGAGTCGGCAGGCCCGCCCATGCCGGTTTGGCTGAAAAAGATGCGGGTGGAAAAGAAAAGGCTGACGACCAGACAGCAGCCGAACCACAGCAAAAATTTTCGAGTCAGGTTACGCATATTTGCACCCAAGCCGGATCACTCTGAGCGAGTGATTCTCTATTTTCTATTCACAACAGGCAAATCAATGAACGAGGCGTTGCGTTGTTGCGAGCCACACTAATGACGGGCGTACCTTCCGCAGGCAGTCGCACGAACGTATCTTTGTCCGCTCCGGCGATCGCGACGCGTATGCGATGGCCTTTTTTGATCAAGACCGAAGTCGGGTAAAGACCGAATGTGATTTCCCCTGTCTGCCCGACCACGAGGGGCTGAGCGTCTTTGCGCTTGAACGAGTGATACGGGATCGGCAGTTTGTAAGGCTGCGGTTCGCTGGAGATTTTGCGATGAATCGCCCGCAACATCCCTTCGGTGTCGCCCGTATCGCGGACTTCATCGCGCGCCCAGGGAGCCGGCCAGCGCCCGAACGATGCGCCTGTGCCGCGCACGTCTGTGTTGACGACCGCGTAACCGTGATTGATCCAGTAGCGGTCAGCGCCGGTCGGTTGACGCCCTTCCGTGGCGCGCCAGTAACGGGTCTGCGTTAATACGGTCGGCAGCTTCGTATCGGCGGGCAAATCCCTCGGCAATATCACGTCGGCGGCGATCTTCACGCCGTCGGGCATTGCGATGTAGACGGAGCGCAACGCTGCCTCTCTGTTCGCCGGCGCCACTTCGCATTTGCCGAATTGATAGGCTTGCTGCGCATATGACGCGAGGCTCATCTGCGCGGCAAGCATAGTAGAGATGATCAACGACAGAGCTTTGCAACGCGTCGCTGGCGCTTCTCCAGACCAGATCGCATCAAGCAGCGCGTTCCCATCTCTCCCGACCTGCTCGGCAAATTTCTCCCGTTCTTTCTCTTCGGCCGGTAATCGATATTCTTCTGCGCCTTTCCCATAGCGATCCAACCATTCGACCGGAATGTTGGCGATGACCCAATCCGGATCTACCGTCGCCAAAACATTGAGCGCGGCGCGCAGTGTTTCCACCACACGCTCAAGCCGATTGAGATCGCGAACTGCCGCCAACACGTGCGTCGAATCGGTTCGTTGAAGAGTTCGTTCCTTTACCAGTTTTTGTTCACGCAGGATTGATAAGACCTTGTCGAATAGTCTGCGTTCGACCCCACCTTCGAGTAATCTAGACCGAAACTCACACAATACCGAGTAGTCGAAGCCCGCGTCCTCCAGTTCCAAGCACAATAAGTATTTCCAGTCAATCCGGCCACCAACCGCATTGGCGGCATTGCGATCCGAAAGCCCTTCGAGGAATTGCAAGATTGTGACCAATGCCAAACGAAACGGGGATTGCCCTGGCTGTCCGCTTTTAGGGAAGAGATCGGCAAAATCTTGATCCTCAAAGATAGTCCCGAGTTGATTGTAGAGTCTCATACACAGGCTGCTCTGAGGGAATGCGGAGCGAGCAACACGGGCTGTTTGTTCGGGGACGGTGTAGATGGATACCGGCTGTAGTGACATTCTAACCTCCTGGATGATGGAATGACCTTCGTCAGTGAGTCTACATTGATCAACCGACCTCGCATAGAATAGGAGGGTTTTGCCGGCGTGGAGTTATTGAAATTATTGACTTTGGAGTTCGCCAACAGTATCACTTTTGCCGCAAGGATACTCTGGTTCATCAATTCCGGCGATCTCAAACTCGTTCGCCTGGAGTCCGAGGGCCAGCAATTGATCGTCAATTTGCGTCCTGCCGGCCGATGGATTGGCCTGGCCTCGGTGATCAGGCTACTGAACCCGCCGCGGCGCGAGGGAAGGCGCCGGAACAATTTGCGCTGGAATCACTCTCATGATCGGCTTGACAATGACGCGCGTGATCTGCCCGCGCGCGCGCCTGAGGACACTCTCAATAATGCCCTTTTGACACATCCTATCGCTCCCATTACACTCACAAATGAGCCGTTGATCTGAAGTAGCTGCCAGGGCGATCTGCCGGCCTACTGTCAGTCCAATAAAAGCCTAATCGAGGAGTATAAGGTGGGGATCATAGCTTTTATTATCATTCTATGCGCGATGGTGGTGATCCACGAATTCGGGCACTTCATCGTCGCCAAGATGTTGGGCATCGCGGTTGAAACTTTTTCGGTCGGCTTCGGACCGCGCCTGTTCGGTTTCAGAATCGGCGACACCGATTATCGTTTCAGCGCCATTCCGCTCGGCGGTTACGTCAAATTCCGCGGCGAAAATATGGAATTGCTGCAAGGGAAAAGCGAGGGCTCGGTTGACGAGTTCCTCTCGCAGCCGAAATGGAAGCGATTCCTGGTAGCCGTCGCCGGCCCTGTCTTCAATATCGTCACCGCGCTTTTGATTCCCACAGCCGCGATCATGATCGGCTTCCAGGACGATATTTATAACTCGCAGCAGGTTGTAATCGGCGAGGTCACGCCGGGTTCGACCGCTGAACAGTCCGGATTGCAGAAAGGCGACCGGATTGTCGCTTTTGGCAACCAGCAAAATCCGACGTGGGCGTATTGGCGCGACAGAGTTATCACCAACCTCGGCGAGGATATTCCGCTGAGCGTTGACCGCAACGGACAGGTCATTAACCTGAAACTCCGCCCGCGCATCGAAACTCGCGGCAAGGAGCCATATGGCGTTGTTGATCTTGAACCGCCGCTCACTTACATCGGTGTGGCGCAGGTGCAGAAAGGCTCGGCGGCGGAAAGCGCCGGACTGAAACCCGGTGACAGGATCACCGCGATCAATGGCGCGCCGGTCACGGGCTGGCATCAATTCCGCCGCGTAATTCAGGAAGGCCACGAAGTCACACTGAACGTCCAGCGAGGACAAGAGACTTTGACAATCAAAGGCTCGCCGCAAAAGCATGGTGAGGACTATTTGTTCGGCTTCACCCGCAGATTCGAGACAACGATGATGAAGACGGACTCGCTTGCGAGGGCGCTGCGCTTCGGATGGGATTCCAACATCCGCGTCCTTTCTCTCACAGGCGAAGTCTTCCAACAGATTTTCAGCGGCCAGCGTTCCGCGCGTGAGTCCCTCGCCGGGCCAATCGGAATCGCGCAACATACCGTCAGCGCCTATGAAATAGCGGGATGGGCTGGGGTCATCGAGCTTATGGGATTGCTCAGCCTGAACCTGGGCGTTTTAAACTTATTACCCATTCCGGTGCTCGATGGAGGCGTGATCCTGTTGCTCTTCATCGAATGGGTTTTAGGCCTGATCGGTTTGACCTTGACCATGAACTTCCGCGAGCGGTTCCAACAGGTGGGTTTCGTGCTGGTGTTATTGTTAATGGGCTTCGTCATCATCAACGACTCCGCCAGGCTGGTCGAACGATGGTTCGATAAACCGCCGGCGCAGGAACAGCAGAAGAAATAGTTTTTGGCCGAAAAACACGGGCGGTTCGGATTGACGGATCGCCCGTTTTTATTGAGCGGCGGGCGACGGCGCGATTTAAAGCCCAGCCTGGTCACATCTCACCTAACTCCCATCTCCTCAAAATCTATGGCGCAGGAAGAAAAGTTCGTTCGCGGCCTCGGTCTATTCGATTCGACGATGATCGTCGCCGGGGCGATGATCGGGTCGGGCATCTTCATCGTCTCGGCTGAAATCTCGCGACAGGTCGGCAGTCCGGGGTGGTTACTGGTCGTCTGGCTGGTCACGGGGTTGTTGACACTGATCGGCGCGATCAGTTATGGCGAACTCGCCGCGATGATGCCGAAAGCAGGCGGGCAATACGTCTACCTGCGCGAAGCCTTTTCGCCGATGTGGGGCTTCCTCTACGGTTGGACGCTGTTTCTGGTGATTCAAACCGGAACGATTGCGGCTGTCGCCGTAGGTTTCGCGCGTTACCTGGGGGCGCTCTGGCCGGCGATCTCCGAAAACAATTACATCATCGCGCCAATACGTTTAAGCTCCGGTTACGCGATCTCACTTTCGACGGCGCAACTCGTAGGCGTGCTGATGATCGCGCTGTTGACCTGGATTAACACACGTGGACTGAAAGTCGGCAAACTGGTGCAGAATATCTTCACTGTTACGAAGACAGGCGCGCTCGGAGCGCTGATCGTGTTGGGGGTGACGGTTGGTTATCAGGCGGTAGCCGCGAATGCGAATTTCGGCGATCTGTGGACCGCGCGAGGCTCCTTGCAAGATGTGGGCGACGGGTTGACCGCGGCGACGGCGTTCGGATTGTTCGTCGCCGTCTGCGTCGCGCAAACCAATTCGCTCTTCTCAGCCGACGCCTGGAACAACATCACATTCACGGCAGGCGAAGTAAAAGACCCGCGTCGCAACGTTCCGCTCTCGCTCGCATTGGGCACGACGCTGGTCATCGGCCTGTACCTGTTGGCCAATATCGCTTATTTGACGACGCTGCCGCTCGGCGCGATTCAACAGGCCCCGAGCGACCGCGTGGCTTCGGCGACGGCAGACGTAATTTTTCCCGGCTATGGCGCGGTGATTATGGCCGCGGCGATCATGATCTCGACGTTCGGTTGCACGAATGGGTTGATTCTCGCGGGCGCGCGAGCCTACTACGCGATGGCGCGGGACGGTCTCTTCTTCCGCCCTGCCGGGGAATTGAATCGCAACGCCGTTCCTGCGTGGGGATTAGTGATTCAGGGTGTCTGGGCGTCTATCTTGGTTCTGCCGCGCACGGTCAGACCCGATGGATCGTACGGCAATCTTTACAGCAACCTGCTGGTCTACGTGATTTCGGCTGCGTTGATCTTCTACATCCTGACAATCGCCGGAATTTACGTATTGCGCGTGAAGCGACCAGACGCCGAACGACCCTACAAAGCGTTTGGCTACCCAGTGGTTCCCGCTCTATACATCATTGGCGCGGCGGTAATTCTGGTTGTGCTTTTTATCTATCAAACGGCTACCACGTGGCCGGGATTGGCGATTGTCCTGTCTGGCGCGCCGGCCTATCTGCTCTGGCGCGCCCAGGCGCATAAACGAGCGGTCGCCGCTCAAAACTAAACTGGCACTGTTAAAACATCAGGAGAAAGAGAAAATGGTGGATGAGAATAAGGATTTGGGTGTGGCTGAATTCACCGAAGGAATTCGTGAGAGAGTCGGCGAAAACTCCGGCCTCGACGCTGTGATCAAATTCGCCTTCGACGAAGGCGGCATGATCTTCATTGACGGCAAATCGGTTCCGAACATTGTCAGCAACGAAGACCTCCCGGCCGACGCCACCCTGAAGATGTCTCTCGATACGATGAACAAACTCTACCGCAAGGAGACGAACGGGATGATGGCCTTTATGTCGGGCAAGATAAAGCTCGAAGGGAATATGATGGCGGCGATGAAGCTGGATCAGATCCTGGGTTGAAGGTAAGTTAACTTCGTAGCGGGATCAATGCGCGCAATTGTCGATCGCGCATATAAAGCCCCAACCAGAGCAGTATGCCTAGAATGATCGGGAAGATGACGGAAAAGGGTGGAGCTCCGATGCGTACCTGGGCGGAAACCGCGCCGCCGAGGTAGCCCGTCAGTAGAATTGCTCCAAGAATGGAAGTGCGCGGGATTACGTAAAGGACGACGCAGGCGGTCAGGGCGCCCCCAATGCCGATAATGACGCTCTCTGGGTACCCGAGCTGAACAGTCGCCTCCAAGACGAAGGGTGGTTTAAACAATTTGGCCACGCCGTCGAAGAGCAGGAAAAGCACTGGTAAGGCGCTGATGATGTAACCGGCTCGAACCCAGCTCTTGGAGTCGGCGGTAGTTTGGCTATCAGTTTGCATAACGCTCCAGTTAGGTGGCATTGCCATTGTTCGCCGGTTGATAGGTCAGGATCACAACCCCGTTTCTGGTTATCTTCGAAGCCGCAAGTTGCAGTTGTTTGATTCCTCGCCCGTCCTGAAACAGGCGCGAGCCACTGCCAGCAACCACCGGGTAGATTTCCAGTCGCAGTTCGTCGAGCAGGTCCGCATGCAGCATGGCTTCCACCAACGTAGGGCTACCGTGGATGCCGATGTTCTTTCCAGGTTGCCGCTTCAGCGCTGTGATCGCGTCAGCGAGGTTGCCTTTGACCAGCGTTGCGCTGTTCCGCGCTCCCCACTGGGCGGAATCCAGGGTCTTGGATACCACATACTTTGGCACGTTGTTAATGTGGCTGGCGAATGGCTCTACGGTCGAAGTTGGCCAATAGTCCGCCCACTCCTGATAGGTGACGCGCCCTAAGAGCATGGCGTCCTCCTCTGCCACTCTTGCAAAGAAATCGGCCAGCACTTCTTCAGTATCTCGCAGTTTCACTATCGTATCAGTGACTACATCGAACTTCACTACTCCGTCCAATGTCATGATCAGATGCGCAACTACCGTTCTCATTTGAGCTCTTTTCTTCTACTGTTTGGGTGTTTTTGGCGCCTTTGGTTTCTTTTGTCCCGTTGGCGTTTTTGGCCGTGGGCCGGCGTCATTGAGAGCTATGGCGGCGCGGATGAGGTCCTTTAGCGCAGCCTCATCGATGACATCGCCTTCGTGGATATCAATGGCGCGGGTCGCCTTGGCGTCGAGACCAGCGTTGAAGAGACCTTGTGTATCGCGAAGCTGTGCGCCCCTGAAAAAGTTTACCTTGACATGATCTTGGAAAGCTCCGACGGCCACCACATTTCCATTGTGCGACCACACTGGCGTGTTCCATTTCCATTCTTCAACGAGGCCAGGCGCGGCTTCGTTGATCAGTTTGCGCAGGCGCGCAAGCGTTTTGCCGCGCCAATCGGCGAGTTTGTCGATGTAATCGGTAATTCGCTCAGATCCGTTCATCGCCCGTACCGTAACTTATTAAAAGGGGGGTGTATTGTATAAAAACGACAACTGCTGATCCCCACGAGCGATTTTTGCGGGTGTTTGTCCGATCAAGTATTTGAGCGATCGGGTGAGATGCGCTTGATCGAAATAGCCGGCTTCGTGAACTGTGTCGAGGATCGAGACGCCTTGCTTCAGCAGATTCGCCGCAAGGCGAGCGCGTTCGATTTGACGGAACGCGCTGTGCGTCATCCCTGTCGCTTGCAGAAAATGACGCTGCGCGGATCGGAGGGAGAAGTCCTTCATCTGACCTTGTAATACCGCGGCTACGGTGAGGTCACGCGCAATCAGCCCATCATGCGCAAGCCGGCTTACAAATGTTTCCGCATTCTCAAAGTCAGGATATTCCCACGCCGAGCCATTCAGCCAGAAGGAATGACCGGACGCGTCAGGCAAATTCACATCTCTTCGATCTCGGATATCTCTTACGGGTAGTTGCGGCATGAAAGCGCCCAGCTTGAAGCGAATGCCGATCCACTGGCCTTCCGCGGGGCAGTCCGCTGTCGTCGCTTTCGTCTCCGGTCCGCGCACGGTGAGAGTTGTTTTGCCCTGGTGTCGCGTCACCACCATCTCCCAATGACTCGCGGCGACCGAGAGAAAAGAGCCGGCGCGCTCGCTGTGACAACGCCAAATCCTTTCAACGAAAGGTGAGTCCGATGGCCTGTTTTCAAAGATAAGAAACATGCCTCTGCCTCCTGTCCAATGTTGCAAAGATTGTCGAGACCCGGGAAGGATCAAAATCTCATTTTGATCCTCCATCTTCACCCGGCTGGGCTTTGTTCTGTTCATCGAGCCACGTCTTGAGCGGCGCGAAATAATCAATAATCGCCGTCGCATCCATCTTCTCTTCGCCGGTCAACGCCTTCAGCGCTTCAGGCCAGGGACGGCTCTGTCCTATTTCCAGCATCTTCTTCAATTTTTCGCCCACCTGTTTGTTGCCGTAGATGGAGCAGCGGTTGAGTGGGCCTTTGTAACCGGCGTCGCGGCACATCGAACGATGAAATTGGAATTGCAGGATGTGCGCGAGGAAATAACGCGCGTAAGGCACGTTGGCCGCCACGTGATATTTCGCCCCGGCGTCGAAGTCCATCTCGCTGCGTAGCGTGGGCGGCGAGATATTCTGGTATTTTTCGCGCAACTCCCACCAGGCCCTGTTGTAATCGCCAGGCCCGATTTCGCTTGAAAAAACCTTCCATCTCCACTGATCAACCAGGTAACCGAACGGCAGGAACGCGACTTTGTCCAACGCAAGTTTCATCAACAACCCGATGTCGGCGCTCTCGGGCGGCGCGGCGGCGATCAATCCGATCTGCTTCAGGTATTCGGGAGTGACCGACAATGCGATGGCGTCGCCGATGGCCTCGTGAAAGCCGTCGTTCGCGCTGTTTTGATAGAGCGGCGGTTGCGGCGCGTAGGCCATCTGGTAATAGTTGTGCCCAAGCTCGTGGTGGATGGTCTGAAAATCTTCGTCATTGATCTTGATGCACATCTTCAGCCGCACGTCTTTCTGGTTGTCAATGTCCCAGGCGCTGGCGTGGCAGACGACGGCGCGGTCTTGAGGCTTTGTGAAGAGCGAACGCTGCCAGAATGTTTCCGGCAGCGGGTCAAACCCGAGCGAAGTGAAGAAACCTTCGCCGTAACGCGCCATCTGTTTGGCGTCGGTCTTCTTTGCTACAAGAATTTTGGTCAGATCATAAGTCGGCGCGCCCGTGGCGGGTTTGACAATGTCGTATACGTTGCCCCAGCTCTGACTCCACATATTACCGAGCAGATGCGCGGGAATTGGGCCGTTGGCGGGCACAATATCGCCATATTTCTGCCGCAGCCTGGCGCGCACGTAGGTGTGCAACGAATCGTAAAGCGGTTTGACCTGCAGCCACAGACGTTCCATCTCCGCGGCGAATTGGTCAGGCTCCATGTCGTAATTCGACCGCCACATTGCGCCTACGTCCTTGAACCCCATCTCGTTCGCGCCCTTGTTGGCCAGTTCGACAAAACGACCATAGTCCTTGCGGTATTGCGGCGAGACCTTATGCCAACCCAGCCAGGCTCTCTTCAACTCTTCGGGGTCGCGGCTCTCGGCCATAGTCGTTTCGAGGTCACCGAGGCTCAGGCATTTCTTCTTCGCTTCGCCGGCGCCGCTCTTCTGACCTGGTTTTGCCGCGGCGGCGTCAGTGGCGGGTTGCTCAGGGCAATATTCAAATTTGCCGTATTCGCTCTCCATATTAACTGCAATCCTGGTCAGTTCTTCGCGTTCGGCGGGGTTTGACGGCGCGGGCAAGGGGACCGCCAACTTCAACAATTTTATCTTGCGGGCCACATCCGGCGACAATTGGAGTCCGTTGAATTGGCGCGACTCGTCGGCCAGTTCTTTGATCGTCGCGATCAGGTTCTCCTTGGCGTCCGCCGCGATGGACTCCGTGTCGTTGGTGATGAAATTGCTTTGCACCCAGCTCGCGCGGCCGTCTTTGATGGTCGCGGCCAGGTAACGTTTCTCCGCTCTTGTCATGAATGTCTCGGCGTCATCGGCGGCTGGCTTCGAGCCGGTCGGGTTCGTCGAGCACGCGGTGAAAAGCATCGTCGCAAGCGCCAGCGAATGGCTTCCGAGAAGACAGCGAAATTGAATAGTTTTTTTCATAAAATTCCTCCCGTTAAATGAGAGTTGGTAGTCATGCTTGATTCGACAACCGCCAATTTCATAGAACGTCTAGTGTGATAACGTAGATCAGACCATCAATTGTCCGCCATTGATTTCAATCGTCTCGCCGTGAATGTAGCTCGCGGCGTCGGAAGCCAGAAACGCGATCACCCGGCCGCATTCTTCCGACGTTCCCACGCGGCCCATCGGAATGGTCGCGACGAATCGCTGCAAAAGCTCCGGAGTGGACATCCGGTCGTGAAAGGGCGTGTCAATCACTCCGGGCGCGACTCCATTGACGCGAACGCCGTATGGCGCAAGCTCTTTGGCCAACCCTTTCGTCAAACACATCACGCCCGCTTTGGCCGCCGCGTAAACAGTCGCGCCAGGGCCACCGCCGTGATGTCCTGCAATTGAACCGACGTTGACGATCACGCCGCGCCCGCGATCAATCATTTCAGTCATCACGGCCTGCGAACAGAGCAGCACGCTCTTGAAGTTGAGGTTTATCACGCGATCCCACAATTCTTCGCTGAATTCGAGCAACGAACAGCGCTGGATCAAATCTCCGGCGTTGTTGACCAGAATGTCTACCGGCCCAAGCCGCGCGCGCGTGGTTTCAATCAGCGATTGCGCGCCCTGTTTTGTCGAGACATCGGCTTGAACGATTATTGCGCGCCCGCCTTGTGACTCGATAATGCGGCTGGTCTCTTCAGCCCCCGCCTGATTTTTATTGTAGTTGATTGCTACACGCGCGCCGCATTCAGCCAGCGCGATGGCCGTCCATCGCCCGATCCCTGTGCTCGCGCCGGTGACAACCGCAACGCGCCCGTTTAGGTTCTGTTTGTTCATATTTGCTTTCTCCTTGAAGCGAGCGGCTCTCCGATGATCGGCCTGCTTGGGAGGCCCGCTTGCTACCGCTCGCGGTACTGATTCGTATAAACCGCTTCGCCGTTGATGATCGTCACAGCCAGATCGAGCGTCGAATTCTCGTCGTCCCACCGGAACAGGATCAAATCCGCTCGGCGTCCGATTTCAATTGATCCGAATTCATCGCAAACGCCGAGCAGTTCAGCCGGATTCGCGCTCGCCATTCGTAGCGCATCATCGAGCGTCGCGTCAGAATATTGAGCCGTCTTTGCGACGGCCTCAGGCATCTCCAAAACCGAACCGGCCAGATAAGGTGTGCCGGGCAGGCAGACGCGGCGCGCGGATGTGACTTCGACTTCGACGGCGCCCAGCCGGTAGCGGCCAGCCGGTTTGCCAGCCGCCGCAATCGCATCGCTGACGAGAATGCTACGCGCGACGCCTTTCGAGCGCAGAAAACATTTCACGACCGATGGCGGCAGGTGATGGCCGTCAACGATGAAGCTCGCCCACAGATCGTCATTCGCCAACTGTTCCCAGATGTAATTCGGATGGCGATCAATTTTGGCATGGGAGCCGTTGCCGAGATGTGTTGAAAGCCTGGCTCCGGCTCGCGCCGCATCGGCTATTTGCGCGGGTGTCGCCGCGGTGTGACCGATGGCGACGACGACGTCCGCGGCGCCTGCCCGCTCGATGAAACCAATCGCGCCAGGCCATTCGGGCGAAAGCGTGATGAGGCGAATCCGTCCGCGCGCGACATCCTGCCATCTTTGAAATTCGCTCCAATCGGGCGGGCGCGCATGTTGTTTCGGGTGCGCGCCGCGCGGGCCGTCTTCAGGCGAAATGAATGGCCCCTCGACGTGAATGCCGATCATCGCGCGCGCGAATTCCGGCGATTCATCGGCGGCGCGAACCAGGTTGGAAACGCATTTGGCGATGTGATCGAACGATCCGGTGATGATCGTGGGACAGAACGCGGTCACGCCCGCGCGCCAGAGGCTCCGTGTGGCTGTGACGATCTGTTCGGTGGTTGTGTTCGCGTCGTTGAAATCAACACCGTCGTAGCCGTTGATTTGAATGTCAATCAATCCGGGCGCGATGCGCAAATCTTCGCCGCCGAAGTTGCAAGCTTGCGATGAATCAGCGTCGCGCCATTCCGTAATCCGCCCATTGGCGACACATAACTCCGTCAGTTTATCGTCCGTACCAATCTTGCCTTTAATCTTCATTGCGCAGTGATTCCGGCGAGATATGTGACAATGCTATTTTTTCAGTGAAGATTGCATATTGCGGAAAGCCCGCAAACTGTAACACAACTCTGTCGCGGCTGAGTAGCCCGTGCGGGTATAATACCCGCGCCTCCTCCGGTTGATCCCGAGAACGTTTATGCGTGATGGAACTTCGAGAAGAATGCGGATAGCGATTGCTCTCTTTACGGCGATCCTCTGTTTCGCCGGGGCGCAACTCGCGTTCGGCCAGCAGGTCGGCCAGGCCGAACGATTGAACGAACTCAGGAGTCTGCGCGACCAACTCCAGTTGACCAACTCGTTGCGCGACTCGGATGTCGTCGTGGTCTTGAGCGAGCGGGCGCTCTCTGAGGCCGCGCAGCAGCTCGTAGGGCTTGAATTTCTGCTCTCGAACGGCAGCGTGTTGAAGTTGACTTCGGTTGAGAGCGAGCTGAAACCTGCCGCCGCCATTGTCAAAATCGGTCTACAAGCGAAATCGTCAATGACGGTCAACCTGCAACTGATCGGGCGGATCAACAGCGGCGAGCTTGAAAAAGGCGCGCTGCAATTGCCGTTACGGGTTACCGAAGTGAAGTTGATGAACGGACGCTTTTCATCGTTGTTTCTGAAAACGCTCTTCGGCGAATGGCTCAAACCGGAAACCTGGAGCGATGAATTGCCAGAGATTGAAATCCCGATGGAGATCGCGGAGACGATGCGGGTTCCGGCCGGGCGTTTCGATGTCGCGGGCGAAATGCCGATGGAGATCTCCACGCCCGATTACCAGACGCCATTGAAATTCGCCATCACGTCTCTGCTCGTGCTCGATAAACGCGTCGTGATCGCGCTGCGACTCGACCAAGGCGCTCCCGCCGCGCCCGTGATTCAAACATCATTCGAGAGCGCGAACGACAACGATCCGTTGGCGCCGCCTTCGGCGCTGGAGGACGAGATTGCGCGAATGAGCGAAGGTTTGAACTCAGGCGGCGACCTGCGCGCGACGCTCAGCCGCCGCGTGATCAACACACTGCTGGCGCAAATGACCGCGGCGCATAGCGCCGATTTCAACATCCGTCTCAAACGCGGGCGCATCCGCACGGAAGAGGTCAACGTGATCGTTAATGTCACGAATTACACCGATGTCGAGAGTGGCGAAGGTCGGGCGGATATGACTCAACTCAACATCGAACGGATCGCCGATGGCAAGGTTGATGTTAGGTTGAGCGGGCAAGGCGAGATGGACGCGCGAGTGAGCGGGCGTGAATACGGCATTCCTTACACCGTTTCGCCGCGCATGACTTTCTCGATCCAGGACCAGCCTTTGACGCTGGAATTCGGCGCCGAAGAGAAGCGGATATTCTTGCGCGCCTCGCCGGGTTCCACATTGCCGATCAATGTCCGGTTCAGCTTGAAAGTCGCGGGGCAGAATCTTGGATTCAGCCGCCAATCGGTCGCGCAAGCTGATAAGTGGCTGAACCGGATCGAACTGCCATCGTTTTTCGACCGCGAAATTTCGTTGCCGCGCAAAATGGAGATTGACGCCGGCGGCAATCTCCATATAACCGAAAGGCGGAATCTCAGCTACACGCTGTCTAACCTGCGCGTGGGCGCGAAAAACGACGCGATTGAAATCATTGCCGATGTCAAACTCAATCCACTGAAATGAGACCAGCGCAATAAAACACGTAAAAGCGATGGGCGCGGGTTCGACGCTCAAACACAGCAACGACACGATGAAGGCCGTCAGCGTTGGTTAGCGTTCCACATTCTCTAAAACCCAGATGCTCCCGGAAACTTCCATGATGGGCAGAACCAAGCGGTCGGCGGCAAGCGCTAACTCCATTCGGCCGAGGAGAGGCAAAACCATACGACCGGGGTTTTCAAACTCCGTTACGCGAAAGGCTTCGCCCACCGGCTTCCCCGTGCGCGGATCGAATCGGATGCCCCACACGTTGAAAAACCCTGTGCGATTCGAGACAAAGTAGATAGTCTTACCATCAGGCGACCAGCGGGCCTTTCCTTCCCAGTGTCTGTCTTCGGTGACGCGCGTCCAATCGCCGCCCGACGACGGCACGACATAAATTGTGGAGACCCCAGCCTCGGTCGTTCTGAGCGCATTAAAACAAATCCAGCGCTCATCGGGAGAGAAGCGTGGTTGCCAGAGGCTATATTCTGTGTGGGAAGTCACCACACGCATCTGGTTTTCCGCGTGCGGGGCGGCCCGAAGAGGAAAAAGGCTGATCAGGTATCGCCCTGGGGTTTGGCGCTCGGAATTTCCTAGGACCCACTCCCCGTCGGCAGACCAATCGTAAGCGAATTCATTTGCCTTGCCTGGAAGAGTGAGCGACTGTTCGTCGCCGCCAACGGCCGGCAGCCAAACGAGTGAATATTCAAACCGGGTGCGCTCAGGATTGGTTGCGCGGTCGCGACGATAGACAAGGCGCAGACCATCGCGCGACCATCGCGGGCTGTAGCGAGTGAAATCATCGGCTGGCGCCAGTAAGGTTTCGCGGCCATCATCGAGCGATTTCTCCCAGAGATCCTCTTTATTGGCGCGGCTCGCGACGAATACGAGCTTCCGGCCATCGCGCGACAGGTCAAGTTTCCAGGCGTCTCTGTCGGCTGAGGTAACCGGTCGGCCGGCCCCCTTGATGCGGCCCGTCGTCGCATTGAATGGCAGCGACCAGATGCGTGTCCTTTCAGTGCGAATGGTATAGGCCAGCTTTTTGCCGTCCGGGGAAATCGCGATCTCCGTATCAGGCCCCGGGTCGGTTGTCAGCCGTTCCGGGCCTCCGATCCAGCGTAAGGTCCGCGGTTCAACTTCGACTCTCCAGAGATTTCTGATCCCTTCGGAACTTCCTTCAAAATAGATAGCCCGGCCCGAAGGCGCCCAGAGGAAATTACTGTAATTGTTGAATCTGACGGAAGTTTTGAGCTGCTGCTCCAACTGCGCGGCGATCTCTGACTTGACGGTTGCGCCGTTCGATACTGAGATTGTCCAAAAGCCCCACCCCAATTTGAGGTGTCTGCCCCAGAGCGAGACGCGCTGGCCATCGGGATGCCAAGCCGCGCGCAGATAATCGAATTCGCCGAGAAATTCCGGCGCCAACTCTCGTGGTGGTTTTCCGTCGAGGCCCGCGAGGTAGACTTTGGGTACCCCAACCACGTTTTGCAGGGTCGCGCTGTAGAACAAAATCTGCGAACCATCAGGCGACCACCGTGGTCGGCAACCGAACCCGGCCACCTTACGTTCGTTTCCACCCAACGCGGGAACTACAAAAAGTCCGCCTCCATCACGTTCAGAACGGAAGACCATGCGGGTACCGTCCGGCGACCAATCCGGCTGCCAGTCGTGAGCCGGAGAGGTCGTCACTTGCACGGGATTGCCTTCGCTGACCGGCTGCACCCAGAGGTCGAAATTGCCACTTCGATCGGAACCGTAGGCAATCATATTTCCGTCGGGAGACCAGGTAGGCTCGCTTTGCAGACCCGGATCATAGGTCAGGCGCGACAGTTTCCTTTGCAGCGGCGCCTGCCCGGTCTGGAATCTTTGGCGGATCAATGGAGCCACAGAGGCAATAGCCGCGATTCCAACGAGCAAAGCCGCAAGCGCAACAGCCACACCTCGCTTGTGGCGCTTGATCCCACGCATTAGGAGGGCGGCGCTCAATGCGGAGCCCTCCTCCGCGATCGCATCGCCGCTGGCTGCCGGACGTTCCTGAATGGCTCTTTCCGCTTCTTCCTCATCCAACTCCCGAACGCTGGCGACAAAGCGGTAGCCCCGCCCCGGAGCCGTTACAACGTAATGATGCTCATGCGGGTCTTCGCCCAAAGCTTTGCGCAGCGCCGAGACACACTGCGCCAGGTTGTTCTCCTCGACCACCGTGTCCGGCCAGATCCGTCGCATCAATTCATCCTTCTCCACGATCTGCCCGCCCGCCTCAATTAACACCAGCAGTGTCTCTAATGCTTTCGGGGTGATCGACACCAGCGCGCCGTCTCGTAACAAGACATGCTTCCTATTGTCGACAAGGAAAGGGGCAAATTTGTAGAAGTGGGGCGGTTGCCCCCCTTTCACTACCCTCAGCGTCTGCTCCCTCTGCGCCGGTTTCATAAGTTTTCAGGATTTTTCAGCGCGCTTTTAAAGACTTCCAGGGCGCACGCGGAGTACTCACCATCGCGAGCGCTGGCGTTGGAATTGTGTCCGTTTGACCAAGTTCAATTAAGCGCCAATTCAATTGCTGCGCGCAATCTAGTACAGACCATTTGGCTGAGGCAAGGCGCTCAAATGATCGTCCCCGGCGACTGGCAGCAAACTGCGAGAGACCGCTGCGGAGCAAAGCGAGGCTCGAGGCTCCCGCAAGCTCAGAGGCGTGCAGGACGTTTTTTCGAAAGAGGTGAAATCCATGCGCAGATTCGGCCGCTATCTGTTGACCTTTGGCGCTACGAGACGACAGTCATGCAATCGCCAATTTTGGCTTCGGATGAGTTATGTGGTCGCCTTCGCGCTTGGAATCGCAGGATGTGGGTCAGGGGCGAGTAACGTCGCGAGATTGGGCGCTGAGAGTATTCCGCGCGACAAAGCGTCGAAATTTCTCTGTGGCAGTGGCAGCATGCCAAAGCCCAGTCCCGGGCCAGGCGGGTGCAGGCACAAAGCGCCGCATGGTGGGGACGCCATCGAAGCCGTTGAAGTGCGAGGCTGGATCACCTGGGTGGCGCCTGGCTCAAACAACGATGATCCTGACTTCCATTACGACATCCGCCTGGACCCCGACAATCCTCCGAGGGCGCTTTCCGGACCGCGCGCCGGAGAGATTATCCCGCTGAGCTTTATCCTTCATCCTGGAAACGTCATCGAGCCTGTGGAAGAAGGCAATCGCCTCCGCCAATTCAGGCATCCGGATAATAATGATGTCTATGTGGGAAACAATCTTCATATTGAAATCCATGGCTGGGACAAGCGCCGATGGGGAGCCCTGCCGATTGACTGGATCGCGGCAGACGACATTGACGGGGATCCGAACATTTTTTGGCCGTTCCATCCCCGACATCCCCTCGACTTTCAACCGGGTGATATCCAAGTGGGGCACTATGTGCGCTTAGTGGGCACGCTCTGGGAAGACCATCCACATCAATATGGCAAATGTTGGGATGGCGCTGACGAGGGTGGACATGGGTGGTATGAGCTTCATCCCGTCGATTTTATGGCCATGTTTAACGACTTCGCCCCCAATCCCCCTCAGAACACAGCCCAGGTGATCGCCGCATGTAACGCCGGTAAAGTTGACGTCAAGATCTCACCGCCAGATCCGCAGCCAGCGGGAAAAGCCCCTCGCTATGAAGAGGTGATTCGAGTAAATGAAGACACTACGCGCAGCGTTACGACGCACTCTACTCATATCACTGTGCATCTCGACGTTCGAGACAGGTTTTGGGCGTATTACCGTGTGTACTGGGGCGACCCCCTTCCGACTCCCACTCCCACTCCCACGCCGCCGCCGCGCGCATGCCCCAGAGGGCAAAAATGCTGTGAGCCGGCGAACGGTGGGTGTTTGAAATGCGTTCCAACCAATGCGTCGTGTCCGTAATACAGAAACAGTCTCGTTCGCAATAACACAACCGTTGGACGGCGCATAAGAGAATACGCTATGGCAGGATCGACGCTACAAGTTCAGATCGAAGCGGCTAACGCATACGAAGCGCTGTTCGTGCCGGCGCTCTTCGGGCAATGGGCTCCCACTGTCGCGGACGCCGCGCGAATCCAGCCTGGCCAACGAGTGCTGGACGTCGCGTGCGGCACCGGGGTTCTCGCGAGGGAAGGCGCCTCGCGAGCAGGCTCCACTGGTGATGTTGCAGGGCTGGACCCGAGCCCCGGCATGCTGGCGGTGGCCAAACATCTCGCGCCTGGGGTCGACTGGAGAGAGGGTGTCGCCGAATCGCTACCGTTCCCGGATCAGGCCTTCGACGCCGTCGTCAGCCAATTCGGCCTCATGTTCTTCAATGACCGCCACCAGGCCCTTCGCGAGATGCTGCGTGTATTGGCTCCGGGAGGGCGTTTGGCCGTCGCGGTGTGGGACTCTCTGGCCAACATACCCGCGTATGCGGCCGAGGTGGCGCTCCTAGAACGGATCGCCGGTCAGCGAGCGGCCGATGCATTGCGTGCGCCATTTGTTCTCGGCGATCGGCGCGAACTGGAGGCGCTGTTCAGAGAAGCCGGCGTGGGCTCGGTAGAGATCGCTACCCATCGTGGCGCGGCGCGGTTCCCAAACATCCGCTCAATGGTGGAAGCAGACTTGAGGGGCTGGCTGCCCCTAATAGGGGTTATGCTGTCTGAGGAGCAGATCCAGCAAATACTGGCGGAGGCGCAACAGGCTCTCAGCCCATACGTCAGCGGACAGGGAGTCACTATGTTTGAATTGTCTGCGCATCTTGTCACAGGCTCGAAGTCATAGCCACCGTCTCCCCGACGCGACGCGCCTGTTGCGCGCGCAGAATCTCCGCGCGATGAATGAAAGCGTCAAATCTTTATTTACCACATTTGTAGATATGCCGAAAAAATCTCTCAGCCGTGTGGTAGTATCATGCCAACCTGACAACAATCTGATCTTAAAATTACTCCCGTGTGATCCGTCGGTTTCACATGCGCGGAAGAATTGTCCCTCCCCAAAGACGGAAGAGCCATTCCCGACGTAGGTTTCATTCCAAACAGGAGAGTGAGTATGTCGCAAGACGCAGGCGCTGGTGATTCGAACCAATCGAAGCGCTTCAATAGCCCGGCCTATGTCTATGGTCCCATGGTGTATCAGTTCCCGCCCGAGCAACAGGCGGGGGAGAAAGCGAAGGAGAAGCCCAAGAGCAATCAAGGCGTCAATTTCCTGGTTCTCGTCTTGATCATCGTGTTGGTGTTGGGAGGAGGGATTCTTTACCTGAAGGAGAATGGAATAGACATCAGGCAGCTGAGTTTCAAGCGCGCCATCTTGGGCCAGCAGATTTACAGGCGCGCGAGCGAAAATCAACTACAACCTCCGGTTTTAACCCAGGACGTAACCACGGCCAGAGTCGCTGTTGATAGCCTGTATTTGAGGGAAGGCCCCGGAATGGAGTACGTGGCCACTTACCTTTTGCCTGAAAATTGGGAGGTCTTGCTTGTGGGAGATAACCAAACAGATAACGATGGCGAGGTCTGGTCCAGAGTTCTTGTGGAGACCGATCAAGGGCAGCAGGAAGGTTGGGTGAACCGGCAGTTCCTGGGGTTTTAATCGCCTTCGCAAAAATTCGGAGGGGTCAACTGTGAGAGGCCCGTCTGAGGCGATCCATCAACGCCAACCCCAATCCTTCTTCACTAACGGTTTGACAGTAGATTGTTTCGACTTCTTCCTTGTCGCATTCGCGGAAAAAATGGAATAACTCATGCGCGTATTCCTCAAAGTCTTTGCAAATAAGGATTCGTTTGAACGCAGCGGTGTTCGGCGGCGATTCGAGTCCAATGTAGGCTGACGAGTTCAGGGGAACCGTGTATTGAGGGAACGGGGTGAGCATGACTTTCGCTTTGGGGGCGTAATGACGGTGCTTCATTCCGGGGCTTTTCGGATTGGAGGTGTCGGCCTCGTTTGACACTTCGGTCTGCGGGATCACCTTCAGCAACTCTTCGAGTGTGACGGCGCCGGCGCGCAAAATAACCGGCTTGTCTCCCATGCAATCAACCACGGTTGATTCCAGACCGATCTTTGTCTGATCGCCTTTGATGATGCAACTGATGCGTCCATCCAGATCGTCCCTGACCTCCTGCCACGTTGTGGGGCTTGACCGGCCAGAAAGATTGGCCGAAGGGGCGACCACGGGCATGCCGCAGGCGCGTAGGAATTGTCGCGCAACCACGTCTTTCGGCATGCGGACGCCGATGGTTTTCAACCCCGCCGTAGCGGCAGACGGGACCCTTTCATTTTTCGGTAGGATCAGTGTTAGCGGCCCCGGGAAAAAAGCCCCGATCAGTTTTGCGGCGTTTGCGGGAATTCCGCTCGTGATCTGATCTAGCTGAGAGACGTCATAGATGTGCGCGATCAGCGGATTGTCGGCGGGGCGGTCTTTCGCGAAGAATATTTTCTTGATGGCTTCTTCGTTGAAAATGTTCGCGCCCAAACCGTAAACAGTCTCTGTCGGAAATGCGACGACTTCGCCGTGCTGAATGAAGCGGGCTGCGATTGAGGGAGACTGTGTAATTTTTGTCTTCACGATTACTTACCGGGGTTACTGCGGAACGCTTAAAACGATGCGCCGGCCGACGCTGGTGAAATTGAGGATGCTGTTCGCCGAGTTGAAATCGAGCGAAGGCGGCGAGAAAGATTGGCGGCTCTTCGTCGGGCTAGCGCGATAGACCGTGCCGGGTTCAAACCCTTTCTGGGACCAGGCGCCGGCCGCGTTAGTTTCAACGGCGTCAGGAATGTCGCCTCCGCCGGAAACACGCGTGAAAGTAATCGTTACTCCGTCGAGCCCAGAGCCGGCGCCGTTCGTTACGCGTCCGGAGACATTGTAAAGCGGAGCCGCGCCTGGCTGGGTGATAGTCACGATGCGCCCAGCGATCATCATTGTGCCCCTGCGCGCTTCGGCGCTTGTATTACCGGCGACAGTGAAATCAACAGCGCCCGCGCCCACACCGTTCACGTCGCCGCCGGTGGGAGACACGATGGAGATCCAAGAATCATTGCTGACGGCGCGCCATTTCACACCATCTAAAGCTTTAACTTCGACCTTGCCTGTCCCGCCGCGAATGCCGAATTGCTGTCCGGTGGGTGAAATGGATGTCGCGGCCAGGTCCACCGCCGTTTTGATATCCAGCCGCCCGAAACCATAAACATTGTTTTGCCGGGCGCCTGCGCCGCAGTCACTCGTTTCGACACGGACAGCCGATTCGTTAAGTATGTTTTCGGTCAGGTCAACCTTACCTCGAAGCTCGGGGCGCGCGGACCACAGCAATGCGACCGCGCCTGCGACGTGAGGAGTCGCCATCGAAGTCCCGCTCAGGTTGAGGTAGCCGCCGCCACGCGCTGCTGAGCGCACGTTTACGCCAGGCGCCGCGATGTCTGGCTTTACACGACTGCTGCCGTCAATAATCACAGGCCCGCGACTGCTGAAACCGGCGATCTCCCCTGTGGTTGCGTTGAAGGCGCCGACGCTATAACAGGCGTCGTAAAAAGCGGGCGGATCAACCACTGATGAACATCCACTCCCTCCTTTGTTGCCGGCGGAGACCACGGTCATGATGCCGGCGGCTCGTTGCGCTTCGACGGCCGATTTTAAAGTGTCGGGCGAGCAGCCTTCGGATGGCGGGCAATCCCACGAATTTGTGGTGATGTCAGGCGCTTTCGACGGATCGCCCTGCGTTGGCGAGCCGCCTACGGGGTATGGCGCGAGGAGAAATTCAAAGCATTCGAGATAAGTCGCGGGCGTCCCACGGCCTCGATCCATGTTCCGGCACGCGATAAATTTCGCGCCGGGCGCGACGCCGACCTGGTTGACGGAGACTTCAGTACCCACCGCCGATCCCAAGGTATGTGTGCCGTGGTTATTGTCATCGCAAGGCGTTGTTGAATCGGGGCCGCAGACGCCTCCCTGGCTATGAACGCTATCGTGCCAATTATAATCGTGATTGGCGTTGGCCCCGTCCCAGCCGCGGTATTGGTTTCGCAAGGCCGGATGATCCCACATTACGCCAGTGTCCTGCCCGCCAATGACTATGCCTTGCCCGGTGACTCCGAGCGCCCAGACTTCAGGCGCGCGTACGTAATTGACTCCGGGTTCGATTATTTCCTGTGACTCAACCAGGTTCGCCGTAATGTCATTGTCAGCGCCGATAGGTTGAATTCCCTGCAATTGCGGGTTGCCTTCGATGCGCGCGACATCATCTCTCGCGGCTAGCTCGATCGCGACCTCACGCGAACCTTTGACCAGAATCGTATTGACTATGTAAAACGCCCGGTGTCTGATCCCACGCTCATCCAACCATCCGAGCAAAGGGGCTTGCGTCTCCCTGGCGCGAGCGAGCAGTGTCTCGAACACATATCGGCCCTTCTCTTCTTTTGTCTCAAGCGAATCAGCCCCGCTCAAGTCGGCCTGGTCTTGGAGCATGACCAGAAATTCAGTCTCCTCGCCGGCGCTTGTTTGCTGGAGCACCCACGACGAAAGCTTCCTTAAGGCTTTCTGCTGAAGCTCTTGCGAAAGCTTCGTTGGCGGTCTTTTTTTTGATTTGGCGCTGGCGGCCAATCCGCCAACCAGAACGCCAACCGCGGCTAGGATCAGCAGCAATGTTGCAAAACGTGAGGTTCTCATGATGACAATTCTCCATCATCGTCACTTTGGAAGTGACTTGAGGTTTTGTCGGGGCGGGTGTGGGGAAGCGGTGGGGAATGAGGAGTGGGGAGTAGGGAGTGGGGAGTTTCGCGCTCCCCACTCCCCACTCCCTACTCCCCACTCCCTACATCAGTAACGCATCGCCTCCACGGCGGCGTCAGACCAGGCCTCAAGAGGGGCATAATCGTCAGTCAAAATTACGGCCCGGTCGCGCGGCAATTCGAGGCGCGACGCAAAGACGGATTCGATGTAACCGGCTCGCTTGATCTCTTCAGATGTCTTCATTGTGAACGGCGCGGCGTTTTCCGCCAGATTCTCCGGCACATCGCCGGTGACCAGAAACATCGTCGAAACGTAATTCTGCTTCTTGCCCATCAGCAACCAATTCGGCGAAAAGACGCTCGTTTTTCCAAAGACACTTTCCATCGTCGCTACGACTGATGAGGCGATGCGGGAGGCTTCGCCGGAGACGCCACCTACGATGTTGGCCACGACCAATCCGTTGGCTGCCAACCGATCTTTCAGGTCTGTAAAAGCTTCGCGAGTCAACAGGTGGAACGGGGGCGAATCGCCGCTGAACGCGTCGAGCACGATCACGTCGTATTTTTCGGTCAGCCGCAGCGTTTCCGTACGCGCGTCTCCGATGATCACTTTGACCGAAGCGGGCAATCCGAAATATTCGCGCGCCACTTTTTCCGACATCGGGTCAATCTCGATGACCGTGACCTGCGATCCGGCTTCGGCCATCGCGCGCGCATAAACTCCCGCGCCCAACCCCCAGATCAGGATCGTTTTCGGAATGCCTTTGATAGTCGCCAGCCGTTCCAAACCGTAAGCGTATTTGGCGTGAGAAACATCGCCGATCATCGAACCCTGCTGCACGCCGTTTAGGAACAGGTATCGCGCTCCTCTGTAATCGCTCACAACCAGATCGCCATAGGCCGACGGGACGCGCGCGGTCACCGGGTAGGCTTCGTTCTTGTACATCACTTCTTTGTCGGCCTCGTCGCCCGCTATCTTCGCGCCCGTAGTGGTGAGGGCCAGTCCCACGAAAAGCAACAGGGCCGCCTGTTTCTTTGCGCCAAAAAGCAGATAGAACACAGGCACGATCGCCAGAGCGACGGCGGTCGAAATGATGGCGGCGTGAACGGTCATGTTCGGAATCAGCAGAAGTGAGACCGAAAGACTGCCCGCGACCGAGCCTACCGTCGAAAGCGCGTAAAGATTTCCGACACTGGCGCCGAGATGTTGATGGTCGGCCGCCGCGCGCACAGCCATCGGAGAGAGCATCCCGAGCAAAAACAGCGTGGGCAAGAACAGCACGGTCGCAGCCATAAAGGTCCCGCTGACCATCCCCGCTTCGTACGCCACGCGCAGCACGGGCCGCGTGATTAAATCGGAAAGCAACAGGGTCCCCGCGGCGCAAGCCATCACAGTCATTAATGCGCCCAGGCCGGGGCGGCGATCAGCCACCTGCCCTCCGATCGCATAGCCAACAGCCAGCGCCGCCAGAGTCACCGTGATCAGCGCGCTCCAGACGTGGAGCGTGGTTCCGAAACTCGGCGCGAGAACGCGAGAACCTAAGATTTCAACGACCATTACCGACGCGCCGCCGATCAGCACCGCGGCGCGCAACAACCACGTGCGCGCGCCTGTCAGCGTAAGATCATCCACTTCGACGCGCGGTTTCGACGCTACGGCTCCCGCCTGCCCTTGCCTGGATTGTTTGGCAGGTTTAGCTTTTACGGTTGATTGCACGGAAAAACTTCCTCCGAAAGATTTCTGCTCTTCTCTCCGCAAAGATTATGAAGAGTTTTGGGGCATCGAAGCTGCGTCGCAGGGCATTTGGGAAGAAGTGAATGAGACCAGCCTCAAACGCGTAGTTAGAATAAGTCAAAACGCGGCGATTTTCCATCCTCTTCGCCGAAAAGCCCACTTTACTGCCGGCTTCGGCGCAAACTATAATCTCGCAAAATTGGTTTCATTTACCGTTCATTACTTTCCGCTGCATTGAAATCGTAATCGCTGATCGGAGGAAGTTACGAAATATGGAAAAGCGTCGCTGGCTCAACGGAATCGCGCTCATCGGCTTTGCCCTGCTCTTCGGTCTGGTTGTCGCGGATGCTCAACAACCCAAGCCCCAACCGAAACAGGGCGACAAGAACAAACCCGCAAATGACAAGCAGGACCCTCTCAATCCGGGACAGATCAGAGAGATCATTACAAACGTGCGTCTGCCGGTCACGGTCACGGACAAGAACAACCGTTTCGTTATTGACCTGAAGGAGACTGACTTCGAGATTATCGAAGATAAAACTCCGCAGTCTATTATTTCATTTCAACCCCAAAGCAATCTGCCGCTCGACGTCGCGATGCTGATGGACACGTCGAACAGCGTCAAACCGAAACTGAAATTCGAGAAGGACGCGGCCTATTCATTCCTTGAAACAGTGCTCAAGTCGCGTCAGGATCGCGCGTTGTTCGCCACCTTCGATTCGCAGGTCGAGCTTCATCAGGATTTGACCAACCGCCTGGACTTGCTGACCAGAGCGATTGATAAGGTCAAGGCGCAGGGCGGGACCAAGATGTACGATGCGATCTACAGCGTTTGCGAGGAGAAGATGCTCTCGCCCGCTTCACTTGGCCGTCGCCGCGCGATGGTCGTCATCACCGACGGTGAGGACACCGAAAGCGAGCGCGATTTGCAAGAGGCGATTGAAATCGCGCAGCGTTCTGAAACCACTATCTTCGTGATCAGCACCAAGGCGGGCGGTTTCTTCGGCGTGCAGGCGGGAACGGTTGATCGCAAGGAAGACAAAGATCTCAAACGGTTGGCCGAAGAGACTGGCGGGCGCGCGTTCTTCACCGCCGAAGTGATCGAGCTGGAAAAAAGCCTCACGACAATTGCGCGAGAATTGCGCAGCCAATACCAGATCGCTTATCAGCCGACCAACGAAAATTACGACGGCAAAGAACGCCGGATCGAAGTGAAGCTTCCGAACCACAAAGGTCTGAAGGTTAGAACCAAAACAGGTTATAAGGCGGTTCCGCGCACGACGAGCGCGAGCCAGTAGCCGATCTCGGTTGTCGCGGGAAGGAGAAGGAGTATGAAAGCAATTATCAAATCTCGCGTCCTGGGCTTCGCCATCGTCGCGATGATGGCGGCGGCTTTCTTTTACACGTTTGCGCCTCGAACGCGAGCCAGCGCCCAACAGGACAAGAAGCAGGATCAGAAAAAATCCCAGCAGCAGAAGCCTCAGCAGCCACAACAGCCAAAAGACGACGCGCCCACGATCAAAGTCGGCACCCAACTCGTCAACGTGCTCTTCAGCGTTCAGGACAAACAGAACCGCTACCTCAACGATTTAAAACAGGCGGATGTCCAAATCCTGGAAAACGGCCAGCCGCAAGACATCTTCACCTTCAAACGCGAACTCGATCTGCCGCTGACCATGGCGATTCTGGTTGACGTCAGCGGCAGCGAGCAGTTCACCTTGCCGCTGTTGAAGGACTCCGGCTCGCGTTTCGTTGAATCAGTCGTCCGCACCGGCAAGGACACGGTCGCCGTGCTCAAATTCGAGGGCGAAGCGACGGTCATGCAGGAGCTGACATCGAATCCCAAGCGCGTTCGCAAGGCGCTCGAAGATATCGCATACAACGCCCCCCCTCCGGCCAGTGTTTACGGAGGCGCGACCCCGCCAATCAACCCCGGCGCGCGACAGGGCGGCACTTCGCTTTACGATGCGGTAATCGCCACCGCCGCCGATATGCTGGCCAAGGAGCCGGGGCGCAAAACCATCATCCTGCTCACCGACGGCGTTGACACCACCAGTCGGATGAAAATGGATGAGGCGATCAACGAGGCATTGCGCGCCGAGGTCGTGATCTACGCGATCGGCATCGGCGATCCGGGCCAGGGAGGCGTCAACGAAGGCGCGCTCAAAAAACTCGCCGAGGCGACCGGCGGGCGCGCCGTAATCCCGAAAGGTCATCGCGATCTGGACAACGCGTTCGCGCAGTTGGAACAAGATCTGCGCCAGCAATACCTACTCGCCTTCGAACCGAAGAACGAAGCGTCCGACGGCGGGTTCCGCAAGCTGGAAATCCGGCTGGTGGATCGAAACTCCAAAGAGTTGAAGATTCGGCACCGCAAAGGCTATTACGCGCCTAAAGAGTAACTCACACGACTGGAAAAGAGACTTTTACCTCTGGCTGCCGCTAGCCTGTGTTTCATGGTGGTTGGCGTGGCGCTTTCAGGATCAGTTCGTCTCTGATTGGGACGGATTCGATTATACGGTCTACACCGTACAACACCGCCCTTCGGCTTTGGGATTAAGCCGCGCGCTCTTTCTCGGCTACAACTCGGCGCTGTGGGAGATGGCGCATCACTGGTTTGATCTGCCTCCCGAAAAAGCGTACCTGGCGCTTCGTTATGGTGTGATTGCGCAAGCCGGCCCCGCGATCGTCGGCGTTTACGCGCTGTGCAAGGAGTTGACGGCGAGCAGGCTCGCGGCGTTTTTCGGCGCGTTGATCGTATCGTCGTCGCCTTACTACATCATTTACAGCGGCCGCGTGATGAGCGAGGTTCCTGGATTGTTGATGCTCAGCTGGTCATTGTGGTGGATGGTTAGAAGTCTGCGGACCGGCAAAACCGGACGATTTCTGGTGGCGGCCTCTCTGGTAGGGTTGAGCGCAAACATTCGTGAGTTCGCGGTCTTCTATCTTCCCTTCATCCCGGTCGCGGCGCGAATTTACCGAGGGAATTGGAAGATCGGCTACATCGCCTTCATCCTTGGCGTAGTCAGCGCGTTCGCCGGGATGATCTTCTGGAAATTTTACGACGACCTTTACTGGATTGCCGTCGTCAACTGGTATCGGCTGAGCGCGGCCGAGCGGGAAGTCAACCCGGTGACGAGCGACAATCTTCGGTTCCTCGCCGAATACGCTTTCAACTGCTCAGCCGTTGTCGCGATCATCACGCCACTCGCTCTGGTCTGGCTGTGGTCGAAGCCGAGTCTACGGGGGTTGTTGGTGTTTGGTCTTTTCGGACTCGCGGCCAACCTGGCGCTCCTGGCCAATCACGATTTATCAGTCAATCCGCGGTACCTATTAACCGGCCTGATCGGACTCGCCGCCGCCTGCGGATGGTGTCTGGCCGAATTGATCGGACGCTATCGCGTGTGGGCGGCGCCTTTGCTGATAGGCTTGATTGTTCTGACCAAAGGCTCGTACAACCACATGGCGAAAGAGTTTTACGGTCAACAATGGGCGTCGAGGGCCGCGCGCGATTATGTCACAAAGATCGCGGGTCTTCCCTGGAATTCCGCCTTCATCGTCGGCGCGCGCACGCCACTGGTCAATTTTCTAGCCGGCGTGGAGGCGCGGCCTTACTGGTTGGCGATCACTCCCGGAGCGCCCTGGCCCGACGACAGGCTCGACGAAGCGATACAGGGTTTTTTCCACGCGGGCCGCAAGGTTTACGTGGACTTCGATCCTGAGCTTTGGCAGACGGGCGCGCGCGAGAAAAGCCGTGAAGCCGCAGGGCTGGATATGATCAAACGCGAATACAAACTCGAACACGTCCATGATTCGTTTTACAGAATTATTGAGAGGCGTACAACCTCAGCCGATCAATCGGACGCAGGCAAGACCGCGCCATAATAAGCGGCAGCCCGTCTAAAATACCTTCTTGACAACGCCTCACACCGTTTGTTTAGATTCAGGTCATCGATCAACAAAGTTACATTAAAGCTACGCCTGCTGGGAAGTCATAATCGAAACAACGCAGCGAGTAGTGACGACCGCGCATAGGCGGAACCTTGTTTCCGCCCATATCCGCCGATACGTCCTCGTGCGTTCGCACATTCAGGTAATGGTCAAATCAACGGAGAAAAACATGACAAGATTGTTGAAAACCGCCTTCCCAATACGGCTGACGCTTATTCTCGTCGCATTGATGTTCGCATCCAGCGGCGCAGTTCTGGCTCAACAGCCACTCGGTAACATCTCAGGAGTAGTCACCGACCCGAACGGCGCGGTCGTGACGGGCGCGACTGTGACCGCCGTTTCGCTCGCCACCGGGGCTTCTCGCAGCGCGACGACCAACGATCAGGGATTCTTCCTGATCCCCACGCTGCAAGCCGGTGATTACAAACTGACGATTGAATACAGAGGCTTCGCCAACTTCACGATCGAGCGTGTGGTCGTCGAGGTCGGCCAGACGGCAAGAGTTGACGCTTCGATGAAGGTCACCGGAACAACGGAAAGCGTGCAGATCAGCGGCGCTGAAACCGCCACGGTTGACACCCAACAGGCCACCGTCGGTGGCGTCGTCAACACGCGGCAGATCGAACAGTTGCCGCTCAACGGGCGCAACTACCTCGAACTCGCGCGGTTGCAGCCCGGCGTCGAGATTCAGGAGGGCCGCTCGTTCGACCCGACCAAGAGCCGCTACACCGGCATCTCGCTCGGCAGCCGAAACGGGCGCGAAGCGCGCATCACGATTGATGGTGTCGACGCGGTTGATGAACACGTGGGCACGACGACGATCAACTTCTCGCAGGAGGGCATTCAGGAGTTTCAGATTTCGACTTCATCCTCCGATCCGTCGGCGGGCATCAGTGCGACGGGCGCGGTCAACGTCGTCACCAAGCGCGGCAGCAACCAGTTTCACGGTGGCGGATTCATCTTCGGCCGCGGCGCCAATTACGCCGCGCGCCCGAACTTCTCGCCGACCAAGCCGGAATTCGACCGCAAGCAATACGGCTTCAGCGGCGGCGGCCCTGCGATCAAAGACCGTCTCTTCTGGTTCGGCAATTACGAGAAGACCCAGGAGAATTCGGCCATCAGCATCAACACGCCATACTTTCCGAATCTGACGACATTCAAAGCGCCGTTCGATGAAAATTCGAGCAACGTCAGAACCGATTGGCGCGTGTCGCAGAACCACGACTTCTTCTTCCGCTGGAGCCGCAACGAAAATTCCAACCTCGGCGGATTCGGCGGAATCAAGCTCCCTTCGGGCGGGAACATCAACACCAACACTACGCATCAGTTCGTATCGGGACTCGATTCGGTTCTTTCAACGAGGCTGACCAACAGCTTCCGATTCGCCGGGACGGATTTCAAAAACCGTGTGCTGCGGCCGCCGTCAGACGCGCAGGCCATTGTCATCCCCGGTTTGGAAAACATCCGAATCCTGACCGGCGACGGATTGTTGAACTCAGGGCCTGACAACATCACTCCGCAATCAACCTTCGAGCGGTTCTATCAATTCCGCGACGACGTGACCCACGCGGGCGGCAAGCACACGCTGCGCGGCGGCGTTGATGTCGTGCGTTACCGCGTCACCGTGACCAACTTCGTCAACGGCTTCCCGTCAATCTCCCTCCCTACGCCCACGTCCTTCAATCCGGCGGACCTCCTCAATTCGACTTTCATCAGCTTCGTCATCGGCAACAAGAAAGGCATACGCATTCCGGGTACCGACGACAACTCGCACCGCAACACGCGCACGTCGTTTTACGGCGAAGACTCCTGGCGCGTGGCGCCGAACCTGACGCTCAATTACGGCCTGCGATACCAGGTTGATTCGCACCCGCTCAACAACGATCTCGGCAAACCCAATCTGGCGAAAACGATTCTGCCGCGCGGCGTTGAGCCGACGCCGATTGACAAGAACAACGTCGCGCCGAGTTTCGGCCTGGCGTGGGACCCGATGAAAGACGGCAAGACCTCGATCCGGTTGGGCGGCGGGATCTATTACGCGCTGGGCATCAGCAATCTGGTGACCAATGAACGCGCGACGATCGCGCCGTTCAATTCGGGCAACGATACGATCACGTTGACCAGCGGCACGACTACCGGCCAGGTGGATTTCAACCGCGACGGCACGCCCGATTTCAATTTCAACCCGATTCTGGTCAGCGGCGTCAGGGTGAGAGATGCGATAGCGACGATTCTGGCGGGCCAGCAGGTTTATATCGCCGCGCCCGCAAGCTCCGCGCTCACGCTCGACATCACCCGCACGGGCACATTGATCAGCAACGAATTGCCCACGCCCTATTCGCAACAGATCAATTTAGGCGTGCAGCGTGAGCTGCCGTTCAACTCCCTGCTCGACGTAAACCTGATTTACAGCCGCACGGCGCACGAATTCATGCGCGACATTGACGCGGCCAATTTCTTCCCCGGCAACGGCGCGGCGATCATCCTGGGCGACGGACGCACGCCGACCAACACCATAGCGGTCGTCAATTCCACCGGTTTTTCGCGTTACCGCGCGTTGACGGTGAAACTGGACAAACGATTCTCGAACCGTTACCAGTTCACCGCCAGCTACGCGCTGTCGCGGCTCGAGACAACAACTGCGGACGGGCTTGGCTTGGGCGGCTCTGCGAGCGGTGGCTATTTTGTCAATCGTGATACGAAAGCCAATTTCGGCGTCGGGCCGCTCGATCGCACGCATCGCCTGACGGTCAACGGCATCATTGATCTGCCCTGGGGATTCAGGTTTTCGACGATCTCGACCTTCAACAGTTCGACGCCGGTTACCGCCCTTGTCGGTTCCGCTGATTTGAACGGCGATGGCATCAACGGTGATCTGCTCCCCTCGACGCGGCGCGGCTCGATTGGCCGCGAGATTGATAGCGTAAGAAAGCTCAATGACGCGATCCGCGCTTATAATCTGGCCTTCGCAGGCAAAACTACGCCGCGCAACCAGACCAGGCCGTTTGCGCCCGAATTGCCCGATAACATCCTCTTCGGCGATTCGTTCATCTCGCAGGATTTTCAGCTCTCTTACACGCTGAAGATCAAAGAGCGTGTGAAGATCGAAGCCACCGCGCAGGTTTTCAACGCCTTCAACGTCTCGAACCTGGTTGGCCCGAACGGCTTGCCGTCAACCCCCTTCAATGGCGTGTTGACGACACTGGCTTCGTTACCAACTGGTTTCACCGTTGGCCAGGACGGCGGCATACGTGATGCGGGCGGGAATCGTGTGGTGGCCGGAGTTTCTAGATTGCCGAGCGGTAATCTGATCTCGAATGGATTCGGCAGCACGACCGCCGTGCGGCCCTCGATTCCGACTGGAACCGGGTTGCCGCGCGCGGCGCAGTTCGGAGTTCGATTGAGCTTCTAACGCCGCTTTGCAAGCGCGGAAGCCGAAACGATGAGGGGAGAATTGCCGTTCATCGTTTCGGCTTCTGTGTTTTATACTTCAGCCTATGAAGACGCTATCGCCTGACACATCGCCTGAAATCGAGAAGATACTGTTTGATGATGCCGGCATTGGGTGATTACTGTTTTTTCAACTCCACCCAGTGAGAGAGCGCATTGCCCACCCGTTTCGCCGGCAGCGAGAGAGCGGTTATCGCGCCATTAAGCGCATCGCCCCGTTGCTTCAATGATAGGACCAGCGTGTAAGGCATGCGGTTCGCATCTTCAGTGCCAATGTCTCCCATCATCCGCCCTGTCAGATAGCCGTCTTTCAAGCTCACATTATTGACCAGAGTCTTCAATTGACTGCCGAGCTGGGCGTGTACGTCGCCCGACTCTTTGAACTCCAGTGTCAACGCCACATCTCCTTTGTAGGTGTGAATCGTCCCTTTCCAGGTCCCTCTCAATTGGCTAAAGGGTTCTGTCGAACTCAGAGCTTCCGGATTTGGCGCCGGCTGCTTGCGCGCGGCGTCAGGAATCAGCGCCGCTATGATCTCTTCCATTACCTGCCGCGGCAGCCCGGAGCTTGAGTTAGCCAGCGCCACGATGACGATCTTTTCTTCGGGGAGCATGGCCAGTATGGTGGCGACTCCGCCCATCCCGCCACTATGCTGGACGAGACGGAGCCGGCCCCGATTTTCAGTGATCCAACCGATGCCGTATCCCAGTCCATTTCCCATGTCCGCCGTCGGCTTCTGCATCTCATCTAGAGTCTCGTCCTTCAGGATCGCCTTCTGATCCGGCAATCGCGCTTTCAGATGAAACATCCCGAACCTGACCAGGTCGTGGGCGCTCGCATAGATCGCCGACCCTCCCACGTGATCGAATGTATAAAATGGAATCGGCCGCCCGTCCGTTCCGTAGCGGATCGCTTGATATTTCTCCAACGCCGGCTCTATATCCACTGACATGCGTGTCAGGCCCAGCGGCAGGAACACCTCTGTCTTCAGGAAGTCCGCGTAGCTCTTCCCGCTCGCTCGCGAGATCACATAGTCAATGAGCCCGTAACCCAGGTTCGAGTATTGGAAACGCTCTCCCGGGGCAGTCACCGCGTGGCCATAGCGGAGTATAGTCTCGTCCATTGACGGGCGCCGGTAAGGCTCATCTTCATAAAAAAACTGATAATGCAGCGGCAACCCCGACGTATGATTCAGCACTCTCCTGAGCGTGGTGTCGGCGGGATTACCAATCCAGACCTTTATCTTGCCCTGTCCGAGGTAGTCGTTGATCGGGCGGTCCAGATCGAACTTTCCGCGCTCTTTGAGGATCATCAGCCCGGTTGCGGTAATCGGCTTTGAGATGGAGGCCAGAGAGTAGATGGTGTGCGGGGTCGCCAGGATGCGGTCTTCGCGGTTGGCCCATCCGAAACCCTCTTCCCAGATGATCTGTCCCTGGCGCGCGACGGCGACCGCTATGGAAGGAACTTGCCGCTCGATCATTTGCTTGCGGATGAAATCCCGCACGCCTTCGAACCGGTCGTCTTCACCCCGGCTGTCGCGCGAGCCTTGAACCGGCGCGCTCCTGACCTGCCTGGCTTGGTTGACGGAACTCTCGCTTCGAGGTTGAGGCCCGACCGCCGCAACCACCAACATCAGCAGTAAGAGAAACGCTACACTTCTCTTCATAGAAGGATCTCCTCGAAAAGGGTAGGGCAAACTGTCAGTTTGCCTGGCTCTCTAGAAAGACCGCATTGAAGGAGTCAAGGCAAACTGACAGTTTGCCCTACCCTCACGCCGCGATTTTCATTCTTTCAGGGCGTCGCGAAGCGACATGGAGAGATGCTCGGAAAATCGTTTGGAATCCCGCTTTATTTCCCTTCCTTATTGCCCCGGAGTTAAAAGTTAAGCTTCAACGCGAATTGTATAACTCGGGGACTCACTAAAGTCGAGCTAATCACGCCAAACGCCGGAGACGAGACGCTGGCGCCGGGATTAGCGAATTGCGGATGGTTGAACGCGTTGAAGATCTCCGACCGGAACTCGATGTTTCCCGCTTCTCCCAATAATTTGAGCGGCGTGCGCTTGATGACGGCCAGATCGGTGTTGTTCTGACCCGGCCCGGTCACTATCCCCACTCCGCTGTTGCCAAATCCGGTCGCCACTCCATCATCCCCGATCACCGGCCAAAGTGGCGCGCCACCAGTCGCCGTAAGCCCGCTGAAACATGCCCTGTTGAAGTATCCGTTCAGCCTGCTTTGAACTGAGCCGCTCGTGGTCAGATCCGCGTGCGTACAGCCGGGCGCCAACTGAGCGCGGTCTCCGGAGATTCCGAAGACGTTGTTCGCGTTTGTGCCGGTGAAGCTCCGTGGTAGGCCGGATTGAATTACAGTGACGCCTGAAATCGCCCATCCCGCGAGCAGGGTATTGAGAAGCCTGCCCTGCTTGGTTGGGCTTGGCAGTTGATACAGATAGCTTAGAACCAGGCGGTGTTCGCGGTTGAAATCGGTTCGTCCGTAGTTGGCTCGGCGGTCGAGCTGATTTCCGGAGACACCGTTCCCGAAGGCATTGGTGTTTGTCGCGCCATTGCTGTAGGCGTGCGCGAAAGTGTAGGCGGTCAGCAACTGCAAACCTTTGCTCAGTCGCTTGGTCAGGCTGACTTCCAGGCCGTTGTACCACGACGACGCCGACGACGAGATTTCATTCTGTGTGGTCGCAAATCCAAGCAGCGGAGCCCGCCTTGAGATATTCGCAAGCGTATTGCGCGTCTCTCCGCGAATTGGATTTGATGAACTTGCCAGTCGCGCCTGGTTGGGACTGGAGCCAAGGATCTGATGTGTGCCTCGTGTTCCGACATATCCCACTTCCAACAAGAGGTTGTGTCCAAGGTCCGTCTGCAGGTTCAGGCCATATTGTTGCGTTACAGGCGGACGATAATCGGGCGCCACATACTGGAAACTCAGCGCCGTAGTCGGCGAGTAAGGCACAAATTGTGGCAGCGCAATATCAGGTCCAAACGGTCTGGCGAAGCTCGCGCTGCTATTGGCTGCGGCCGACACGGTGCGCCCCAGTCCGAATGGCGGACTGGTAATGAGTTGCAGAAACGGCTGTCCTGCTCCTTGCGTGTAATAGATTCCATAACCGCCTCGCAGCGCCATGCGCTCGGTAAACCGGAGCGCCGTGCGCGGCAGCCGCCAGGCGAAGCCGAGGCGCGGCCCCCAGTTGTTCTGATGCTCCCCCGATATCCCGAACTTGTTGTCTACCTGAGCTACTCCGGCGGGGACGGCGCCTTGAAAATTCTCCGACACGACATAGCCTGCCACTGTGCCTCCCGCTGGCGGGTTGGGATCGGCCAGGGTTCTGTTGAATCCGCTGTTGCGACCGAGCTTATCGCCCAATTGTCCAAGGCGCTCGTAGCGTAAGCCGAGATTCAAGGTGAATGAACGCGTCAGCTTGATGTCATCCTGAACGTAGGCGCTGCTCTCTTGTACTCTCCAGGCCCGGTCGAATAAACCAGGCAGATCAATGGAAAGGAAAACGTTGCTGAGTGGCGAGCCATTACCGCCAGCTCCGGCCGGCAAGCCGAGTAAGAAATCCGGCCAGCTCAAGAATCCAGCCGCTCCGGGAAAGTGAAAGTCCAGGAAGTTGAGTTGAATTCGGGTGAAGGTTCCGCCAAAACGCAATGTGTGCCGGCCGCGAACGTAGGTCAGAGAGTCCTGCGCGGTGAAGTGGTTCTGAGCAAACAGGAAAGTTTGTCCGTTTCCGCCGACGGACACTGAACCGTTGATCCCGATCAACGGGAAGGCGTCAACCGATGGCGGCGCAACGGCCCCGAGTTCCGACCATTTGAAGAGCTGGTCTTGACCGACCCTGGAGCGCGTCCTGTGGAAGCCGAATTCGAGCCGATTCAACAGCGTCGGGCCAAACGCGTAAGTGTGTGAAAGCGAGAAATTCCGAAACCCTTGGTCTACCAACCTGGAAAAGCCGGGCACGGAAGCCCCGAACCCGCTCGCTGATCCGGGAAACGGCAGGCTCAGATCACTGTCGGCGAAGAAGAAACGGCCCGCGAACTTGCTCTTCGAGGTGTGGAGGACGTCTATGTTTGCGATGAACTGGTCTTCATCGAAGGCGCCGGGCGAGCTGAGGGCGGAGAACCCCCGGCGCTCTGCCAGGGGATTATTTGGATCACTAATAGTCTGCGGAGAAGGGATCACGAACTCTCCGTTGGGGAGTTTAAAGTTCAGCAGCGCCAGCGCCTGCTGGCTGATGTTGGAGCCATCAGGCGCCACCGCCACTCCGCCGAAAGTTCCGCTCCTCCCTCCGAAAAGCCTCCCCAGCGCCGCCCGAGAGCGATCGCTGGTGAGCGGGGGGGAGAAGAAACTACTCGTCGCTCCTCCTCCAAGCTGGATTCCCGTGACAATTGATCCTGTCGCCAAGCCGTTGCGCTGGCGCGTTCCTTGATACGATCCGAAAAACAACAGCTTGTCTTTCTTGATTGGACCTCCCAGAGTGAAACCGAACTGGTTCTGCTTGAGCACGCCTCTCGGCTGGCCCGCGCGGTTGCGAAAGAAATCGTTGGCGTTCAGTTTGTCATTGCGAAAGAATTCAAACGCGCTGCCGTGATACTCATTGCTTCCGCTCTTGGTGATGATACTGATGTTCGCTCCGGCGTAACGCCCGAACGAAGCGTCATAGAGGCCGGTCTGCACTTTGAATTCCTCGATGGCGTCCGGATTAGGGATGGCTACGCCTCCGCTGTCATTTCCGCCTGCTTGAAGATCATTGACCGGTAGCCCATTCATCTGGAAGTTGTTGTCCGCGCCGAATGAGCCGTGCGCCCGAAAATTTCCCTGAGACGTTCCGCCGCCTCCGCGTCCGAGTTCAGACGCGTCGGTCACCCCGGCTGAAATTCCAGGGGAAAGAGTAACGACCTGCGTGAAGTTGCGGGTCACCAGAGGTAAGTTGCTGACCAGGCTGCCGTCCGTCACGCGACCGAGCGCCGCGGACTCGGTTTGCAACAACTCCGCGTTGGCCACCACCATGGTTGTTTGCTGCATATCCCCGACATCGAGCTGGATCGCCAGCCTCGCCGTCTCCGTGACGTTGATGCGCAGCCCGGTCTTGACAACCGTTTTAAAGCCGGCTCTGGAGAATTCGAGGCGATAAGACCCGGGCGGCAACAGCGGAACCGTATAGGCGCCGTTCTCCTGTGTCGTCGCCGTGCGGGCTTCACCGGTCGCTTCGTTGATTACATTCACGGTTACGCCAACGAGGACCGCTCCTTGAGGATCCGTCACGGTCCCGGTCAGCGCGCCCGTGCTTGCGGTTTGCGCCATCGTCAGCCCGGGTAAAATCAATAATAGAGACACTAGAACCAAATCAATGATGCTCTTGCTCATAAAATTCTCCTTCCACACAAGGCGCGCTTCCACCTTGCCCTGATTAGGTTGATTTCGCGTTCATCTCATATGTATAACTATGGCGCCCGAGGGCGTTCGAAATCTTTAAAGTTCCTGAAAAGTTCTGAAGAAAGCTTTGACGCGATGAGTGGCTCCCACTACGAGTTCGGTCAATTCCGGTTATTTCCCGCCGAGCGGCTCTTGTTGCGCGGAACAGAAGCTGTCGCTTTAGCGCCCCGAGCCTTTGACACGCTCCTGCTGCTTGTCAAACATCGCGGGCGCATCCTCGAAAAAGAAGTACTGATGAAGAAGATGTGGCCCGGCGCCTTTGTCGAAGAGAACAACCTCAACCAGCTCATCTGCACGCTCAGGAAAGCGCTGGGCGAGGGCGCGTGCGGGGCCAGATACATTGAGACCGTGTCGCGAAGGGGTTATCGCTTTGTCGCCTCAGTGAAGAAGCTCGGCGCTGAGCGCAATGATGAAGAGATCGGGATGGCCGACGCCTTGATCACAAGGCTGAGTAACACCATCTCCGAGCAGGTTGCGCGAACGTTGGAGATAGTCTTAAGCGGCGCCGAGAAACATCAACTTACTAAACGTTACACCGAGAGCAATGAGGCTTATCAAGCTTATTTGAAGGGACGTTACTTCTGGAATAAACGGACGGAAGAAAACATCAAGAAAGGCATCTCCTACTTCAATTTGGCGATTGAGATTGACCCGGCTTACGCTTCTCCTTATTGCGGGCTGGCGGACGCCTATCTTTTGCTGGGTTTCTATCGCACTTGGCCTCCCAAGCAGGTTTTCCCAAAAGCCAAGGCAGCTGCGCTGAAAGCGTTGGAAATTGATGGCGCCCTGGTTGACGCGAGGTGCTGCCTGGCTTACGTGCGGGCATGCTACGAATGGGACTGGCTGGGCGCCGAGCAAGAGTTCAGACAAATACTCGATGTCAACCCGAACCATGCCACGGCCCATCATTGGTATTCGACCCTGCTGAGCGCATTTGGCCGGATTGATGAGGCGCTGGCCGAGGAGAAGCGAGCCTTGGAGTTAGACCCGCTCTCGCTCATTGTTAATCACGGCATTGCCCTCATGCTCTACTTTGCGGGCCAGTACGATTCCGCAATAGAACATCTTCGGGAGACGGTTGAACTTGACCCGAACTTTGCGCTGGGGCACTGGTCTTTGGGACGTGTCTACCGTCAACAGGGCAAGTATGAGGAGGCCATGATTGAGGTGCGCAAGGCGATCGAACTTTCAGGGAGAAGCCCATTAATGGTGGCGGCGCTCGGCCGGACCTATGCGGTGTCTGGTCAGAAAGACGAGGCCCGTGGGATACTGGACGAACTCAGGCGGATGTCCCGGCGGCAGTATGTCTCGCCCTACGACATTGCAGCCATCTACTCCGGATTGCGGGAGAAGGACCAAACTTTTGAATGGCTTAACCGGGCTTGTGAGGAACATTCCGGGAGGCTCTTCTATTTCAATGTTGATCCTTATTGGGACTGGCTGCGATCTGATCCGCGCTTCGTCGCCGTGCTTCAACGCCTAGGCCTCGCCCAGTCAGCCTGACAGCGTAAAAGCTCTTACCCCGGCCAAGTCGTGAGCGCGTCTTTCTTCGCGTAAGAATAAGCCGTATAGGACGAGATAAGATGACAGACCCATCCTAACAATCCGCCAGTGCCGATCCAAAAGCCCGGCGTGACGATCAGCCAGAAAATGCCTCGCCAGAATGCGCCGTTGTAAAACTGGCCTACGCCGGGAATAAAGAAACTCAAAACCGCCGCTGTTCCTGGTTTGCTCATGCTCATAATGTCCATTCCTCCTTCGCAGCGATAATACGATTTCGGCCGGGAAAATATCCTGAAATCGTTCACACTCTAAAACACAGCCCGCTTCCGCACAGCCTCTTTGGTCGCCAACGTAAATCGTCTCTCGATCTCTCCGCCTTCGATGATTCGCGCCGCGACGTATTCACCGAGCGCCGGGCCGTGTTTGAATCCGTGGCCGGAGCCGCCTCCAACCAGCCAGACGTTGTCGAAATCGGGGTGATGGTCAATCAGGAAATCGCCGTTCGACGTGTTCTCGTACTGGCAGACGCGCGATTCGACGAGTGGCGCGGCTTTCATTGCCGGAAAGCGTTCGACTAAAAATGCGCGCGCTTCGTCGAGCAAGTCTTCAGTCGCGTTGCGCTCCGCTGTGTCGGGATCAATCGCGGCGCCGTGACGGTCAATCGCGAGTTTAAACCCGCGATTTTCCAGATCGGGCAAGCCGTAGATTTCGGCGCCGAAATCAATCCAGGCCGGCATCAGCGGCGGCGCAAAACGCGTGTCGCCGTCAGGGACCCCGAAGAAGTAGACCTCCTGGCGCGTCGGGTGAATTCGACCCCGCAGCAAAGCGGAGAAAAGTTTCGGCAACCAGGGGCCACAGGCGAAAACGAAAACATTCGCGCTGATCTTCGAGCCGCCGCGCGTAACGACCTCGCTCAATCGGCCTGAGCCTGCGGGCGCGATAACCGATTCGATCAGATAATCGGCGCCGTTTCGCTCGACGAAATCAGCCACGGATTGAACTGCGCGGCGGGCCATCAACACGCCGCTCATCGGTTCGTAAATCGCCCACGTTACATGGCCGAAATCGATCTGTGGATAGCGGCGCTCCAGTTCATCGCGCTGGAGCCGCTCGAAATTCACGCCGGCTGTTTCAAGCGTCCGCAACGTCGCGATGGTGTATGGATCGTTTTCGCGAGCCATCCACAACACGCCCGTGCGACGAAAAAGCTCCTGTCGTCCGATATGCGCGAAGAACTCTTGCCAGACCGCCAGCGAGCGGTGAGACCATCGCGTATAGATTTCATCGGCGCCGTATCCCATCCTGATGATGCGCGATTCGCCGCCCGAACTCGCGCGATTGTTGGCCGCGCCGTAAGCGTCAATCAACGAGACGCGCAGTCCCGCCTGCTGTAAGTGGTAGGCAATCCAGGACCCGAAGACCCCGGCGCCGATTACGGCCGCGTCATAACTTCTGCTCATTTATCTTCTCCGAAAATCCCTGGGTGCGCATCGCTTCCAGCGTGCCAGGCTTCCATCAAAAACCGCTTGATGAGGCCTGGCACGCTGGGAGCGATGCGCACCTAGGGACGATGTTCGCCGCCCGATAAACGGGTGTCACAACCGCCTTGTTTGAGACTATAATTGCGGCGCCCAGCGATGATTCAATCAATGATTATTTCGGCTGAAATCAATTTTTACACATTGCGAAAGACGTTGCGATGGCAATTCCGATAACTCAAATTTTGCATCAGGAGCTTGAGCGAATCTTAAACGCATCCGGCGGCGCGCCTGATGGCGAAAACCAAACGCGCGACAAAGAGATCGAAACGATCTTTCGTGACGGCGCCGCGATACGTATGGCGGCGAACGACGCTATTCGACGTTACGCGGAGTGGATGAGCAAAGACGAGCTGATCGAGTTCCAATCGGTTCTGAGCGCAAAGCTCGATGAATTGCTGTCAGCTAAAATCAGTAATCTGTTCGGCCAACGCGAGCGCGCATTGGCCGAACAAGCCGAATGCGACCCGGTAACCGCGCTGCCCAACCGCGCGGCGTTCAACCGGAGACTGCGTGACGAGATCGAACGCGCGCGCCGTTATCGCCGCGAGTTATCGGTCGTTCTGTTTGACGTTGACCGGTTCAAATCGGTCAACGATCAATTCGGCCACCCGGCGGGAGATCACATACTGGCGCGGGTCGCAGGCATATTGAAATCGTCTTTGCGGCAAAGCGACACCGTCTTCCGCTATGGTGGTGATGAGTTCGCCGCAGTATGCCCTGAAACCTCGGGCGACGCGATGACCCACGCTTTGCGGAGGTTGGAATCGAACATGTCGGCTTGGCGTCTGGAATCTCATCTTCTCGAACATTTGGATATCAGTTGGGGCATAGCGTCGTTCCCGGCGGACGCCGTTGAAGAGAATGAATTGATCAGCATAGCTGATAAAAGACTCTACGCCTGTAAACGGGCGCATTATCGCAGAGGCGCCGCGGGATTGTAATTCGCCAGCGCTCACATCACGGTTGTATTGCAAAAGATGAATTCGTCATCAATCAAACATCTCAATCTTCGCTCGACTTATACGGTGCTGGCCCTTGGTTTTGCATTGTTATTGTTTCTGATCTGGCTGATCGGAATGAAAAGCTCCTCAAAGCTCAACGAGATCAGCATCAAGGCGAGTGAGAGTACGGATGATTACATGGAGCGTTTGACGCTGGCTCTCAGCATTGGTGAAGCGGCGACGGAAGTTGTCGCGGAGGCGCGCGTTTACCGCGCCCGGCGGGCAATGAGAGTTCCGAACCCGCCTTTCAAGCCCAAGTTCAACGAGGCGAAGAAGAGATTTCAGGGCGAGATCGAAAAAGGGAGGAATCTGTGGGGTAAGCGCAAAGAGCATGAAACGCTGCCTGAGAAAGAATTGGCCGCCTGGCGCGCTGTTGAAACGGCGTCACAGAGTTTCCTGGATAATCTGACCAAAGTCGAAAATCTCCCAAGCCCGGAAGATTCGGCCAATGTCCCGGAGCTGGATCAGCCGGGCGAGCAGCCTCAGTCGCCCGCGAGCGGCGCGTCCGAGCAGCCGCCCCAATTGGAACCACAGCCGAACGCGCCCCAGCAGATTCAGACCGTTCAGAACGATTTTTTGAAATTGCGCAAGGATCTGGATGGCGCGGCCAAAAAATTGACGGATGCGGTGACTCAGGTCCAGGAGGAAATCCTTCGCAAATTCGCCAGCCAGCAACAACAAGCCGCGAGCGAGGTCAACCGCACAACCTGGGGAACGTTGGTGGTGGGATTACTCGTCGCCACGCTCACTTTGATCTTTGCGCGAAATCAGATCATCCAGCTCCGGCAGGCCAGTCGGCAGGAGATGGAGGCGAGAGATTTTGCGCGCTCGATATTCGACAGCCAGTCCAACGACATCATCGTCGTGAATAACAATGGCGAACTGCTCGCGGTCAATCAGGCGTTCCTGAATCATTTCAAGCTTCCGGCCCCGTCGCTGGTCTTACAGGATTACCGAGCCGCGCTCTCTCACCTGCCGGAAGTCGCGGCGTTTGTCGCGAAGACGCTC
>Ga0187894_10000745_pt1 | contig 43808 bp, 42 predicted proteins | sample GBC1701081metaG_FD_136650 | JGI IMG/M metagenome (GOLD analysis project Ga0187894, IMG submission 136650) | White microbial mat communities from a lava cave in the Kipuka Kanohina Cave System on the Island of Hawaii, USA - GBC170108-1 metaG ... | reverse complement strand
TGGCGCTCGAGCCCGACATCCTCGTGCTCGACGAGCCGACGACCGACCTCGATCCCGTCGGCCGCCGCGAGGTCCTGGGCGTGCTCGACGGCGCAACCGCGCGGGGCCGCACCGTCGTCCTCGTCGAGCACGACACGGTCGCCGCCGAGCGCGCCGACACGGTGGTGCTTCTCCAATCCGGTCGCGTGATCGCGGCGGGAGCGCCCGCGGTCGTTCTCGGGGACGCGAAGCGATGCGAGACGGCCGGGGTTCGGGCGCCGGATACGGCCCGCGTCTTTGCGGCGCTCGGCCTCCGCGATCCGCCGCTCGACGTCGAGACCGCCGCCGATCGCCTACGGGCTGGCGGCTTCGTGCCGGCGCCGCCGACGGTTCCGGACCCCCCGCCGCCCGCGCGCGAGCCGCTCGTGCAGGTGGAGCGCGTGACCCACCGCTACGCCGACGGACGCGAAGCCCTCCACGACGTCAGCGTGACCGTCTGCCGCGGCGAGCTCCTGGCGCTCGTCGGTCGCAACGGATCGGGCAAGACGACCCTCGCGAAGCATGTGAACGGGCTCCTTGCGCCCACGAGCGGCCGCGTTCTCCTGGCCGGCACCGACGTTGCGACGCTCTCGCTCGAAAGCGTCGCCGGTCGCGTCGGCTTCGTCTTCCAGGATCCCGACCACCAGCTCTTCGCCGCCACGGTTGCCGACGAGGTCGCGTTCGGGCCCCGCAACCTCGGGCTCGGCGCGGACGAGGTCGCGGCGCGCGTCGACGAAGCGCTCGCCGCCGTCGGGCTGGCGGATCGCTCGGCGGATCCGTTCCTCCTCGACAAGGGCGCGCGGCAACGCCTCGCCGTGGCCTCGGTGCTCGCCATGCGCCCGGAAATCCTCGTGCTCGACGAGCCGACGACGGGCCTCGATCATCCCGAGCAGGTGCGGATGCTCCAGCTCCTGCGCGCCTTGAACGACGCCGGACGCACGGTCGTCATCGTCACGCACACGCCCTGGGTGATCGCCGAGTACGCCGAGCGCGTCGTCCTTCTGGCGCAGGGTCGGATCGGCTACGACGGCCCCGTGCGCGGGTTCTTCGCCGATCCCACGCTCGTCGCGCACGCCTCGTTCCGCAGCCCCGACGTGACGCGGCTGGGACAGGCATTTGGCTGCACGCCGCTCACGGTGGAGGAGCTGCTCGCCTGGGTCCCACGCGGGGGACGTTCGTGACGCTCTCGCTCTACGTGCCGACGCCGAGCCCGCTCCATCGACTGCATCCGGTGACGAAGCTCGCGGGACTGGTCGCTCTCGTGCTGGCGGCCTTCGTGGTCGACGCACCCGCGTACCTGCTGCCGCTCGGCGTGATCGTGGCTGTGCTGCTCGTCGTGGCGGGTGCGCTGCCGGTCGTACGCCGGTTTCGGACGCTGTTCGTGCTCGTGTTCGTGTTCACGCTCGTCGTGTGGACGTTCTTCTTCAAGACCGTGTTCGTGCCGACCCGGGCGGGCTTCGAGTTCGGCCTCTCGACCGCGATCCGTCTCGACACCTTCCTGGCGACCGGGCTCCTCTTTCTCGCCACCACGCGCGTCGAGGAGATCGCCTACGCCCTCGGGCGCCTTGGTGTGCCGTACAAGATCGGGTTCGTACTGACGCTCGCCTTTCGGCTGGTGCCGCTCTTTTTCGACGCCGCCGGAACGATCGTCCAAGCCCAGCGTTGCCGCGGGCTTCGCATGGACGAGGGTGGCGTGATCGTGCGCTTGCGCCGGTTCGTCCCCGTGATCGTTCCCGTGTTCGTGGGAGCGCTCCGCCGCGCCGATCGCATGGCCATGGCGCTCGAGCTGCGCGGATTCAACTCGGGTCGCACGCGGACGACGTATCTGCGGGCGCGGCCGGCGGGGCGCGATGTCGTCGCCGGTCTCGCCGCGCTCGGCGTGATGGTGAGCTACCTCGCGCTGTGGGTGCACGGGCTCGGCGTGCTCGCACGATGAGTTGACTACCCTCGGGGCGGCCCCTAGCATCGCAGCCTTGCACGGCAACGGCAGACGGCGCCGCGTCGTCGTGACGGGCGTCGGGCTGGTCACCCCCCTCGGGACCGGCGCCGAGACGACGTGGAAGGGGCTGCTTGCCGGACGATCGGGCGTTCGCCCGGTCTCGCGCTTCGACGCGTCGTGCCTGCCGGTTCGCATCGGCGGCGAGGTCCCGGACTTCGAGCCCCGACAGTGGCTCGAGAAGAAGGATCTCAAGAAGACCGACCTCGTCGTCCAGTACGCGCTCGCGGCGGCGCAGATGGCGGTCGCCGAGTCCGGGCTGACGGTGCCGTTCGCAGATCCGTCGCGCGCCGGTGTCATCATCGGCGTCGGCATGGGCGGCGTGTCGAGCATCGAGGAGGCCTACGAGCTGTTCGTGCGCAAGGAGTTCCGAAAGGTCTCGCCGTTCTTCATCCCGCGCATCATCCCGAACATGGCCGCCGGCCACGTGGCGATGCGCTTCGGGGCGCGCGGCCCGAATTTCGCCACCACGAGCGCATGCTCGTCGGGCGCTCACGCGCTCGGCGAGGCCGTGCGTCTCATCCGGGACGGCACCCAGGACGTCATGCTCGCCGGCGGCGCCGAGGCACCGGTGACCCTGATCGGCGTCGGCGGGTTCGCCGCCATGCGCGCGCTCGCGAGCAGCTACAACGACGATCCGACGCGCGCGAGCCGTCCCTTCGACCAGGACCGCGAGGGCTTCGTGATCGCCGAGGGTGCCGGCATGCTCGTACTGGAGTCGCTCGAGCACGCGACGGCACGCGGTGCACGGGCGCTCGTCGAGCTCGCCGGCTACGGCGCGAATTGCGACGCCTATCACATGACGCAGCCCGCGCCCGAGGGGGTCGGCGCGGCCGAGTGCATGACGCTCGCCCTCGAGGACGCCGCGGTCGCCCCCGAGGCCGTCGGCTACATCAATGCCCACGGCACGAGCACGCCGTACAACGACGAGGCGGAGACGCTCGCCGTGAAGCGCGTCTTCGGCGAGCACGCGCACCGGCTCGCCATCAGCTCGACCAAGTCGATGACCGGCCATCTCCTGGGCGCCGCCGGGGCCGTCGAGGCCGGCATCACCGTCCTGGCGCTTCGCAATTCCGTCCTGCCGCCGACGATCAACCTCGACCATCCCGACGCCGCGTGCGACCTCGACTACGTTCCGCACACGGCGCGCGAGGCGTCGGTCGAAGTGGCGCTCTCGAACTCCTTCGGGTTCGGTGGGACGAACGTCTGCCTCGCGCTCCGGCGCCTGTCGTGACCGCGCCGTTCGCGCGGCGGCTGCACTTCGTCGTCGGCAAGGGCGGGGTGGGGAAGACGACGGTCTCGGCGGCGCTGGCGCGCCTGTTCGCGCGCAGGGGGCATCGCACGCTCGCGGTCGAGATGGAGGCGGGCGGGCGGCTGCCCGCCGTGCTCGGTGGACCACCCTCGGTCGGCACACCGAGCGCGATCGACGCGAACCTGTCCGTGGTCTCGATCGACGGTCGCGCCGCGCTCGAGGAATACCTCGGCCTCGTCATCCCGGTGCGACGTCTGCTCTCGACCGTCTTCTCGAGCCGCATCTACCAGTACTTCGTGGCTGCGGCGCCCGGGCTGAAGGAGCTGATGACGGTCGGCAAGGTCTGGTACGAGGCGACGCGCCGCGAGGGCACCCGCCCCGCGTGGGACGTGATCATCGTCGACGCGCCGGCGACCGGCCACGGCCTGCACTATCTCCGCATGCCGCAGGCCGCGCGCGACACCTTCGGCGCCGGACTCGTGCAGCGCGAGGCGACGAGGGTCGTGGAGCTGCTGCAGGATCCGGCGACCACCGCGGTGCACCTCGTGACGCTGGCCGAGGACATGCCGGTCACCGAGACGCTCGAGGCGCACGCGCAGATCGCCGGCCCGCTCCACCTGCCGGTCGGCGCCGTCATCGTGAACCGCATGCACGCCCGTCGCTTCGCGCCCGACGTGATCGAGCGGGTAGGGCGCGCGGCGGAGGCCGCGCACGGCGACGAGAGCACGATTCTCGCCGCGGTCGCCGCGCGCGCGGCCGAGGAGAGCGGCTGGGCCGCGATCAACGCGCAGCATGCCGAGCGCCTGCGCACCGCGCTCGGGCAGGCGCCGATCGTCGAGCTCCCGTACCTCTTCGCCGAGGAGTTCGGCGCGGCCGAGATCGAGCTCCTGTCGCGGCGCCTCGAGGAGGGCGCGGCCCTGCCGGCCGCGCGCCGGGCATGAAGCTCCGCAAGCTCGTCGAGCGCCACCAGGTCGTCATCTCCGCGGGCAGCGGTGGGGTGGGGAAGACGACCGTCGCGGCCTCGATCGCCGTGTGGGGAGCGCTCCAGGGCCGGCGGACGGCCGTGCTCACGATCGATCCGGCGCGCCGCCTCGCGACCTCGCTCGGTCTCGCGACACTGGGACACGAGCCGCGCGAGATCCCGCGCGAGCTGTTCGTTGCCCAGGGGCTCGAGCCGCGCGCGCCGCTCTCCGCGATGATGCTCGACCAGAAGGGCGCCTGGGACGCCCTCGTCGAGCGCCACGCGCCGCCCGAAGCGCGCGACCGGATCCTGGGCAATGCGTTCTATCAGCACCTGTCGCAGACTTTCGCCGGCTCGCAGGAGTACATGGCGATCGAGCAGCTCTGCGTGCTGGTCGAGAGCGGGGCCTACGACCTCATCGTGGTGGACACGCCGCCGACGCGCCACGCGCTCGACTTCCTCGAGGCGCCGCGCCGGATCGACGATTTCCTCGATCGCAGCGTCATCAAGTGGTTCGTGCGCCCCTACTGGAGCGCCGGCTGGTCGGCGCTGCGCGCCGTCAACCGCACGGCGAGCTTCCTCTTGCATCGCCTGGAGCAGGCGACCGGCGTGTCCGCGCTCGCCGAGATCTCGGACTTCTTCGCGAGCATGAGCGGCCTCTTCGAGAACTTCCACGTGCGCATCGAGCGCGCCTACGAAGTGCTGCGAGGTCCCGGGACGGCGTTCGTCGTGGTGTCGAGCCCGGAAGAGCAGGTGCTGGGCGACGCCGAGTACCTTGCCGCGAAGATGAACGAGCTCGGGATGCCGCTGAAGGGCGTCGTCATGAATCGCGTGCATCCGGAGCTGCGTGCGGGCGGGCGTGGCGACGTCGTCGATCCGGACGACGCGAGCGAGATGGAGCGCCTGCTCGCACGCGCCGTCGGCGCCGCCGAAGCGCCGGCGCTCGCCGCGAACTTCGCCGACTACCAGGCGCTCGCGCGCGGCGAGCAGCTCCGCACCGAGCAGTTCCGCAGCGAGCTGCCGCGGGCGATCCCCTTCGTCTCGGTGCCGAACTTCGCGCGGGACGTGCACGATCTGGCGTCGTTGGCGGCGATGCACGCGCATCTCTTCTGAGCGCGGGGGGTCGGGGAGTCCCGCGCCGCGGCGGGCACCTCTGTCGGCGTGGTGGGACCGCCGGCGAGGGTGATGAAGACGGCGGTGGTTCGGATCGTCTGCGATGTGTGGCGCAGCGTCGAGGTGGACGACGCCTGGCCGGTGCGTCAACCTTTTGCCGGCGGGGTCGTTGCATTCTGGGACTGGACCGAGTTCCGAAATTCCGACCTAAATGGTGCGCCGAAATGCCTCGAGTCCTCCTTGCGCTGCTCGGCCTCGTGCTGGCGTCGGGACGGGCGCTCTCCGCGCCCGTCGTCGCGCCGCACGTGCAGGTGGAGCTGGTGGCGGAGCGCGCGTCGATCCAGCCCGGTCACGACGCCGGCGTCGGTCTGCGGTTCGCGCTCGAGCCCGGCTGGCACGTGTACTGGCGTAATCCGGGTGACTCAGGCGAGGCGCCGAGCGTCGCGTGGACGCTTCCTCCCGGCTTCAGCGCGGGCCCGATCGAGTGGCCGAGCCCCGAGCGCATCCCGCTGGGGCCGCTCACGAACTTCGGCTATGAGGGCGTCGCGCTGCTGCCGGTGACGCTGCGGGTCCCCGCCGATCTGCCGAACGTCGCCACCGTCGACGTCCACGCCAAGGCGACCTGGCTGGTCTGCAACCGTGACGAATGCATCCCGGGCTCGGCCCCGCTGTCGCTCCGACTGCCCGTCGGCGGGGCCGCGCCCGGACCGACCGACGCGACGCCGCTCTTCGAAGCGACGCGCGCACGGCTGCCGACGGCGGTGCCGTCCGGCTGGCAGCTCTCGGCCGACGCGAGCCCCGAGGCGATCACGCTCGTCGCGCGAGGCGTCGCCGGCGGCCTCGACCCGCGACCGCTCTTCTTCCCGTTCGCGCGCGAGGCGATCGAGCACGCCGAGCCGCAGCAGGTGACGCTCACGCAGGACGGCTTCCGTCTCGATCTGACGCCGTGGAGCGGCACACGCTCGCCGCTCCAGGCCATCGCGGGCGTGCTCACGGTCGGGGGGCACGCGTACACGATCGACGTCGCCGTCGGCAACGCGGGCCTGGCTCTCATGCCGTTCGTGCTCGCGTTCGTGGGTGGATTGCTGCTGAACCTCATGCCCTGCGTGTTCCCGGTGCTGGCGCTGAAGGCGCTCGGCCTGGTCGGGCTCGCCGGCGAAGCGCAGCGGGAAGTGCGGGTGCACGGGATCGTCTACGCGCTCGGCGTGCTCGTGTCGTTCTGGGCGCTCGCGGGCGTGCTGCTCGGGGTGCGTGCGGGCGGCGCGCAGCTCGGGTGGGGCTTCCAGCTCCAGAGCCCGGTCGTCATCGCCTTGCTCGCGACCCTGTTCTTCTGGGTGGCGCTGACGCTCCTCGACGTCTCGCCTGTCGGCGCGTCGCTCATGGGGTTCGGGAACCGGCTCGCCGCCGGCGGCGGCTACCGTGCGTCGTTCTTCACGGGCGTGCTCGCGACCGTCGTGGCCACGCCTTGCACGGCGCCGTTCATGGGTACCGCGCTCGGCTACGCGCTCGTGCAGCCGCCGGCGGTCGCGCTCGGCGTCTTCACGAGCCTCGGCCTCGGGCTCGCGCTCCCGTACGTCGCGATCACGCTCGTGCCGGCGATCGGCGCTCGCCTGCCGCGACCGGGTGCGTGGACGGAGACGTTGAAGCATGCGCTCGCATTCCCGCTGCTCGCGACGGTCGTGTGGCTCGTCTGGGTCGTGAGCCTGCAGGCGGGACCCCCAGGCGTGCTCGCGGTGCTGTCGGCGATCCTCCTGGTCGGGCTCGGGATGTGGATCGCGGGGCGCCGGACGGGCGGTCGATCGCGCCTCGTCGCGGGAGCCGCCGCCGCCGGCGCGCTCGGCATCCTCGCGACGATCGTGCCCACGGCGATGGTTCCGAGCGCCGGCGGCGCGCTCGCCTGGGAGCCGTACTCGGCGGAGCGCGTCGGCGAGCACCTGCGCGCCGGACGTCCCGTGTTCGTCGACTTCACGGCCGCATGGTGCGTCACCTGCCAGGTGAACGAACGGCTCGCGCTCGCGACGCCGGCCGTCACGGCCAAGATGAAGGCCATGGGCGTCGTGCCCATGCGTGCCGACTGGACGCGGCCCGACCCCGACATCGCGCGGGCGCTGCAGCGCTTCGGGCGCGACGGCGTGCCGCTCTACGTCCTGTACACGGGGCGCGAGAAGGATCCGCCCCGCATCCTCCCACAGATCCTCACCACCGAGACGGTCCTGACCGAGCTCGATCAACTCGAGGGAAGGAGCCCCACATGAAGAGCGTATCGAAGAGCATCCTCACCGCCGCGGTCCTCGCCGCTGGGACGATCGCCGGAACGCCGCGCGCCATGTCCGCCACCGAGGTCGCGCGTGTCGGCGAGCCGGCGCCCGACTTCGCCGTCGTCGACACCAAGGGCGCGACGCGCCACCTGTCCGACTTCAAGGGCAAGCTCGTCGTGCTCGAGTGGCACAACCAGGGCTGCCCGTTCGTGAAGAAGCACTACGGCAGCGGCAACATGCAGCGCCTCCAGAAGGAGGTCACCGCGCAGGGAGGCGTCTGGCTGACCGTCATCTCCTCCGCGCCGGGCAAGCAGGGCTTCGTCACCCCCACCGAGGAGGACGCCTACCTCGCCGCGGAGAAGGCCGTGCCCACGGCCGTCCTGCTCGACAGCGACGGCGAGGTCGGGCGCCTCTTCGGCGCGAAGACGACACCGCACATGTACCTGGTCGACGCGAAGGGCGTCCTCGTCTACGCCGGCGCGATCGACGACCGCCCGAGCCCCGACGCCGCCGACGTCGAAGGCGCGAAGAACTACGTCCTCGCCGCCTACCAGGAGACGACGGCCGGCAAGCCGGTGACCGTCGCGGCCACCGCGCCGTACGGCTGCTCGGTCAAGTACGGCGACTGACGCGCGCTGCACTCGGCGTCGATGGCTCATCGCCAGGGTGGGCGAGGGCGCCGGGTGGGGGTGCCGGCGATCTCCGCAGCGCGGGGGGTCGGGGTGCGGCGGGGCAGGGGCGCGCGAGGACCGTGAGCCGGCGCCCCCACCCGGCGCCCTCGCCCGCCTGCCCATGCGAGCGAGCGACTACCCCACGGCGACGCGCGTCAGGAAGTCGGACAAAGTGAAGCCGATCAGGATCACGAGCCAGGCGAAGCCGCCCGCCGCGAGCGCCCATACCAGGCGCGGCCCGTAGAAGACGTGCATGAAGAACAGCACGACGAGCGTCGCCTTGGTGACCGCGATGCCGAGCATGACGACGTTGTTGAGCGCGCCCAGGTCGGCGAAGGCGACCGCGACGGTGATGCCCGTCAGCACGACGAGCGCGGCGAACACGGCGAAGTAGACGCCGAGGGTCGGGCCGTGGTGGGCGGAGTCGCTCATCAATGTCTCCCGATGAGGTAGAGGAGCGGGAAGAGGAAGATCCACACGATGTCGACGAAGTGCCAGTAGAGCCCGACCATCTCGACGGGCGCGTAGTAGGCGGGGCCGAAGCGGCCGCGCCGCGCGTCGATGATGAGCCAGGTGAGCAGGCCGAAGCCGACCAGCATGTGGAGCGCGTGGAAGCCGGTCATCGCGAAGTAGAGCGAGTAGAAGATCTGCACGTGCTGCGCGCCCTCGCCATGCCAGACGAAGCCGGGGCCCGGAACGAGATGGTCGACCCACTTGCCGTGGTACTCGACCGCCTTGATGCCGACGAAGACGCCGCCCAGCAGGAGCGTCATCAGGAGCCACGCCATGAGCGGCCGCCGCTTGCCGTGCTCCGCCGACCAGACGCCGAGCGCCATGGTGAGCGAGCTCGCGATCAGCACGGCGGTGTTGATCGTGCCGAGGGTGATGTCCAGGTGGTGCGAGCCGTCGTGGAACGCGTGCGCGTAGAGCACGCGATACACGGTGTAGGTGGCGAACAGGCCGCCGAAGAACATGATCTCGTTCACGAGGAACGCCCACATGCCGAACGACACCGCACGGCGCTGCTGGTCGGTGTCGTCGAACTGATGGGCGAGCGGCTGCGCGTCGGAGAGGCTATGCAACGGCGGCCTCCGGTGGGGTCGCGCGGGCCCCGTCGGGGCCGTAGTCGTACGCGTCGGTCGTGACGACGGGCGTCGTCTCGAAGTTCTCGGTCGGCGGCGGCGAGAGCGTCTGCCACTCGAGGCCCGCCGCGTTCCACGGGTTCGCCGGCGCCTTGGCGCCGTAGCGCAGCGACCACAGGAAGTAGCAGAGCGGCAGGAGATAGCCGACGCCCAGGATCGATGCGCCGGCGGTCGAGAAGACGTTCAGCACCTGGAACTCGTCGGGATACGAGTGATAGCGGCGCGGCATGCCGAGGTAGCCGAGGATGAACTGCGGGAAGAACGTGAGGTTGAAGCCGAGGAAGATGACGAAGCCCGACACCTTGGCGAGCGCCTCGGGATACATGCGGCCCGTGATCTTCGGCCACCAGAAGTGGACGCCGCCGAGGTACGCCATGATCGTCCCGCCCACCATGATGTAGTGGAAGTGCGCGACCACGAAGTAGGTGTCGTGCACGTGGACGTCGAGGCCGAGCGCGGCGAGGAAGAGCCCAGTGAGCCCGCCGATCGTGAACAGGCCCATGAACCCGAGCGCGTAGAGCATCGGCGAGTCCCACGCGATCGACCCACGGTAGAGCGTCGCCGTCCAGTTGAAGACCTTGACGGCCGACGGGATGGCGACGAAGAACGACAGGAACGAGAAGACGAGCGCGGCGTACTGCGACTGCCCGGACACGAACATGTGGTGTCCCCACACGAGGAAGCCGAGCAGCGCGATCATGAGGCTCGACGCGGCGATGAAGCCGTAGCCGTAGATGCGACGGCGCGCGAAGCACGTGACCACTTCCGAGATCACGCCCATGCCGGGGAGGATCATGATGTAGACCGCCGGATGCGAGTAGAACCAGAAGAGGTGCTGGAAGAGGATCGGATCGCCGCCGAGGGCGGGATCGAAGATGCCGATGTGCAGCCCGCGCTCGAGTCCCACCAGCGCGACGGTGATCGCGATCACGGGCGTGCCGAGCACCATGATGAGGCTCGTCGCGTAGTGCGCCCACACGAACAGCGGCAGGCGGAACCACGTCAGGCCCGGCGCGCGCATGGTGTGGATCGTCGCGATGAAGTTGAGACCCGTGAGGATCGACGAGAAGCCCGTGATGAAGATGCCGATCGCTGTCGGCATGACGTTGGTCGCCGACGACGCGGTCGAGTACGGCGTGTAGAACGTCCAGCCCGTGTCGACGCCTCCCGTGATCATGGCGAAGAGCGTGAACAGGGCGCCCAGGACGTAGAGGTACCAGGAGAGGAGATTGATGCGCGGGAACGCCAGGTCGCGCGCGCCGATCATCATGGGGACGAGGAAGTTTCCGAGCACCGCGGGGATCGACGGGATCAGGAAGAAGAACACCATCACGACCCCGTGCATCGTGAAGAGCTTGTTGTAGGTGTCGGCCTGCACGAAGTCGCCCTGGGGCGTCAGCAGCTCGAGACGGATGCCGACCGCGAACAGCCCGCCCAGGATGAACATGGCGGTGATCGAGCACAGATAGAGGATTGCGATGCGCTTGTGGTCGGTCGTGAGCAGCCACGAGCGCACCCCGTAGTCGACGTTGAGATAGTGCCTGCGTCCGTCGGGCTCGCTCATGATCCACCCTCGCCCGCCTTGAGCGATTTCACGTACGCGATGAGCCGCATGACGTCCTCTTCCGAGAGCAGGCCCTGGAAGGTCGGCATGACCGACGTGTAGCCGGCGACGATCTGCGCGTTCGGATCGAGGATCGATTCGCGCAGGTACCCCTCGTCGGCGACCAGCGTTTGACCCGAGGCGAGCGTCACGGTCTTTCCGAACACGCCCTGCAGCGCCGGCCCCTGGCCGCTGCCGTCGGCGCGGTGGCAGGTGCCGCACCCCTGTGCGCGGAAGATGCCCTCGCCGTCGACCTCGATCGGCACGTTCGCGCCGGCCTGTCGGCCGCCGAGCCACGCCTCGAACGCGGCCGGCTCCATCGCGACGATGCGCCCGATCATGCCCGAGTGCAGCGTGCCGCAGTACTCGGCGCAAAAGAGGTGATACGTGCCGGGCTTCGTCGCCTCGAACCAGATGCTCGAGTACCGGCCCGGGACCGCGTCCTGCTTCACGCGGAATTCGGGCACGTAGAAGCTGTGGATCACGTCCTCCGAGGTCATGAGCAGCTTCACCGCGCGCCCGACGGGCACGTGCAGCTCGTTGATCTCGCGCCGGCCCTCCATGTGCTGCAGCTTCCACATCCACTGCTTGCCGACGACGTGGACCTCGAGCGCGTTGTCGGGCGGCCGCTGCATGGTGGCGAAGATCGACGCGCCCCAGAAGAAGACCGTCATCGCGAGCACGAACGGGATCGCCGTCCACAGTCCCTCGAGCGCGAGCGAGCCGTGGATGTCCGGCACATGGTCGCCGCCGGGACGGCGCCGATAGCGGACCATGAAGACGACGATCAGCCCCGCGATGAGGAGCGAGAAGAAGAGCGAGAGGCCGATCAGGAAGAAGAGGAGGGCGTCGACCTGCGGCGCGATGGTCGACGCCTGCTCGGGGAAGAGGCGGAAGCCGATCATGCCGCCGCGCCCCGCAGGCGTTCACGCCGCAGCCACCAGCCGATCGCCGCCCCGAGCGCGACGATCGTCACGACGCCGCCCGCGCGCACGGCGTCGAGCGCGAGCTGGCTGTAGCGGCCCGTCGCCGGGTCGTAGTGGAAGCAGAAGAGCAGGAGCTGATCGACGATCGTGCCGATCTTGTTGGCCGAGGCTTCGACCATCGCGAGCCGCAGATCGCGCGGCGCGTACTCGACGCCGAAGAAGTAGCGCGTGATGCGCCCCTCCGGCGTGAGCAGCACGATGCCGCTCGCGTGCGCGTATTGATGGTGCGCCTCGTCGTAGGTGGCGCGGAAGCCGATGGCGTCCGTCAGGGCCTTGATCGACGTCTCGTCACCGGTGAGGAAGTGCCAGCCCGCCTCGGCGCCCGGACGGCGGTACTCTGCGAGGTACGCCGCCTTCTTCTTCGCCGCCACCTCCGGCCCGTCGGTCGGGTCGAAGCTGAACGTGACGACGGTGAACTCCTTCCCGATGTCGAAGGGGAGGGCGCGGAGCGCGCTCACCACGCCGTTCTGCACGAGCGTGCACAGCATCGGGCACGTGTAGTAGGCCGGAACGAGCAGCAGCGGTTTCCCGAGGTACTCGCGCAACGTGACCGCGCGTCCCGACTCGTCGCGCATCGGCGCGTCGATCGGCACGCGCTCGCCCAACCGCTGCGCGAACGCGACGTCGCGCAGGGCCGCCGGTCGCTCCTCGCCGGCGTGGACGGCGAACGAGGGGATCGCGAGCAACAGCGCGACCAGGAGCTTCATCGCTTGCCCTCGCCGAGCAGCAGCTCCATCGCGCGCGCGACGGGGACGCGCACCTGGCCCTCGTCGCGGTCGACCCAGCCGTAGGTGTCCAGCAGCTTCTGGTCGCGGGCGCGCAGCTCTGCGAGATCGCGCAGCGGATGGTCCTGTAGCCGCGGTGCGGGCGGCTCCTGCCGCCCGTACGCCGCCGCGAGCGGGCTCGCGGGTGGGCTCTCCTCGGCTTCGCGCGTGACGAGCCCGCGATTGAGCGCCCACATGAGCAAGAACGTGCCCACGATGAGGCCGAAGAGCACGAAGGCGGCCACCACGACCGGCCGGAACGAAACGTCTCGCTCCTCGTAACCCGCTCCGGTACTCACGCCGCCTCCGTTTGAGAGGGGGTTCGCAGGGCGAACCCCCAGAGGAGGGCCCCCGTGCGCGAGGCGCCTGCGGCGCGGCGCCCCGATGGGCGTCGGCGGCTCACGCCGCCTGCTGTCGAGAGGGGGTTCGCAGGGCGAACCCCCGCCGGAGGGCGTCGGCAGCTCACGCCGCCTCCCCTTCCAGGGGAAGTGATGGGTCGTGGATCGGGACGAGCGAGCGGCCGGCGAGCTGGCGGACGGCGAGGCCGATGAAGAGACCGCCGACGGCGGCGAACGCGGCGACGTCGAGCCAGTGCAACCTGAGGCCGGTCGACTGGAAGGCCGGCGCGATCATCCAGAAGACGTCGAAGTAGCGCGCCACGAGCATCGCGGCCGCGATGACGGCGAGCTGCATGGGCCGCCGCTTCACGCTGCGCAGGAGCAGGATCATGAACGGCAGCGCGAAGTGGAAGAGGACGAGACCGATCGTGACGTACCGCCAGCCGCCGCGCGTGCGCGTCAGATACCAGGGGATCTCTTCGGGCAGGTTCCCGGACCACGTGATGAGGAACTGCGAGAAGTTGAAGTAGGCCCAGAGCATCGTGAACGCGAGCAGGAGCTTCCCCAGGTCGTGGAACTGGTCGGGCGAGATGGCGTCCGCGATGCGCGTGCCGTCGCGGGCGACCGCCGAGAGCACGATCGCGAGCGCGAGCGCCGTGAGGGCCGAGCCGGCCATGAAGATCACGCCGTAGATCGTCGAGCTCCAGTGCGGCTCGAGCGACATCATCCAGTCGATGGCGGCGAAGGTCATCGTGAGGCCCATGAGCAGGAGCCCGCCGCGCGAGATCAGATCGAGGCGCTCGGTCGGCAGGGCGTCGGTGCTCGCGTCCTGCGCCTCCGACCAGCGCAGCAGCGCGCGTGCCAGCAGGAACCACGCCGTGAAGTAGAGGGCGGTGCGCCCGAGGAAGAAGGGGACGTTCAGGTACGGCTCCTTGTGCTGCAGGAGCGCGTCGTGCGCCACATCCTCGGGCCGCGCCCACTCGTAGAGGTGCGGCAGCCCGAGCGCGATCGGCAGGAACAGCAGCACCAGCACGGGCAGGAGCCGCACAGCGGCTTCGAGGAAGCGCCGGATCGCGACGCCCCACGCGCCGCCCGTCACGTGGTTGATGGTGAGGAGGGCGAGCGAGCCCAGCGCCGCGCCGGTCCAGTAGACGTAGGCGACGAGGTACGACCGGAAGAACTGCGTGCGATCGACGAGGAGCCCGAGGAGGCACGCGAGCGCTGCGACGCCTGCCAAGCCGAGCGCCCCGCGGCCGATGCGATGGAGGGGATGGTCATCCGGAAGGCGGATCACGGGTGCGCCTCCGCCGGCGGCGCATCGAGCTCCGGCCGCGCCGCCGGCGGCACGTCGGCGAGCGTCGCGTGCTGACTGCGCTGGAGCACACGGATCCATGCGGCGATCGCCCAGCGATCGTCGACCGGGATCTGCTGCGCGTAGCTCGGCATCACGCCGAATCCCTGCGCCATCGTCTCGACGAAGTAGCCGTCGGCGATCCCGCGCAGGCGATCCTGGTGGAACGTCGGCGGTGCCTTGAAGCCGCGCTCGACGATCATGCCGGCGCCATTGCCGACCCGATCGTGGCAGGGCGCGCAATAGATGTCGTAGCGCTCGCGCCCGCGCAGGAAGACGGCTTCGCTCCGCGGGAGGGGATTCGTGACGTACGTATCGCCTGCCTTGCCGGTCGCGCGGCCGCGGTCCAGATCGAGCGCGCCCCGAGGGATCGTTCCGGCCACGACCGGGCGCGACGTGCGTCCGTCGGCGAAGAATGGGCTCGGGCGCAGGGGCTTGTACTTCGGCTGGTCCTGCATGTCGCGCCGGCAGGCGCCGAGCGCGAGCATACTCAAGGCGAGCGCGATCCGACGTCCGGTCATCAGTGCTCCACCTCGGAGACCTGACGCGGGATGAAGCGCTCGAGGAAGCGCCGTGTGTGCTCGCGGTCGAACAGAGGATCGCTCGCCTCGATGCACAGGAAGAAGCGGTTCCGCGTCGAGAGCGCGAAGCGCGGCACGTTGAAGACCGGGTGATACGGCATGGGCAGGCCGTTCAGGGCCAGCATGCCGAACACGGTCGTGAGCGCGGCGCCGAGAATCGTCGTCTCGAAGGTGATCGGGATGAACGCGGGCCAGCTGTGGAGGGGCCGTCCGCCGACGTTGATCGGGTAGTCGATGACCGAGGTCCAGTACGCGAGCGCGTAGCCCGACAGCATGCCGACGATGCCGCCGATGAGGACCAGCAGCGGCAGCCGGTTGTGGTGCTCGTGCATCGCCTCGGCGACCGCCTCGACCGGGAACGGCGTGTACGCGTCGAAGTGCCGGTAGCCGGCCTGGCGCGTCGCCTTCACCGCATCGACGAGCTCGGTCACGTCGTCGAACTCGGCCATGAGGCCGTGGATCGGGGGGGGCTTCGAGCGGGTTGCGGGAGTCATGCGGGGGTCTGGTTTGAGAGCGGGTGCGCGCAGCGCACCCGCGGGATCGCCCCCGTGCGTCGGGCCGCTGCGCGGCCCTCCTCCGATGGGCGTCGCGCGCTGGCGCGCGCTCCGTTCGAGAGCGGGCGCGCTGCGCGCACCCGCGCCGGTGCCCCCGTGCGTCGAGCCGCTGCGCGGCCCTCCTCCGATGGGCGTCGCGCGCTGGCGCGCGCTCCCGGGCTCATGCTCACGCGTGCTCCTCCTTCACTTCGGCCTGGGGGAGGAGGACGCGCATCTCGAAGATCGAGATCATCGGGAGGAACCGGATGAACAAGAAGAAGAGCGTGAGGAAGAGGCCCATCGAGCCGATGAACATGCTCCAGTCCCAGAACGTGCCGTGGTACATGCCCCACGACGACGGCAGGAAGTCGCGCGAGAGGCTCACCACGATGATCACGTAGCGCTCGAGGAACATGCCGACGTTCACGAACATGCACACGATCATGAGCGCGACCTCGTTGAGGCGCACTCGCTCGAACCACAGGAGCTGCGGGACGATCACGTTGCACAGGATGAGCGACCAGTAGACCGGCGCGTACGGCCCGGTGAACCGGTTCCACATCATGTAGGCCTCGTACCGGTTGCCCGAGTACCAGGCCATGAACGTCTCCATCATGTAGCCGTAGGCGACGACGAGGCCGGTCGCGAGGATGATGCGACCCATGTAGTTCAAGTGCCGCGCCGTGATGAAGTCCTGCAGGCCGTAGATGCGGCGGAGCGGGATCGCGAGTGTCAGCACCATGGCGAAGCCCGCGAAGATGGCGCCCGCGACGAAGTAGGGCGGGAAGATCGTCGCGTGCCAGCCGGGGATGATGCCGACCGCGAAGTCGAACGACACGATCGTGTGCACCGAGACGACGAGCGGGGTCGAGAGCGCGGCCAGGAGCAGCGTCGCCGTCTCGTACTTCTGCCAGTGGCGCGCCGAACCGCGCCAACCCATCGCCAGCATGCCGTACACGAAGCGGCCGGTGCGCGTCGGGGAGCGATCGCGGAGCGTCGCCAGGTCGGGGAGCATGCCGACGAACCAGAAGAGGAGCGAGACCGTCGCGTAGGTCGAGACCGCGAACACGTCCCAGATGAGCGGGCTCCGGAAGTTCGGCCAGACGCCCATCGTGTTCGGGTACGGGAAGAGCCAGTAGTCGAGCCACGGGCGGCCGGTGTGGAGCGCGGGGTACAGGCCGGCCGACGCGACCGCGAAGATCGTCATCGCCTCGGCGAACCGGTTGATCGAGTTCCGCCACTCCTGCCGGAGCAGGAGCAGGATCGCCGAGATGAGCGTGCCGGCGTGGCCGATGCCGATCCACCAGACGAAGTTGATGATGTCCATGCCCCAGCCGACGGGGACGTTCGGGCCCCAGATGCCGATGCCGGTGAAGACGAGGTGTGTGATCGTCGTCAGCAGCACCATCGTCAGCACGAAGCCGATGCCGAAGCCGATGTACCAGAAGCGCGGCGTCGGCTTGGTGAGCACGACGGAGCTGATCTTGTCGGTGATCGAGCCGAAGTCGTGGCCCGGCTCGACCAGCGGCGTGTCGCGCAGCGCGCGGCGCTCGGGCGTGCTCATCCCTCGTGCTCCAGGTCGGGGCTCGGATTGCGCACCTGGGCCAGATACGTCGTCCGCGGGCGCGTGTTGAGCTCGCCCAGGAGCGCGTAGTTGCGCGGGTCCTTCTTCATCTTGGCGACCCGACTGTCGGCATCGTTGACGTTGCCGAACACGATCGCCTCCGCCGGACACACCTGCTGGCACGCGGTCACGATCTCGCCGTCGCGGATCTGCCTGCCCTCGGCCTCGGCCTTGCCGCGCACGTACTCGATGCGTTGCACGCAGTACGTGCACTTCTCCATGACGCCGCGCGAGCGTACCGTGACGTCGGGATTCATCGCCATCTTCACCGTCTCGTCGGTCCAGTTCGAGTACAGGAAGTAGTTGAAGCGGCGGACCTTGTACGGGCAGTTGTTCGAGCAGTATCGCGTGCCGACGCAGCGGTTGTAGACCATGTCGTTCAGGCCCTCGCTCGAGTGCACGGTCGCGTTCACCGGGCAGACGACCTCGCAGGGCGCGTTCTCGCACTGCATGCACGGGAGGGGCTGGTGCACGGTCGTCGGGTTGTCGAGCTCGCCGGACCAGTAGCGGTCGACGCGGATCCAGTGCATCTCGTGCCCGCGCAGCACCTCGGTCTTGCCGACGATCGAGATGTTGTTCTCGGCGACGCACGCGGACACGCACGCGTTGCAACCGATGCAGGCGCCGAGGTCGATCGCCATCCCCCACGCGTAGCCGGGGTACTCCCGGTTCGGGTAGAGCGTGTCGTCGCGCGACGGCATGTGCTCCATGTGCGCGGCGAAGTCGGGGTGCTCGCGATAGTGCGCGAGCGTCGCCGTCCGCACGAGCGGGCGGCCCTCCATCGAATGGTGATCCTGCGTCGTCGCCAGCTCCGTGCGCTCGCCGGTCGGCGTGATCGTGGCGCCGTGCAGGATGATCGGCTCGGCGCTGGTGCGCAGGCGGAAGACGTCGACGCCCGCCCCCGTGGCGACCCGGCCGCCCCGCACGCGTCCGTAGCCGTAGCTGAGGGTCACCGATTCCGGCGCGTGGCCAGGCACGATCCACACCGGCGTCCGCACTCCGCGATCGCCGTGGCGCAACGCGACGACGTCGCCGTTCCCGACCCCGAGGCGCTCGGCCGTGGCCGGCGCGATCTGGGCGGCGTTGTCCCACACGAGCTTGGTGATCGGACGCGGCAGCTCCTGGAGCCAGCCGTTGTTCGCGAAGCGGCCGTCCACGAGGTACGGGTCGGGACGGAAGACGACCTCGACGCCGGCGTCGTTCGAGGCTGCGGCCGGCTGGGCGTCCCAATCGGCCCGCACCGCGACGGTCGCCGGCGCGGCGGCGGTGCCCGGAACGACGCCGTCGTGCAGCGCCTTCTGCCAGAACGTTTCGAAGTCGCCGCTGCGCTGTCGCGCGGCGTGCTCGGCGCGCCACGTCGCGCGCAGCACGTCGTACCCGCTGCGCTCGGTCGACTCGAGCAGGGCCGCCAACACCTCGCTCGCGGAGAGGCCGCCGTAGAGCGGCGCGATGAGCGGCTGGATGAGCGTGGCGGTGCCGTCGTGGGCGCGGACGTCGCCCCAGCTCTCGAGGTAGTGCGCTTCCGGCAGGTGCCAGTGACAGACGAGCGACGTCTCGTCGTCGTGGAGCCCCAGGTGGACGCGGAGCCCGACCTTGCCGAGCGCATCCTCGAAGGCGAGATCGGCGGGCGCGGTCACGACCGGGTTGCCGCTGAGGATCAGCAGCACGTCGACCCGCCCGTTGCGCATGTCGTCGACGAGCGTCGCGAGCGCCGGGAGTTGAACCTGCGGTGTGGCCTCGACGGGCTGGGTGTAGACGACCGTGTGTCCGACGTTGCCGAGCGCGGCGTTCATGGCGTGGGCCAGGGCGTGGACGGCCGGCGGCTGATCCTGCCCGGCAACGACGACGCTGCGGCCGCGATGCGCGGAGAGGTCGCGCACGAGCGCGTCGGTGAACGCCTTGTGCTCCGGCGCCACGGCGATCGTGCGCCGCGACGTGGGAACGCCGACCAGGGCGGCGACGCGACGGGCGAAGGTCTCGACGTCGCCGGCGCGCATCGGGACCCGATGATCGGCGACCGCGCCGGTCGTGGTCGGCGTGCACTCGGCGGCGTACAGACGCACGGGGGTCGCTGTCGGGCTGTCGATGCGCCGCGCGCGGCTCCAGTCGCGCGCGTGCCGCAGGCGCGCGGGGCCGCGACCGAAGAGATCCGCGTCGAGCGCGAGGATCACCTTCGCCTCCGCGAGGCGATACAGCGGCTCCACGATCTCGCCGAACGCGAGCCGCGCGCCGGCGCGCACGTTGTCGCGCCCGTCGGGATCGTACTGCACCCACGTGGCACGCGGATGCTTCTTCAGGAGGTCCCGGAGCTGGCGCGCGAGGGTCGGCGACGTCACCGTCTCGGTGAGCACGCGGAGCCCTGCGCCTTGCTTCTGCTCCTGCGCTTCGAGCGCGGGACGCATGGCGGCGAGGAACGCATCGAAGGTGCGAATCGCGCCGGCGGAAACGACCGTCTGCGAGCGGTCCGGATCGTACAGCCCGAGCACGGACGCCTGCGCGATGGCGTCGGTCGCGCCGAGGCTTCCGGGGTGCTCGGGGTTTCCCTCGACCTTCGTCGGTCGCCCCTCGTGGCTCTCGGCCAGGAGCCCGAGGCCGAAGCCGTGCAGCGGCATCGCCGTCGCGTAGTAGAGCGGCTCGCCGAGCACGAGACGCTCGGGCTGCCGGACGTACGGGACGATCTTCTCTTCGGGCTGTTTCGTGCACGCGCCGAGGCCCGCGAGCGCGAACGACGCGCCCATGAGACGCAGGAAGTCGCGGCGATCGAGCGCGGCGGCGATGCCCGCGGCCTGGCGCGGGAACTCGTAGCGCAGGAACTCGAGGAACTCCGGCGTCTCGACGACCTCGTCGAGGCTGCGCCAGAACGCACGGCCGGTCGTGCCGCGCAGGCGCTCGCGGATGGCGGCGAGGTCGGTCATCGGTGGCACGTCGAGCAGTCGGTCCGGGTGCGGATGTGGTTGGCGCGGACGAGCTCGGGACCGAGCATCGTCTGGTCGTTCGCCGCCCATCCCATGTCGAAGACGCGATCGAGCGGCCGCACGTAGCGCTCGGGATGGCGGTGGCAGTCGAGGCACCACTCCATCTGCAGCGGCGACGCCTGGTAGATCTGGTTCATCTGGTCCACGCGGCCGTGGCACGTGGCACAGCCGACGCCCTTCGCGACGTGCACCTGGTGGTTGAAGTAGACGTAGTCCGGCAGGTCGTGCACCCGGATCCAGTCGATCGCCACGTCGGCGGCGAGGCTGTGTCGCACCGGCTCGAGGAACGGGCTGTCGCGCCAGATCTGCGCGTGACAGTTCATGCACGTCGCCGTCGGCGGCACGTTCGCGATCGTGCCGCGCTCGACGCCCGTGTGGCAGTAGCGGCAGTCGATGCCGAGCTCGCCGGCGTGGTGCTTGTGGCTGAACTGCACCGGCTGCTGGCGCGCGACGCCCACTTCGGTCACGTACGACGATCGGTTGATCGTCGCCAGACCCCAGAGACTTCCCGCCACCACGAACAGCGCGCCGAAGATGCTGATCCGCGACAGCGTGTTCGTGCTGCGGTGGAAGGTCTGCGGCATGAACGCCGGCGAGTGTTAACCGGGCGCGTCTTCTACGCAATGGTCGCCGGCCGCAGATCGGCTTGGGACCGGCATAAGGTCGGCTGATGAATCCTCGTCGAGCGTATTCCAGCGCCCACAGCGAGCGCAGCGTGCTGCCCAAACGGTCGCCACCTGCCCGCACGCGCGGCAGCGCTGCGTGCCGGTGGGGGCGAGGTGCTCGGCCGCGGCCCGCGCGAAGTGGACGAGCGCCTGCTCGGCCTGTCCCTTGCGGCGGCAGACCTCGCCGCGAAGCGCCTCGATCGTGGCCGGCGCGGCTGCGTCGGTCGGCAGGGCCGCGAGCAGTGCCTCGGCGTCGTCGAGTGCCCCGTCGCGGAGGTCGATCCGCACCAGGTGGGCGGTGAGCGCGGTGTCGTCCGGGTGGCGGGCGTGCAGGCGGCGGAGCGCGCTCCGCGCGCGGTCGGGCCGACCCGCCTCGGTGTGGACGGCAACCAGACGATCGAGCAGCGGGGCTGCCGGGCGGATGCGGGCGCCGCGCTCATAGGCGTGCCGGGCGCGGAAGAGCCGACCCGCGGCGCGCAGGCGATCGCCCGCCGCGACCCACGCGGGGACGAACGACGGGTGCTCGCGCACGAGGGCCAGCAGGCGGCGCAAGCCGCGGTCCTGGTCGGGGTCGGCCATGGCCGCCTCGTAGCGGAGCCCGCAGAACACCGCCGTCTCGTCGGCGAGGGCTGCAGGCGACCGGAGGTCCAGCAGCAGGTCGCTCTCGAGGGCGAGGGCGTCCTCCCACCGGCCGGCGGCGACGTACAGCGCCCGCAGGCGCCGGGCGAGGAGCGGTCTCTTCGGCTGGCCCCGTCGCGCTTCCTCCACCGCAGCGATGGCTCCGGGCAGATCGCCGCTCCATTCGGACGCACCGGCGAGCAGCTCGAGCAGGCGCTCGTCTGCACCGTGCGCTTCGACCGCCTCGGAGAGGCGCGTGCGCGCTTCGTCGGCCGCACCCCGCGCGAGCAACGACTCGGCATGGACCCGCTCGCGCTGGAGGCGCGCCGCCGCGCGCTCGCGTACCCGCCGGGCGCGCCAGGTGCGGGCGCTGCGCGCGGCGGCGCCCCCGAGCGCCAACACGCCGGCGGCGGCGACGCCGGTCGCGAACGCGAGCGCGAGCGCCGTGCCGAGCGGCAGAGCGGTCGAGCGCGAGGGCGTCAGGCGAATCGTCACCGCGTCGCCGCCGTTCAAGAACGCGACCGCGCCGGCGGCGAGGGCGCCCACGACGATCACGACGGCGACGAGCCAGCGGCCCACGGTCCGTCTCGTCAGGCGTGCTCGGTGCCGGTCTTGAGGCTGCGGGCCTGGGTCTGGAAGGGCTCGGGCAGCTCGACGCGGGGCACGCGCGCCCACAGGCGCTCGAGGTCGTAGAAGCCGCGCACCGGCACGTAGAAGACGTGGATCACGACGTCGCCGAAGTCCAGAAGCGCCCACTGGCCCCGCTCGTAGCCCTCGATGGCGAGCGGGCGGATGCCGAACGATTCCATGTGCGCGGCGACGGCGTCGGCGATGGCCTGCACCTGCGTATCGGAGCGGCCGCTGCAGATGACGAAGTAGTCGGCGATCGACGTGAACTCCGCCGTGTCGAGCGCGACGAGATCGTAGGCCTTCTTGTCGAGAGCCGCGCGCGTGCACTCGAGCATGCGCTCGCGGCTCGAGAGTTTACTCAACCTGTGAGATCCTCCGTGACGCGTCATAGAGCCCGTGTGCTCGCACGTAGTCACGCACGGAATCGGGCACGAGGTAGCGAATCGAGCGGCCCGCACGCACGCGCGCGCGGATGTCCGTGGCCGAGATGTCGAGGCCGGTGACTCGCAGGAGCGTCACCCGATGCCCCGACACGTGTCGGAATCCCGCACTGACCGAATCATAACGAAAGGCCTCTCGCGTGGCAACGGGAAAATCCTCGATCGCGAGCGCCGTCGATTGTGGCGGGCGTGTGAACACGACGAGATCGCCCAGCGTGAAGATGGCGGCGTACTCCTTCCACGTGTGGAGCTCCGCGAACGCGTCGCGGCCGAGCGCGAAGACGATCCGCGTGCGCTCACCGACCTCGGTGCGGAGCGCGCGCAGGGTGTCGACGGAGTACGACGGGCCCGAACGCCCCAGCTCGACGTCCCAGGTGCGGAACCCCGTGCGTCCCGCGAGCGCGAGCTCGACCATCCGCAGCCGGTGCGCGGCGTCGGCGACGTCGGCGCGCGCCTTGTGGGGCGGGACGGCCGACGGAACGTAGCGCAGCTCGTCCAGCGCCTCGGCTTCGAACAGCTCCTCGCCGACGCGCAGGTGCGCGAGGTGGATGGGGTCGAACGTACCGCCGAGGATGCCGATGCCGCCAGGCATCAACCCCGGATCTGACCGTTCCCGCGCACCTGGTACTTGTAGGTCGTGAGCTCGCGGAGGCCCATCGGCCCGCGCGCGTGGAGCCGGTTCGTGCTGATGCCCACCTCGGCGCCGAAGCCGAACTCGAACCCGTCCGTGAAGCGCGTCGAGGCGTTGACGTACACGGCGGCCGAGTCGACCTCGCGCAGGAAACGCTCCGCGTGCGCGTAGTCCTCGGTGGCGATCGTCTCGGCGAGCCCGGTCCCGTGACGCGCGATGAACGCGATGGCCTCGTCGAGCGACGGCACGACGCAGACCGAGAGGATCAAGTCCAGGTACTCCGTGTCCCAGTCGGCGTCGGTCGTCGCGACGACGTCGGGAACGACGGCGCGCGTCTTCGCGCAGCCGCGCACCTCGCACTTGGCGTCACGCAGCGCGCGCACCATGCGCGGCAGGAACGCCGGCGCGACCGCCTCGTGCACGAGCAGGTTCTCGAGTGCGTTGCACACGCTGGGCCGCCGCACCTTGCCGTCGAGGCAGAGGCGCTCGGCCATCGCGAGGTCGGCGTGCGCGTCGACGTAGAGGTGGCAGATGCCCTCGAAGTGCTTCACGACCGGGATGCGGCTCTCGGCCAGGATCGTGCGCTTCAAGGCTTCGCCCCCGCGTGCGATGACGACGTCGATCTGGTCGTCGCGATGCAGGAGCCCGCGCGTCACCTCGCGGCCACCCGTGACCAGCTGCACGGCGTCGGGGGGCAGGCCCGCGTCGGCGAGGGCGCGCCGCACGACGTCGGCGATGGCGCCACTCGTCGCCTGAGACTCGGAGCCGCCTTTCAAGAGGCACGCGTTCGACGTCTTGAGACAGAGACCCGCCGAGTCGGCGGTGACGTTCGGCCGCGACTCGTAGATGCTGAAGACGACGCCGATCGGCACCCGGACCTGTGCGATCTCGAGCCCGTTCGGCCGCCGCCACGCCGAGATCGTCTCGCCGATCGGATCGGGCAGGGCGGCGATCTCCTCGAAGCCCTTCGCCATGGCTTCGATCCGCGCCGGGGTGAGCGTCAGGCGGTCGAGGAACGCGGCGCTCTCGCCGAGGGCGCGCGTGCGCTCGAGGTCGCCGCGATTCGCCTCGAGAAGCGCGGCTTCCGCCCCCCGGAGCCCGGTGGCCGCCCGCCGCAGCGCATCGTCCTTGGCGGTCGTCGACGCACCTGCGAGCTGCCGCGCCGCGCCGCGCGCCGCGCGCACGAGCGTGTCGACGGTGCGCTCGACGTCGCCACTCGCAGCCGAGGCCTGCATGAGGTCGAGTGTAGCCGCTCGAGTTCAGCGGTGCCAACCCGCTCTCGTGTGCGAATGGTCAGCGACGATCGCCGCCGACGAGCACGAGGTCGTCGCGGTGGATGACCTCGTCGCTGCCCTTGTAGCCGAGCAGGGCGGGGATCTCGCGCGTGTGGACGCCCTTGATCTTGTCCAGGTCGGCGGCGGCGTACGTCACGAGACCGCGCGCCACCTCCTCGCCGTCCGGGCCGACGCAGCACACGCAGTCGCCGACGCCGAAGCGGCCGTCGACGGCGCGCACGCCCGACGGCAGCAGGCTCCGTCCGCCCTGGGCGAGCGCGCGCACGGCGCCGGCGTCGAGATGAAGGGTACCCTGCGGCTTCAGGGTGTGGGCGATCCAATGCTTGCGGTGCTGGAGCGCGTCGCCGTCGGCGACCAGCAGCGTGCCCGCTTCGTCCTCGGGACCGAAGATGCGGGCGAGCGGATGCGGATGCGAGCCCTCGGCGATGACGGTCGCGATCCCGGCAGCGGCGGCCGTACGGGCGGCGGCGAGCTTCGAGACCATCCCGCCGCGACCGAGGCCCGACCGCGACGGGCCGGCGATGCGCGTCAGCGCGGGATCGTCGGCGCGCGCAAAGCCGATGCGCGTCGCGCTCGGGTCGATGCGCGGGTCGGCGGTGTAGAGCCCTGCCACGTCCGAGAGGATCACGAGCAGGTCGGCTTCGACCAACGTCGCCGTCAGTGCGGAGAGGTTGTCGTTGTCGCCGAAGTTCAGCTCCTCGACGGCGACCGTGTCGTTCTCGTTGACGATCGGGACGACGCCGAGGTCGAGCAGCGTACGCAGCGTGTGCCGCGCGTTGAGATAGCGGCGGCGGTCGGCGAGATCGGCATGCGTGAGCAGCACCTGCGCCACCGGCCGCTCGTGGCGCGCGAACGCACGTGTGTAGGCCGCCATGAGGGCGGGCTGACCCACCGCGGCGGCGGCCTGCCGCCACTCGAGGCCGGGCCGGCGCGGCCCGAGCTGCCCCGCGCCGGCGGCGACCGCTCCCGAGCTGACGAGGACGACGTGCTTGCCGCCGGCCACCAGCGCCGCGACGTCGCCGGCCAGCGCGCGCACGCGCGTCGGCCGGAGGCCGTCCGTGCCGGCCAGCACGTTGCTCCCCACCTTGACGACGACCCGCCGGACGCGCCGGAGGAGCCGCTTGTGGTCCGCGCCCTGGCTCACGGGGCCACCGCGGCGTCCGCGAGCGCGCGCGCCCTGCGACGCTCGTCCAGGACCGCAGCGGCGATGCGGCGCACGAGCTCGCGCGTCCCCTCGCCGGTCGCGCCCGACACGGCCGTCAGCTCGATGCCGCGGGCGGCGAAGCGCTCGCGCACGGCCGGCAGGCGCTCGCGCGTCTCGGCGAGATCGAGCTTGCCGGCGACCAGGATCTGCGGCTTCGCTGCCAGCTCGGGGCTCGCCGCACCGAGCTCGTGGCAGATGACGTCGTAATCGTCCATCGGATCGCGCCCGGTGAGACCCGAGACGTCCAGCAGGTGCACGAGCACGGCCGTGCGGGAGAGGTGACGCAGGAAGCGCGTCCCGAGGCCGTGGCCCTCGTGTGCGCCGGGGAGCAGCCCCGGCACGTCGGCGAGCACGAACGACATCTCCTCGTCCACGCGGACCACGCCCAGGTGCGGCACGAGGGTCGTGAAGGGATAGTCGGCGACGCGCGGGCGCGCCGCCGAGACGGCGCGGATCAGCGTCGACTTCCCGACGTTGGGGAAGCCGAGCAAGCCGGCGTCGGCGAGCACGCGCAGCTCGAGCCGAAGCGTGCGCCGCTCCGCCGGGCCACCCGGATCGGCACGCCGCGGCGCCCGCCGCGTGGAGGTCGCGAAGTGCTGGTTGCCGCGGCCACCCCGGCCGCCGTGCGCGACGATCACCTCGTCGCCCCCGGCGCGCAGGTCGGCCAGCTCCGCGTCCGTCTCCTGGTCGTAGACGAGCGTTCCGGGCGGCACGCGGAGCACGAGGTCGGCGCCGCGCGCACCGGACTGCTCCTTGCCCCGCCCGTGCTCGCCGCGGCCGGCGCGGAGCGCCTGCGGATAGGACAGGTCGAGCAGGGTCGAGAGGCCGGGATCGACCCGCAGCACGACGTCGCCGCCGTCGCCACCGTCGCCGCCGCTCGGCCCGCCGCGCGGGACGTACTTCTCGCGCCGGAACGCGACGCACCCGTCGCCGCCGTCACCGGCTTCGACCCGAATGCGGACCTCGTCGACGAACTTCATCCCCGTGCCATCGTACCCGAAGGCCGGGGGGCAGGCAGCCCAAGCGCCGACGACCGGGCGGTAGGGTCAGGCCTGCGGCGGAACGATGCGGACCCGGGTGCGGTCCTTGCCGAACCGCTCGTACTTCACGAGTCCGTCGACCATGGCGAACAGGGTCCAGTCGCGGCCGACGCCGACGTTGGGCCCGGGGTGGATGCGCGTGCCCACCTGGCGCACCAGGATGTTGCCCGCCTGCGCCCGCTCGCCGCCGTACATCTTGATGCCGCGCCGCTGTCCGCGGCTGTCGCGCCCGTTACGGCTCGAGCCTTGCCCCTTTTTGTGCGCCATCAGCCGATCTCCGTGACCCGCACCGTCGTGATCGACTGCCGGTGGCCGCGACGACGGCGGTAGTTCTTGCGGCGCTTCTTCTTGAAGATGAGGACCTTCCGATCGCGCCCCTGGGCGACGATCTCGCCGCGCACCTTCACGCCTTCGACGAGCGGCGTGCCGATACGGATGGTGTCGCCGCCGGCGAGCAGCACTTCGCCGAACTCGACCGCTGCACCGACGTCCCCGGGGAGCTTCTCGACGCGGATCACTGCACCGGGCTCGACCCGATACTGCTTCCCACCGGTACGGATGACGGCGAACGCCATGACGAGAAAGGGCGCAGCCGCTTGCTGCGCCGGGGGATCGTCTGTACTTGAGGCTCCGCGGGGTGTCAACCGTGACGATCACCCTCTACACCCGCCCGGGCTGTCACCTCTGCGAGTCGATGCGTGCGATCGCCGAGCCCGTGGCGCGGGAGATCGGCGCGAAGTTCGAGGAGATGGACGTGGACACGGATCCGGTGGCGGCGGCGCAGTACGACCTCGAAATCCCGGTCCTGTGCGTGGACGGCGAGAAGGCCTTCTCGGTGAACGTGACGGCTGCCGCGCTCCGCGCCCGGCTGGCGCGAGGGGCGAGGTAGCGCCGGATGCCGACCATCGCGGTCGACGCCATGGGCGGCGATCACGCCCCGGACGAGGTGGTGAAGGGCGCGGCGCTCGTCTCGACCACGACCGAGATCGAGACGCTGCTCGTCGGCGACGAGATGCGCCTGCAGGCGATCCTCGATCGCGTTCCGTACGACCCCGAGCACATCGCGATCGCGGGCGCCCGCGGAAGCGGCGTCGAGGACGCGACCCGCGCCGTCGCCGACGGACGCGCCGATGCCGTCGTCTCCGCGGGCGGCGCGGAGGCAGCCATCGTCGCGGCGGCGAAACACCTGACGCTCCTTGCCGGCGTCAAACGTCCCGTCCTCGCGAGCGTCCATCCGCGACAGATCGAGCACGAGGGGCAGGATCGGCTGGCCCTCCTCGTCGACGCCGGCGCGACGGTCCGGTGCGACGCCGACGAGCTGCTCCAGCTCGCACTCATGGCGAGCGCGTACGCGCGGCGGGTCTCGAAGGTCGCCGAGCCGCGCGTCGGCCTCCTCAACATGGGCCTCGACGAGACGGCGGGGGGACCGGTGCTCGCCGAAGCCCACCGACGCCTGCGGCAGCATCCGCGGGTCCACTTCGTCGGCAACGTCACGGGCGACGAGCTCGTGCGGGGCAAGGCCGACGTGGTCGTCTGCGAGGGGCTCCTCGGAGCCGTCGCGGCGTCGCTCGTGGGCGGCATGTCGGAGACCGTGGGCGACCTCGCGCGCGCCGCTGCCGAGCAGCGGCTCGTCTGGCGCGTCGGGCTGCGCCTCCTCTCGCAGGGTGTCGAGCGGGTGCAAGCGCTCACCGACTTCGCGCGCTACGGCGGCGCGCCGATCCTCGGTTTCGAGCGCATCGCGCTCGTCTGCCACGTGCACGCGGACGCCCGAACGATCTCGAACGCGATCAAGGTTGCCGCGAAGGCGGTCCGCGATCGCGTCCCGGACGAGATGCGCGACGCGCTCGGACGTGGGCGGTGACGTGATGGCGCTTCGCCTCGCCCGCCGCCGCTCCAGCGCCGTCCCACCGCCTCTCCTGTGCCGCTGGGATCTCGACAAGACGTACCTGCACAGCGAGTTCGAGACGCTGGGACAGCTCTGGCGCACGGCGCGGGAGCGCGGCGAGGACAAGGTGGAGGTGCCGGGCGTTCCCGAGGTGCTGAAGGCGCTGCGCGCCGCGGCCGACCGGAGCGGGCGTTGGCTCGGGATCTACTTCGTGTCGGCGAGCCCACCGCAGATCGGCAAGGCCATTCGCGACAAGCTCGGCCTCGACGGCGTGCCGTACGACGGCATCGTCTTCAAGGATCAGCTCCAGCACCTTCGGCGCGGGCGCCTGCGGCAGCTTCGCGAGCACGTGGGGTTCAAGCTGGGTGCGCTCCTACGCGGGCGGATCGCGGTGCCGCCCGACACCCGCGAGCTGCTGTTCGGCGACGACTGGGAGTCCGATCCGCTCACCTACTCCATCTACGCGGATCTGCTCGACGGTACGCTCGGCGTCGAGCGCTTCACGGAGCTCCTCGGCCGGATCGGGGCGGATCCGGCGCTCGTGCCCGAGCTGCGCGACCTCGCCCGGGACCTCGGCGGGGCAGGGGGCGTCGAGCACATCTTCATCAACCTGGCGCGCCGGACGCCTCCGGCGGTACTCCGCCTGTACGGGGTTCGCTTGGTGCCCACGTTCAACTATTTTCAGACCGCACTCGTGCTGGCCGCCGAAGGATACGTCGAGGCAGGGGACGTCGAGCGGGTCGCCCGCTCGCTCGTCGACCGCTCGGGCTACACGCCGCGACGACTCGAGAACTCGCTCTCGGACCTCGTGCGGCGCCAGCTCCTCACCGCGGACGCGGGCCGGCTGCTCGCGGGGCCGCTCCGCCAGGCCGACCTCCTGCCGGCGGTCGCCGGGAAGCGGCACGGATGGCTCCGGCGCGCCGTGGGGCGCCTCGGCCGCCGGCCCCGCATGGGCTCTGCGATCCCGCGCCTGCCGCGCGCGACGCCGCTCGACTACGAGACCATCCTCGATCGCCTCGAGGCGGCGAAGGCCTCCGCATGATTCCGCGCGATGCGCTGGTCGTCCTGATGACCGCCGGGAGCGAGGACGAGGCCGCGCGCATCGCGCGGACGCTCGTCGAGGAGCGGCTCGCGGCGTGCGTCAACGTGGTCGGGCGCGTGCGCTCGATCTACCGCTGGCAGGGGGCGGTCGAGGACGTGCACGAGCACCTGCTCGTCGTGAAGGCACGGGCCGCCGACTTCGCGCGGCTCGAGGCCCGCATCCGCGCGCTCCATTCGTACGAGGTGCCCGAGATCCTGGCGTTGCCGGTCGGCGACGGCTCGGCGGCGTACCTGGCATGGCTCGACGAGGCGACCAAGCACGGCGGCTGAGATCGCCCGCGCTGCGACCGCCTGTCGTGCGCGAGTTCTCGGCGGGAGGTCTCGTTGCACGGCGCGTGCGCGGTACATGGACCGTGTGCCTCGCGGGCCGTCGCATCCACCCCGGCAGCGATCTCGTCTGGATCCTCCCCAAGGGCCACGTCGAAGAGGGCGAGAGCATGGAGGAGACGGCGCTCCGCGAGGTGCGCGAGGAGACCGGCCTCGTGGCGGAGATCGCCGGACGGTTGGGCGACGTGACCTACTGGTACGCGCGCCGCGAGTCCGACGGCGCGCCGGTCCGCATCTTCAAGCGCGTGCGCTTCTTCCTGCTCATGCATCGCGGCGGCCGCTTCGCCGATCGCGACGACGAGATGGACGACGTGCGCTGGTTCTCCCTCGACCGCGCCGAGCCCATGCTCGCGTACGCGAACGAGCGCATGCTGATGGCGAAGGCGCGCGAGCTGCTGGCGGATCTCGCATGAGGACGGCGACGCTCGGCCCTGGTCTCACGGTCGTGCTGGCGCCGAATCCCGGCGTCATGACGGGTCCGGGGACGAACCAGTACCTGCTCGGCGATCGCGACGCGCTGCTGGTCGACGTGGCACAGCTCGGCGAGGAGAACCGGCGCCGACTCGAGGCGCCCGGGCTCCGCATCACGGCGCTGGCGCTGACGCATACGCACCCCGATCACGTGGGGGGCGCGCTGGACGCCCGGCGCGCCTGGGGCGTGCCGATCGCCGTCCATCGCCGGCACGCGAACGCGACGGTGAACGGCCACGCCCTCGCGCCCGAGCGCCTGCTCGACGACGGGGACGAGGTGGCGTTCCCCGGCGGGCGGCTGCGCGTCGTCCACACGCCCGGGCACGAATCGGGCCACTGCTGCTTCTACGAGCCCGAGCGCCGGTGGCTCTTCACGGGCGACACGATCCTGTCGACGGGGACGACGGTCATCGCGCCCCCGGACGGTGACATGCGCGCCTACTTCGCCTCGCTCGAGCGGCTGGCGACGCTCGACCTCGCGACGATCTTCCCGGGGCACGGCCGTCCCATCGATCGGCCCTACGAGGTGATCGCCGAGTACCGCGCGCACCGGCTGATGCGCGAGGCGCAGATCGTCGACGCGGTCGGGGGCGGGACCGACCGCATTTCCGACATCGTCGCGCGGCTCTACGCGGACGTGCCGGCGATCCTTCACGGCATGGCCGGTCTCACGGTGCGGGCGCACCTGGACAAGCTCATAGCCGAGGGGCGGGTCCGCGAAGCCCCGGGCGAGCGCTTCGAGCTCGTCTAGGACGCGCGCACCGTCGAGCGCGACCACACGCGGGGCGCGATCGTGCCGGCGGCCGCGCCGATCGTCACGAGCACGCGGGTGTCGCGACGCTCGATGCCGGCGGCGGGGAGGATCGGCGGCAGCGCCGCCGCGAACTCGCTCGCGTCCCCGGGCGTGTCCCACACCGTTAGCCACACGATTGCCAGGTCGTCGCCGTGCGCGAGGGCCCGGAAGCGGTCGCCGGCCCAGCCCGCGGCCACGCCCGCGGCGGACTGCGGCGCGGCGGTCGCGACGAGGATCCGGACGTCGAGCTCGCCGAGCGTGTCCTCGACGATCGGCGTCCAGCCTCGTCGCTCGAGCTCGTCGGTGCCGCCGAGCGTGATCTTCGCCGGCGGGTCGCGCTCGACGAAGTACTTCTGGTGGTGCAGGACCTGCTCGGTCGACGTCGGCGGATCGCGCTCGGCGTCGTCGACCGCGCGCCACCCGCCGCGCAGGTACGCGGCCGCCGCGAACGACGTCCCCTGGTTGTACTGGAAGGCCAGCCCGGTGCGGATCACCTCCGGCATGTCGGGGAAGCGCGCCGCCAGCTCGTCCGGGATGCCCGCGACCTCCTCGAGCACCTGCAGCACGGTCGCCTGGTCGAGATCGCCGCCGCGCACGTAGGCGATCGAGGCGAGCGTCGCGTCGCCCTCGAGCAGGGCGCGACGTGCAATCAGCCGATCGCCGTCCGCATTCGTGATCGGGGGCGACGTCGTCGGCAGGCCGAAGTGCTGATCCTGCAGCGCGTGCGTCAGCTCGTGGGAGACCAGCATCTCGCCGAGCACGTCGCGGCCGGTGACGAACCCGATGACGCGGATGCTCATCGGACGATCGTCGAGGGCGCCCGAGGCGAGCGCGAGCGTCTTCGTGCGCGGGTCGTAGAGCGCGGCAATCTGATCGCCGTAGAGCTGCTCGAGCAGGGGGCGGAGGTTCGTCCCCGGCGGGAGGAGCCCGAGGCGTTCGTAAACGGCCGCGAGCCGTTCGAGATCGCCGGGATGGTACTCCTGATCGAGCTCGCTCTGGATGAGCGCGGCGACGCCGGCCGCGTCGAGCACGCGTCCGGGCACCGGCGCCGTGAAGCGGAGCCCGCGCACGGCCTCGAGATCCTGCTCGGTCGACGCCAGCACCGGCTGGTTGATAGCGCCGTTCCGGACGATGGGGCCCGGACCGCAGGCGATCGCGACGCCCGCGAGCGCGGCGGCGACGCGACTCATCGCGTCTCGTCCGCGATGACCGCCGGATAGCCGAATCGGTTCACGAGCTCGGCGCGCGCGACCGCGATGCCGCGATACGCGTACGGTCCGACGTGGACGCGGTAGTAGCGATCGCGGCCGACGTCGATCTGGCTCACCTGCGCGTCGGGGAACTTGAGCGCGATGCGGCTGCGCAGGTGCTCGGCCTTGCCCGCGTCGGAGAGCGTCGCGACGACCACCGTGTAGGCGCCGCGCGGCTCCGCAGGAGGCGGCGGCTCGGCGACGGGAGTCTTCGCGACGACGGGCGCCGGAGCGGGAGCCGGCTCGACGGCCCGAGCGCGCTCCCGCACGACGGGCGGTGCGGGCCGGCGCGAGGCGATGGCGACCGGCGCGCCGATCACCTCGACCCGCACCGGCATGGTGCCCGGACCGATCATGCCGATCACGCGCGCCGCTGCGTACGAGAGATCGATCACGCGACCGCCGACGAACGGGCCCCGGTCGTTGACCCGCACCTCGACCGCACGACCGTTGGTGAGGCTCGTCACCATGACGCGGGTTCCGAGCGGAAGCGTCGTGTGCGCCGCCGTCAGCTCGTACTGGTCGTAGATCTCGCCGTTCGCGGTGCGTTTGCCGTGGAAGCCCGGACCGTACCACGACGCGACGCCTTCCTGGCGGCCGTCGCTGCCGACCGGCGGAGCCACGGGCTTCGTGAGCGAGCACGCCTGGATGACGACCAGTGCCGCCACCACGCCGACCCGACCCCACCACCCCATCCGCGCGCCATTATGTCGTGCGCAGTCGCAGGCGCAAGCTCGCGAGGTTGTTCCCCATTCGCGACCGTGCTAGCGGACCTCCGTTGGGCCCGCGCGGCGCCCCTCGGAGGCATCATGTCCGGTCATTCCAAATGGAGCACGATCAAGCACAAGAAGGCCGCGAAGGACGCCAAGCGCGGGAAGATCTTCACCAAGCTCATCAAGGAGATCACCGTCGCGGCCCGCATGGGTGGCGGCGACATCAACAGCAACCCCCGCCTGCGCACGGCGGTGTTGACGGCACGCCAGCACAGCATGCCGAACGACAACATCGAGCGCGCGATCAAGAAGGGGACGGGCGAGCTCGAGGGTGTGACCTACGAGGAGATCGCCTACGAGGGCTACGGACCCGGCGGCGTCGCGCTCCTCGTCCAGGTGGTGACCGACAACCGCACCCGCACCGTCGCCGAGCTGCGTAGCATCCTCACCAAGCACGGCGGCAACATGGGAGCGACGGGGAGCGTCGGGTACCTGTTCTCGAAGCGCGGGCTCATCACCGTCGAGCGCAAGGACGTCGACGAGGACAAGGTGATGGAGGTGGCGCTCGAGGCCGGCGCCGAGGACGTCCGTGAGGCGGGTGACATCCTCGAGGTGCTGACGACCCCGGAGGGGTTCGAGGACGTGCGCCAGGCGCTGACCGCGGCCGGCATCACGCTCGCGTCCGGCGAGGTGACGATGATGCCGTCGTCGACCGTGACCGTGAGCGGGCAGGCGGCACAGACGCTCCTGAAGCTGCTGGAAGCGCTCGAGGACAACGACGACGTGCAGACCGTGTCGTCCAACATGGACATCGCGGCGGAGGAGCTCGAGCAACTGTCCGCCTGAGGTGGGAGGTGGTGTGAGGGCGCTCGGGATCGACCCGGGTAGCCGGGTGACGGGTTGGGGGGTGGTCGAGCACGCGGGCACGGGATTCCGCGAGCTCGGGAGCGGGACGATCCGTCTCGGCACGACCGACACGTTGGCCGACCGCCTCGCCCGGCTCCACGTCGAGTGCCTGGCGCTGGCACGAACCTGGGCGCCCGACGCGCTCGTGCTCGAGCGCAACTTCGTCGCCCACAACGTGCAGAGCGCGTTCCGCATCGGCGAGGTACGCGGCGTGGTCCTCGCGGCCGCGGCGGCGGCGCGGATCCGAGTGCACGAGTACGCGCCCGCGGCGGTGAAGCTCGCCGCCGTCGGACACGGGCGCGCCGACAAGGAGACGGTCGGGCGCGGCGTGACCGCGATCTTGCGGCTCGGTGTTCCCCCGGCGGTCGACGCGGCCGACGCGCTCGCGATCGCGCTCTGCCACCTCCAGCAAGCGCCGCTCGAGGCGGCGATCGCGCGCGCCGAGCGCAGCGCGCGTCCGCGACGCGGCGCGGAGCGACGCGAATGATCGCTCGGCTCGCCGGCATGCTCGTGGAGAAAGCGCCCGACCGGGTCGTCGTGGACGTCCAGGGCGTCGGCTACGTGGCCCTGGTCTCGCTGCAGACGTTCACGGCGCTGCCGGCGATCGGCGCGACGGTGCGCCTGCTCGTCCATACCGAGGTGCGCGAGGACGCGATCGAGCTCATCGCCTTCGCGGGCGAGGGTGAGCGCACGCTCTTCCACCTCCTGCGCAAGGTGAAGGGGCTCGGACCGCGCACGACGCTCGCCGTCCTGTCGGGGATGCCCGCGCCCGAGCTGGCCGGGGTCATCGCCGCCGGCGACGTCGGCCGGCTCCAGTCGATTCCCGGCGTCGGCAAGAAGCTCGCCGAGCGCGTCGTCGTCGAGTGTCGGACCGCGGCGGCGGCGCTCGCGAACGGGCACGCGCCCAGCGCGGCGCCCGCGACCACGCTCGGCGGCGTCGCCGACGAGGCGGTGTCGGCGCTCGTCAATTTGGGCTACAAGCGCGTCGAGGCCGAGAGCGTGGTGAAGAAGGTTCGGACGGAGGGCGCGCCGCTCGAGGATGTGATCCGTGCGGCGCTCCGGGGGCTCGCGGGCGGGTGACGCGCTCGGACGAGAGCCCGGTCGACCCGGAAGCGTACGAGGAGGACAGCCTCGTCGAGGCGCCGCTGCGCCCGCGCACGCTCGACGAGTACGTGGGTCAGGAGCCGCTGCGCGAGAACCTGCGCGTGCAGATCGAGGCGGCGCGCGCGCGTGGCGACGTGCTGGATCACATCCTGCTCTGCGGGCCGCCGGGGCTCGGCAAGACCTCGCTCGCGAACGTCATCGCCAACGAGCTCGGGACCGGTCTGCGTCCGACGTCGGGGCCGGTGCTCGAGCGGCCGGGCGATCTCGCGGCGCTGCTCACGAACCTCGAGCGCGGGCAGGTGTTCTTCATCGACGAGATTCATCGCCTGAACCACGTCGTCGAGGAGACGCTCTACCCGGCGATGGAGGACTTCCAGCTCGACATCGTCGTCGGCCAGGGCCCGACGGCACGCTCGCTGAAGCTTCCGCTGCGACCCTTCTGCCTCGTCGGCGCGACGACGCGCGCGGGCCTCCTGACCTCGCCGCTCCGCGATCGGTTCGGCGCGACCTTTCGACTGGACTTCTACGCCACGGCCGAGCTCGAGCGCATCCTCGCGCGCTCGGCGCGCATCCTGGAGGTGCCGCTCGACCCGCACGGGGCCGGTGAGATCGCGCGGCGGTCGCGCGGCACGCCGCGGATCGCGAACCGTCTCTTGCGACGCGTGCGCGACTACGCGCAGGTGCGGGCCGATGGGCGCATCACGCAGGACGTCGCGCGTGGGGCGCTGCGGCTCCTTGAGGTCGACGAGGCGGGATTCGACAAGATGGATCGCGCGCTCCTGCTCGCCATCATCGACAAGTTCGCCGGCGGTCCGGTGGGGCTCGACACGCTCGCCGCCGCGATCGGCGAGGAGCGGGACACGATCGAGGACGTCTACGAGCCGTTCCTCATCCAGGAGGGCTTCCTCGCGCGGACCCCGAAGGGCCGCGTTGCGACGGCGATCGCATACGGGTACTTCGGCCGCCGCGCCGGGACGCAACCTCCGGAACCCGGCCAGCAAGGGAGGCTCCTGTGATGACTCGTCTCTTCGCCGTTGCCGCGCTCGTCGTCGCCGTGGCGGCGTCGGTGCAGGCGCACGACTGGAACGACAAGGTGGTCGCGTGGAAGAGCCTCGACGAAGGCCTGGCGCTCGCGAAGAAGGAGAAGAAGCCGATCTGCCTCATCGTCTACACCGAGTGGTGCCCGCACTGCGCGAACTACTCGAAGGTGTTCAGCGACGAGAAGGTGGTGGACCTGTCGAAGAAGTTCGTGATGATCCGGCTCGATCAGGACAAGGACAAGGACCAGGTCGCGAAGTACGCTCCGGACGGCGGCTACATCCCGCGCACGATGTTCCTTTCCTCCGACGGCACCCTCGACGCAGAGCTCCATGCCCCGCGTGACAAGTTCAAGTACTTCTACGACGAGAAGGACCCGGCTTCGGTCCTGGCCGGCATGGACGCGGCCTTGAAGAAGTTCTCCAGCGCGAAGTAGCCCCGGTGGACGAACGCACGCGCCGGGCGCATGCTCGGCGTCGTGAGTGACCTCGGCCGCATGCTGGTGGTGGCGGGCCTCGTCATCGCGGTGCTCGGCGTCGTGCTCCTGCTCGGAGCGAAGGTGCCGTGGCTCGGGCGGCTGCCGGGCGACATCAACGTCCAGCGCGACGACTGGTCCTTCCACTTCCCCATCGTCACTTGCCTTGTGGTGAGCGTCGTCCTCTCGCTGATCGTGAATCTCCTCTTCCGTCGCTGATCGCGAGACCATCGTCTTTTCAGTGAGTTAGGCGGATGGACCCGCCTTGCCTTCAACGGCATCGCCCCCTATCATCGCGCCTTCCCATGCGGGAGCGGTCCGAGTCGGGGCCTGCGGAGGATCCGCAGGTGGGGGGGCGTCGCCGCTGGCGCGAAGGCTGGGTCATCCTCGCGACCGGGCTGGCGGTGGTCCTGCTGGCGATCTTCGAGACACGCCCGCCCGGCGGCGGCGTCGGCGGCACGATGAGCGACGCGATCATCGTCGGCCTCCTGCAGGTGAACCTGATCCTGCTCGTGCTGCTGGTGTTCCTGGTCGGACGGAACATCGCGAAGCTGGTTCTCGATCGGCGCCAGCGGATCCTGGGCTCCCATCTCCGCACGCGCCTCGTCGTCGCCTTCGTGGCGATCGCGCTCCTGCCGACGACGTTGCTCTTCGTCACCGCCCAGGTCCTGATGTCGAACTCGATCGAGCGCTGGTTCGACGGCCAGGTCGAGAGAGCGCTCGAGGGGTCGCTCGACGTCGCCCAGGCCTACTACCAGGACCTGGCGAGCGACTCGCTCGGCTTCGCGCGCAAGACCGCGGCGCAGGTCGTGACGCATGGGCTCCTCGCGCCCGAGCGGCGCGGTCGACTGAAGGAGTTCTTGACCGCCCGCCGCGACGACTACCAGGTGGACCTGATCGAGGTCTTCGCCGACGGCGACAGCCTGGCGCGGGCCCGCCGCCCCGAGCTCACCGGGAAGCTCGGCGTGGAGCCGTTCTCGGCATTCGTGCGCGAAGCGTTCGCGGGCAAGGAGGGCACCAGCGTCGAGACGCTCGGAGAGGGCGACATCATCCGCGCCGCCACGCCGATCACGATCGACGGGCACGTGCGCGGCGTCGTCGTCGTCGACGCGCTCGTCCCGAAGAGCGTCATGAAGCGGCGCGCCGCGATCGACGAGTCGTTCCGGCAGTATCTGCGCTTGAAGGTCCAGCGCCGCCCGATCACGACGAACTACACGATCATGCTGATGCTCGTGACGGCGGTCGTGCTCTTTTCGGCGACCTGGGTCGCGTTCTACGTCGCACGCGGCATCACCGTACCGATCCAGCGCCTCGCCGAGGGCACGCGCGCCGTCGCGCACGGCGATCTCGACCAGCGCATCCCCGGCGAGGGCGACGACGAGATCGGCACCCTGGTGACGGCGTTCAACCACATGACCTCGGACCTGCAGCGCAACCGCACCGAGCTCGACGCACGCCGGCGCTACCTGGAGATCGTCCTCGCGAACATCACCGCCGGCGTCGTCTCGACCGACGCCACGGGGTGCATCACGACCATGAACCGTGCCGCCGCCTCGCTCCTCGGCGTGTCCGCCGCGGCCTCCGTCGGTCGGCACCTCGCGGAAGTGTTCGCGTCGCCCTCCCACGGCGAGATCCGCGAGATGGTGGCGGACCTCGTGCACGACGACACGGCCATGCCGCCGTACGCGTCGGTCGAGCGGCATCTGGAGCTCGCGCGCGACGGGCGCGAGGTGGCGGTGCTGCTCACCGGCACGCGCCTCGTCGACGAGGCCGGCACGCCCCAGGGCGTGGTCCTCTTCCTCGAGGACGTGACGCACCTCCTGCGCGTCGAGCGCATGGAGGCGTGGCGCGAGGTCGCGCGCCGCATCGCGCACGAGATCAAGAACCCGCTGACGCCCATCCAGCTCGCGGCGCAGCGCCTGCGCCGTCGCTACGGCCGCCAGCTCCAGGATGGCGGCGCGGTCTTCGACGACTGCACCCGCACGATCATCCAGCAGGTCGACGAGCTGAAGTCGCTCGTGAACGAGTTCTCGACCTTCGCCCGCATGCCGGCCGGCGAGCATTCGCCGCAGGACCTGAACGGGGTCGTGGACGAGGCGCTCGTCCTCTTCCGCGAAGCCCATCGCGAGGTCGCGTTCGTGTTCTCGCCCGCTCCCGGGCTGCCCGTGCTGGAGCTCGATCGCGAGGGTGTGAAGCGCGGGCTCATCAACATCGTCGACAACGCGGTCGCCGCCTGCGCGGCGCGACGCGACTACGACACGGACGAGCGCCCGCGCATCGACATCGGCACGTGGCACGATCCGGCCCTCGGCATGGTGCGCATCGAGATCGCCGACAACGGCGTCGGCATGAACGGCGACGTGCGCGCACGGATCTTCGAGCCCTATTTCTCGACCAAGGCCGACGGCACGGGCCTCGGCATGGCGATCGTCTCGGCGATCGTCGCCGACCACAACGGATTCATCCGCGTACGCGACAACCAGCCGCACGGGAGCCGCTTCATCCTGGAGTTCCCGGTGCGACGGCAGGCGGCACAGCTCGCCACGCGGGCGCGGTACGGAGCCTACGGACAGGCATAGAGGGGAGCGAATGTCGGAAACGATCCTGGTGGTGGATGACGAGGCCAACATTCGGCACACGCTGCGCGGCGTGCTGGCGGATGAGGGCTACGAGGTGGTGGAGGCGGAGGACGGCCGGCGGGCGCTGGAGTGTCTCGAGCGCGCCGTGCCGCGGCTCGCGATCGTGGACATCTGGATGCCGGAGATCGACGGCATCCAGCTGGTCGAGCGGATGAAGGAGCAGGCCCCGGAGCTGCCCGTCATCGTGATCTCGGGCCATGGGACCATCGAGACGGCGGTGCGTGCGATCCGCCTGGGTGCGTTCGACTTCCTGGAGAAGCCCTTCCAGCTCGACGCACTCCTGCGCATGGTCGACCGCGCGCTCGGCGGCGGTTCCGCGCGTCCCCCGGTGATGGACGAGGACGTGGCTCCGGCGCCCGCCACGAGCCCCGCGATCCTGCCGCGACGAATTCGCCAACGCACGATCGCCAAGAGCGTGGTCGTGAACGGCCAGGGCCTGCACTCGGGCGTCCGCACCGGGCTCATCCTGCAGCCGATGCCCCCCGGCAGCGGGATCGTCTTCGAGAGCATCTCGAGCGGCGAGACGGTGCCCGCGCTCGTCGACTACATCGACTCGACGGGCTACGCGACCACGCTCGTGCGCGGCGGGATGGTTGCCAAGACGGTCGAGCACCTGATGGCGGCGCTGCACGCCTACCGCATCACGAACCTCCTCGTGAAGATGCACACCGAGGTGCCGATCCTCGACGGGTCGGCGCAGGAGCTCTGTGAGCTGCTCGCCGAGGGCGGCATCGAGGAGCAGGACGAGACCATCGAGGAGATCGTGATCGACCGGCGCTACAGCGTCGGCGGCGACGATCCCGTGACCAAGGGGATCGCGATCGAGCCGTGCGAGGGCTTCGAGATCCACTACACACTCGAGTATCCCGCGCCGATCGGCCGCCAGGAGTACCGCTTCCGCCTGAACGGCCCGCTGTCGTTCGTGCGCGAGATCGCGCCGGCGCGGACGTTCGGCTTCGTGAAGGAGATCGAGACGCTCGAGCGTATGGGCCTCGCCAACGGCGGCCGGCTGAACAACTTCATCCTGGTCGGCGACGAGGGCGTCGTGAATGCGCCGCTGCGCTTCGAGGACGAGTTCGTGCGCCACAAGATCCTCGACATCATGGGCGACTTCTACCTGCTGGGTCGCCCGATCCGCGGCCGCATCGTGGCGCGCCGGACGGGGCACGGCGACAACGCCGCGCTGCTGAAGGTCCTGCGGGAGTGCTTCGGGGCGGCCGGGCCCGCGTAGCTACTGGACGAGCGGGGCCGGGCGCTTCCAGGTGGGGGCGCCGCCGCTCCACACGAGCTCGGGCGTCGTCTGGAAGACGAGCACGCCGCCCGCGACCGGCACCTCGAGGCGCATCGGCAGGTCGCCGCGCACGCCGGCGCCGCCGGCGGGGAGGCCGATCATGTCGGGGCTCGTCGGCCCGCTCTTGACGGCGAACGCCCGCTTCGCGTTCTTGATCGTGAAGAGCGCCAGCGGCGAGGTCTTGTCCGCGCTCTTGTACGTGAAGACGGATTTCTCGTCCGACGATCCCGAGCGCCGCAGCGATCCGAGCGGAATCGTCGTGTCCGGCGCGCCGGCGATCTTCACCGTGATGTCGCCGGTCGGGATGACGGGCCCGCTGCCGACCGGGTACATGACGCCCTTGGTCTGCACGACGTAGGCCCCGAGCGACTTCATCATCGCGGCCTTCGTGCGCACGCTCTGGAACGCGCCGTCGAGGAGGCGCTGCTTGGGTCCGCGCCACGTGCCCTTGGCGCTGCGCTGCTGCACCGACTTGCGGCTGAACTCGAGATGGTTCGTCGCCCGCGGCGTGTGGGCGCGCGACACGAAGAGATCGACCGGAATGCGGACCAGGTCCTGCGCCGTCTCGTCGGCGATGCCGAGCGCCGTGCGGAGGTCGCCGCGCTTGATGCTGACCTTGAACTTCCCGCTCTTCGCGGAGAGCCGGAGCTGGATCGTCGCGCCCGCCGAGCCCTTGAACGAGCCCGTGCTCGAGAGCGTGCCCGAGGCGACGACGGTGTCGCCCACCGTCAGCTCCATGGTGGTGCCCGCGAGCGAGGCCGGGAGCCCCGCGGGGTTGATGAAGCCGGTCATGCGCAGCGAGTCGGCCGCCTGACGGCTCCACATGACGGTGAACTTCGCCGTCTTCACGTAGAGCCGGTTGTCGCCCACGACGTCGTCCTGCACGTTGGTCGTGAGCGTCGCCGTGATCTCGTGCCCGGCCGCGTCGCGCACCGTGACGGTGAAGGTGTAGTCGCCGGCGTCCGTGAACGTCGCGGTCGTGCTCTTGGCCGCGTTCGTCCCGTTCTCGCTGAACGCCACGGCCCCCGCGCCCGTCGCCGCCCACGTATAGGTGAGGTTCGTCTCGCCGCCGTCGTCGTCGGCCAGCACGTCGAGCGTCGCCGTCGGGCCGGTGATCGGGTTCGGCGACGCCGCCGGTGGCGTCACGATGACCGGCGGCAGGTCCTCGATGGTGACGCTGGAGGTAGCCTGCACCGCACCGGCGCCCGCCGTCACGGTGTACGGCCCGCCGGGCGAGGTCCCGGCGGTGAAGAGCCCACTCGCGTCGATGGTCCCACCGCCGCTGACGCTCCACGCGAAGGTGGGCGCCGTCGCCATCGGCTGTGCGAACTGGTCGGAGCCGGTCGCCGTGAAGGTCGTGGTGCCGTGGAGCCCGACGGTGACCGGCGCGCTCACGGCGATGGAGGTCACGGTCTGCTGGACGACCACCGTCACCTGCGTCGTCACGGTGAGGCCGTCCTGGTCGGTGAGGGTCACCTGCATGACGTAGGTGCCCGCGCGCGTGAAGGTGGCGGTGGCGTTCTTGGCGGTCGTGGTGCCGTTGTCGCTGAAGCCGACGCTCGCGGGCCCCGAGGTGACGGCCCACGCATAGGTGAGCTGGCTCTCGCCGCCGTCGTCGGCGCCGAGGACCCCGAGCACCGTCGACGTCGCCACGACGGGATTCGGCGTCGCGGCGGCCGCGATCGCAACCGTCGGCGGATCGTTGGCGATGGTGACGCTCGCCGTGCCCGAGAGGCTCGACGTCGTGTCGCTCGCGGTCACGGTGTACGGCCCGCCGCCGCTGCCGCCCGCGGTGTAGACGCCGGCCGCGTCGATCATTCCGCCGCCCGAGACCATCCACGTGAACGCCGGCTGCGACGGCATGGCATTGCCGAGCTGGTCGAGGAGCGTCGCCGTGAAGGTCTGCGTGCCGTTCGGATGGACCGTCGCGGCGGCCGGCGCGACGCCGACGCTCGCCGCGACCTGCTGGACCACGACGACGACCTGGCTCGTCGCCGTCAGCCCGTCCTGGTCGGCCGCCGTGACCTGGAACGTGTAGGTGCCGGCCTGCGTGAAGGTGGCGGTCGAGGACTTCGCCGCGTTGGTGCCGTTCTGGCTGAAGCCGACGGCGGTTGGCCCCGCCGTTGCGGCCCACGTGTAGGTGAGGTGGCTCTCGCCGCCGTCGTCGGCGCCGAGCGCGGAGAGCACGGTCGTCGTGCCGGAGCCCGGGTTCGGGGATGCGGCCGCCGCGACCGCGATGGTCGGGGCGTCGTTCGCGATCGTCACGCTCGCCGTGCCAGCGACCATCGTCGACGGCTCGGTGGCCGTGACGGTGAACGGACCACCGCCGTTGCCACCGGCCGTGAAGAGACCGGCCGCGTCGATCGTGCCGCCACCCGAGACCGTCCAGGTGACCGCGGGCTGGGGCGCGAGCGTCGTGCCGAACTGATCCGACACGGTCGCCGCGAATGCCTGCGTCGCGTTCGGATCGATCGTCGCGCTGGGCGGCGCGACGGCGACCGTGGTCGCGGTCGGGTTCACGTCGACCACCACCTGGCTCGTGGCCGTGAGGCCGTCCTGATCGGTTGCGGTGACCTGGAAGGTGTACGTGCCCGGCTGCGTGAAGGTGGCCGTCGAGCTCTTGGCGGCGTTGGTGCCGTTCTGGCCGAAGGAGACGCCCGCGGGTCCGGCCGTGACGGCCCACGTGTAGGTGAGATGGCTCTCGCCGCCGTCGTCGGCGCCGAGCGCGGAGAGCGCGGTCGTCGTGCCGGTGACCGGGTTCGGCGTCGCGGCGGCCGCGACGGCGATCGTCGGCGCGTCGTTCGCGATCGTGACGCTCGCCGTGCCCGACAGGCCGGACCCGGCGTCCGTCGCGGTGATCGTGAATGGCCCGCCGCCGTTGCCGCCGGCGGTGAAGAGGCCGGCGGGGTCGATCGCGCCACCGCCCGAGACCATCCAGCCGAACGCCGGCTGCGACGCCATGGCGTTGCCGAGCTGATCCAGGAGCGTCGCCGTGAACGCCTGCGTCGCGTTGGGATCGATCGTCGCGGCGGGCGGCGTGACGCTGACGCTCGTCGCCGTCTGCTGCACCACGACCACGACCTGGCTCGTCGCCATGAGCCCGTCCTGGTCGGTGGCGGTCACCTG
>Ga0187894_10000744_pt1 | contig 43827 bp, 50 predicted proteins | sample GBC1701081metaG_FD_136650 | JGI IMG/M metagenome (GOLD analysis project Ga0187894, IMG submission 136650) | White microbial mat communities from a lava cave in the Kipuka Kanohina Cave System on the Island of Hawaii, USA - GBC170108-1 metaG ... | reverse complement strand
TGTCGCCACCGGGTGCGGTCTCGATGCGCGCCAGCAGGCTGCCGGGCGCGCCATAGGGGCCGACCCGCGCGCTCGGTGGATTGCCGCCGACACCGGCCGGACGGACAGGAGGTGGCTTGGCCATCGGAGTCTCCAGACGTGGGCGCTCACCTTCTTCAACAATACACGGCCACACGTGCCTCTATTCCCGCTGCTTTTCAGGGCCGACTCATGTAAGAACTATTCACATGTGGTCACGCGACAATCCCGGCGGCAGGCGCGGTTATCATCACGGCAATCTGCGCGAGGCGCTGATTCGGGCCGCGCTCGACCTGATCGGACAGAAGGGGCCGGCCGGCTTCACTTTCGCCGATGCGGCGCGCATGGCTGGCGTCAGCTCCGCGGCGCCCTATCGCCACTATCGTGATCGCGAGGCGCTGCTGGCCGACGTGGCGCATCGTGGCTTCGAGCTGTTCGAGGCGACCTTGCAGCAGGCATGGAACGGCGGTCGGCCGGAGCCCTTCAAGGCGTTCGAGAATATCGGCCGCGCCTTCCTCGCCTTCGCGCGCCGTGAGCCCGCCTACTACGCCGCGATGTTCGAGGCCGGCGTGGCGCTCGATGCGACACCCGAGCTGCGCCAGGCGGCCGACGCGGCTTTCGCCGTGTTGCGCACAGCATCGGAGACGCTGTGCGCGCCGCTGCCGCGCGAGAGCCGACCGCCGGCGCTGATGATGAGCCTGCATGTGTGGGCCCTGTCGCACGGCATCGCCTCGCTGTTCGCACGCGCCGATGCCGGTCGGCGCAGCTTGCCGATGGCGCCCGAGGACCTGCTGGAAGCGGGCGTGCTGGTCTATCTGCGCGGCCTGGGCCTGGCTGGCAGTCCCACCGACGGCCGCTAGATTTTTCGGTTGCCGCGCCTTGACAGCCGCGTGTCGACCGCCAATTATGTGAATGTTAATTACATTAACATGAGGAGCCTGTCCGATGGGCGTTACCGCGGCTCTCGACAACCTCAGCAAGCCCGCCTGGGCCGGTCTGCTGGTCCTGAGCTTCATCCTCTTCTGGCCGGTCGGGGCTGCACTCCTGGCCTATCTGATCTGGAGTCGACGCATGAATTGCTGGAAACATCGCGCCCCGCGCTGGCATGAGCAGCAGAGGAACGCCGGCATGAGCGGCTGGTATCGTGGCCACTATCGCTCCAGCGGCAACGCCGCCTTCGACGAATACCGCGACGAGACGCTGCGCCGCCTCGAAGAGGAGCAGAAGGAGTTCCGCGACTTCCTCGAGCGCCTGCGCCACGCCAAGGACAAGTTCGAGTTCGACCAGTTCATGGCCGAGCGTCGTCGCCAGCAGCCGCCGAGCCCGCCGTCGGACCAGGCGCCGCCCGAGCCTCAGCAGGCCTGATCCAGGCCCGCCCCTGAAACCGCCGCGCATCGCGATCCCGCCCATCGGAGCCCGCGATGCCGGCGCCCCGCAAAGCCCGTGCCCTTGGCCTGCATCACGTCGCGCTCGACGTCGATGACATCGATCGGGCGCTAGCCTTCTACGGCCGACTGTTCGAGTTCACGCTGCTCGACAAGACCGACGCCTCGGCCTTCCTCGATCTCAGCAACCAGTTCATCGTGCTGCAGAAGAGCCACGCGCCACGCAGCAACTGCCAGATCGGGCTGGTGGTCGACGACCGCAACGCCGTCCTGCAAGCGCTGGCTGATGCCGGCGTCACCCCGGTCCCCGGCCAGCTCGTGCACTTCGTCGATCCCTGGGGCAATCGCGTGCGGCTGATCTGCTACGACTGACCGCCACAAGAAGATTCACCACAGAGACACAGAGGGCACGGAGAGACACAGAGGGAGATTGTCGCGCCGCAGGCGCATGACGGTCTTCTCTGTGGTCTCTGTGCCTCTGTGGTGAAGTCTTCCTAACCCGCTACGACGCGATCGGTGTGCTGCCCCGCCTGCTCGGTGTTGGATTGGCGGAACAGCGTCACCGCCTTTTCATGGAACGCACGCTCGGCATCGCCGTAGTCGACGACAGGCCGCGGCTCGTCGTCGAAGTGGCCGTAGCGGTCGGTGCCGCGCACCAGCATCGCGGTGAGCCGCGTGGCGCTGCGGCAGCGCACGTGCGCGGGGATGTAGCTGATGCCCAGCCCGACCCGGCGATGATCGGTGTTGTTGGGCCCCGAGCGATGCATGAGATAGGTGTGGTGCAGCGACATCTGGCCAGCGTTGACCGCCATGAAATCGGTGCGCGGGTTCTCTGGGACGGCGCTCACGGTCTGGCCGCGCGACAGCAGGTTGTGCGGTGAGGGATCGGTGTGGTGGTGATGCTGGCCCTTCCTGTGCGAGCCCGGGATCACCTCCATGCAGCCGGCCGAGATCGGCGCGTCCGACAGCGCCACCCAGGCGGTGACGTGCTCTGTCGGCTCGAGCCCGAAATAGGTCGCATCCTGATGCCAGGGCACGAACGCCGCGTCGTGCGCGTTCTTGGGCCACACCGAGAGATGGAACAGCCGGATGTCCGGCCCGATCAAATCCTCGACGGCATCGAGCACCGCGGGATGATGCACGATCGCATCGACCCAGGTGAACAGCAGGTGCGGCTTGAAGTTGTAGCCCTTGCCGAGCTGGAAGCCGTGCGTCCGCTCGAACGCCTCGAGCGCGGCGCTATAGTCCAACGCCTGTTCGCGCGGGAACACGTCAACGGGATAAACGTAGCCGTCGCGTTCGTAACGGCTGATCTGCGCTTGCGTGAGCTTCCTCGCCATCGCGCCCTCCGCCTTGCATCGGCGATCCTAGCGCAAGCCGGTCCCCTTCCGGAACCATCGGCCATCCTACGCATGGGTGGCCCGCTGCACACGCAGGTGCGGTACTCAGCGCACGCGGGTCCAGATCTCGGAGCGGCCGAACAGGGGGATTCCGACATAGCCGCGCAGGCGCAGCCGGCCGTCGGGTTGCAGCGCGATGTTGGCGCGGTAGGTCTTGCCGTCCTCGGCGTTGTAGACGCTGCCATCCTCGAAGGCGTCGGGATCGCTGGTCGGCTTGAAGTCGTAGAGGAACACCATGCCGAGGATCTTGCGACCGCGCAGTGCCGGGTCGGGGTTGCGGAAATCGACAAGATCCTCCGGTGCCACCGGCTCGTCGTCCGGTCCCGTCGGGTCGATCAGCTCCACCAGCCGGCCACACACTGGCCCACGACCCTGCGCCTCGCAGGACCAAAGCTCGACATGCGCGCTTTGCTCCTGGGTGAGCCAGACGCCGTAGACTGACGGCACTTCGGCCCGCGCAGGCCCCAGCGCAAGCGCGATCCCCGCAGCCACGCTTGCCGCGGGAACGATGCAGCCCACGGCATGCCGTTTCATGACGACCTCCGATACCTGCCGCGCTCGTAACGATCAATGGGCGCGCGCGTGACCTTCCTGACCCTCGCGCTCTGCGCCTTGCATCGACAGCGCAAGCCTAGCGCATTCACGAGCGAATGGAATTCCGGGAGCGCGGGCACCTCACCTGTTCGTGAGCATGCCCGCCTTCCCAGGTGCACTTACTGCTGATGACCTACCGCTTTCTCGGGCAGCTTGTAGCCCTTGGCCAGCAGCAGCTTCTCGAGCTGTGGAATCGCCTCGGCGACATGTCCGTTGGTGCAGTCGGTCTCGGCCGCGATCGTCGACATGCTGGGCGTCGAGTCACCGAGGAACCGGTTGTAGATGCCGCTGAGCTGGTTGCAGTAGGCGACATCGTTCATTGTTGTCGCGGTGTTCTGCGAAAAGGCTGGAGCGCTGAGAGCGCCAAGGGCCACGGCCAGCGCGCCAATCGTGATGGTACGGTGATACTGCATGATGTCCTCCGAACAGAGCCGTCAAATACCGGCTCCGTTCGGCATTGATGCCGTCATGACTCTGGCCGATCCCTGACGGCCAGCTGCCGCCCATGCATTGCCGCGATGTTTCACGATGTCGCGAGTGTCATGCCGTGTGTCAGGCCATCATCATGCAACCCGCGGGCGACGCCACCGACGCCATGCCACGACCATCACCACCGTCGCTTCAATCACGATGATGATCGCGACGACCGCGACGCCGATCGTGGCCGCATCCCAACCGGTGCCGCGCAGCAGGTAGCCGATCGCGATCAGCGGCGCGTTCCACACCACAGTGCCCAGCGACGAGGCGATCAGGAACGGCAGGAACGACACCCCGATGACGCCGGCCGGCAACGCCAGGTAGATGCGCGCCGTCGGCACGGTCTGGCCGATGGCGGTGACCCAGAAATGATGGCGGCTGTACGCGGCGACGAGTCGGCGGTAGAGCGGCGGCGGCAGCAGCAGCAAGAATTTTCCGTAGCGCTCGACCAGACGTTCGCAGCGCGTGCCGCCGACACAGCGGCCGAACATGTACCAGCCGACGCCACCGGCCACCGAGCCGATCGTCGAGGCCAGCACTGTCCAGGCGAGATCACCCGCATCGTCGACTGTCATCAGGCCGAACACCACCAGCAGCACATAGGACGGCATCACCGGCACGAGCTTCTCTAGGAAGCTGAGAACAAGGATGCCGCCCAGGCCGCAAGCTAGCAGGCAGGCGAACGGCAGATGCTCCATGGCGATCGTGCCGATCAGGACGCCGCGGCGAGGCGATAGCGCCAGACGCGCGCCGGCCACAGGTTGCGCCACACCATCGGCGAGACATCGGTGGCGATCACGTCGGGCCGCACTGGAATCGGCGACCGATAGAAATAAGTGAACTGCACGAAGGCAGCATCGGGGGCGCCCAGCCGCAGGCAGGACAGCAGCAGGCGCTGGCGGCGCCAAGCGGGTTGCGTCAGCAGCGGCAGGCCGGACACCACCGCGGCGATCGGCCCGATATCCAGGCGTCGCAGCAGGCGCGGCGCGGCATAGGCATCGTGCGACACGACGCGGTCCTCGCCGTAGCGCGTCTGCAGCAGCCGGCAGAACACCGGATTGGTTTCGACCAGCACCAGGCGTGACGGATCAACGCCGCGCGCGACCAGTGCCGCCGTCACCACGCCAGTGCCCGGTCCCAGCTCGACGATGGCACCGGGCAGCGCGGGATCGACGGCGTCCGCCATGACGCGCGCCAGATCACTGCTGCTCGGTAGCTGCGCGCCGGTGCGCAGCGGCGATCGCAGCCACGCCCGCACGAAATAGGCACGGTCCGATCGGATCTTGGATCGGCCCGTGAATCGGCAATGGGTCCGTGGCCCGCAAGCACGCGGTACGTCGTTACGATCCTGCAGCGTGCTTGCGTCCACGGTCATGAATGCCTCTCTGCTCAAAAGCTGTAGCTCACGATCATCCCGGTCGTGAAATTGTTGCGATTGCCGCGATCCTTGACGACCGGGCTCTTGGCGGCGTCACCCAGCAGCAGCTGGTAGTTGGCGAAACCGGTGAGCGCCCAGCGCTGGCTGAAGGCGTAGGTCAACGACAGGTCAAGCCCGACATCCTTGAAGCCGGAACCAGCCTTGAACGGACGCAGCCCGGAGCGCAGCGAGTCCGAGCCCGAGACCGAGAAGCGGTTCGACATGTAGTCGCTGCTGGCCCACGTCACCGACACGCCAGCACCGAGCGACAAATCCGGCGTCAGCGGCACCGAAGCGTGCGCGCGTGGCGTGATCAGGAAGCCGTTGCCGTGCAGCACATCGTAGGTGGCCCGAACTTCCAGCACGCGCTCGGCATCAGGACGGTCGGAGAAGTCGTAGCCGACGACGAAGCCGGCCTGCAGGCCGCTCTCGGGCCGCCGCAGCCGTTTCACCGCGCGATCATCGACGTGACGATAGGACGTGTTGAACGACGCCACGACACCCATGCGCCAGTGGTCATCGGGGATCAGGTTGGACTCGAGACCCGGGCCGGCAATCTGAACGTAGGTCGCCGGATGGTAGAGGTTCGAAAAGCGCAGGAAACCCGCCGGCCATACGCGATAGTTGTTCGAGCCCTCGTAGTCCGGCGTCATCGCGACGCCGAGCCCGACCGTGAAGCCAAGACCGCTTTGCCCGCGGGATGACGGATCGGCGGCGTATGCAGTGCTGCTGACAAGCAGCCCCAGAGCGGCGCCGGCGACGGTGACGCGATGCGACAACATAATACTCTCCTAGGTGGATTCATCGACATGCGAGGCGCGCAGTGTGCTGCACGCGACGGCGCGGACGATCGATGGCAAGTAAGTCGCGATAGTGGCAACAAGCGCACGAAGCGGTGGCGTGAGAAGAAAAAGATCGCGGCGCACGCATGACCACATCTACGACCACACCCGTATGGGCACGTCGTTGCAGCCGTACAACCACAGGCTGTCGGCGCAACGTTTCATCGTGTGCGGCGAAGGTTGCCGCAACGTGTCGGCGCACACTGGATAGCGAAGGTTGCGTGAGCATTGCGGGAGTTGGGGCGATGCGAGGGAAGTTTGTTCAGGCGATTCGATCACTCGCTGGGGGCGCGCGACTCCGTCGCGCGTCTTCGTCTAGATCGGCGCATGACGCGCCACAGAGTGGCGCGCCCCCAGCGGATGTCCGAACCGCGGCGCGTCACGCCATCAGCGGCAGGTCGCGGATGCGGCGGCCGCTGGCGGCGAAGAGCGCGTTGGCGAGCGCCGGCGCCACCGGCGGCAAGCCCGGCTCGCCCAATCCACCCCAGGCGCCATCGCTTCTGACGAAATGCACCTCGATGCGCGGCGGCGTTCGCGCCAGGGTGAGCAGCGGATAGTCCGTGAAGTTGGTCTGCACCACCGCGCCGCGCTCGATGGTGATGCGCTCGGCGATGGCGGCGCTCAGGCCCATCACGATGGCGCCCTCGACCTGTTGTGTCGCGGTATCAGGATGGCAGACGTCACCGCAGTCGACGGCAGCGACCACGCGATGCACGACAGGCGCGCTGTCCTTGCCGAACGCGGCTTCGATCACCTCGGCCACGACGGAACCGTAGCTTTCGACCAGCGCGATGCCGCGCCCGACGCCCTGCGGCAGCGCGCTGCCCCAGTTCGCTTTGGCCGCCGCCGTTTCCAGTACGACACGCGCGCGCGATTCCGCCGGCAGCAGGTCGCGTCGATACTCGAACGGATCGCGGCCGGCGGCATGCGCCAGTTCGTCGATGAAGCTCTCGATCCAGAAGCCGTGCTGGGTGTGGTTCACGCTGCGCCAGGAGCCCAGCCGGACATGATGGCGGCTGTCGACGGCGCGAAACGACTGATGCGCGATCGCGTATGGAATGTGAAACGACTCGACCCGTGAGGGCACGCCATCAATGTAGGCTTGCGACCAAGCGACGGGTTTGCCGTCGGCGCCGAGCGCTGCCTGCAGCCGCGTCGCGACCTGCGGCCGGTATGTGCCTTGCGCGAAATCCTCCTCGCGGCTCCAGATCAGCTGCACCGGGAGCGGCGCGATCTTGCGGGCCAGCGCAATCGCCTGCGCGAAGTAGAAGCCGGTGGAGCCGTTGGCGCCGCCACGGCGGCCGAACGAACCACCCAACGGCATGGGCACGAACGTCACGTCGTCAGCCGCCAGGCCCGATAGCCGCACGATCTCGCGCTTGGCCGGCAGCGGCGCCTGATCACCGGCCCACACCGTGAGCTTGCCGTCCTTGAACTGTGCCGTGGCGTTCACCGGCTCCATCGCCGCGTGATGCAGGAACGGCACGCGATAGGCCGCTGACACCAGCTTCTCGCGCGCGGCGTCCTTCAATGCCTGCGCCGGATCGCCGGCCTTCAGGCGCACCGTGCCTTCGCTGCTGTCGAGAGCGCGCTGGAACTGCGCATCCAGGCGCGCGCTGGTGAGCGTGTCGTTGCCGTTGTCGGAGAAACGCGGCTGCAGCGCGGCAAGCCCGCGGTTCGCCTGCCAGTAGCCGCGCGCGATCACCGCCACGGCGCCTTCCAGCGGAACCACGTGCTCGACGCCCTTGATCGCGAGCGCCGGCGCCGGATCGACCTCGACCAGCTTGCCGCCATGCACCGGCGCCGACATCACCGCGGCGTAGCGCATGTCGGGCAGCCGCACGTCGATGCCATATTTCTGCGCGCCGGTCACCTTGGACGGGATGTCCAGCCGCGGCACCGACGTGCCGATCAGCCTGTAGTCCTTGCGCTGCTTCAGCGGCGGGCTGCTCGACAGGTCCAGCGTGGCGGCCGATGCTGCGAGCTCACCGTAGCGCAGCGACCGGCCGGTGCGCACATGCGTGATCACGCCGGCGGCGGCCGTCAGTTCGCGTGGCGTCACGCCCCAGCGCGAAGCAGCGGCCTCGAGCAGGACCTGGCGTGCCGCGGCACCGATGATGCGCATGCCGACCTGGCCGGTAATGCGCACCGCTGTCGAGCCACCGGTGAGCTGCAGATTGAGGAAGCGCGCTGCCTCGGCGAAGGTGGTGTCCACCGCGCCGTCGAGGAACGACGGCACGCGCAGGCCCTGCATGATCCAGCCCTTGGCCAGGAAGCGGTTGGCAAAGGCCTTGTCGGGCGGCGCCTGTTCGGTGCGCACCTTGGACCAGTCGGCATCGAGTTCCTCGGCCAGCATCATGGCCAGCGCCGTGTGCGTGCCCTGCCCCATGTCGATGTGCGGGATGTACACGGTGACAGTGTCGTCGGCGGCGATCTTCACCCAGCCGCCGATCAGGCTTTCGCCCGGGCGCGTCACCAGGGCCGCAGCCTGCGCCGCAAAGCTGTTGGTCCAGGCGCGGTAGCCGACCACGAGGCCGCCGCCGACAACGGCGGTGCCAATGAGCAGGTTGCGGCGCTTCACGGCCGGTGCTCCTGCGCCCACTCGCGCCGGTCGTCGTGCACGACACGCAGGAGCCGCTGCACCGTCGCATCGCGCGGACCCGCGAGATAGCGTGCGATGCGGCGGCGGCGTTGACGCGCCCGCACATGCTCGCGCGCATGCTGTACCCAGGCCGCGGCGGCGTCGCGCGGCGAATGAAGGGCAGTGCTCAGGCACTTCATGGCGGATCCCCTACGCTGTCTCGGTAAGCGCGCGGATGGCGCGGCGTACGCGCGGATAGGTGCCGCAGCGGCAGAGATTGGTGATCGCGGCATCGATCTCGGCACCGGTCGGCTTGGGTGTGTGCTTCAGCAGAGCCGCCGTCGTCATGATCATGCCGCCCTGGCAGTAACCGCATTGCGGCACCTGCACCGAAACCCAGGCCTGCTGTACCGGATGCAAAGCGCCGGCCGGCATCCCCGCGCTGGCGGGCAGCCCCTCGATGGTGACGATGGCCGCGCCTGTCGCAGCCGAGACCGGCAGGCTGCACGAACGCACGGCGGCGCCATCGACATGCACGGTGCAGGCGCCGCACGCCGCGACGCCGCAGCCATACTTCACGCCCGTGAGGCCCAGTGTCTCGCGCAACACCCAGAGCAACGGTGTCTGGGGATCGACATCGACCTGATGGTCGGCCCCGTTGACCCTGAGCGTGATCATGGCCGTTCCTTATTTATGTTCAATGAACACTAATCAATGAACATATACCTCGGTACGGGTCGCGTTTCAATCAGGTAACCGTCTGCCGCGGCTCGGATGGCGATCAGATTCTTGTGATGATGGCGCCTTCATCACGAGCGCCCCTTCGACAGGCCCGGGAGAGGGATCTCCTGGGCAAGACGCGCTTGTGCGCCGTTCGCGGGAGATCCCTCGTCACGCTCGGGATGACGCCATTCACAGATGCAGTACGGCCTTGCCGGTGAAGCGGCGCGCCATCAGCCTGGCGGCCACGTCGGCGATCTCGGTCCACGGCGCTTCGACCTCGATCGCGGGCTCGAGTTTGCTGTCGGCGATCAACCGCGCCAGGCGCGCGAGTCCGAGGCTCGCAGGTTCGTTCTGGAACTCCTGTCCCAGGAAGAGGCCGTAGAGGCGCGTGCCGCCGCTGCGATAGAACTTGCCGGCGTCGAACGTCGTCTCGCCCGACAGCGAGGCACCGAACAGCACGCAGGTGCCGCCCGACGTGAGCATGCCCAACGCCGCCGCCAGCGATGGCCCACCGACCGACTCGAGGATGAGATCGAACGGCCCCTGCGCCGATGCCGCGCCGGCGTCCGATCCGATGGCGACGGCATCGGCACCCAGGCGGCGTACCAGCGCCTCATCCTTGGCATCGCGGATCGCGGCCACGACATGCGCACCCGACAGCCGCGCCAGCTGTAGCGCGAAGGAGCCGACGCCGCCGGTGGCGCCGCCGATCAGCACCGGCCGGCCCAGCAGCGAGCCGCCCTTGGCGAGCGCATGCAGCGCGGTCAGTCCCGCTACCGGCAAGGTCGCGGCCTGCGCGATGCTCACGCCATTGGGTAAAGCCGCCAGCGACGCCGTCGGCACGGCGGCGAACTCGGCCCACGCGCCCATCGGCAGCATGCCCACGATCTGCGCGCCGGCGCGCGGTCCGGTGCCGTCCGCCGCGGCGCGCTCGACCGTGCCGGCGAGATCCCAGCCCGGCCGCCAGCCGTCGGCGGCGCCGCTCAGCGCGTTGCGCGTCTCGCCGCGATTGAGCGAGATCGCCGCCACGCGCACCAGCGCCTGCGACGGCCCCGGCTGCGGCGCCGCCACCTCGCGCAGCGCCAGCTTGCCGGTAGCACTGCTGTCGACGACGACGGCACGCATGCGCGAGGGTAGAGATGCTGCTTCCGTCATGGCCCATTCCTCCGACACTGTTCAATGATTAATGTTCAATGAACACTAAGACCTGATGACACGGTTTTCAATAGCGCCCACAGACGACGGCGCCGAACCCGGCAAATCGCTTGCTGTGGCGCCGACCTTGCGGCCATAGTTTTGTGTCGATGAAAACAGGCCTGCCGGGGAGGGCGCGATGCTGATGAAGCGGCTCTGGGTGGCGGCCGCGGCGATGGCCGTGGCCTTCGCAACGCCGGCCCTGGCGCAACGGACGCTGAAAGTGGGCTCGACGCCGACCGGCGTGCCGTTCACCTTCCTCGATACCAAGACCAACAGCATCCAGGGCGTCATGGTCGACCTCATCACCGAGATCGGCAAGGATGCCGGCTTCCAGGTGCAGGTCGAGCCGATGCAGTTCTCGACCCTGATCGCGTCGCTGACATCCAACAAGATCGACCTGATCTCGGCCGCCATGTTCATCACGCCGACGCGCAAGGAGGTCATCGACTTCTCGGCGCCGGTCTACACTTATGGCGAAGGCCTGATCGTGCCCAGGGCCGACACCAAGACCTATGCAACACTGGAGGACCTCAAGGGCCAGACCGTCGGCGCCCAGGTCGGCACGGCGTTCGTCGATGCCCTGAAGAAGACCGGGCTGTTCGCCGAAGTGAAGATCTACGACACCATCCCCGACATTCTGCGCGACGTGAACACCGGCCGCCTGAAGGCCGGGTTCGCCGACTACCCGATCCTCGCCTACAACCTGAACCAGGGATCGTTTCCCGAGGCACGCCTGGTGAGCAGCTACAAGCCCACCGTCACCGGCTCGGTCGGCATCGGCGTGCGCAAGAGCGACCAGGACCTGCTGAAGCAGGTCAATGCGTCGCTCGCCAAGCTGCAGGCGAACGGCACCGTCGACAAGATCCTCGCCAAGTGGGGACTGAAGGCGCAAGGCGGCTGATCCGACACGATGCAGCAATTCCTGCGTGACGCCGTCGAGTTCCTGCCGATCCTGCTGCAGGGCGTGACGCTGACGATCATCGTCACCGTGGGATCGCTGCTGCTGTCCACGGTGCTGGGCCTGGTGTGGGCCCTGATGCGGGTGTCGGGCATCGGCTGGATCGCCGGCCTGAGCGCCGGCATCGTCAACGTAATCCGCGGCATCCCGATCATCGTGCAGCTGTTCTACCTTTATTTCGTGATGCCCGACCTCGGCGTGTCGCTCTCCGCCCTGCAGGCGGCGATCATCGGCTTGGGCATCGCCTACTCCGCCTACCAGGCCGAGAATTTCCGCGCCGGCATCGAGGCCATCGACCGCGGCCAGGTCGAGGCGGCGCAAACCATTGGCATGGGCTGGTGGCTCACCATGCGTCGTGTCGTGCTGCCGCAAGCGGTGCGTGTCATCCTGCCGCCCTACGGCAATATCATGATCATGATGCTGAAGGATTCGTCGCAGGCCTCGACCATCACCGTCGCCGAGCTGGCGCTGCAGGGCAAGCTGATCGCCTCGTCCACGTTCAAGAACACCAGCGTCTTCACGATGGTGGCGCTGATGTATCTCACCATGAGCATCCCGCTCATCCTGCTGGTGCGGCACTTCGAGAAGAAGGCGGCCCGGCGATGATCGAGCTGCGCGACGTGCACAAGCGGTTCGGACCGCTGGAGGTGTTGAAAGGCATCAGCGCGTCGGTGACCAAGGGCGAGGTGGTCTGCATCATCGGCCCTTCCGGCTCGGGCAAGTCGACCATTCTGCGCTGCATCAACGGCCTGGAGAGCTACGAGGCCGGCGCCATCTTCGTCGACGGCGCCAAGGTCGACCGCAGCTCGCCGACCATCGTCGCGATCCGCACCCAGGTCTCGATGGTGTTCCAGCGCTTCAACCTGTTCCCCCACCGCACGGCGCTGGAAAACGTGATCGAGGGCCCGGTATTCGTGAAGAGGGAACCGCGCGCCCAGGCGATCGAGCGCGGCCGCGCGCTGCTGGCGCGGGTCGGCCTCGCCGATAAGGCCGATGCGCATCCACCGCAGCTTTCCGGCGGCCAGCAGCAGCGCGTCGCGATCGCCCGGGCGCTGGCGATGCAGCCCAAGGCCATCCTGTTCGACGAACCGACATCGGCGCTGGATCCCGAACTGGTGGGCGAAGTGCTGGCCGTGATGCGCACGCTGGCCGACGAGGGCATGACCATGATCGTAGTCACGCACGAGATCGGCTTCGCGCGCGAGGTCGCCGACCGGGTGCTGTTCATCGACGGCGGCGTCATCGTCGAACAAGGCCCGGCCGCCGCCGTTCTCAACCAGCCGCAGCATGCCCGCACGCAGGATTTCCTGCGCCGCGTGCTGGATCCGCTTTAGGACGTAGACTCGGGAGCGCGCAGCCGGATACGGATTGACGCAAGTTTGGATCATATCCCGTTCATATGGGATCGGCGCTTCTCGTCGTCCCGAGCGTGGCGAAGGGATCTTGCGGTGCGTCATTCAAAGAATGCCGGCACTGGTGATCACCAGCGTCGCCGGTATTTGATGCCAACACCGTAAGATCCTTCGCTTCGCTCAGAATGACGATGGCGGCGGGCATACTGCTTCTATCTATTCGGGATTTGGTGAAGGCAAGGTCGTTGACGGCGAGCCTTACTGGTTGCCAGCGCCCCTGCGAGACCGCAGACGATTCACGTCGCGAAGATGCAGCCAAATTCCGCGAGGCCGCCTTTCGGCTGACCCAGACGATCCAAAGCGCCCCACAATGTCGCGGCGATCGAGCCGATGACGGGGATGCCCAACCGATCTTCCATATGCGGTGCCAGTCTCGTCGCGTCCATGTTGGTACAGACGACGGCGGTGGCATCCGGTTTCTCTGCCGCCACGGCAACAGTCATCGTCTCGATGTCGTGGAGACGAACGGCGCAGAACGAGAAATTGTCCTGCAAACCGGCATGGCGTTCGCCGACGCGGGCGAAACCAGCCTGGGTGTAGTTGCCGACAATGCGCGCCTGGACATCGCTTCGATACGGCGTCACAAGCCCGATCCGCTTTCGCGCCCAACCGGCGGGCTCGCTTCGCATTGGGCTCACAGTTTCCTCACCAACGGCTCGTTCCTGCTAAACTGGACCTGCGGAGGTCACTCGGGGGGAGTGCCACCATGCGCTATCTCTTTGATCGCTGGGCACTCGACCTGCCATTGAGAGTACTGGCGTGGGAGGATGCCCAAGGCAACGTGCAGCTCGGTTGCACGTCTCCGGATGCGTTCAAATCGCGAACCCAGCTCACTGGTCATGACGAACTTTTCAAGCGGCTGACCGGACTTTATGAATCCTTGGCCAAGAAGGGCACCGAGTAACAGCGAACAAAACTCACGTCGCGAAGATACGGCCGAATTCCGTGAGGCCACCTTTCGGCTGCCCCAGGCGATCCAAGGCGCCCCACAATGTCGCGGCGATCGAGTCGATGACGGGGATGCCCAACCGATCTTCCATCTTCGGTGCCAGCTTCGTCGCGTCCATGTTGGTGCAGACGACGGCAATGGCATCCGGCTTCTCCGCCGCCACGGCAACGATCATCGCCTCGATGTCGCCCAGAGGAACGGCGCAGAACGAGAAGTTGTCCTGCAGACCGGCATGGCGTTCGCCGACGCAGGCGAAACCAGCCTGGGTGAAGTTGTCGACAATGCGCGCCTGGACATCGCTTCGGTACGGCGTCACCAGCCCGATCCGCTTGGCGCCCAGCCGCGCGAACAGCGTATTGATCGCCAGAATCGCCGTCGTGGCACTGATCCGGGTTCTTGCCTCGATCAAGTCGACGAGTTGGCGGTCGCGATCAAAGCCCAGCCAGCTTGCGGATGTGCCATTCCATGCGATGGCGTCGACCTTGGCATGGGAGAGTAATTCCGCTGCCTGCAGAATCGGAGCGGTATCGAACTGGCCCAGCGCTGCGGGCGACAAGGCGATTTCGGTCACCGGGAAGCGAGCGAAATGTGCACGGATGCCGGTCAGGTGCGCCAGCATGCCATAGGTCGCCGGCTCCAGCGCGGTATTGGACGACGGCGTCAGCATCCCGATCCGGATCATGGGAAATTCTCCCGGAACGCCGCCGGTGGCCGGAAGCCGAAGCCCTCCCGCTGTTCGAGCGCCGATGCGAAGGCAAGGAGATCATGGTCGCGCCCCGGTGCGGCGATCAGCTGGACGCCGATGGGCAGCGAATCGCCTTTGGGCCAGTAGGGCAACGACAGCGCGGGACAGCCCGTCAAGGTTATGATGGCGGTGATCGCCAGGTAGTCGATCAGGCTCGCCAGCGGCCGGCCATCGATTTCCGTCACCTCACCGGAATCGACGCCGAACGGCATGACGGCAGCGGCCGGGGTGACAAGAACGTCGTGACGGTCGAAGAAATCGACGAAGCGGCGGAACAAGGCCGATCGTTCCGCTTCGGCAGCGAGAAACGCGGCTGCAGTCAGGCCTTCGCCCCGCGCGATATTCCAGCGCACCGTGGCAGCCAGCAAGTCGCCATGCTTGCGATCGAGCGGACTCAGATTGTGGTGGATATGCGCCGCGCGCAACGTCGCGAAGGCGGACATGGCGCCGGCGCAATCGGGATGATCGTCGACAAGGCCACCGCCCGATGCGCCGAGCGCGGCGACGGCATCGTCAAAGCGCATACGAACATCGCGCGCGATCGGTGCGACACCGAGATCGCGCGATACGGCAATCCGCGTGACCGCGGCGGGGGCGGACACCGCTGCTGCACGCCACGACATCGGATCGCGGGCATCGGGTCCCGCGAGTGCGTCGAGAAGCCGGCGGGCATCGGCGGCGTTGCGGGTCAGCAGGCCCGCGGTTGGAAGACTGTCCCAGGCAATGGCGCGTGTGGGACTGGGCAGCAGGCCCGCGGTCGGCCGCAAGCCCACGACGCCGCAGAAGGCGGCCGGAGTGCGCACGGAGCCACCGAAATCCGTCCCCAGCGCCGCCGGCACGAGGCCGGCTGCGACGGAAGCTGCCGAGCCGCCGCTTGAACCACCGGAGCTGAGCGAGAGGTCGTGTGGATTGGCGGTGGAAGGGCAGATGGCATTCGCGCACAGCGCGCCGAAGCCGAATTCGGGCGTATTGGTTTTGCCGACGATGACCGCACCGGCCGCTTTCGCGCGCGCGACCAGAACGTCGTCCTTGTCCGGAACATGATCGCGCAATGCCGCCGAGCCGTAGGTGGTTCGAAGGCCGGCCGTGTCGAGAAGATCCTTCACGCCCAGCGGCAGGCCAAACAGCGGCCGTTCGCGCACACCTTCGGCGTCGAGCTTGCTAGCTTCGTCCAGCGCCGTCTCAGACAGCGAGATGAAGCTGTGAAGCTGGTGGTCCTGGGCTCGACAGCGCTGCTGTGCGGCAGCGACGGCGTCTCGTGCCGATGTCTGCCTTTGCGTGTTTCCCATCATGGCCACAGCGGCTCAGGCGATGCCGCGATCGACGGGAACGACGCCGATATCCTGGAAGATGGCGACAATGTCGTCCGGATCGGGAGCCGAGGCGCCGAGTTGAAGTCGCAGCTCGATCTCGTCGAGGTGCTTGTTCATGGCGGCCAGCGCGGCAGCCTTGTCGCCCGCGAGAATCAGATCGGCGATTCCAGGATGCGCATCCGGCGAGCAATCGGGGGAGCCTGGCTCCTCGAATGTCGCGATCGCCAGCGAGGTGCGCAGCATCAACTCCTTCGCGAAGTCGAGCAGAACGCTGTTTCCGGCGAGCTCAGCGATGAGCACATGGAACTCGGCTGTCAGCGCCAGCGATGCCCATCGGTCGTTGCGGTCGTGCCCGGTTTCGCGCGCGATGTGTTGGCGCAATCTCCGGCGCGCGTCGTCGTTCAGGTTGTCGATCACCGCCGACAGGGTGGCGGTTTCAAGAACGCGCCGCGCCGCAAAGATATCGCGTGCTTCCTGGACCGACGGCCGGTAGATGAAGGCGCCGCGATTGGGGTAGTGCGTCACGATGTGGCGCGAAACCAAGTGGGCCAGGACCTGCCTGATGTGGATACGCGTGGTTGCGAAGACCTGCGCCAACGCATCTTCGCCAAGTTTGGTCCCGGGCTTCAGCCGCTTCTGCGTGATGGCCTTGAGGATCCCCTGAACGACCGGGTCGTCGTCCATGGTACGCGGCTCCGCGCCGACCTCGCCGTCGCGGTCTTTTCGGGAAGCTTTCATTTCTTCGTATTTAACCAATTGACCCTGAAATTGGAAGATATCTGGATGCCTAATTAGTGAACATTTGAGCATTTTATAGTCTACAATATAACCGCTTGATTGGCGCCAAAATTTTACACAAGATAAAATAAATGGGGTTTCAGGCGTTTAGTTCGGCCCGTGGCTTGGCACACGGGTTGCCTTGGCAAGGGTGCCTGCGAGCGCCCAGGGGAGAGGCATGGCGACATTGCTGTTGAACGGCGCCTTGATCATGCGCGATGGCCAAACGGCCTTCGCGCCCGACGCCGTCGACATCCTGATCGATGGCCAGGCGATCGCCGCCATCGCGCCGGCCGGAACGATTTCGAACGCCGATCATCGACTGGACGTCAGCGGCCTGCTTGCCGCGCCCGGTCTCATCAACGGCCATCTCCACTCGTGGGATCACTTCATCAAGGGCCGGGTCGAGAACCTGCCGATGGAGTTGATGATGGCCCATCTTCGGCCGGCGGTGCCGCTGCCGTTGACGGCCGACGACATCTATCTCCGCACCATGATGACCGCGGTGGAATCGCTGCGGACCGGGGCGACGACGATCATCGATGATCTCAGCCTGGGACAGACGTTCGACCGCGGCCATGTCGATGCTGCCTTCCAGGCCTACAAGGACGCCGGCATCCGCACCTATGTCGGCTTCTCCATGATCGACAAGGCCGTGGTCGACAGCTGGCCCTTCGTCGACGAGAGCTTTCCGTCCGAGACCCTGGCCTGGCTCAGATCCCTGCCGCGTCCGCGCGGCGATGCGCTCCTCGACCTGGTGCGCGACCTGGCCAAGGATCACCATCCATCGAGTGCGCGGGTCGGCGTGTTGGTCGCACCGTCGGCGCCGCAGCGCTGCACCGACGACTTCCTGCGCGACTGCCGCAGGCTGGCCGACGACCTGGATCTGCCGGTCATCATCCACGCGCTCGAAACGAGGCTGCAGGCCGTGACGGCCGAGATATTCTGGGGCCGCAGCATGGTCGAACACCTCGCTGCCGTCGGCTTCCTGAAGGAGAGGACGGCGCTGGTTCACGGCGTATGGCTCACGCCGCGCGACCGCGCCTTGATCGCCGATGCCGGCGCCAGCGTGCAGTACAATCCCTGGAGCAATGCCTCAATCGGATCGGGTGCCGCCGACTTCCGCGCGCTGCGCGATGCCGCCATCAATGTCAGCATGGGATCCGACGGCTGCGGCGTCACCTTCAACTGCTCGATGCTGCTCGCCTTGAAGTTCGGCGCCGGCATCGGTCGCATCCGCCACACCGATCACCGCCGCTGGCCCACCGCCGCCGAATTGTGGGAAGCCGGCACGGTCGGTGGCGCCCGCGCGCTGGGCCGCGAGCATGAACTCGGCACGCTGGCGCCAGGCCAGCGGGCCGACATCGTTCTCTACCGTCAGGCCAGCATGGGACTGGTGCCGCTCAATGCCCCCGTGCGCCAGCTGGTGCATGGCGAAAGCGGCAGCGGCATCGACACGGTCATCGTCGACGGCGAACCCGTCATGCAGGCCGGCCGGCTCATCAGGATCGATGAAAGCAAGCTGATCGCTGATTTCCAGCGAGCTCACGCCAGGCTGCTCGATCGCATCCACGCATCGGAAGCCGCCGCCGGTCCCGTTCTGGAAGGCCTGGACAAGATCTACCGACGTTCGCTGCACCAGCCGATCGCGGCCGACACGACCCGCGGTGTGGTCGACCTGCCATCAGCGACGGAGGTCTGGCAGTGACCCCCCAGCGCGGCAACGACCTTGCGCTCAGCGGCGTCAACCACTGGTTCGGGACAACGCAGGCGGTCGACAGCGTGAGCCTGCGCATCGAGCCGGGCGAGATGGTGGCTTTGCTGGGTCCATCCGGCTGCGGCAAGACCACCCTGCTGCAGATCATCGCGGGCTTCCTGCAACCGAGCGACGGCGAGGTTCTCCTCGACGGCAATCGTGTGGACCACATTCCCGCCAATCGCCGCCGCGTGGGCATGGTCTTCCAGAATTATGCGCTGTTCCCCCATCTCAGCGTCTTCGAGAACGTCGCCTACGGCCTGAGAGCCCGCAAAACGCCGGGTGCGGCCATCAAGGCGAAAGTGGCCGAGATGCTGGCACTCGTGAAGATGGGGCATCTCGCCGACCGGCTGCCGAGCCAGCTGTCCGGCGGTCAACAGCAACGCGTGGCGCTGGCCCGGGCGCTGGCGATCGAGCCGGGAATCGTCCTCCTCGACGAGCCCTTCTCGGCGCTGGACAAGAATCTCCGCCTCGACATGCAGATCGAGATCAAGGGCCTTCTGAAAGGCTACGGCGTCACATCGATCATCGTCACGCACGATCAGGAAGAGGCCCTGTCGATGGCCGATCGAATCGTGGTGATGAACCGCGGACGGATCGAGCAGGTCGGCACGCCCGACATCCTGTACGACCGGCCGGCCACGTTGTTCGTGAACCAGTTCATCGGCCACGCCAACTTCCTGCAAGCGGCTCTGATTGCGCCTCGGCGCGTGAGGCTCGAGGCCGGAATCGAGATCGATCTGACAGAGCCCGCCCCGCAACCGGTCGGCAGTGCGGTGCTCGTCTCCATCCGACCCGAGAACATCGCGATTTCGGGCACTAGCGCTCTGCCGACCATTCCCGTCAAGGTCCGCATCACCATGCCGCTGGGCGCGGCGGACGTCATCGAAGCGGTCACGCCCAACGGCGAAACCGTCAAGATCCACAAGACCCGATCCCCGGCATCGAAGCCCATCGCTTCCGGCACGGCGCTGGAGCTTTCCGTCGTTGATCTGACCGGCATCGGCATATTCGCCGCGCCGGCGGGTGATCCTGCCTCAACGTTGCACGGACCATAAGGAGAAGCACCATGCGGCTTTCACGTCGATCGATACTGGCTGCTGGCTCTGCTGCAACAGCGGCTGCGGCCATGGGCGGCATGCCCCGTCTCGCGCGCGCCGCCGGCACGATCGTGGCCACCACCTATCCCGGCAGTTTCGACGAAGCCTTCAAGGCCGTCGTCGGGCCGGCGTTGACCAGGAACAGCGGCGGCGGCAGCGTCACCTTCTCGCCGCTGCTGAATGTCGACCAGATCGGCAAGATCCAGGCCTCGCGCAATGCCCCGCCCTTCGACGTCGTTCTCTTCGACGAAGGCCCGCTGGTCCCGGCCATCGAGGCGGATATCCTCGAGAAATTCCCCGTCGAGAAGTCGAAGAACTTCTCCAGTATTCCGGACGCCTTTCGTCATCCGCTCGGCTATGCCCCGGTGATCACGGTCCAGCTGATCGGCATTGCCTACAATCCGAAGAGGGTCAAAGCGCCGCCGACGTCCTGGGAAGACCTGTGGAAGCCCGAATTCAAGGGTCGCGTCGGCCTGACGGGGTTGGGATCCAGCCTCGGCACCTCCTTCATGGTCGAAATCTCGAAGATGAACGGCGGGTCGGAGACGAACATCGAACCGGCGTTTGCCGCGATCAAGAAGCTGCTGCCGAATGTCGGCGCGATCGCGCCGTCGCCGGGCGCGCTGGCGGCGCTGTTTCAGCAGGGCGAGATCGACATCGCCTTCAACTACTTCAACAATGTCGCGCTGCTGGCGGCCAAGGGCGTCGACATTGCCTTCGCCAAGCCGAAGACCGGCGCCGTGGCGGTGCGGACCAGCGCCCAGATCGTCAAGAACAGTCAGGATCCAAAGCTGGCCCTTGATTATCTCGATACCGTGATGTCGCTCGAGGTCCAGAAGGGGCTCGAAGCGTCGCCGTGGGTGATGATGCCGACCAACAAGAACGTGTCGCTGACCGGCGCCAATCTCACCGTCGCCAAGAGCGTCGACGACCTGGTGTCGAGCAGCACCCTGCTCGACTGGACGAAGTTCCAGAAGATGCGGGGCGAATGGATCACCCGGTTCAACAAGGACGTGAAGATCTGAATCGCGGGCGTGCGGACATGCGGCGGCGACCGGACGTAATGACAGGACTGCTGCCGGCGATGCCGCTGGCGGTCGTGTTCCTGTTCTCGTTCGTGGTGCCGCTACTAGTCCTCGTCTTCCTTAGCCTGTTCCGCACGCCGCAATTCACCGAGATGGGGTTCGACCAGTACGTCCGCTTCGCGGGCGAAGGCTACAATCTCAAGGTCCTGTTCGACACGTTGCTGCTCGGGGTGGAAGTCGCCCTGATCGCCCTGGTTCTCGCATACCCGCTTGGGCTCGCCTATGTCGCCGCGCCGCCACTGGGGCGAACCGCCATCACCTTTCTGATCCTGCTTCCCTTGCTGACCAGCTCGGTGGTGCGCACGTTCGCCTGGATCGTGATCCTCGGGCGGGAGGGAATCGTCAATTCGACCATGCTGGCGTTCGGCCTTTGGGATCAGCCGGCCCGGCTGCTTTACACCTGGGGTGGCATGGTGCTGGCGCTCGCCCAGATCCAGCTGCCGCTGATGGTCCTGCCCATCATCAACAGCCTGATGCGGATCGACGGCAACCTGACGCGCGCCGCAGAAGGTCTCGGCGCCAGCCGGTTCCGAATCCTCTTCACGGTGATCCTGCCGCTGACGCTGCCGGGTGCGGTTGCCGGCTGGCTGCTGGTGTTCGCCGCCGCGGTAACGGCCTTCATCACGCAGACGCTAGTGGGCGGCGGGCGCATCATTCTCATGCCCCTGTACATCTATCAGCAGGCGATGGGCGTGCAGGAGTGGCCGTTCTCGGCGGCGCTGTCGCTCATCTTCACGGTGGCGGTCATCGGCATTGTTGCCGCCGTCGGCGCCGTGTCGCGCCGCTACATGCGAGGCGTCGATGCAGCGTAGCCCCCAGGACCGGCTCTATTCGGCGACGATCGGCATCCTGTCCGGCTTCACCATGCTGTTGCTGCTGGCGCCGACCGCCGTGGTGCTGGTCATTTCCTTCACCGGCGGCATCACGTTGAAGTTTCCGCCGCCCAGCTGGTCCACGCGCTGGTATTCGGAACTGCTCGTCTCGAATGAAATCATCCAGCCGGCGATCACCAGCCTGAAGGTCGCGGTCATGGCGACGATCGGATCGGGCATCCTGGGGACGGCGGCGGCGCTGGGTATCGCGCGCAGTCAGTCGCGAATCGCGCGCATCCTCGACGCGCTCTTCATGTCGCCGATGGTGCTGCCGGCGATGGCGTTCGGCCTGTCGCTGCTGCTGGTCTTCAACATGCTGGCGATCCGCTTGTCGACGGCAACGCTGGTGCTGGGCCATATCATCATCTGCATTCCCTACGTGATCCGGATGGTCGGTGCCTCCCTGCAGCAGTTGAATCCGGTGCTGATCACTTGCTCGATCAGCCTGGGCGCAAGCCGCTGGTACACCTTCAGGCGCGTGACTCTGCCGCTGATCCGCCGGGGCATCATCGCGAGCGGCTTCGTGGCGTTCCTGTCCTCCTTCGACAATGTGCCGGTATCGCTGTTCCTCGCCGATGCCCGCACCGAGGTGCTGCCCATCAAGCTGTGGGCGATCCTCGAAGGCAGTCTCGACGTTCGCGTCGCGGCCGTGTCGGGCGTGATGGTGATCGCGACCCTGCTGGGGCTGCTCGCCGCCGAGCGCTTCGGCGGGCTGGCGCGCCAGGCCGGCAACCGCTGATCCGCCATGACCATCCGACGCGATCTTCGCGGCTACGGCCGTAACCGGCCGGCGATCGTATGGCCAAACGGCGCCAGGGTCGCGGTGTCGCTGGTCGTCAATTTCGAGGAAGGCGGCGAACGCTCGATCGAAGACGGCGATGCGGAAAACGAACCGTTCGGCGAAGTCATTTCCGTCCAGCCACCCGGCATACGGGACCTGGTGCAGGAGCAGGTCTTTGACTACGGCATGCGAGCCGGGCTATGGCGCTTCCTCGACGCCCTGGAGGCCCGGCGCTTTGGCGCCACCTTCATGATGTGCGGACGCACCGTCGAGCGGGTTCCCGACTTCGCGCGCGCCGTCACCGACGCGGGGCACGAGCCGGCCGTGCACGGATGGCGCTGGCTGGCGCATTCGCGATACACGGATCCCCAGACCGAGAAGACGGATATCATCCGGACGCGGGACACGATCGCCGCAGCGACGCACGTGCAGCCGGTCGGATTCATGTCGCGCGGCGGCCAGAGCCAGTGGACCCGGTCCCTGCTTGCCGAGCTTGGCTTCGCCTATGACTCCAATGCCCTGAACGATGACCTGCCCTACTGGGACGCTCTGGCCACGGGGCAGCGGATGCTGGTGCTGCCCTATGGGTTCGACACCAACGACATGAAGTTCTTTCATCCAAACGGCTTCGTGGAACCGGATCAGTTCTCGCGCTATGTCGGGTCGGCCCTGGATGTCCTGGCACAGGAGGCGGCGGCGGGGCGATCAGCCATGCTGTCCATCGGCTTCCACCTTCGCATCTGTGGCCGGCCGGCGCGGTTTGCCGCCGTGCAGGCGATTCTCCGCAAACTGGCGGCCATGGGCGACAGCGTCTGGGTCGCGCGGCGCGCCGATATCGCCGATCATTTCCGCAAGACGCATCCGATGGACACGTGATTGGGGAAGGCCATGCCGCAGTTCGACCTCGTCATTCGCCATGGAACCCTGGCCACTGCCGCCGATGTCTTCGCCGCGGATCTGGGAATCGTCGACGGCAAGATCGCCGCGATCGGCGGCCACCTGGCCGCCGGCCGGCAGGAGATCGACGCGAGCGGCCGGCTGGTTCTGCCCGGTGGCGTCGACGGGCACTGCCATTTCGACCAGCCCACCAGCGACGGCTCGGTCATGGCCGACGATTTCTATACCGGCTCCCGCTCGGCCGCTTGCGGCGGCACCACGACCATCATTCCTTTCGCCTGTCAGTTCCGCGGACAGACGTTGCGTGCCGCCGTCGAGGACTATCACAACCGGGCGCGCGGGCGGTCATTCATCGACTACGCCTTCCACCTGATCATCAGCGACCCGACAGAGCAGCTGATCGGCCAGGATCTGCCGGCGCTGATCCGCGACGGCTACACGTCGTTCAAGATCTACATGACCTACGACGACATGAAGCTCAACGATCGTCAGGTCCTCGATCTTTTGACCATTGCCCGCCGCGATGGCGCGATGGCCATGATCCATGCCGAGAATTCGGATTTCATCGGCTGGCTGACCGGCAAGCTGCTCGCGGCCGGTCAAACCGAACCACGCTATCACGCCACGTCGCGCCCGATGGCGGTCGAGCGGGAGGCCACGCACCGGGCCATCACGATGGCCGAGCTCGCCGACGTGCCGATCCTGATCGTCCACGTCTCCGGCCGCGAGGCGGTCGAACAGATTCACTGGGCCCAGGGCCGGGGCCTGAAGATCTTTGCCGAAACCTGCCCGCAGTACATGGTGCTGACCGAAGCCGATCTGCATGGTCACGGCTTCGAGGGAGCGAAATGCATTTGCAGCCCGCCGCCCCGGGACAGGGCCAACCAGGCCGCGATCTGGGATGGGTTGTCCGGCGGCGTCTTCCAGATCGTGTCATCCGACCACGCCCCGTTCCGCTACGCCGATCCAAAGGGGAAGATGGTCCGCGGCGACAAAGCGCCCTTCAACTGGGTGCCCAACGGCATTCCGGGCGTGGAGACGCGCCTGCCGATCCTGTTCTCCGAGGGCGTCGGCAAAGGCCGCATCAGCCTGCCGCGGTTCGTGGAGCTGGCCGCGACCAATCCGGCGAAGATGTACGGCCTCTATCCGCGAAAGGGTACGCTCGCCATCGGCGCCGATGCGGATATCGTCATTTTCGATCCCGACCGCACCGTCAGGATCACCAATGCCGTTCTGCATCACAATGTCGACTACACGCCCTATGAGGGCCTGGAGGTCAAAGGCTGGCCGCAGACGGTGCTGTCGCGCGGCGATGTTCTGGTCGACAACGGTTCCTTCGTCGCGGCCGATGGCAGGGGGCAGTTCCTTCACTGCGACAAGCCGGAATTCGCCAGGCCGAAGGCCGCCGCATAATTGCGCCGCCGTGGTGGATCCACGATGAATCGGGATAGTACCAGGCCGCATCTGCTTGTCGTCAATCCCAACAGCTCGCAAGCCGTGAGCGGACGCATCGGCGCGCTTGCGGCGAGATGGCTGAACGGCCGCGCCGAATTCGACGTAGTCACGTCCACCGGCGGCCCGGACTACCTGGGAGACACCGAGACGCTGCGGGCCGGCGAAGCGGCCGCATTGGCGGCCGTCACGGAACAGATGCGGCCGGGGCGGCGCATTGACGCCATCCTCATGGCCTGCTTTGCCGATATCGGCCATTCGATCCGGGCGGCTTCCGGCAAGCCGGTCTGCAACCTGTTGTCCGCTTCGCTGGCCGCGGCCGAGTCCGAGGGTCGACGGTTCGCCATCGTCACGGCCGGCGCGCAGTGGCAGGACTTGCTGCCGCGAATGGTGCACCGAGCATTGCCCGCAGGCGCAAGAGCGTCGCTCGCTGCGGTCCGCACGTTTGAATCGACGGGCACGGCCGTCGCGGCGGACCCTGCTGCCGCCCTGCCGGAGCTGGAGCGCGCGGTCCTTGCGTGCATCAACCTCGACAAGGTCGATGTCGTCATTATCGGCGGCGCCGGCCTGAGTGGCCTCGCTGCACGCATTCAGCGACCGCCGGGAGTCAAGATCGTCGACTGTCTGGAAGCGGGTCTTGCCACCGCGCTGTCCCATGCAACGGGAAGCCCTATCGACGGATCTGATTGACCACGAGAGGCTGCTGCGTGGCGTACTGGCCGTGATAACAATGGCCCGATGACCAACCATACGATCCTGCCGCTGCCGCCCAGCCTCTACGCCGACACCGCCGTGCCGCCGGCATCGACACCGCCGCTCGACAGTGATCGCACGGCGTCGGTCGCCATCATCGGCGGTGGTTTCACCGGCCTGTCGACGGCGCTGCATCTGGCCGAGCAGAGTGTGGATGCCGTGGTGCTGGAAGCCCAGCAGCCGGGCTGGGGAGCGTCGGGCAACAACGGTGGGCAGCTCAACCCGGGGCTCAAGCTCGACCCTGACACCATCGAGGCGACGTTCGGCGCCGATCTCGGCCAGCGCATGATCGCCTTCGCGTACAATACGCCCAACGTGGCGCACGACATCATCCGCCGCCACGCGATTGCTTGCGAGGCGCGCCAGAACGGCACCTTGCGCGCCGCCTATCACAGCAAGAGCGCCGTTGGCGTCGAGAGCACGGCGCGGCAATGCATCCGCCGCGGCATGCCGGTCGAGATGCTGGACCGAGACGCCATCCAGCGCGTGACGGGGACCGACCGCTATATCGCCGCCATGCTCGACCGTCGCGGCGGCGACGTTCATCCGCTGAGCTACGCGCGCGGCCTGGCGCAGGCGGCGATCAAGGCCGGCGCCGCGGTGCACGGCCAGACGCCGGCCCTGTCGGTGCGGCGCGACGGCGGCCGCTGGTGCATCCAGACGCCGCGCGCAATGGTACGCGCCGACAAGCTCCTGATCGCGACCAACGGCTTCACCGACGACCTGTGGCCTGGCCTGCGGCGCACCATCGTGCCGGTGTTCAGCGCGATCACCGCCACCGAGCCGTTGCCCGAGGCCGTGGCGCGCCAGATCATGCCGACCCGCCCGGTGCTGTACGAGAGCGGCAACATCACGGTCTATTACCGGATCGACAGCGGCAACCGCCTGCTGATGGGCGGCCGCGGACCGATGCGGCCGATCCGCGATGCCGCCGAGATCAGCTACCTGACGCACTATGCGACGCGGCTGTGGCCGGCGCTGGCCGGCATCCGCTGGACGCACGCCTGGAACAGCCAACTGGCGATGACTGCCGATCACTATCCGCACGTGCACGAACCCGGCCCCGGCGTGCTCGCCTATCTCGGCTGCAACGGGCGCGGCGTGGCGCTGGCCTCGGCGATGGGCCAGCAGCTGGCGCGACGGCTGATCGGTGGCGACACCACCACGATCGACCTGCCGATCACCACGCCCAAGACCGTCGCTTTGCACGCGCTATGGCCGGTGGCGGTGAAGAGCGTCGTGGTGTGGGGCCGGCTGCGCGACCGCCTGGGGCTGTGACCTACTATCCTCCCCAGCTCCGCTGGGGAGGTGCCCCGAAGGGGCGGCGACGTGGTCTTTGTTACGGAGACCGCGTCGGGTCCCCCTCCGGCCTTCGGCCACCTCCCCACTACGTGGGGGAGGTATTACCGCTTCGGGTTCTCCAGGCCGCGCACCAACGTTTCAACCAGGGTGTCGATCAGCTGCTTGCGATCGGCCCAGGGGAACTCGGGGCGCGCGATCAGCAGCGCTGCCAGGCCATGGCAGGCGACCCAGATGGTTTGCGTGGCAACGTTCACGTCGATGCGCCGCACGACGCCGGCCTCGACCAGGCGCGCGACCTGCTCACGAAACGCCATATAAGCCTGCAGGCCGGGGCCCTGCTTCTCGAACGGCTGGTCAAGGTCCTTGTTCTGCGGCGACTTCAGCATGGCGTGGCTCACCATGAAGGTGAGCTGATATTCGTCCGGGTTCTCCAGAGCGAACGCGACATAGCCCGCGGCCAGACGGCGCAGCAGGCCGAGATCGACCCGCGCGCCGGCAACGGTGTCGCAGAATCGCCGGCCGAGCTGCTCGAAGGTGGCGCTGCACAACGCCTCGAGAATTTCTTCCTTGCTCTTGAAGTAGACGTAGAGCCCGGTCTGCGACAACCCGACCCGTTCGGCCAGCTTGCGCGTCGTGACAGTCTCGTACCCCTCCGAGACGAACAGTGCCTTGGCGGCAGCCAGGATCTCGCCGTGCCGCTCATGGCCCAGGCCGCGCGGCTTACGCCGCCGCGATGCCGGTACCAGCCGCCGCCGCGGCTGGGCTTTGTGTGTCGCGCGCAAGCTTGCCATTTCGGTTTCTTGATGCCCCCTTGTTGTTGATACTAATCGTTGAACACCAATGTACGTCCTGCGCCGGCCGGCGTCCATCGGCCGTCTCGCATCGCAGCAAAGAGTCATGTCGCACGCAGCGAAGCTCCTGCGGCAGGAGACTCCGTCCGAGGAGGATCTATTCCAGCAGCGCTATGGCACATCGCACTGACCTCACCCTGAGGAGGCCGGGCAGTGGCCGTCTCGAAGGGGCTACCGCATGAGCGGTGCGACAACAGCGGAAATGATCGAACGAGGCGCACGGCTGTCAAAAGAACACGGTCAGGTTCTTGGCCAACAGCACGTTCTGGTCGAGAATGATCTCGCGCCGCGCCAGCTTCCAGGCGCCGTCGATGAGGCGCAGCGTGTCGTTGCGTTTGCCGACGAAAGTATACGTCTCGTACTCGACGCGATTCTGATAGACCAGGAAACGGCTGCGTGCCTTGAGCTCACGCGGCGCTTCGAGCGAGGGCTGCGCGTCCAGCAGCTGCACGTTGCTCACCATGTGACAGACACGCGACAGCGGCTCCTCGGCCCAGTGCACGCCGGTCATGATCTGCTCGCAGCGCTTCGACAGTGTCCACTTGTCCTCGTCGAACCAGCCGATGTCGCGGCCCTCGCGCGTATTCTCGCGCGCTGCGTGCTCACCGGCCTTCACGTTGCGCCGCATCGGCATGACATAAACGAGATCGTCGGCCAGCAAGTCGAGCCACTCGCTGAAGCGGCGCTGGTCGAGCAGCTCGGCCTCCTCGTAGAGGAACTCCTCGACGGCGTCCTTCAGGGCATAGAACGTCAGATCGCGCGTCAGGCGCGGCTTCGCAGCACCATCGTTCATGCTCGCGATCTCCTCTAGCGCCTGTCGGGGCGTGGTGGGATCGGCCCACCCTGATGAGCGAAGCAGCCGACATCGATCACGGTGCCCGAGATCGTGGTCGCCTCGTCCGACAGCAGGAAGGCCACGGCATGGGCGATATCCTCGCCGCTCGCCACGCGGCCCGCGGCGGTGCCTGCCACGCTACGGCTGGTGAACAGCGGCAGGTCGCCGCCGACGCGGCCGACGCTCATGCCGGTGACGATGCGGCCGCCGCCGGGCACCACGGTGTTGACGCGGATGCGCTGGTGGAAATGGTCGTAGGCCAGCGCCGCGCCCAGCGCGAAGAGGCCTCCCTTGCTGGCGCTGTAGGCGGCCATGTTGGGTTTGCCCCAGCCGGCGCCCGACCCGATGTTGACGATCGACCCGCCGCCCTGGCGGATCATGTGGGGCAGCACGGCGCGGCAGCAGAGATAGGCACCCTTCAGGTTCACATCCATGATGCGGTCCCAGACGTCCTCGGATGTGTCGAGCACCGTGCCCAGCGGACCGATCGCGGCGTTGTTGACCAGCGCATCGATGCGGCCGTGACGGGCGATGGTGCCCTCGACCAGCGAGTCGACATCGGCGGCCTTGGACACATCGGCCTCCAGCACATCGGCCTGTAGGCCCTGCGCCGCCAGCTCGGCGCGCAGCAGGGCGCCGCCGTTCTCGGCCGTGCTCGATATCTGCGGCGCGTCCAGCCCGAACGCCACGACCTGAAAGCCGCGCCGCGCCAGGGTGATGCTGATGGCCTTGCCGATGCCGAACGTGCCGCCGCTAATGATGGCAACGCGCCCGGCGCTCATTCCGCGGCCGCCCGTCGCGGCGCGCCGTCACGCCCGCCCATCAGCACGTCCCAGTCGCGGCCGGCGAGATAGTCGGCCCAGCGCGCGTAGAAGCGGCGCGAGTTCTCCTCGGTGACCTGCACGCTAACATGGCCGGGCACCGGGTCATCCTCTTTCCAGGCGCCCATCGACTGCTGGTAGTTCAGCGGATGGCGGCGCGCGATCACGCCGCGTGCACCCGCCGTGGCGTAGTTCCAGTTCTCCATGTCGTCCTGCTCGGTCATGCCGGCGGGCCCGGAGTAGCGCATGTAGAAGTGCCGCATCAGGTCCTTCACCGCGTCGGGCGCATCCTTGTCGATCAGGAAGATGCGCCACACCTCGGTCGACTCGGGTCCGTGCGGATGCCACATGCAGATCGAGCGCGGCTGGCGGCCGTGGTAGGAGCTGTTGGGGAAGATCGTGCCCACGAACGGCAGCAGGCGCGACTTCTCGCCGAGCTTGCGCTGGCGCTCCTCGTAGCAGTGGCGGAAATAGGCCTCGATCTCGGGGTTGTCCTTGAACGCCTCGGCATAGGGCATCATCGACGGCTGGATGGCGCTATGGATGCCGTGCCCGGCCGGGAAGTTCACCCAGACATGCTGGGCGCCCTTGAGCTCGTCGTCGCGGCGGCCCTTCATGCCTGATTTGGCGCTGGGGCCGATGCCGATGATGTCGACCGAGCGGTGGCTGGGGTTGTGGTAGGTGTCACCCGAGAAATTCTCGGCCGGCAGCTTCCAATTGCACGGGATGATCCATTTATGCACGCCGAGGAAGGCCTCGGAGCCGCCCTCGCGCCCGTCGCGGCAGTCGAGCGCCAGGTCGAGGTGCTCCTTGGCGCCACCGAGATAGGTCAGGAACGGCGGCGCGTCCTTGTCCCAGGTCGCCCAGATCGTGCCCTTGTAGTTGGCGAGCTGGGCCACCTCGATCAGCGACCACTGCCCGCGATCCATGCCGGCATAGAGCGTGTCGTACTGCGGCACGCCCACCAGCTTGCCGTCGGTGGCGTAGCTCCAGTGGTGGTAGGGACAGGTGAAGTGCGTGGTGTTGCCTTCGTCGTAGAGGCACACCTTCATGCCGCGATGCCGGCAGGTGTTGAGGAAGACGTGGATCTGGCCGGCCTTGTCGCGGCACAGGATCACCGACTCGGCGCCCATGCGTGAGACGAAGTAGTCGCCCGGGTTTGGGATCAGGCTCTCGTGACCGACGAACAGCCAGGCGCGCGTGAACACGGTTTCCAGCTCCTGCTGGAAGACATCCTTGTTCACGAACACCTCGCGGCTGATCAGCCCGTTGCGCGTGTCGACCAGATGGCCGTAGTCCGTGCGCGCCATATCCGCTTCCTCCGCCAGTCGTTACCGCGATGATACGCCGGATGGCGGTGTTCATGAACCCTGCGGCTGCGAGGCAGCGTTGCGTCGCCGGGCCGGCGCCGGCATCGCTGCTTCGCTACTCCCAAATGGGAATAGCGCACGACGGGTCGGTGCGGCATCCCGTGGCACGCACCGGGACCGGAGGGGTCGTGCTTCAGCTCAAGCCTTATCGCATCATGATCAGCGGCTCGACGCTCGACGCGGATTTCCGTGCGGTCGTCAATGCGTTCAGCCCTTTTCTCACTGCCAATTCGAAGGAATGGCTGATCCGCCGCTCCAACAAGCTCGACTACGTCAACGACAACAGACCGCCGGCCAGGCGCTACGAGGAAGATGTTCGGGCGCTGCTGGAGGCCCACATCATTCCGACTGAAATCGGCGCCGCGATCTTCGACTTGCTGCCGCAGGACATTACGATCTGGATCATTCCCTTCGATGATCTGGCCCAGGAGTCGTTTGGCGTCTGCAACGCCGTCACCGGCCAGATGACGAGTCGCCTCAGCGACGGCGTGCGCATCCTGTTCTCGCCCGAGACGTGGGCCTATACGGCGTGCGGCAAGCTGCCGGGCTATCGCGCCGACGAAACGCTGCTGCATGAGATGGTCCATGCCTGCCGGATGGCCCGCTTCGGAGCTGACGGCATCAACAATCAGCCATTGCGCATGAATAAGGACCACGAGGAGTTTCTCGCCGTCCAGATGACCAACGTCTATCGCTCGGAGAAGAAAGCCAAGTCGTTCAACCACGCCTACCTGACGAGTGCGCTGGGAACCCAGGCGGAAGTCGAGCGCACGCTGGCGTCCACGGACTTCGTGACCGCGCTCGAGTCCTTTTCGGGCGATCCGCTGATCGACGCGGTCGCCGCGATCGACACCCCTTTCAATCCCTTCCGCGACCTGGCGCGCCTGAAGGAACAGGCGCGTCTGAATCAACAGCCCCGCCCGCAGGCCCCGCGCCAACAGCGCAAGTGATCGGGGCCTCCCGCGACGCTAACGGAGAGCTTGATGGCAACGCCACTGGTCCGCCTGCAGGGTGTCTTTGGCAACCCGTCGCAAGTCCGGGTCGGCGCGTTCGGACGCCCCGGGGGCTTGATCGGGTATATCGACACCGACACGACCGGCTATATTCGCTACTACATCAACGTGATCATTCTCAGGGGCCCGGATGACCAGGCCGAGGCGATCCGCAAGGCGCGCGACGCCCATCGCTACATGATCGCCAGTGCCGCGGCACTGGCGAACAGTAAGGCGTGGCCGACGTTCAAGTTCTACGGCTGGCAAGCCAACGCGGCTTTCCACACCCACGCCGACACACTCGCCAGGAGAGTGGGCGTGATGAACTCCGGCGTACCGCTGGGGCTCGATTACGAGGTGATTCTCTACACGGCCAAGGTGTTGGCCGAGAACTACCCGCTGGGGTGAGCCCGCGGCACCTGCCCCGCGACACCGGCATCGTCACGCCACGCGCGCGGCGGCGACGCCGGCTTGCATGGTCACCGCCAACAGCCCATAGGCAGCCGCCCAGGCATCGCGCACATCGGGCGTGAAGGCGACGCCGAGGCCCTGCTCGAGCGTCCACAGCAGCGCGATGCCGACCGTGTCATAGTGCGCGTCCTGCACGCCGTAGCCGACGTGCCGACGGCCGAGATCGTGCAGCGCCGGCACCAGCGCATCGAGACGATCCAGGCCCGCCACCGCGACGCCGATCATCTGCATCAACAACCGGCCCTGCTGGTCCATGTCGCCCCGGAAGAGAGCGCGCAGCGACGGATCGAGCTCGAACAAGCGACCGTAGAACAAGGCGCTGGCCTGGGCCGCGATCGGCCGGACGGACGCAAACGACTCGCGGACATGAGCGATCTGGCGGGGCGTCATTACGATGGTCCTTGGGGGCGTCGAGACCGCATGGTGATCAGGTTTCCCGCGCCGGCCGGGCATGGCCGGGGGTGCCATCAATCAACACGTACGACAGGCGTTGCGTTCGTGCCGCGATGGCATATCGCATCTGCACGGCACGCCAGGAATCTGTTGCTGCCGGCCGGCAGTTCCCTCGCTACCCTCGGGGCAACGGACAGGAGGAAGCACCATGCAGGAGCGCATGATCGGTGATGTGCGCGTCACGCGTATCGAAGAGCTGATGGGACCGGGCTTTCCGGCCGCGCAGTTCTTTCCCGAGTTCGATGCCGAGTCGTTCAGGGCACACGAACATTGGCTGGCGCCGCACTACTACGATCCGCCCAGCGGCAAGCTGGTGACCAGCATCCATAGCTGGCTGGTACGCACCGGACGACACACGATCCTGATCGATTCGTGCAGCGGCAACCACAAGCCGCGTCCGGGTATGCCGCGCTTCGACATGCTGAATTCGCCCTGGCTCGACCGGCTGGCGGCGGCCGGCGTGCAACCCGAGGCGGTCGACTTCGTGATGTGCACCCACCTGCACGTCGATCATGTCGGCTGGAACACCAAGCTGGAGAACGGCCGTTGGGTGCCCACCTTCCCCAACGCCAAATACCTGATGTCGCGCACCGACCATCAGCATTGGCAGACCGTGGCCCAGAATTCCGAGGCGCCGGCCTTCGAGCGCAACACGTACAACGATTCCGTCCTGCCGGTGATCGAGAAAGGCATGGCGGTGATGGTCGAGGATGGGCATGCCTGCGACGACTGCCTGACCGTGCGCGCCGCCGATGGCCACACGCCGGGCCATGTGCGCGTCGATCTCGCCTCGCGGGATCGACGCGCGGTGTTCTCCGGCGATGCGCTGCACAACCCGGTGCAGGTGCCGCTGTGGCGTTGGAACAGCGTGTTCTGCACTGACCGCGACCAGGCCCGCCGCACGCGTCAGGGTATCCTGGCGCACTGCGCCGAGACCGACGCGCTGCTGATGCCAGCTCATTTCTGCAACCCGCACGCGGCGCGCATCAAGGCCAAGGGCGATGCGTTCGAACTCGATTGGGACTGGGAGGGAAAGTGAGACGAAGGGCCGTCGCGGCCGCTCTCGCGCCGGCGGTGACTACACCTCGACGCCCAAATGGCGCGCCAGCTGCTCCAAAATCGGCTTCTGACCCTTGAGGATCTTCGTCAGTGCCTGCGGCCACGCGAACCAGCCGATCCTGTCGACCTCGGGCACGTCCTGAAATTTTCCCGAGCGCGGCGGCCACTCCAGCTTGAACGTGTTGCTGCGGAAGCCGCCGACATCGAGGTCGCACTCGACCGCCCACGCCGCGACGATCTTGCCGCCGGGCTGCTTGACCGGTATCAGTTCGATGAAATCGCCGTCCGGTTGCAGGCCTGTCTCTTCGACGAACTCGCGTCGGGCGGCGGCGAAGATCGCCTCGCCGGGCTCGCACATCCCCTTGGGAATCGACCAGGCGCCGTCATCCTTCCTGGCCCAGAGCGGCCCGCCGGGATGCGCCAGCAGCACCTCCAGCGGGCTGTTCAGGCGCCGGAACACGAGCAGGCCGGCGCTGAGCTTGGAGGGGCGCGGCATCTATCCGTTCGGCTTCTTGATCTCGTCCAGCACCTTGATCACCGCGGGTGCGAGGTGCGTGACGACCACGTCGACACCCTTGGGATTGGGGTGGATGCCATCCGCCTGGTTGAGCTCCGGCATCATCGCCACGCCGTCAAGCAGGAACGGCAGTAGCGCCACGCCGTGCTTGCTGGCGAGCCGTTCGTAGAGGCCGTCGAACTTCGTAACGTACTCCGGTCCATAGTTGCGCGGCGCCTTAATGCCGCAGAGCAGGACCACGGCACCGGCCGCCTTGGTCCGGGTGATGATCGCGTCGAGGTTCTTCTCGGTGTCGTCGGGGTTCAGCCCGCGCAGCGCATCGTTGGCCCCCAGCGCCACGATTACCAGCTTCGGCTTGTCGCCCAAGGTCCAGTCCAGCCGCGCCAGACCGCCGGCCGAGGTGTCGCCGGACACACCATGGTTGGCGACCGACACGTCGCGGCCGGCCGCCTTCAGCGCCTGTTCCAGCTTGGTGGGCAGCGCCTGCTCGGGTGGCAGGCCGAAGCCAGCCGTCAGGCTGTCGCCCAGCATGGCGATGCGCACCGTTTCGGCATGGGCGGCTGTCACGGTGGCGCAAAAAAGGGCCGCCAGCAGCCAGAACGCCCGCAGCGCGCCGCCTGCCCTCTCTCCCCACGATCTCGTGAGGTGGGCGGGGCCGTTGACCCGGTCGGTGAAATCGCCATATCCCTGGTTCATGGCCGTCGCCAAAACACCCGAATCGTCCGCGAGCCTGCCGATCATGATGTGTCCGCCGTCGAAAGTCGCCGCATGATCCGTCTGCGCGACGTACACCTAGACATGGCGAGCGCCGCGGGCATGGTCAACATCTTGCGCGGCATCGACCTGGACGTCCCCACCGGCGGCAGCACCGCCCTGGTCGGCCCGTCGGGCGCCGGCAAATCGAGCCTGATGATGGTGGTGGGCGGCCTGGAACGGGCCACATCGGGCACCATCGAGGTCGCCGGCGTGACCCTGCAGGCCCTGTCCGACGACGCCCTGGCGCGCTTCCGCCGCGACCATCTCGGCATCGTCTTCCAGGGCTTCCACCTAATCCCGACCATGACGGCAACCGAGAACGTCGCACTGCCGCTGGAGTTCGCCGGGGTGGCCGACGCCTTCGCGCGCGCCGAAGCGGCTCTGGAAGATGTCGGGCTAGGCCACCGGCTGACGCACTACCCGGCGCAGCTGTCGGGCGGCGAGCAGCAGCGCGTCGCCGTCGCACGTGCCTTCGCCACGCGGCCCAAGCTGCTGCTGGCCGACGAGCCGACCGGCAACCTCGATGGCGCTACCGGCCGGCAGGTGATGTCCCTGCTGTTCGACCTCACGCGCAACGCCGGCGCAACGCTACTCTTGATCACGCACGACACCACCATCGCCGAACAGTGCGACCGCGTGATCCACATCGCCGACGGCCTGATCGCGGCCGATACGGCCGCTGCCGCGGCGTGAGGCGGTAACGTACAGATCGCGCCCGATGACTCCCCCATCCCTTGCCCTGGAGCGCACCGAAGCATCGAAGCCGGCGGTCTCCGGTGTCGGCGCCTCCTGGTCCCTCGCGGCGCGGATTGCGGTGCGCGAGCTGCGCACCGGGCTGGCCGGGTTCCGGCTCTTCCTCGCCTGCCTGGCGCTGGGTGTCGCGGCGATCGCCGGCATTCTGTCGATCTCGCGCGCCGTCGAGGAAGGACTGCGCGCCGATGCACGCCTGCTGCTGGGCGGCGATGTCGCCATCACGCAGTCATACCGCCCGGCCACGGCCGAGCAGCGTGCCGCCTTCGCCGAGCGCGCCACCCGGGTCGCCGACTGGGTCGAGATGCGCGGCATGGCGCGCGCCGATACGCCAAACGCACGGCCGACCCTGGTGCAGATCAAGGCCGTCGACGGTGCCTACCCGCTGGCCGGCACGCTCGAGCTGGCCGGCGGCGGCGACCTGCAGGCCCTGCTGCAACAGCGCAACGGCGTCTATGGCGCCGTGGTCGAGGAGATCGGCCTGCGCCGGCTCGGCGTCGCGGTGGGCGATGAGATCCGGGTCGGCGACGCCACGCTGGAAGTGCGCGGCGTCATCGCGCGGGAGCCAGACCGCGGACTGGGCGTGTTCGGCATCGGCCCGCGCCTGATGATCGCGCGCGACGCGCTGCCCGGCACCGGGCTGCTGCAGCCGGGCAGCCTGATGACCTATGAGTACCGCGTGATGCTGCCCACCGGCACACCGTACCGGAGCTGGATCACCGACCTGCAGCGGCGCTTTCCGGAAGCCGGCTGGCGGGTACGCGGGCTCAACGACGCCGGCAACGGCCTGCGCACCTGGGTTGACCGGCTGACGCAGTACCTGGCGCTGATCGGGCTGGCGGCGCTGCTGGTGGGCGGCGTTGGCGTCGGCAATGCCGTCGACAGCTTTCTGCGGGCGCGTTCGCGCACCATTGCCATCCTGAAGTGCCTGGGCGCGCCGGCCGGGCTGATCACGCGCACGTATTTCCTGCAGCTGGGCATGCTGGCCAGCGTCGGCGTGGCCATCGGGCTGGTGGTGGGCGCGCTGCTGCCGTTCGCCGCCCAAGGCGTGATGGGCGACATGCTGCCGGTGCGCGCACGGGTGGCGCTCTATGCCCAGCCGCTGGCCAGCGCCGCGATCTTCGGGCTGCTGGTGGCGCTGCTGTTCGCGCTGTGGCCGTTGATGCGCGCGCGCCAGGTGCCGGCCTCGACCTTGATGCGCGGCGCCGTGGCGGCCGACGACCCCAGCCTGCGGCTGCGCGATGCCATCACCATCCTTCTGGTGGTCGGCCTGCTGGCCGGTTTCACCGTGCTGACGGCGCCGGACCGGCGCATCGCGCTGTGGTTCGTGACCGGCGCGGTGGGCGCCTTCATCGCCTTCCCGCTGCTGGCGCGGCTGGTGATGGCGCTGGCGCGCCTGGCCGGCCGGCCGCGCTCGGCAACCCTGCGCCTGGCGCTGGCCAACATCCACCGGCCGGGCGCGCCGACGCCGACCGTGATGCTGTCGCTGGGCCTGGGGCTGACCGTGCTGGTGGCGACGGCGCTGATCGAGGGCAACCTGCAGAACCAGATCGGCAAGCGACTGCCCAAGGATGCGCCGGCGTTCTTCGTCGTCGACCTGCAGCCCGACCAGGTCGAGCGCTTCCGCGACGAATTGCGCACGCAGCATGTGCAACGCGTCGACCAGGTGCCGATGCTGCGTGGGCGCATCTCCAAGATCACCGGCAAGCCGGTGCGCGAACTGGCCATCCCGCAGAACGCGCGCTGGGCCGTCGAGAGCGACCGCGGCCTGACCTACGCCTCGACCTTGCCGGAAGGCAGTCAGGTGGTGGCCGGCAAATGGTGGCCGGCGGACTACAGCGGACCGGCGCTGATCAGTTTCGATGCCGAGCTGGCGCGCGCCTTCGGCATCGGCGTCGGCGATACCATCACGGTCAATATCCTGGGCCGCGATGTCGATGCCACCATCGCCAACCTCAGGCGCATCGACTGGGGTACGCTGGCGATGAACTTCACGTTCATCTTCGCGCCCGGCACCTTGGAGAAGGCGCCACAGACGTTCCTCGCCACCGTCTACGCCAAGGGCGACACCGAGGAAGCGGCCTACAAGGCGATCACCGACGAATTCACCAACGTCACCGTCGTGCGGGTGAAGGACGCGTTGGAGATCGCAGCCCAGATCCTGGGCAATATCGGCCTGGCGGCGCGCGTGGTGGGTGTGGTCGGCATCGTCGCCGGCCTGCTGGTGCTGGCCGGCGCCATGCTGGCGACGCAGCGTCGGCGCGTGCATGACACCGTCGTCATGAAGGTACTGGGCGCCACCAGCGGGCGCGTGCTGCGCGTATTCACCTATGAATTTGCCGCGCTGGGCCTGGTCACGGCACTGGCCGCCACCGGCGTCGGCACGCTGGCCGCCTGGCTGGTGGTGCGCTTCGTGATGGCGCTGGACTGGGCGTTCCAGCCCGAGGTCGCCGTCATCACAGCCTTCGGCGCCATGATCCTCACGCTGGCCTTCGGCCTCGCCGGCGCCGTGAGCGCGCTGCGCCAACGCCCGCTGGGGCTGCTGCGCAACGAGTGATTGATCCTCCCCACGTTAGTGGGAGGTGCCCCGGTACGACGTTTCGACGCGAAGCGTCGAAACGTCGGTGGGCGGAGGGGACCCGGGGTGATCTCGGCAGCTGGGACCACATCGGGTCCCCATCCGGCCTTCGGCCACCTTCCCCACTTCGTGGGGAAGGAAACTAGTTCACGACCTCGCCCTTGTAGGCGCCCCAGACCTTGGTGCGCTCGATCCAGCCGACATGCGGGCCGACCTGCACGCGGCACCATTCGCCGTTGCAGGATTTCACCAGGCAGATCACCTCGGTCTGCAGGCGGGCGACCTCGGTGGCGTTGGTCGCCGGGGTCTTGTAGAGGATCGCCTCCTTGGCGGAGACCGTTACCGAGCGCTTGCCGGTCAGCAGGCTCTGGTGCACCCAGCCGCCGGCGCCCTGCCAGTCGCGGATCTTCCGCCAGTTCTCGTACTCGGCGATGATCTCGACCGGCATGGACTTGCGCTTGAAGACCCAGTCGATGGGATAGCGGGTATTGGGGCCGGTCCGAACGTTGGTTTCCTCGGATCGCAGTGCGGCAAAGCGCGGCAACGGCAGGCCCGTACCCTTGCGCAGAGGCGGCGGCGCCTCGGCCGACCGCGATCCGACCTGCTGTGCCGCGGCCGGCGACAGACCCGCGCCCGCAACCAGGAACAACGCCAGGAACGCCGCGACGACGGCCACACGGGTGGTGGCTCCGGACGCGGCCACGCGGGGACGCAACATCCGGGCCTTATACCGCATAACGGACCGCGCGGCCATCGCGGACCATCCGACAAGCGGCCGGAATCGTTGACGAAATACCGCAACCCGCAAGATGCCGCGCAGGCTGGACTCACGGCACGCCCCTTGCTATTGCCGGTGCGGGAGCCGCATGCAGGCAACGGCACCCCAAGACACCCACGGGCCCGCCGGAGCCGCCATGCCGTTTTCGCAGAAGAAGCCGCTGGTGATCGTCACCCGCAAGCTGCCCGACGCGATCGAAACGCGCATGATGGAGCTGTTCGACACCCGGCTGAATCCGGACGACAAGCCCCTCAGTCAGGCGCAGCTCGTCGAGGCCGTGAAGCAGGCCGACGTGCTGGTGCCCACCGTGACCGACCGGATCGACGGCAAGGTCCTATCCCAGGCGGCGCCGCGGCTGCGGCTGATCGCCAGCTTCGGCACCGGCGTCGACCATATTGACCTCGACAGCGCCCGCCAGCGCGGCATCACCGTCACCAACACGCCGGGTGTCCTGACCGAGGACACCGCCGACATGACCATGGCCCTGATCCTGGCCGTGGCGCGCCGGGTCGGCGAGGGCGAGCGGCTGGTGCGGGCCTCGAAATGGACGGGATGGGCGCCGACGGCGATGCTGGGCGCCCGCATCTGGGGCAAGCGGCTGGGCATCGTGGGCATGGGCCGCATCGGCCAGGCGCTGGCGCGCCGCGCCCGCGGCTTCGGCATGACCATCCACTACCACAACCGGCGTCGGGTCCATCCCGACATCGAGCGCGCGCTGGAGGCCACCTACTGGGAGAGCCTCGACCAGATGCTGGCGCGCATGGACATCGTATCGGTGAACTGCCCGCACACGCCGGGTACCTATCACCTGCTGTCGGCGCGCCGGCTGAAGCTGTTGCGGCCGACCTCGATCGTGGTCAACACCGCGCGCGGCGAGGTGATCGACGAGAACGCGCTCATCCGCATGCTGCGCGCCAAGGAATTGGCCGGCGCCGGCCTCGACGTGTTCGAGCACGAACCCGCCGTCAGCCCCAAGCTGCTTGAGCTCGACAGCGTGGTGCTGCTGCCGCACATGGGCTCTGCCACGCTCGAGGGCCGCATCGAGATGGGCGAGAAGGTGCTGATCAACATCAAGACCTTCGCCGACGGCCACAAGCCGCCGGACCGTGTCTTCGCCGCGATGCTGTAGAGGACTGGTCGCGGCCGCGATCAGTCGGGACAGCGCGCCTGCCAGGGGCTGTCCGTGCCGCCCGCCGTGAATTTGCCGTCGGCGACCAGGACTTCGCCGGTGGTGCGCCGCGATGACAATACCTTGATCCGGTCACCGTCGCGCATCAACTCGATCTCAAGCTGGCGACGATCGTTCTGGTTCTCCTGCAGGTAGAAGACGCGATCCGCGGCGCGACGCTCGGCGCGCAGGATCACGTAGACCGTCGGCGCCACGCTGGGGCCGTTGTTGTAGGTGAGCGTGACGATGCCGCTCACCGTGGCGGCATAGATCGAATAGGTGTTATCGCCGCGCCCGCTCGGCGGCGCGGCGCAATCGGACGCCCAGGTGCCGACGATGCCGGCATCCCGCAGCACCGCCGCGACCGTTTGCGCATCGGCAGCGCGGGTGACACCGAGAACGAGCAGCAAAGAGAGAAATGCCAGCCGTCGCATTGCCCGGACTCCATCAAGTGGAGCCACTATAGGCGAGGTGGCGCAGGACGTAAGCGGTGACTACGCCATCCGGCGGCGGATTGGTCTGACCCGCGATAGCGGCGTCCTATCGACTCCGTAGGGGGTCGGCATTTCCGTCGGCAGCCGCGAGATGATGCAGCAGGGCATCAATTCGAAGCTAGTGGCGAATACCCTCGCCGGCCAGAAGGCCAGCGCGACCATAGGCAGCCCTCATTTGACCGCCGTTCACGTATACATCTTTCCGAGTGACTTCGCCCGCCCCGTTCACGGTCACGACATCGAGCATTTCAATCTTGGCTGTGAATGGCTTTTTTTCCGTGTCGACCAAGTCCATGACCATGAACCACTCGATGACCCAGTGGTCGACCCCGGAAAAGAAGCGTCTTTCCTCCATGCCGAATTTATATTTGGCAAAGAGTTCCACACTATATCGGCGCAGCGCTTCTCGACCGACGATTGGCTCCGACCCGTCGTGGACGCAAAACACCGTGTCTTCGGAGTGCAGGGACGCGATCAGATCGGGGTCGCGCGTTACCCAGCCGACGTGGTAGCGCGCGAATATTTTCTCGAGACTGGAGCTGTCTTCAACGATCTTCGGACTCGGCATCGCATCCTCCGCTTGATTGTACCGGAATATATTACCGACTCTAAGTCGGTAAATCAAGCATGGTGAACAGATACAAACTTCAGGCGTGTGGCGCAGCTTTCTGAAGGCCGCAGAGCATGTTCCTCAGCATGGCGCAGTACAGGCGAGCGACCTCGAGTGGCTTGGTGGACGCCCCCGTCGCCAAGGCGGCTTCCATCACGGCGCCAGCCACAAGCCGCGCCGCCGCGTCAACGTGGCGGGGATCTGCCTCCGATCCCATGATCGCGACCAGGCCACTGTGGATCGCCGCGAAAAAGTGGCGATCGTCGATCTCCCGCCAACGCTTCAGGCCCAGCACGACCGGCCCATCGATCAAGATCAAGCGATGCAAGCCGGGCTCGCTTGCTGTTTTCAGATAGGCCTGGATATTCGTGGCGATGGTGTCAGGTGTCCGAGGCCCCTTGTTGGCCTCAAGCCTGGCGTTAAGCTGGCTCGCCAACTCCGATTGCACACGATCGAGCACCATCTCGAAGATGGCCCGCTTGGATGAAAAGTGATGATAGACGCCACCTTTGGCGATGCCGACCGCAGCAGCGATCTCATCGATGCTCACAGGCTCGAAGCCTCGCGTCATAAAGAGCCTTCGGGCCGCACTCGCAATCGCATCAATTGTCGCCGCTGATCTTTCTGATTGCCGTGCCATGATCGCCTGCAAGCGCAGATCTCTTTGATGAACCGCTGAACGCAATAACCCCAGACCGCCTTTCGTGCAATCATGCCCACATGAAGGACTTCGCAAAGCACCCTATTGGCATGAAGTGCCCATTTAGCGACGATAAGTCGGTAAACTGTGAGGCAATCACCCCTCGCCTTCGGTGCCCGGCATGCCGGCATCGCGGGCGTCGATCACGTCGCGGGTGGCGCGGCCGACCTGGCCGGCAACCAGCACGATGATGGCGGAGTAGTAGACCCAGACCATCACGGCGGCGAGCGCGCCGGCGGCGCCGAAGGCGCTGGCCAGCACGCTGTGCGCAAAATACCAGGCGATGGCGGCGTTGCCGATCAGGAACAGGACGGCCACCACGGCGCCGCTGATCATCGCGAAGCGCCAGCGGATCGGCACGTCGGGCAGGAACTTGTAGATCAGTGCGAAGAAGCCGGCCGTGACGCCCAGCGACCAGCCTTCCGACAGCGCCGAGCCGAGATATTCGCCCAGCCACGGCAGGCGGCGCAGCACGCCATCGTAGGCTGCGATGGTGGCAGTGGCGGTGAAGACCAGGATGAACAGGACGCCGATCACCGCCATCAGCCCCAGCGCCAGGAGCCGCGAGCGGATCTCGGCCAGCACCGGATGCCGCCGCCAGCCGGTCGACGGACGCCAGATCACGTCGAACGCCGAATCCAGCTCGACGAAAATCGCCGTGCCCGAATACAGGATCACGGCGACGCTGATGATCGTCGTCCACGTCGAGCCACCGCGGAACAGGCCTTCCTGCACGGCGCGGCGGATCACCTCGAGGTTCTCGACGCCGATGGCTTCCGACAGCCCCGACATGATCGCCTCCTCGGCCGCCATGTGGCCGAGGATCGGATCGGCGATGGTGATCATCACCAGCAGGATCGGCCCGACGGAGAACAAAGCGTAGAAGGCGATCGCGGCCGCCATCGAGGTGAGGCGGTTTTCGAAGAAGCCGTTCCAGGTCGCAATGACGATGGCCTTCAGCGTGTGCAGCATGCCGGCGTCTCAGGCGGCGGCGAAGCGCGGTATGGTACGGTCGCCGAACGGCACGAACGTCGCCCGCACGCGCGCACCGATGCCCAGCGCCGGATCGGCGTGCGCCATCAGGCGGACGCCTTCATCGAGATCGACCAGCGCGATGGCATAGGGCGCGAACGGCTGCAGTGCCGCCGATGGCGGCCGATGCACGACCGTGATCGAAAAGACCGTGCCGGTGCCGGCAGCGGTCCGGACGTCGACTCGTGCCGAGCCGCAGGCCGTGCAGTGGCCGCGCGGGTAGAATTGCGCAGTACCGCAATCGGCGCAGACCTCGTAGCCGATCCGCCCCTCGGCGACGCCGGCCCACCAGTCGCGCGCGATCGGATCGGCCGACACTGCTGTTGGCTGTGTCATCGTTGTGTCCTCACACCCGCTCCAGCACCATCGACACGTGCGACGACATCACGCCACCGTCGCCGTGCACGAAACCGACCGTCGCATTCTTCACCTGCCGGTCATTGGCACGGCCGGCCAGCTGGCGCTGCGTCTCGACCAGATGTGCGAGTCCGCCGCCGACGCCGCAATGGCCGAACGACAGCAACCCGCCATGGGTGTTGAGCGGCAGGTCGCCGCCGATGTCGAAGCGCCCTGCGCGCGCCGCCTCGCCGGCACCAGCGCGGCACACGAAGCCGATCTCCTCCAGCAGCATGGCAAGCGTGATGGAGAAAGAGTCATAGACCGCGAGGTAGTTCATATCCGCGAGTCGCGTGCCGGCATCGGCCAGCGCCCGTTCGGCCGACGCCTTGGCGCCCATGTCGGCCCAGTCGCGGGCACAGGAGATGTGCTGGTGCAAATGGGCCTGGCCGGCACCGCGGATGCGCACG
>Ga0187894_10000743_pt1 | contig 43851 bp, 42 predicted proteins | sample GBC1701081metaG_FD_136650 | JGI IMG/M metagenome (GOLD analysis project Ga0187894, IMG submission 136650) | White microbial mat communities from a lava cave in the Kipuka Kanohina Cave System on the Island of Hawaii, USA - GBC170108-1 metaG ... | reverse complement strand
GTCTTGCCCGAGCCCGGGTAGTCCTCGAGCAGCACGTGGCCGTCCGCGAGCAGCGCGACGATCACGAGGTCGAGCACTTCATCGCGGCCGATCACCTGCGCGCGCAGCCTCGCGCGCAGGCACGACATCACGCTCTCGGCGAGCGTCAGCGGCAGGTTCTCAGGCAGGTCGTTGGGCAGCGGATTGGTCATGGGCTGAGCATCGTCCGTACGGGAGGAATGGAAAGAGGGCCGCTCATCGCGAACGCCACCAGGAGACGGGATCGAGCCACGCGAGCGCGCGGCGCCACGCCGGCCGAGCGCGCTGCAGCTCGCCGCGAACGCCGCGCGCGAGGTCGCGCAGCCCGGCGCGGTCCGCGCGCGCGCCGGCGCCGAGCGCGGCGCGCAGGTGCTCCTGCGTGAGCGCGCCGAAGCCGGGCGCGAGCCCCCATGCGCGCGCGGCGAAGCGCTCGCGCGTCTCGCCGCGGCGGCGGCGCACGCCGAGCTCCGCGAGCCGATCGAGCGCGGCGCGATAGCCCACGCGCGGCAGCGCGCCCGCCCCGACGAAATTCGGCGCCGCGCGCCGCCACAGCTTCGCGAGCCAGCTCGCGAGAACTGCCGCGACGAACCCTGCGAGCAGCCAGCGGCCGAGCTGTGCCGCGAGCTTCTTCGTCGGAATCGGCGGCTCGCTGCCGGGCTCGCCGAGCTGATCGCGCAGCATCTCGCCGAGCATGCGCTGCAGCGAGTAGTCGGTCGGCGTCATCGGATCGTCGAGCACCTTCTGCGGCGCGATGTCGACGACCACCCAGCCGTGCCCTGACAAGTAGACCTCGGGCCACGCGTGCGCGTTGCCGCCGCGCAAGAGGATCGCGGAGCCGTCGCCGCGGTCGGACTCGTTGACCGCGTAGCCGCCCGCGACGCGCGCGGGCAGCCCGAGCGAGCGCATCAGGTACGTCGCCGCATGCGCGAAGTAGACGCAGTAGCCGACGCGGTCGCCGAACAGGAAATCCGCGGTCGGATCGTCGGCCTTCGCGTGCCGGCTCTTGCGCGAGTAGGTGCCCGTCTCCTCGAGCACCTGCTTCACGATCAGCGCGCGCGCGAGCGGGTCGCTCTGAAACTCGGCGCGCAGCTGCGCGAGCATCTCGTCGGCGAGCTGGCCGTAGCGCGCGTCGCTCGGCGCCTCGGTGTAGAGCCGCCACTGCTGGTCGTTCCAGCTCGGATCGCCGGCCTCGCTGCCGAGCATCTCCTCGTAGAAGAGCGTGGGCACGCGTGAGGTTGCGCGGTAGCTGCGCTGGAAGCGGAACGAGCTCTTCAGCGGCGCGGGCTCGAGCGCGATCGGCGCGTCGAGCGCGAATGGGCGCGCGTGATCGGTCAGCAGGCCGATCGACGTCGCCATCTCCTTGCGGCCGCCGTCCATCGACGGCGCGAACACGTTCAGCTTCGCGCTCGGGAAGCTGCGCACGACGTCGCGGTCGACGTCGTCGCGCTGCGCCTCGACGAGCCGCCGGCCGTTGAACTGCGAGAACGCGGTCTCGCGGAAGTAGTAGACGCCGGTCGGCGGCGAGTAGTCGTCGTGCAGCACGACGATCGCGACCGGCTGCTCGGAGCCGTCGCTCGAGTACTCGTCCTTGAAGTCGCTGGAGCCGCCGCCGCCCTGTCGTTTCGTATCGCTCTTCGCGGACGAGCTGCCGTCGAGGCCGAGGCCCGCCGGCGGGCGGCCGGTCGGAAGGCCGGTGATGCGCAGGCCGAGCAGCAAGAGCAGCGCGACCGCGAGCAGCGCGCCGGCGTGAAGCGGCAGCCGGCGCGAGCGCTCGTCGCGCAGCAGCAGCGCGGCGAGCACGAGCACACCGGCGGCGCCGATGCCGAGGTAGAACAGCGCGGGGTCGATGCCGCTACCCCACGCGAAATCGCCGATCGCGAACGGGCGATGGACCATGCCCGCGCGGTGCGGCGCGAACGTCACCGCGAGCGCTGCGGCGGCGAGCGCCACCTCGGCGATGCCGGCGTACGAAGAGCGCGCCGCGGCGAAGCGCAGCGCGAACACCGGACCGCCTGCGAACGCGGTCATGCGCAGCGCTTCGATCGCACCGAGCGCGAGCGTCGGGCCCAACAAGTTGCCGAACCACGCCGCGCGCGAGAGCGCGAACGCGAGGCCGACGCCGAGCGAGCTCGCCGCGAGCGCGAGCGCCGCGATGCCTGCGCTGCGCAGCTCGCGCCCGCGCGGCCGCGCGCGGCTCGCGAGCTCGGCGCCGAGCGCGGCGCAGAACGCGGCGATCGCGGCCGCAACCACGCCGGGGCTCGCTGCATAGCTCCACGTGAGCGCCGCCGCGGCGAGCGAGAGCGCCGCGGCGCGCAGCCACGCGGCGAGCGGCAGCGCGCGCAGCCGCGGCGGCATGCCCGCGCCGGCTCCGCGTGCAAGACCCGCGGCGCTCACGCGAGCTCTCCGCCGCGCGCGTCCAGCGCGGCGCCGGTCGTGCGATCGAGCACGCGCACCTCGCCGCCGTGTGCGGAGAGCTGCGCGGCGAGCGCGCGCAGCTCGCGATCCTGTGCCGCCGCGGTGTCCGCCGCGCTGAGCAGCAAGTCGGCGATCGGCGCGCGCTTCGCGGCGCGCGCAATGCCGTCGGCGCCGAGCACGAACGAGAGCCGCGGCCCATGGCGCTCGGCAATGCGCAGCGCCTCGGCGCGCCACGGCCCATCGTGCGCGGGCGCGAACACGATGCAGGGATCGGCCTCGGCGCCATTCTCGAGGAACGCGCCGAGGCGCGTCGGGCCAGCGGCCGCGCCCGATTCGGCGACCGCGTGTAGCGCGTCGCCCAGCGTACGGGCGACCGCGCGCGCACCGTCCGCGCCGAAGCGCCAGCCCTCCCCGAGCGCGCCGCTCTCGAGCGCGCGGCGCGCAGCCGCAGCGGCGGCCTCGTCGCGCGCGCCGGCCATCAGGTAGGCGGAGACCTGGCGCGCGGGCTCGAGTGAGCGCTCGGGCTTGCGCACCATCAACAGGCCGGTGCGCGCGAACGTCTTCCAGAGCACGTCGCGCGCGGAGTCGCCTGGCGCGTAGCGGCGGATCTCCGCGCGATCGCCCTCGGGCGTGCCAGCGGGGTGCGGGATGCCGTCGCCCCCAGCGCGCGTGACGACGACTTCGGCCTGAGCGAGCCGGTGCGGGTTCGGCAGGATCCAGCTGCGCGCGGGGCGCACGTCGCGGACGCGCACGCGCGTGAGCCCGAAGACGTCGCGTACCTCGATCACCCGCTCCACCTGCTCCAGCTGCGCGCGCCGCGAGGCGCGCATCTCCTCGAGCCACGCGCCGCCGCCCACCTGAGGGAGCAGACGGCTCGCGACCGCCGCCGGTTCCTGCCAGCGCAGCGTCAGCGTGAGCCACGGCAGCGGCCAGTCGGGCAACGCGAAGCCGGTGCGGAGCCAGACGTCCGTCTCGATGCGCTCGGGCAGCGCCGCCGGTGTGGCGGCGTGCAGCCAGCGCCGGAGCGCGAGGCCGGCCCCGAGCACGCCGAGCGCGCACAGCGCGACGACGAGCAGGCACGCGACCGCGGCGACGAGCAGCAGGAGATCGAGCTCGCGGAAGCCGTAGTACCAGAGCACGAGGCCGGCGAGCGCCGCGAGCAGCGCGCCGGGCGCCGCGAGCGGCAGCCAGTCGAGGCCGCGCGCGAGGCGGCGGATCCAGCGGCGTGCGCGCATGCAGGACTGGTTTAGCAACGCGGCCCGCGACGATTGGGGTCGGGCGAATCGGTTTTGGCCAATCCGTGCCTGACCCCAATGGGTCAATCGAACACGCCGAGCGCGCGGAGTTGGGCGGCGGCCTGCTGCGCCCAGCCGCGATTCGCGGCGGGGCTGGCGGGGCTCGGGTGCAGGATCTCGCCGAGGCGAACGCTCGCCTCCGGCAGCGCGCTCCCCGCGCGCTCCGCGGCGAACTTCCCGACGCCGATCACCCAGCGCGGCTGAAGCAGCGCGATGCGCCGTGCGAGCGCGGCGTCGCACAGCGCGAACAGCGCGCGCTGCTCGCCGCGGCTCAGCTCGACGGGCGTGCGATTGCGCCCGCTCGCCTCCATGAACACGAGCGGGCAGTAGTTGAGCACGAATGCCTCGGCAAAAAAGCGCTCGGGCTTCTCCCAACGCGCTGCGATCGCGCCCCACAGCCGCGCCCCGCTCACCTCGCTGCGCGCGCACGCGAAGCCGTCGATCGGTCGCTTCGGATGCTCGCGGGCCGGCTTGCGGACGGGCGCCTCGATCCGCAGCCAGTCGCGCACGGCGGAGACTTCGCCGAACGGAACGCCCGTCTGCGCCATCCCGAACGGCCCCGGATTCATCCCGAGAAACACCGCGCGTACCGGCGCGCGCACGTAGCGACGCACGAACTGCGCGTGCGGCGCCCATGCGTACGTCAGCGGGTCGTAGACGTGCGTCACGGGCGCTGCGAACGACAGCCGCGCGAGGTCGCGCGAGAGCCGGCGCTCGATGCGAAGCAACTGCTCGGCGAGCTGGGATCCAGTGCGAGGCGGCATTCCGCGACGGTAATGCGCCGCGCCGCTGCTACGGTGGTCTCCGATCGCAGAGCCCCGGTCGCGCTGGTGGCCCGTGAACCCCGTCAGGTCCGGAAGGAAGCAGCGGTAGCGGAGATCCGGCGGTGGCCGGCAAGCTCTGCGGTCCTTCCGCTCAGAGGAACCAGTGGCGCATCAGGTGCTCGCGCGGAAATGGCGTCCGCGCACCTTCGACGAGGTGACGGGCCAAGCGCACGTCACGACGCCGCTGCGCAACGCCGTCCGCACGGGCCGCATTCCGCACGCGCTGCTGCTGACCGGCCCGCGCGGCACCGGCAAGACGACGCTGGCGCGCATCTTCGCGTGCTGCCTCAACCACTCGAAGGGCCCGAGCGATTCGTTCGACCCCGACGACCCCGATTGCGTCGCGATCCAATCCGGGCACTCGACCGACGTGCAGGAGATCGACGCCGCCAGCCGCACCGGCGTCGACGACGTGCGCGACATCATCGAGTCGATCCGTTATGCGCCGTCGCCCGGCAAGCACCGCATCTACGTCGTCGACGAAGTGCACATGCTCTCGACGCCCGCGTTCAACGCGCTGCTCAAGACGCTCGAGGAGCCGCCGCCGCGCAGCCTGTTCATCTTCTGCACGACGAACCCGGAGAAGATCCCGTTCACCGTGCTCTCGCGCTGCCAGCGCTACGACCTGCGCCGCATCGCGACGAGCGAGGTCGCCGCGAATCTGCGCCGCATCGCGAAGGCCGAGGGCATCGAGATCTCGGACGCGAGCCTCGCCGCGGTCGCGCGCGCCGGCGAGGGCTCGCTGCGCGATTCGCAGACGCTGCTCGACCAGCTGCTCGCGTACGGCGGCACGCGCGTCGACGACGCGCAGGTGGCCGAGGTGCTCGATCTCGTCGATCGCAAGCTGCTGCTCGCGATCGCGAGCGCGTGCGTCGACGGCGACGCTGCCGGCGCGCTCGCCTCGTGCAGGCGCGCGTGGGATCGCGGCATCGACGCGAAGCGGCTCGGCGGCGAGCTGTTAGGGACGTGGCGCGATCTCGTCGTGCTGCGCGTCGCGCCGCGCGCGGGCCTGGTCGAAGGCGGAGAGGCCGACGTCGCGGCGCTCGCCGAGCTCGCCGCGCGCGCCGAGGAAGCGCGGCTGCGCCGCCAGTTCCGCGCGCTGCTGAAGGAGCAGGAGGATCTCGCCTGGGCGCCGGATCCGTTCGCGGTGCTCGAGGTGGCGCTCGTGAGGCTCGCGGCGATGCCGAGCGGCGACGAGGTCGACGCGCTGCTCGGCCGCATCGACGCGCTCGAGAAGCGGCTGCGCGGTGAGAGCCCGGAGCCGAGCGGCGGAAGCGGCGGTGCGCGCCGAGCGAGCGCGGCCGCGAGCTCGCCCGCGCGTTCCGGCGCCGGACCCCGCGCGAGTGCAGGCTCGGGAACCGTCAGCGAGCGGCTCGCTCCCGTGCCTCCGCCCGAGCTGCCCGCCGCGCCCCCCGCAGCAGTGCGGTCCGATCCACCCGCCCCGGGGGACTCCCATCTCTTAGAGGAGGAGGAGCCGCCGCTGCCCGACGAGGCGCCGGGCGAGGCGTACGGCGGCTTCGAAGCGCCCGCGCGCGCGAGCGGGCCGGCTCCGCTCGCGCAGGTCTTCGATCGGCTGCGTGCGTTCGCGCAGCACGAGAACCGCGGCTTGTTCGCCGCGCTCGAGGGCGGGCGGCTCCTCGCGAAGAGCGATGACGCGCTGCGCATCGCGCTGCCCTCGGGCATCGCGTCGCGCCGCCTCGAAGCGCGCAAGCCCGATCTCGAGAGCGTGTGCGCGCGCTTCTTCGGCAAGCCGCTGCGCGTCGAGATCGCGGCCGAGCTCGCGAGCGCACCCGCACAGGCGGCGGCAAAGGCCGCCGGCGACAGCGAGCTCGCGCGCAAGCGTCGCCAGGACGCGCTCGCGCACCCCGCGGTGAACGCCGCGCTCGAGATCCTCGGCGCCGAGATCGACGAGATCCGCCCGCTCGGCAGCGGCGCATAAGGCGTTGCGCACCCCCGCGCCGATCGAGCGCCTGGTCGGCGCGCTGCGCCGCCTGCCCGGCATCGGCGAGAAATCCGCAACCCGCCTCGCGTTCTTCCTGCTGACCGCGCCCGAGGGCCTCGTCAGCGAGCTCGCCGACGCGATCGCGCGCGTGAAGCGCGAGATCGTGCTGTGCGCCGACTGCTTCGACCTCACCGACGTCTCGCCCTGCGCGGTTTGCCGCGACGCGAAGCGCGACGCGAGCGTCGTCTGCGTCGTCGAAGAACCCGCCGACCGCGCCGCGATCGAACGCAGCGGCGGCTTCGACGGCCGCTACCACGTATTGGGCGGCGCCCTCTCCCCGCTCGACGGCATCGGCCCCGAATCCCTGCGCATCGCCGAGCTCGAGGCCCGCGTCCGCACCGGCGGCGTCCGCGAAGTCATCCTCGCCACCAACCCCAACGCCGAAGGCGACGCCACCGCCCACCTGATCGCCGAACGCCTGAACGGCCTCGGCGCCAGAGTCACCCGCATCGCCTACGGCATGCCACTCGGCGGCGACCTCGAATACGCCGACCACGTGACCGTGGGCCGATCGCTGGCGAACCGAAAAGAAATCTGACCCCGCGAGCACGCGAGGCTTTGCGATGCGCGCTCGCTCGATGCCCGCGACGACGCGCAGCGCGCGGTCGGCGCGCCTCGACGGCGCGCCGGCCGCGCCCTTCTCCCTAACACCTAGCTGTCGCCCCGAGCAAGGAGCGGCGGCGGCGCGGCCGGGGGCGGGCGGGAGCGGGCGTCGCAGCGGAGGGCCGTGATTACGGCAAGCTCACCGCACGGCGCCGTGCACCGCAGCCTGGGCCGCGCCGCGTAGCGACGCCCTGTTGCGGCGCGTCGCCTCCACCCAAACCCGCACGCCTCAAACGCAAAGGCCCGGAGTCGCGACCCCTCCCGCACGCCCCCGGCCGCGCCGCCGCCGCGGAGCCCCGCAGGAGACGCGAAGCGCGCACGCACGCACGCACGCAACGCACGCACCACCCAACGACCGCTACTGCAGGAACTCTTCGATCTCCCGCGCCCGCAGCTCCGCATCCGCCTCGCCCAGCTCGATCAGCCGCGAGAGATAGTTCGGCTGAAACATCATCATCGAGAGAACGTCATTGGATCGCGTCTCCCGCGTCCCGAGCCCACGCGTAAAAAATCGGAACGCCCCCGGCAGCTCCGCCTCGTACTCGCTGGCGAGCTTGCCCAGGTCCCGCGAAGGGCGCAGCTGCAGCAGCTCGATGCGCTGGAGCGCGCCGCGCTGCTCGGGCGGCACGTGAGCGACCAGCTCATTCAACCGTTCGAGCGCCAGCGCATCCGCATCCACGAGGTCGAGAAACACCGCGTTGAACAGCACGCCGAGCATCTGCGCGATCGGCGGGTAGCCGTCCGTCACCGCCTGCTCCGCCTCCGCGCGGCTGCGCGCGTAGCGCGTCGAGATCGTGACGATGCGGCGCGCGCCGAGATGTACCGCGGGAGAGAGCGGCGCGGTCAACCGAATGCCGCCGTCACCGTAGTACCGGCCGTCCACCGGAATCGCGGGGAAGAACAGCGGCAGCGCGGACGACGCCATCACGTGGTCGACGCGCAGCTTCACCTGCGCGCTCTTGCGATCCGCGCGCTCCCAGTGCACGCAGTCGCGGCCCTCGACGAACGTGACGGACTGCCCGGTCGAGTAGCTCGACGCGGTGATCGCGAGCGCGCGCAGTCGGCCCAGCGCGAGGTTCGCCTCGATGCCCGGCAGCGCGCCGTCGTCGGCGTGCAGCGCGACGTCGAGCACGCGTCGCAGCGGGCGCGTGTCCACCAACGAGTAGGGCCGGCGCTCGCGGATCGCGCCGCCGCTCGTGAGCTTGAGGCCCGTGCGCAGCACGCGGGCGGCCAGCCGCCACGGCTCGACGTGAAACACCTGGTCGACGCTGAGCCCGCTCCACACCTGCGTCAGCGCCTCGACGTTCGCCGCGAACGAGCCCGCGCGGGACGCGAGGAACGCGGCGTTGATCGCGCCCGCCGAGACGCCGGTCAGGATCGGCGGCGCGAAGTCCGGCAAGCGCCGCGCGAGCGCGCGCAGGAAACCCACCTGATAAGCCGCGCGCGCGCCGCCGCCGCTCATCACGAGCGCGACCTCGCCTCCCCGAACCTCCGCAGCGTGCGACATCGAGCGCATCCTAGTCAGCGACGGCGCCGCACGTCTTGCGCGCGGGGCCCTTCGCTGCGCGTTCCGTGCTCAAGGCGCCCCGCGCGCGAGCCGAAACGTTCGCGCATCGGGTGCGGGGCTCCGGCCGCGGCGCTACCTAGGCGCGCGGGCGGGAGAGCCTGCGACCCCGAAGACTTGGCAACGCTCTTGCCGGCCGACGAAAGCTGCGGGTGAGCGATGATGGACACGCAGATGGTGATGTACGAGGAGGATCACAAGAAGATCCTCGTCGTGATCGGTCGTCTGGTGCGGGAAGCGAATGCCAAGGCCGTGTTCGTGGTCGATCGCAACGGCCAGCTGATCGCGGAGGCCGGCGAGGTGCGCGGCCTCGACACCACCAGCCTCGCGTCGCTGGTGGCCGGCTCGATCGCGGCGACCGGCGGGCTCGCGAAGATCATCGGCGAGCAGGATTTCCCGGTGCATTTCCATCAGGGCGTGAAGGACAACCTTCACATCACGATGGTCGCGAACAAGTGGATCCTGGTCGTGGTCTTCGACGAGCGCAGCTCGCTCGGTCTGGTCCGGCTGCGCGTGAAGAAGGCGACCGGCGACATGAACAAGGTGTTCGAGGACCTCAAGAAGAAGGCGGACGCCGACGCCGCCAGCGGCTCGTCGCCGTTCGCCGAAATCACGGACGACGACATCGACAACCTGTTCAACGATTAGGCGGCTGCCGGACCCCCCATGTCGTTCATCAATTACTCCTCGCGCGAGATCAACTGCAAGATCGTCTACTACGGTCCCGGCCTGTGCGGCAAGACCACGAACCTGCAGTGGATCTATGCCAAGACCAACCCCGACCTGAAGGGGAAGATGATCTCGCTCGCGACCGAGACCGAGCGCACGCTGTTCTTCGACTTCCTGCCGCTCGCGCTCGGCCAGATCCGCGGCTTCAAGACGCGCTTCCACCTCTACACCGTGCCCGGCCAGGTGTTCTACGACGCGAGCCGCAAGCTGATCCTGAAGGGCGTCGACGGCGTCGTGTTCGTCGCCGACAGCCAGATCGAGCGCATGGAAGCCAACCTCGAGAGCATGGACAACCTGCGCATCAATCTGAAGGAACAGGGTTACGAGCTCGACAAGGTCCCGTTCGTGATCCAATACAACAAGCGCGATCTGCCGAACGCGGGGCCGCTCGACGAAATGCGCCGCGCGCTGAATCCGCACGGCGTGCCCGACTTCGAAGCCTGCGCACAGAGCGGCACCGGCGTATTCGAGACGCTGAAGCACGTCGCGAAGCTCGTGCTGTCGGACCTGAAGCGCCTCGGTCGGTAGTCCGCCCGGAGATCGCGCTGCGGGCGTAAGCTCCCGGCATGCCGCTGATCGACGTCGACGGCCGCAAGGTCTACTACGAGTCGCACGGGCCGAGCTCGGGCACGCCGCTCGTGCTCGTGATGGGCATGGGCGGATCGTGCAAGGGCTGGCTGCCGCTCCAGGTGCCCGAGTTCTCGCAGCAGTACCGCACGCTGATCTACGACAACCGAGGCGTCGGTCAGTCCGAAGATCCCGGCGAGCCGTTCACGACGGCCGATCTCGCCGACGACCTCGCCGCGCTGTTGCACGCGCTCGGCATCACGCGCGCGCACGTGCTCGGCGCGTTCCTCGGCGGCATGACCGGGCAGCAGTTCGCGCTGAAGCACCCCGATCTGTTAGGACGCCTGGTGCTGGTCGGCACCTACGCGCGTCCCGATGCGAAGCGGCGGCTGCTGCTCGAGAAGTGGCGCGAGATGGCGCGCAGCGGCGTCGCGCCGGGCATCTTCGTGCGCGAGCGGCTGCTCTGGACGCTGCAGGACGAGACGCTCGAGCAGGCGGACCTGATCGACGCGATGTCGGCGAGCTTCCCGGGCGAAGGCGCGACCGCGAGTGGCGACCTGCTCGCGCGCCAGTGCGACGCGTGCCTGACGCACGACACGCTCGACCAGCTGCGCAACATCCCGCATCGCACGCTGGTCGTGTGCGGCCGCAACGATCAGCTGACGCCGCCGAAGCTCCACCGCGAGCTCGCCGACGAGCTGCCGAACGCGCGCCTCGCGACGCTCTACGGCGCGCACCTCGTGATGGCCGAAGCCGCGCAGCAGCTGAACCAGACCGTGCTGCACTTCCTCGCAGAGCGTTAGGGGTGTCCGCGCTGCGTCACCAGGGATGCAGACGCACCGGCAGGCGCTCGTAGCCCTTCACGAAGTTCGAGCGCACGCGCTTCGGCGCGCCGACGACCTCGACCTCGCGGAAGCGCGCGAGCGTCTCCTCCCACAGCACGCGCAGCTGCATCTCCGCGAGCCGGCTGCCCATACAGAAGTGCACGCCGAGCCCGAACGCGAGGTGCTGGCGCGCGTTCGGGCGCTCGATCCACAGCTCGTCGGGGCGCTCGAACACCGCGTCGTCGCGATTCGCCGACACGTACCACATCACGACTTTGTCGCCGCGCCGGATGCGCTTGCCCGCGAGCTCGCAGTCGCGCGTCGCGGTCCGGCGCATGTGCGCGAGCGGCGTCTGCCAGCGGATCACCTCACTGACGAGGTTCGGGATCAGCTCGCGGTTCTCGCGCAGCTTCTCGTACTCGGCCGGATGCTCGTTCAGCGCGAGCACGCCGCCGGAGATCGAGTTCCGCGTCGTGTCGTTGCCGCCGACGATCAGCAGGATCAGCGTGCCGAGGTAGTCGAGCGGCGCGAGATCGCGCGTCGCGTCTCCGTTCGCGAGCGCCGTGACGAAATCGAGCCGTTCCGACGGCGCCCGATTCGCGCGCTGCTTCCACAGCTCGCTGAACTCCGCGAGGCACTCGAGCAACGCGGCCTTGCGCGCCTCGTCGCTCGCCGCGCTCGCGCCTACCTGCGCGGGGCTCGACGTCGCCATGTCGGACCAGAAGGTGAGCTTGCGGCGCTGCTCGTACGGAAAGTCGAACAGCGTCGCGAGCAGGCTGGTCGTCAGCTCGATCGACACGCGGTCCACCCAGTCGAAGCTCTCGCCGACCGGGAGCCCGTCGAGGATCTCGCGCACGCGCGTGCGGATCAGCGGCTCGAGCACGCTCAGGTTGCGCGGCGACGCGACCGGCTGCACGACCTTGCGGTGCGCGGTGTGCCGCTCGCCGTCCATCGTGATGAAGCCGGCTTCGAGCGGAAACGCGGGATCGGGATCGCCGACCACGATGCTGCGCGCGGACGAGTAGATCTCAGGGGCCTTCTCCACCTCGACGACGTCGCGGTAGCGCGTAACTGACCAGTACGGGCCGAAATCGCTCTGCGCGCAGTAGTGGACCGGATCCTCGCGGCGCAGCCGTGCGAAGTAGCCCCAGTGCGTGTCGCTCTCGAACAGCTCGGAGTCCGAGACGTCGATCGCCTCGAGCGGGATCGCTTCGGGATCGCGGCCCGCTTGGCCTCTCGACGGAAGGAAAACGGGACTGCTCGCGGCCATCGGCGCTCCTTCGCATGCAGCGCGCAACCTCTCGCGCGAAGGGCGAGCGTGGAAGGGTAGGATGCGCCAATGACTGGTCGTTTTGCGCCAGCGCTCGAGAAGCGCACGGTCGGCGCGCTGCCAATGCCGGCGGCCTACTTCAACTTGATCCTGCGCCGTTACGGGAAGGATCCGGCCGCGATCGCGCAGCTGCTCGAGGGAACGGGCTTCACGCCCGCCGACGTGGCCGCCGGTGTGCCGCGAGACGAGCTGATGCTGTGGCAGAGCATTCAGCAGACGCGAAATCTCGCGCGGATCGCGCCGCCCGGCTGGGCGCTGGACCTCGGCGGCGCGCTCGACAACGCGGCGCACGGAACGCTCGGCACCGCGACCGCGAGCGCCGCCACGCTGCGCGAAGCGCTCGCGACGATGGAGCGCTTCGCGTACCTACGGGCGCCCTACTTCCGGCTCGAGAGCGATATGGAGCGCTCGTCGTACCGGCTCGCTGTTGCGCAACAGATCCCGCTCGAGCCGGACACGTGGATCGCGCTCGTCGAGCTGCTGCTGCTCAGCTTGCAAGCGCTGGTCGAGTCGGCGCTCGGCCGGCGCATGGACGCGGCGTCGTTCGAGACGGACTACGCGCCGCCGCCGTACGCGCACGTCTACGCGCACGCGTTCCACGCCTCGGTGAGATTCGGAAGACCGATCAGCGCGCTCGCGATCCCGGCGGATTGGCTTCCGCTGCCCTGCCCGTTCGCGGACGCGGCGCAGCACCGCGCGGCGACGCTGCGTCTCGAGGCGGCGGAGCGCGGGCTGAGCGGGCCGCGCTTCATCTGCGCACAGGTCGAGCGCATCCTCGAAGGCGCGCGCGAAGAGCCGCCCGCGCTCGGCGAGGTGGCTGCGCGGCTGCGGCTCTCGGAGCGGACGCTCGTGCGCCGGCTCGGCGAGCGCGGCACGTCGTTCCGCGCGCTGGTCGACGCGGTGCGCCGGCAGCGCGCGGCCGCGCTGCTCGCGGACCCAGGCGTCGCCGTCAGCGAGGTCGCCTATCGGCTCGGCTACACCGATCCTGCGAACTTCGGGCGCGCGTTCCGGCGCTGGTTCGGCGAATCGCCGCGTCATTACCGCGAAGCGCTGCGCGACTCGCCCGCGTAAAACGTCAGCCCGCGACGCCCTCGATCACGCACAGCCCCGGGTTCTCGGTTGGAAAGATCTTCGTCAGCGCGAAGCCGCCGGCTTCGTAGAGCGCGCGGAACTCCTGCTCCGAACGCTGCCGGCCGCCCGTGCTGACGAGCATGTTCACGTCGTTCGCGGCCGCTCCGCGGCTCGGCAGCGTCGTGTCGATGCGCGCGGGATAGACGCCCTCGGCGATCAGCAGCCTCGCGCCGCCGCGCAGCGCCTTGCGGCAGTTGCGCAGGATCGCGCTCGCCTGCTCGTCGTTCCAATCGTGAATCACGTGCTTCGCGAGAATGGCGTCCGCGCTCGCCGGAACCGACTGGAAGAAATCGCCTGCGACGAACTCGCAGCGCGCTGCGAGGCCCGCCTCCGCGAGATTCTTGCGTGCGCCAGCTTCGACCTCGGGACGGTCGAACACGATCCCGCGCAGCTTCGGGTTCGCGCGCAGGATCCCGATCATCAGCGCGCCGTTTCCGCCGCCGACGTCCATCAGGCTCGCGAGCTGCGAGAAGTCGTAAGCCGCGGCGATCGCGGCTGCGCTCTGCGGCGCGAACGTCGCCATCGCGCGGTCGAAGATCGCCGCCTGCTCGGGATCGAACTGCGAGAACGCGTCGCCGGTCGGCGAGCGCTTGCGGAACGCCGGCTGGCCGGTGCGCACGCAGTACTCGAGCTCCTTCCAGCCGTCCTGGATGCCGATGCCGGCGAACAGCATCACCATCGCCCAGGCGGAGCCCGGGACGTCGCTGCGCAGCGCGCTGCCGAGCGGCGTCAGCGCGAGCGCGCCGCCCTCGTTCTCCGTGAACACGCCGGCGCTCGCGAGCAGGCGCAGCACGCGCCGCAGCGCGCTCGCATCGGCGCCGCACTCGCGCGCGAGATCCTCCGCGCTGCGCGCGCCGGCGCCGAGCGCGTCCGCGAGCTTCAGCTTCGCGGCGACGTGCAGCGCGCGAGAGAGGTAGTGGCCGATCGCCATCTGATAGAGCACGGCGCCGGGCGGAAGGGCTTGCGGTGCTTGCGCGGTCATCGCGTTCTCCTTCGACGAGATCGCGCGAAGCTAGACCGCGACGAACCCAGGTCTTGGAAAAATCAGCGGCGCCGCGGGCGCCGCGCTCGGTCAGGATCCAAGTACGTCGGGCCCATCGAGACCGTCGCCGAGCGCCTCGAGGTATTCGGTCGGCGTCAGCAGCGCGAGCTCGCGGAAATCGCGGTAGAGGTGCGATTCGTCGTAGTAGCCGGCGTCGAGCGCAACGCCGGCGAGCGCGCGCGGCCGCGCGGCATGCAGCCGCCCGAGCGTTCCGCGGAAGCGCGCGATCTTCGCGACGCGCTTGGCGCGCACGCCGACCTCGCTCTGGAACAGCTCGTTGATTCGCCGCGTCGAGATGCCGAGCTCGCGGCTGAGCGCGCCGACGCGCAGCTTGCCGCTCGCGCCGGCGATCCGCGCGCTCGCGGCGCGCGTGACAGCGCGCGGCAGACGTTCGGGGCACGCGTGCGCGAGCAGCCAGGCCTCCAGCAGATCGAGCGCTGCGCCGAAGCTGCGCGCCTCCCGCATGCGGCCGCACAGCGCGTCGACCTCCGCGCGACCCAGCAGATCGGACGCGCTCTCGACCTGCCCGACCAACTCGGACGGCGTCGCGCGCGGAAAGAGCGCCGCGACGCACTCCGGCGCAATGCGCGCCGTCACGACGTACGTATCGCGGTTCATCGACTCGATCGTGTACGGGCGCTGCTGGAGACCCGCGACGAAGCCGGCCTCGAGCAGCTGCGAGACCGGCTTGCCGTCGGACTCGATCGCGCGCTGCGCCGGGCCGAGGTGCAGCATCAGCGACACTTCGCCGTTCGGGAGCGCGCGATGGCGTGCGATGCCCTTCGCCGTGCCGCCCGCCCACAGCCCGCGCACGATCCCGCGCAGCGCGGGCAGCGGCTCGCGCTCCCACAGCTCCCACGCGCTGTCGTCGGGCCCCGAGCGCAGCACGCGCGTGCGCGAATCCGGCGGCGGGAGCTCGAGCGCGGCGGCCATCGCGCGCACCCTAGCGCCCGCAAACAAGGGGAAGCGGGGACGCTCCTCCTCGTTGCGAACGGAGGAACGTCCCCGCTTCACCTCGTTTCACGTCAGCGCGGGGTCTCCGGCGCGATTGCGGAACGCCAGCCGCGGCAGCGTCGGCGCGAGCAGTGCGTTCGCGGCGACGGCGCGGCGCAGCTGCTTTGCGTCGGGGATCGCGCGGCCGGCGACGTAGATGCGGTTGTCGTGCTCGGCGACGCTGATCTCGACGACGCGCGGGAAGCGCGCCGCGAGCGCGCGCCGCACCGCCGGGCCTTCATCGATCGTGTTGCTCGCGATGACGCCGCCGGCCGCGAGCAGACGCTGCGCGTGGGCGAGCACCGGGAGCGGGAATCCCTCCGGCTTGCGCAGGCTCGCCTCGCGGCCGATGAAGACGTCCTCGAGCACCGCGTCGAAGCGGCCGCGCAAGCGCGCGACGACCTCGCGCACGTCGCCGAGCACGACCTCGACGCGCAGCGCGTCGAGCTCGAACCAGCGGCGCGCCGCGGCGACGACGTCGCGATCGAGCTCGACGCCGACGATCTGCGCGGCCGGCGCGAGCGCGCGCACGATGCGCGCCGCGGAGCCCGCGCCGAGACCGAGCACGAGCACGCGGCGGCGCCGCGCCGGCGGCAGCGCGAGCACGCTCGCTGCGAGCGCGTCCCACACCGAGCGCGTCGCGACCTCGCCGGGCGTCCACGACGACGCGTACGTGCCGTCGACGCGCAGCTCGCGGCGCGCGCCGCGCATGCGCAGCCGCACGCGCTCGCGCTCGCGCGGCTTCTCTCGCTTTTTCCGGGCGCGCTCTGCTCGCTGCAGCGTCATCTTCCCCGCGTGTCCAATCGCAGCGGCAGCTTGTTCGGGCCCAGCGCGACGCGCGTCGCGCGCGTGGCGCTGCCGGTGCCGGTGAATTCGCTGTTCGATTACGCGGTTCCCGATGCGCTTGCAAGCGATGTGAAGCCTGGCTGCCGCGTGCGCGTCGCCGTTCGGAAGCGCAGCGAGACCGGCGTCGTGATCGCGCTCGCCGAGAAGCCGGAGCGGGAAGGCATCGCGCTGAGCGCGATCGAGGCCGTGCTCGATGCGGAGCCCGCGCTGCCGCCGGCGCTGCTCGCCGCGATCCGCGAGGAGGCGCACGCGGCGCTCTGCCCGCTCGGGATCGCGGTGCACGCGGCGCTGCCGCCCGGCGCTTCGCCGCGCGCGGAGCGCTCGCTTGCGCTGACGCCGCGCGGCCGCGAGGCGCTGCGCAGTGGCGCCGTGCGCGGTGCGCCAGCGGAGGCACTCGCGCTGCTCGCGGGTGCGCCGCGCTCCCCCGCGTGGCTCGCGCGCAAAGGCGTGAGCCCTGCGCAGCAGGCGGCGCTCGAACGCGACGGGCTGCTCCAGCGCGGGCTGGTCGAACGGCGGGCCGTGCAGCCCGCGCAGCTTCGGCGCGCGCGAATCGCCGGCGGCGGTTCGGCCGACGCCGCCGCCGAGGCGCTCTCACGCGCGCCGAAGCAGCTCGCGCTCTACCACGAGATCGCGGCGGCCGGCGCCGCCGGCGTCGCGCCCGAGACGTTGTGCGCGGGCGACGCGAAGCGCGCGGCGCTGCTGCGCGCGCTCGTCGCGCGCGGGCTGGTCGCGATCGCGAGCAGCCCCGCGGTGCTCGGCGAGGCCGGCGGCGAGCGCGCCGAGCCGCACGCGCTGACGCGCGAGCAGCAGCGCGCGCACGACGCGATCGCGGCGTCGCTGAACGCGCGCCGCCATGAGAGCTTCCTGCTGCACGGCGTCACCGGCAGCGGGAAGACCGAGATCTATCTGCGGCTCGTCGCCGATGCGCTCGCGCTCGGCCGCAGCGCGCTCGTGCTCGTCCCCGAGATCACGCTCACGCATCAGATGGTCAGCCGGCTGCGCGCGCGCTTCGACGGCCGCGTCGCGGTGCTGCACAGTGGGCTCACGCGCGGCGAGCGCATCGCGCAGTGGAGCCAGCTTCGCGAAGGAGCGGTGCCGATCGCGGTCGGCGCGCGCTCGGCGCTGTTCGCGCCGCTGCGCGACGTCGGCGTGATCGTGGTCGACGAGGAGCACGACGGCGCGTACAAGAGCGACGAGGGCTTCCGCTACCACGCGCGCAGCCTCGCCGCGCGGCGCGCGCGCGCCGAGGGCTGTCCGCTGGTGTTAGGGAGCGCGACGCCCGCGCTCGAGACGCGCTTCGCCGCCGAGCGCGGCGCGCTCGTGCGGCTGCGCATGCAGGAGCGCGCGAGCGGGCGGCCGCTGCCCGCCGTCGCGCTGGTCGACCTGGTGAGGGAGCGCGCGAACCTGCCGCGCGGCGCGCGGCGCTCGCTCTCGCCGACGCTCACGCGCGCACTGCGTGAGACGCTCGCGGACGGCGCGCAGGCGATCCTGTTCCTGAACCGGCGCGGCTTCTCGTCGCAGATCGCGTGCGTCGACTGCCAGGACGTGACGCGCTGCAAGCACTGCGACATCTCGCTCACCTATCACGCCGCCGCGCGCGTGCTGCGCTGCCACTACTGCGATCATCAGGTGCGGCCGCCCGAGAAGTGCGCGGCGTGCGGGTCGGACCGGCTCGCGCTGCTCGGCACCGGCACCGAGCGGATCGAGGAGGACGTGCGCGTGGCGTTCCCCGACGCGCGCATCGCGCGGCTCGACCGCGACACCGCGAGCCGGCGCGGCGCGGTCGAGCGCGTGCTCGCCGAGCTGCGCAGCGGCGCGAAGAACGTGCTGATCGGCACGCAGATGGTCGCGAAGGGTCACGACTTCCCGGGCGTGCGCCTCGTCGGCGTGCTGAACGCGGATCTCGGCCTGCACCTGCCCGACTTTCGGGCGGCGGAGCGCACGTTCCAGCTGCTGACGCAGGTGGCCGGGCGCGCGGGCCGCGGCAGCGAGCCGGGCCGCGTCGTGATTCAGACCTTCGCGCCGAGTCATTATGCGATCGCGCCCGCCACGACGCACGACTACGAGCGCTTCTACGCGGCGGAGCTCGAGCACCGCCAGTCGCTCGGCTACCCGCCGTTCGGGCGGCTCGCGCTCGTGCGCGTGTCGGCGATCGACGAGCTCGCCGCGCGCGACGCGGCCGCTGCGCTCGCCGAGACCGCGCGCAGCGCGAGCCTCGAGCACGGCGCGGGCGTCGAGGTGTTGGGCCCCGCGCCGGCCCCGATCGCGAAGCTGCGCGACCGCTATCGGCAGCAGATCCTGCTGAAGCACCGCGAAACGGGCGCGGTCTGGCGAGTCGCCGAGCGCGTCGGCGCGGCGGCCGAAAAACTTCCGAGCGCGGTGCGAACGAGCGTGGACGTGAACCCCGTGGACATGCTGTAGGCGGCCGGGCCCCGTTGCCGCTTGGGGCCGCACGCCGAGTTCACGGGCGGGAATCCGTTGTCGGTACGGCTAGGTTCCGCCCCCCATGCCGCTTCGCCCCGTACTCCAGTTCCCGGACCCGCGCCTGAAGCGCAAATCGGTGCCTGTCGCGGGCGTCACCGACGAGATCCGAGCGCTCGCCGCGGACATGATCGAGGTGATGTACGACGAGCCGGGCATCGGCCTGGCAGCGCCGCAGGTGGGCGAAGCGATCCGGCTGATCGTGATGGACACGGACTGGAGCGGCGAAGGCGCCGAGCAGAAGCCGACCGTGATGCTGAACCCCGAGATCCTCTCGCGCGAGGGCGAGATCACGTGGAACGAGGGGTGCCTGTCGGTGCCGGACTTCTCGGCCGACGTCGTCCGCTCCGCACGCGTGCGCGTTCGCTACCAGGACCTCGACGGCAACACGCGGGAGGAGGACGCGAGCGAGCTGCGCGCGGTCTGCTTCCAGCACGAGATCGATCACCTCGACGGCGTGCTCTTCATCGACCGCATCAGCCGGCTGAAGCGCAGCCTCTACGCGCAGAAGCGCAAGAAGCAGCTGCAGCGCGAAGTCGTCGAGAAGGCCCCCGGCGATCCGAAACGGCTCTGAGCGCGCGATGGCGCTGCGGATCGCGTTCTTCGGCACGCCCGACTTCGCGGCGCCTACCTTCGAGCGTCTGCTCGCCGGCCCGCACCGCGTCGTCGTCGCGATCACGCAGCCCGATCGGCCGCGCGGGCGCGGGCGCAAGCTCAGTGGCGGGCCGATCGCCGCGCGCGCGCGCGCCGCGAGCATCCCGCTGCTGCAGCCCGAGCGCGTCGGCGCGCCCGAGGTGATCCGCGAGATCACGCGCCATGCGCCCGACCTCGGCGTGGTCGTCGCGTTCGGGCAGTTCCTGCCGAAGGCAGTTCGTGAGCTGCCGCGGCTCGGCTATCTGATCAACGGCCACGCGAGCCTGCTGCCGCGGCATCGCGGCGCCGCGCCGATCCAGCACGCGATCCTCGCCGGCGACGCGGAGACCGGCGTCTCGGTGATGCGCGTCGAGCGCGAGATGGACGCGGGCGCGGTCGCGCTCGTGAAGCGCACGCCGATCGGCGCGAGCGAGGATGCGGGCGCGCTGTTCGAGCGCCTCGCGACGCTCACGGCGGACGCGATCGCGGAGGCGCTCGATGCGATCGCCGCCGGCCGCGCGTGCTGGACGGAGCAGGACGCGTCGCGCGCGACGCTCGCGCCGAAGATCGAAGCCGCGGACGCGGAGCTCGATTTCGCGCAGAGCGCCGCCGCGCTCGCGCGGCGGGTGCGCGCGCTCGCACCGCGGCCCGGCGCGCGCGTGCATCTCGGGGACGAGACGCTGCGCGTGCTCGCCGCGCACGCGGAGCCGACTGCGGCCAGCGAGCCGCCCGGCACGCTGCGACGCGACGGCGACACGCTGCGCGTTGCGACCGGTGCCGGCTGGCTCGCGCTCGACCGACTCCAACGCGCGGGCGGACGGCCGCTCGCGACCGCCGAGCTGCTGCGCGGCTTCGCAATCCCGGACAGCGCGCGCCTGACCGTGCCGCCGCCGAATGGCCAATCGGGGTCTGACCCCGGTTGGCCATTTCGTGGCGAAGGCTGATGCCGGGGCGCGCGCCGGTCAGGCGCCGCGGCGGGAGGCCGGCGCCGGGGCGCGGCGGCTCGCCGACCGTCGCGCGGCTCGTCGCGGCGCGCGTACTCGATCGGGTCGAGTCCGCGCGCGCGTATGCGGACCTCGCGCTGCACGGCGCGCTGCGCGACGAACGCCTCAGCGTTCGCGACCGCGCGCTCGCGACCGAGCTGGTCTACGGAACGCTGCGCTGGCGCGGGCGGCTCGACTTCGCGCTGGGCGCCTGCTGCGATCGCCCGCTGGCGCAGCTCGAGCCGGCAGTGCTGACGCTGCTGCGGCTCGGCTCGTACCAGCTGCTGTTCCTCGACGGCGTGCCCGCGCGCGCCGCGGTCGACGAATCGGTGCGCTGCGCACAGGCGATGGGCTGGGCGCGCGCGTCCGGGCTCGTGAACGCGGTGCTGCGGCGGCTCGCGCGCAGCGCGGAATCGATCGCGTTCCCCGCGCTGGAGCAGGACCCGCTCGCTCATCTCGTGCACGCGCTCTCGCTGCCGGAGTGGATCGCGCAGCGCTGGCTCGCTGCGCTCGGCCCGGCGGAGGCGGCGGCGCTCGCACGCGCGGCGAACGAGACGCCGCCGCTCACCGCGCGCACGAACCCGCTCGCGACGACGCGCGACGCGCTGCTCGCCGAGCTCGCGCCGCGCTGGCCAGACGCAAAGCTCGCCGCTCACGCTCCGCTCGCGATCTCGCTCGGGCACGGCGTCGAGCCCGGCAGCGACCCGGCGTTCCGCGAGGGGCGCTTCACGATCCAGGACGAAGCGTCACAGCTCGTCGCCGCGCTGTTGGATGCGCAGCCTGGCGAGCGCGTGCTCGACCTGTGCGCGGCGCCCGGCGCGAAGACGACCGCGATCGCGGAGGCCATCGGTCCCGGCGGGCTCGTGGTCGCGTGCGACCGCAATCAGCGCCGGCTCGAGCTGGTCGGGCGCGCCGCGCGGCGGCTCGGGCTCGCGAACGTCCAGCTCGCGCACGCCGACGGCACGCAGCCGCTCGGCGAGCTGCCGGGCCGCCCGTTCGCGCGCGTGCTCGTCGACGCGCCCTGCTCCGGTCTCGGCACGCTGCGCCGCAACCCCGACGCGCGCTGGCGACTGCGCCCCGAAGACCCGGCGCTGCTCGCGCGCACGCAGCGCGCGCTGCTCGAGAGCGCCGCGCGCGAAGTGATGCCCGGCGGCGTGCTCGTTTACAGTACGTGCACGCTGCTCGCCGAGGAGAACGAGGCGGTCGTCGCCGCGTTCCTCGCGCAGCATGCGGAGTTCTCATCGAGCGCGCGTTCCGAGCTCCCTGCTGCGGTGCGCACCTTCGTGGAGGCAGACGGAACCATGCGCACCTGGCCGCAGCGACACGGCATGGACGGCTTCTTCGCCGCGCGCCTCGAGCGGAGAGCGCGGTGAGCAAGCCCATCCGGATCGCGCCGTCGATTCTCTCGGCCGACTTCGCGGCGCTCGGGTCGACATCCAGAAGGTCGATCGCGCCGGCGCCGACTGGATCCACGTCGACGTGATGGACGGCCACTTCGTGCCGAACCTGACGCTCGGGCCGGAGATCATCCGCACGATCCGCAAGACGAGCGCGCTCCCGTTCGACGTCCACCTGATGATCGAAAAGCCCGAGCTCTCGCTCGCGCAGTATGCAGAGGCGGGCGCCGATCGGATCGGCGTCCACGTCGAGACGTGCCCGCACCTCCACCGCACGCTCCAGCAAATCCACGGCCTCGGGAAGAAGGCGTGCGTGGTGCTGAATCCGTCGACGCCCGCGAGCGCGGTCGAGCCCGTGCTGGCGGACGTCGACCAGGTGCTCGTGATGAGCGTGAACCCCGGCTTCGGCGGGCAGAAGTTCATCGCCGGCGTGCTGCCGAAGCTGCGCCAGCTGCGACAATGGATCGACGAGCGCGCGCTCGACGTCGAGCTCGAGGTCGACGGCGGCGTGAATCGCGAGACGATCGCGGCGGCCGCGCGCGCCGGCGCGAACGTGTTCGTCGCCGGCAACGCGGTCTTCCGTGAGCCCGACTATGCGGCCGCGATCCGCGAGCTGCGCAAGCTGGCCGAGACCTAACACCCCCACCCGGCCGACGGCGGGCCAAAGCGCGAGCGGATACGCGCTCGACCTGCTTCGCCCGCACAGCGAAGCACTGCGCACCACACTCACTCGGGCGCGCGAATGAATGGGAGTCACCCGGGCGCGGCCCCCGCAAGCGAGCTTGTCCCCGCTTCGGGTGATTCTCGTGCGTCCCGTTGTGGACTATGAAGTTCGCAGCTGCTGGTGCAGGAGAGCGGATGGATCTGTCCGCGATCGCGCTCGCCACGCTCACTTCGTACCCGGACACTCCGATCGCAGTGTTCGACGCGGAGGGCATCTGCGTCGCGACCTTCGGCGTGCAGCCGCGCGCCGAGTTCGAGCGCTTCGGCAGCCGCGAACGCATCGTCGGCGCGCCGCTCGAGACGCACGCGGGGCCCTACGCACCCGGCTTCCGTGAATTGCTACGGGAGGTGCTCGCGACGCGTGCGACGAAGCGGCTGCGCGTGCCCGCGTCGCTGCCGAACGGCGATTTCATGCTCGAGGTGACGCTCTGGCCGCTCGCGAGCAGAGACCTGGTCGCGTGCCAGACGCACATGGAATCGCGCGGTGACGCGCTCGAGACGAAGCTGCGCACGAGCGAATCGCGCTTCGACGCCGTGATCGCGCAGGACGCGCCGTTCATGTGCGAGATCGACGAGCGCGGCACGGTCGTCTACGTCGGCCCGCGCGTCGGCGAGCTGATCCCGGCCGGCGCGCTGCCGACGCTCGGCACGGACCTGCGCGAGTTCATGCTGCGCGGGCAAGTTCACCCCGACGACGTGCAGGCCACCGCGCAGGTGCTGCATCGCTTCGTCGACCTCCACGAGCCGGTCGCCGCATACCGCTCGCGGGTGCTCGACGCGAGCGCTCGCTGGCGCGAGTTCCTGAGCAGCGGCGCGTGGTACGTCGACGGCGCCGGCAACCGGCGCGGCGTGCTGGTCGTGCGCGAGGCGCCGCAGTCCGGCGAGCGTCCGAGCCGAGCGCGCGCGCTCGAGAGCTTCGTCGACCGCAGCTTCGACGCGGTGATCGAGCTCGAGCCCGGCGGCGTCGTGCTGGGCGGCACGCAGATTCCGGAGCCGTGGGCCGGTGCGGGCGAGGCGCTCGCGGGCCGCAGCGTGCTCGACTTCATCCATCCCGACGACCTGCCGCCCGTGCGGCTCGCGCTCGAGCGCGCACTGCACGGAACTGGGTCCGAGCCGGTGCTGCTGCGCTGGCGCGGCGCGACCGGCGGCTGGCGCGCGCTCGAGGCGCGCGCCGTCCACTACGTGAACGAGCGGGATGAGGCGCGCGTGATCATGGTCGCGAGCGATCTGACCGGGCTGCCGCTCGCGAGCGCGCCCGCCGACGAGTCGACGCTGCCGCCGCAGGACAACCTCGCGCTGCTCGCCGGCGGCGTCGCGCACGACTTCAACAACCTGCTGACGATCGCGCTCGGCGTCTCGGACCTGATCGGCGAGCAGCTGAGCGGCGACTCCCCGGCGCGCGCCTACTTGGATCAGGTGATCGCCGCGAGCCGGGAGGCGGCGGCGCTCGCGCGTCAGCTGCTCGTCGTCACGGGCCGGCGCGCGACGCGCTTCACGCCGCTCGAGGTGAACGCGCTGATCGAGAGCATGCAGCCGCTGCTGCGCGCCGGCATCCCGAAGAGCGCGCGGCTCGAGTTCCTGCTCGCGTCGCAGCCGCTCTGGATCGACGGCGACGCGACGCAGATCCGCCAAGTGCTGCTGAACCTCGTCACGAACGCCGCTGAAGCGCTCGGGACCACGCCGGGCACGATTCGCGTCGTGACGCGCCGCGAGATCGGCGCGGCGGGCGTGGGCGCGACGATGGTGATCGAGGTCAGCGACGAGGGACCGGGCATCGACACCGCGACGCAGCACCGCATCTTCGAGCCGACCTTCACGACCAAGCGCAGCGGCCACGGGCTCGGCCTCGCCGTCGTGCGCGGCGTCGCGCGTCGTCACGGCGGAAGCGTCGAGCTCGACTCTGCGCCCGGCCGCGGCACGACGCTGCGCATCGCGCTGCCGCTGCTCGCCGAGCCGGCGGCGCCGGCTGAGGCTGCGTTCGCGAAGGTGCGCGAGCGCGTGCTCGACGCCGGGAGGTCGGTGCTGCTCGTCGACGACGACGCGGGCGTGCGCCGCGTCGGCGCGGCGATGCTCGCGCTCGCGCACGTGAACGTGGTCGAGGCCGACAGCGCCGTCGCCGCGCGCGAGCGACTCGCCGCCGACCCGAGCCTCGCGTGCGCGGTGATCGACCTGACGCTCGGCGACGGCAACGGGCTCGAGCTCGTCGAGCAGCTGCGCGCGATGCGGCCGGACCTGCACGTCGTCGTCTACTCCGGCGCCGTCGACCGCATCCCGACCGACCGGTCCGATCTCGTCGTGCTCGAGAAGCCGTTCAGCTATGCGCAGCTGATCGACGCGGTCTGGAGGAGTTTGAGCTGACCGAGCTCGGGCGATTTGCGGTGCTCGTTGCGGGCAACGCGACCGCGGCGGGGCCGCTCCTGCTCGGGTGCTCGGTCAGGTGTTAGGGGAGAGCTACGGAGCGGTCGGCATCGAGCCGACCGCTCCGCACGCTTCGCGTGGTCAGGAAGGCGGAGCTGCGATTCGCGATCAGCTGCTCGCCACGCCGCGGGCGATTTCGAGGGACTGGCGGACGCGCTCGCCGTAGGCGCGCGTGACGGCGAACGCGATCTCGGGCGCGAGCCAGGGGCGGCTGCGTGCCAGGTGATTCAGCGCGCGCTCGTCGATCTCGAGCAGACGCGTCGGCGTGCGGGCGACGGCGAGCTCGGGCTGCGCGACGCCGGCGAGCAGCGCGAGGCCGCCGAAGACCTGGCCCGCCTCGACCACGCCGAGCGTCTCGTTGCGCACGTCGCGCACGCGCACCTGGAGCGTCACCGAGCCCTCGCGCACGATGAAGATCGAGTTCGAGCCCGATCTTCCCTCGCAGTAGATCAGCTCGCCGGCGCGCAGCACGCGCAGGCGGCTCGCGTGCGCGATGCCGAGCGCGCCGTCGAGGCCGATCCCGCGCAGTGAGGAGCGCCGGTGCAGAAAGCGCGCGATCTCCTTGCCGGTGTCGACGACGAAATCCCAGATCTGATCTTCGACGCGCACGTCGAGCGCTGCGAACTCGAGGCCCGTCAGCACGGTCTGCGATGCCGCATCGGTGCGTTGCCAGCGGCCGTGTGCGCGCAGCCGCAGCGGCGTCCCTGCCATCTCGAAGGCGACCGACTCGAGCGACTGGAACGCGAACGGATAAGCGGTCGCGACGCACAGGCCGCCCACGCTGAGGTCGCGCGCCGCCGCCGCGAGCGGCGTCGACAAGTCCGTGTGGAGCTGCACGCGCAGCTCGACCGCGACGCGCGGATCGTCGCGCGATTCGAGCGGCGCGACCGGCCCCTCGCGCGGCAGCGCGGGGTTCATGCGCGCCCCGTCGGCGCGCTCCCATGCGAGGCGTGCGGGCTCACGGCGCGATCAGCCCTTCGCGAACCGCGAAGCGCACCAGCCCCGCGACTTTGTGAATCCCGAGCTTGTTCATCAGGCTGAAGCGATGCGTCTCGGCGGTGCGCGTCGAGACGCCGAGCTCGCTCGCCACTTCTTTGCTCGACAGGCCGTCGGCGATCAGCTGCAGCACCTCGCGCTCGCGGCTCGACAGGCGCGAGACCGGCTGGCCGCGCTCCTGCGGCGGCCGCGAGACGGCGCCGACGATCCCGCCGGCGATCTCCGGCGAGAGGAAGCACTTGCCCTGATGCACCCAGCGCAGCGCCGCGAGCAGATCCTCCGGCGCGCCGCCCTTGTGCACGTAGCCGGAAGCGCCCTCGCGTAGCGCGGACTCGACGATGTCGGGCCGCTCGTGCTGCGAGAGAATCACCACCTTCGTCGCCGGCACCGCTTGGCGAATTTGGCGCGTCGCATCGATGCCCGACAGCTTCGGCAGCCAGATGTCCATAACAACCAGCGCCGGCTTGGTGCGCTGCACGGCCTCGACGGCAGCCCTGCCGTCGGCGGCCTCGGCGACGACTTCGAACTCGCCGCTCGATTCGATCAGCCGGCAAATTCCTGCGCGAACGACTGCGTGGTCATCGACCAGGACGACTGAGAGCGCCATGGATCCCCCCCCGAGATACGCGCTCGATTTCGGGTGTCTCACGACTCCCGTTGACCCCGCACTCTACTGAGTTCGCGAGCAACTCCGCCCTAAGAAGAAACACTTGGAAGCAGGGAAATCCTCCTGAGGGCTTGCCTACGCGATTTCTGCGGGCGCGCTCAGTCGCCCGCGGCGCCGGCGGCCCGTCACAACGCGACGAGTCGCACGTCGGAGTGCGTATGCGCCCGCGCGAACGCGCGTCCGAACACACGCGGAGCCGGCGCTCTCGTCGGCGTGGGGAGGGGCATGCGCGAACGACTCGAAGCCCGGGGGCTCGCGAGCAGCGGCCAACCGCAAGACCGGCGTGCGAGCCCGCGCGTCGCGCTCGCGTCGCGCGTCGACGTGGAGATCGACGACGGCACGACTGTGGCGCGAGGCGCCTCACTCGATTTGGGGATCGGCGGCCTGTGCATTCGGCTCGCGCAGGCGGCGCCGCTCGAACGCGTGCGCGGGATCCGCATTCCGAACGGCCGCCGCGAGCTGGTGCTGCGAGCGCGCGGCGCGTGGCAGCGCAAGAGCCCGACCGACGAGAGCTTCATGCTCGGCGTCGAGTTCCTGGCGCCGCCGCCGGGCGAGCTGACCGCGCTCTGGCAGCTGCTGAATCAGCGCGCGCTCGAGCTGTCGCGCTTTCTCGTCGACCAGTCGGAGTTCGCGGAGACCGACATCGACATCCTGATGGATCTCGCGCTCTGCACGCGGCGGCGCGAGTTCACCGAAGGAGTGCAGATCTACGCCGAGGGCGCGCTGCCGTGCGACGAGAGCTCGGTCTTCATCGTCGCGCAGGGCAGCGTCGGGCTGTCCGCGAACGGCGCCAGCGTGCACGCGATCGATCTCGGCACCGCGTCGGTCGGCGAGGTGTTCGGCGGCTTGCCCGCGGTGCTCGGGCTTCCGCACGTCGACAGCGCGCGCGCGCTGACCCCGGTTCAGCTGCTCGAGATCGACGCGTTCTCGCTCGAGTCGCTCGCGCGCGAGAAGCCGCTGGTCGCGCGCACGCTCGAGCGCGCAGCGCTGCGGCGCTATGTGCGGCGCTTCCCGGTGCTGCTCGCAGCGGGCGCCCCGTCCGAGCCGGCGGCGGCCGGCGCGCACGGAGCGTGACGGTGACGACCGTGCTGGTCGTCGAGGATTCGCCCGCACAGCGCGCTCGCCTGACGAAGCTGCTCACGGAGTCGGGGATGTGCGAGCACGTCGTCGAGGCGAGCGACGGAATCTCCGGGCTGCGGATGTTGCAAGCGAGCCGGCCCGATCTCGTGCTCTGCGACGTCGAGATGCCCGGCCTCGGCGGCGAGAAGCTGCTCGCGCTCGCGACCTCCGAGCCGATGCGCCGCACGCCGGTGCTGATGCTCACCGCGGTTCCGCAGCCGGCGCTGCGAACGTCGCTGCTGCTGCGCGGCGCGCGCGACGTGATCGCGAAATCGGTCGACCCCGCCGAGATCGTCGCGCGCGTCGGGCTCCACCTCGAGCTGGCACGGCTGCAGCGCGAGCTGTCGGAGCGCAACGCGCAGCTCGAGCAGCTCTCGACGACCGATGCGCTCACGCAGCTGCGCAACCGGCGCTTCCTCGACCAAGCGATCCCGCTCGAGTGGCAACGCTCGCGCCGCCTCGGCACACCGTTCACGATCCTGATCGCGGACGTCGACCACTTCAAGAAGATCAACGACAGCTGCGGCCACCCGACCGGCGATCGCGTGCTCGCCGCGATCGGCAGCGTGCTCGGGCAGCGCGTCCGCGGCACCGACGTGGTCGGCCGTTACGGCGGTGAGGAGTTCATGGCGGTCGTCGCATCGCCGCTCGAGGGCGGGCTCGTGCTCGCGGAGTATCTGCGCCGCGACGTCGAGGCGCTGCGCGTCCCGGCGGAGCACGCCGAGCCGGTCGCGCCGACGCTCAGCATCGGCGTGGCCTCGCGCGCGGCGAACGTCGAGAGCGCCGACGAAGTCATCTCGAGCGCCGATCACGCGCTGTTCGCTGCAAAGGCCGCGGGGCGCAATCGCGTCCACACGCTGCAGCGCGCCGGCAAGGCGCGGGCCGAGCGGCCGGAGCGAACCGAGCGCGCGCCGCAGTCGCGTCACTAGCGCGCGGGCGGGCGAGCCCTCACGCCGCGGGCGCGGCGGCGATCGCGGCGCGCGCGAGCGCCGCCCACGCGGCGGCGCGGAACGCGTCGCACTGCGCGGGGTGGTCGAGCACCATGTCGGCGACGTCGTCGATACGCGCCTCGCGGCCGACCAACAGCGCGCCCACGTGGATCAGCTCGACCGCCATGCCGCCGGCGATCTGCACACCGAGCAGCACGCGCGTCTCTCGGTCGAACACCAGCTTCAGCACGCGCACGGGATCTTGCGTGCCGCTGGTGACGAGCAGGTCGCGCTCGTCCGCGCTGCCGACGATCACGTCGCGCCCGAGCAGCCGGCAAGCGTCCTCGCCGACGCCGACCGTCGCGATCTGCGGGTGCGTGTGAACGCAGTGCGTGAGCTCGCCGGGCGTGCGCGTCGCTCCCGACAACGCGTTCGCGGACGCCGCGCGCCCCTGCCAGACCGCGGTGCCGACGCGAAACGGTGGGCCGGTCACGTCGCCCGCCGCGAACAGCCAAGGCAGCGACGTGCGGCCGTTCTCGTCGACCGCGACGAAGCCGCGCACGTCGCGATCGAGCCCCGCGACGTCGGCGAAATCGGCGCGCGGCGTGCGACCCGCCGCGACGATGATGCGGTCGCAGACTTCGACGCGGCCGCTGCTCATCGACACGCGCGCGTGAAGCGACTCGCCCTCGCCGCGCACGTCGATCGCGAGGATCTCGTCCTCCATCACGATCGTGACGCCGAGCCGCTGGAAGCCGAGGTGGAGGTGGTCGAGCAGGTCGCGGTCCGCGAAGCGGAACAGCTTGCGCCGGCGTTCGACCAGCGTCACCTGGACGCCGAGCCCGGCGAGCACGGCCGCCATCTCGCAGCCCTCTTCTTCCGCGCCGATCACGAGCGCCGCGCGCGGGAGCTCGCTCGCAGCAAGCACCGCTTCGGAATCCTGCGCGATGCCGCTGTCCCACGGAAAGCGCCCGGGGCGGCGCGGTGCGCTGCCGGTCGCGAGCAGGACCGCCTCGCCGGTTGCGAGCGTTCCATCCGCGAGCCGCACGCCGTGCGGCTCGACGACGTCTCCTTGGCCGCAGAAGATGTGCGCGCCCTGGCGCGCGAGGCGCGCGCTCGCGTCATCGGCGTGTGCGCGGGCTCGCTCCTCGCGCTGGCCGAGCACGTGCGCGATCACGCCGGCGAAGTGCGCGCTGCTGCCGCGCGCAACGCCGGGCCGGCGCTGCCGGATGCTGAGCTGGCGCAGCGTCGCGAGCGGGATCGCGCCGGTGCGCGCCGCGCACTGCGCCGCGTCGAACGGGTCGACGACCAGCACGCGCGAGCCGCGCCGCGTCGCCTCCTCGGCAGCGGAAGCGCCCGCAATGCCTGCGCCGATCACGATCAGGTCGAACTTCATGCTGCCCGCCGGCCGGTTGCGCTTCGCGCGCAGCGTGCGGATCGGCCGTCGCACGCGCGCGTTGATCCGCGGGAGTACGCATGCGCCGTGCGCGAACTACTCGGCCGCGGATGCCATGGCCCGCGCGGCGATCTCTGGCATATTCCGCCGCCTTCGGGGCGTGGCGCAGTTTGGTAGCGCGCTTCGTTCGGGACGAAGAGGTCGCTGGTTCGAATCCAGTCGCCCCGACCACTTCCAAATCCGTAGGTCTGCCGATGACTTACGACTATAGCGCGGGTCCTTCGGGGCCCGCGTTTTTGTTTCGGGGGTTGGCCGGGGGTCGAGAGCCGCGGGCGTCTTGGGCGGTTGTTAGGCGAGCCCCAAGACGCCCGAGTTCGCGGCTGGGCCAACTCTACCGTCCCAGTACAGAACGCCGACGACCGCGCGCGAGCGCGACCAGCCGGCGAGCTGAACCGGAGAGCCGCCCATGCACCCGTCGGACGCTGATCGCCTCCTTAGCCGTCGTCAGGTCCTTGAACGTATTTCGCTTGGGCGTACTTGGCTCAGAGTGTCGGTCGCGTCCGGCGCTTTCCCACGCCCGACGCACGTGGGGCGAAGGCCGTTCTGGTCCGCCCAGGAAGTGGCGCGTTGGATTCAGACGCGCCTCGCGGAACGCCCGAGCGCGGGGAGCCCCGCGGCCTAGCCCCGCTCGCGCCGCGAAGCCGCCGCTCGTTTCGGCGGCCGGGGTGCGATCGAGTGCCTCGGAACTGAAGGACGCCGCGAGTTGGAGATGCTGAACATGCTGGACGACGAATCCATCTCGGACGCGGCCATCCCCGACGCCGCGCTCCCCGATAGCGCCTCCGCACTCGGGTTCCTCGAACGCTGGTGTCCTGGCGGCCCGTGGGTACTGACGGCGATCCGACCTGATCGGAAGGCCGTCGCCACCGCCACGTTCAGCGCCGCGACGCTCGGGGCGGCGAGCCGCTGGCTCGACGAGTACAACGGCGCGAGCAACCTCTACTTCCACGTCAATCCGACGCGCGGCCCCCTCGTAAAGAAGGCCGAGCGCGAGGATGTCGCGGCGCTCGCCTGGCTCCACGTCGACATTGATCCGCGAACGGGCGAAGACATCGAGGCCGAGCGCGTCCGCGCGCTGGGCTTGCTGACGACGAACTTGCCCGCGGGCGTTCCGCCGCCGACGGTGATCGTCTTCTCCGGCGGCGGCTATCAGGGATTTTGGAAGCTCGCCCAACCCCTCGCACTCGACGGAAGTTTGGAGCAGGCCGAAGACGCGAAGCTTTGGAACCTCGCGTTGGAACGCGCGTTCGGAGCCGACCATTGCCACAACATCGACCGTATTATGCGACTACCGGGAACGGTCAACCTTCCCGACGCGAAGAAACAAAAGAAGGGTCGCGTGCCGACGCTCGCGACCCTCGTGGAGTTCAACGATCGAACGATCGAACTCGATGACTTTGAAAAGGCCGAACCGACTCCCGAACCGACTCCCCCGCCGACTCGGCCCGGCGCTCTAGCCCAGGCGGGCGAGAGCGCGCCGCCGGTCACCGACCTAGACGCCTTCCAAGCTCAGTTCGCGATCCACGATCGCGTGATGCGCATCATCGCGCTCGGTAACGACCGCGCACTGAGCGGCGCGAAGGATGACGATGACTCGCGTTCATCGTGGATGCTCGACGCGGTTTGCCAGATGATTCGCTGCGGCGTTCCCGACGGCGTGATTCACGCGATCATTACCGACCCCAATCACGGCGTCTCGGCCCATGTCCTCGATCAAGGCAGCCCGATCCGGTACGCCTGGAGCCAGGTACGGCGAGCGCACATGTTCGTCTCTCGCGATCCGCAGCCGCGCGTCGAGCTGCGGAGCGCGAGGGTTGAAGCGGAGATCGCGCAGGCCGGTGCGCCGCCGCCGCCGCGAGAACCTGAGCCGCCGCTGGTGCTCGATCCGAAGGCGCCGTTCTCGTCGGCTGCAGCCGAGTTCATTCAACGCGAGGCGCGGGATCTGAAGCACTACAACGATGATTGGCTCGATTTCACGGGCGCGGCGTACGCGGAGCTAGAGGATGCGACGATGCGAGCCCGCGTGTATGCATTCTTGAACAGTGCGTCTGCGCGGACCTTCGACAAAGACCGCGCGCCTGGGCCACTCGTTCCGTTTTGCCCCGACGAGACGAAGGTCAGCAAAGTCATCGACGCGCTCAAAGCACGGGCCCACGTGCCGAGCAAACAGTTCGAGCCGCCCTGCTGGCTAAGCGGCGAGGGTCCGCCGCCGCACGAGCTCATCGCGATGGCGAATGGCTTGCTCCATCTCCCGAGCAGCGTCCTTCGCCCGGCGACGCCCGCGCTCTTCACCCGTAACGCGCTGGAGTTTGGGTACGACCCGAGCGCGACGTCGGCGCCGGAGTGGCACAAGTTCCTCGCGAGCCTCTGGCCGGATCAGCCAGACAGCATCGCCGTGCTTCAGGAAATGTTCGGCTACCTGATCACGCCCGACACGCGGCTGCACAAGGCGTTCCTGCTTCGCGGCCCGGCGCGCTCCGGAAAGGGCACGATCGGACGCGTTCTCGCGGCGCTCGTGGGAAAGCAGAACATGTGCGCGCCATCGCTAACGAGTCTCGGGAAGGATTTCGGTCTGCAGCCGTTGATTGGAAAGCAGCTCGCGCTCGTCAGCGACATGCGGCTCGGGCCGAAGACGGACAAGGCTGCAGTCGCCGAGAACCTGCTGCGCATCACGGGCGAGGACAACGTGGACATTGGTCGGAAATACAAGCACGCCTGGACCGGTCGTCTCGCGACCCGCTTCGTGATCATGACGAACCCGCTGCCGGCCTTCGCGGACGCAAGCGGCGCGCTCGCGAATCGTTTCATTCCGATCGTCTTTACGAAGAGCTTCCTCGGTCGCGAGGACCTGGGGCTGCTCGACCGGCTCCTTGCTGAGCTGCCCGCAATCCTGAACTGGGCGATCGAGGGATGGCGGCGGCTGCGCGAGCGCGGGCACTTCAAGATGCCTACGGCGTCGAGCGACCTGATTCGGGATCTGGAGGACGCCGCGTCGCCGGTCACCGCGTTCGTTCGCGATTGCTGCGTGCTCGCGCCCGATGCCCAGGAGGAGAAGACGAAGCTATACGGCTTCTATCGAGGCTGGTGCGAGCGTAACGGTCGGCCGCTGCACGATTCGAATGTCTTCGGGAGGGACCTGTTGGATGCTTTCTCGGGGAAGATCGACGTGAGCCGGCCGCGGGAGGGCGGCGAGCGCACTCCGGTCTACCGCGGTATCAGGGCGCGCGACGTCAAGCCTTACTAACGCGGCGGTCCCCGCGGACTGGGCGGACTGGGATCGCTCTAGTTGTTACTCACCGCATCTCTCTCTCTTCTCTGTGTCTGTTCTCTCAAAGAGTTCCGGCAGAAGATCCCAGTCCGCCCAGTCCGAACTGAATCGGCCGTTCCCCGCCTGGGCTTACGAGCGCAGCTACGCCGCCTGGCGCGCGTAAGTACGGCGACCGATCCCCGACCGGCCCCGCCCGCAAGCGCGACCGGCCTCCCCCGGCCGTCCCGGTCGCGGCTACGCGCGCGATAGCGAGCGGCAGATACCATCTGCTCCAGTCTACGCGTGCGACTCAGTGAGACGCGCGACGTTCACGCGAGCGCCCCGATCTCGCTCCGCAGCAGTCCGCCTAACACCGCGCCGAGATCGCGCCGCCTCGGGCATCCTCGCGCGCCGCGCTTGGCGCTCCCGTCGCCGGCGCGGGTGCCGTCCCGCTGGGCACCGAGCGCGAGCCCTCTCGCCGCCGCGCGCCACCGACGAACTTCACGTTCGAGCCGGCCGCGTACCCCTAAACCGACCCCCGGCCGTTTTCGCCGCCGCCACGACCGGCACAGTTCATAGTCCCGCAGCCCCCGCGCCACCGCCGGCTGGTGCCTCCTGAGCTCGCGATCCGAACCCCTCGACGAGTCAGACCGCGCGCGCTGCCGCCGAACGCCGCACCACGCGGGCCTCGCCGCCGACGCCGGCTTTCTCCTCGGGTCACATCACCGCCGACCGAGAAGGCGGATCGAAGATCGAGGTGTAGCCGAGTGCGATCGGTCGTAACAAGTTGTTACTGGTCGCTATTCTTCTCCCTGGGATGTTGCTTCTCTTCCAACATTCCTTCCGTTGCCTGGGGTCGGGTCGTTTTCTTCGGGACGGCCCGGCCCCACGGCAACCGCGCGTTGAAGCAAACGTCGAAGCGGGAGTAGAGCACGTCGATGTCGCAGCAGTCCGAACGCATGAGCGAGAGCCGGAAGGATGCCTTCGTGGGGTACCTCCGCCGTGGGCTCTCGCTTCGCGCTGCCGCTCTCGCAGCGAGCAGCCACGCGAAAACGATCGACGGCGCGAAGGCCTCCTTCCGAGGTGCGCTACGACGCGACGTCGCGTTTGCGCTTCGCGTGGCGAAGGTTCGCTGTGGCGCGCGGTAGGCCACCCCGCCTCGGCAAGTCGGAGCCCCGTCGCCGCTCGCCCGCCGATCGCGAGCGCGTCGAGGCCGAACGCTGCCGCGTGTACGCGAAGTTCCTCCGCCGGCCTGACGGCCGCTTGCGGCGCTTCCCTTTGCCCGTTCCCACCGAGCGCCCGGAGGAGGTCGCGGCGGCGATCGCACGAGTTCGCGCGAGCGCGGCCGTGCTTAATAAACGAACCGCTGCACGAATGAACCCCAAGGCAGTCAAGAAAGCGAGGTAGTCACCCATGCAACTGTTCAAACGCGAGCGCACCGCCGAGTCCATCCGCGAGCGCATCCGCGAACTCGAAGAACTCGCCGCTCGCGCCTCCACCGGGCGCGACGAAGCGAGCGCCGATCTCGCGTACGCGATCGCGGCCGGCGGCGCCGTCGTCCATGAAGGCATTCGCCGACGCCTCGCTCGCGCGAGCGCGGCGGTCTCCGACGCCGAGGCGGGGCTCGGCGTAGCCCGCGCCTCGCTCGTCGCCGCCGAAGAGCGCGAGGCCGCCGAACGGCTCGATCGCGCGCGGAAGGAGGCGCTCGCCTCTAACCACGCGACGGTCGCCGCCGCGAAAAAGTTCGACGCCGCCCTCGTCGCGGCGGGCGAGGCGTACGAGGCGCTGTGCACGGCTCGCGCCCTCGAGCACAACGCCCGGCTCCCGTTGGGCCTGCCCACGCGCCGCCGGGCCTACGGCCACGACGAAGTATGCGCGCTGTTCGCGGCCTCTCCTCGGCTCGCCACCGCGCTGCGGAAGCGAATGATTTCGACGCCGCTCCCGCCCACGAACAAGAACTTCCGCCCGATGGTGGATTTCGTCGCCAACCCGTCCGTCGACGTCGAGACCGACGCCGAGACGCCCGACGTCAGTTCGCAGGAGGTCATCGCCCATGTCCAGTAGCAACAACCCGTCCGCCACGATCGTCGCGGCCCAGCTCTTCGCGAAGAGCGGCAACGCCGCGCTCCTCTCCGGGCTCACGCCCTGGGCCCTCGAAGATGAGCTCATGAAGTACGCCGCCGCGAACGCCGCCGCGGGCGAGAGCGAGGCCGCTGCGGTCACCCGTCTCACGCGCGAGGACGAGATCGCGAAGGCGCTCGCCCGCGCCGCGTACCACGCCGAGCAAGCGATGAACCGCTTGCCGGCGGGCGAGCAGCTCGACGCCTTCCGGAAGCATCTCGGCGTCGACGACGCGCTCGCGAAGGCCGCGCCCGCCGCGCGCTCGCGCGAGCAGGTGGCCGACCTCATGGACGAGATTGCGAGACGAGAGCGGCGCCCGGGCGAGACGTTCGCCGACGCCTACGACCGCCTCGCGCGCGAGGACGATGTGTTCAAGCGCGCGCTCTCCGCGTACAACGCGAAGGGCGCGTGAGCGCTGCGATGGACGATCCGCGCGCCGAACTCGCCGCCTCGCTCGCGAAGCGCCTACCGCGCCTCGCGTCGATGCCCGCCGCGGACGATCCGGCTTGGCAGGCGATCTTGGATCTCTCCGAGCGTCTCGAAAGCCCGAAGCTCGACTCGGGCGCGGCGGGAGCGCTCCGCCTGCTCCTCGCGACGGCAACGTTCGACCTGATGGCGCGGCACGGCGTCGCCGGGACCGACGTGCCGGGAGCGCTGCCCGCGAAGCCGCCCTCGGATGCCGAGCTGCGCGAGCGAATGGCCCGCCACATGGAAAAGGCGAGCGATCCGCGCGCCGAGCTGGCTGCGCTGCTCGCCGGCGCGGATGGCTAAGCCGATGTCCGACGACCCCGAGCAGCGCCCCGATCCGGCACCGGCCCCCGAAAACCAGCTCGCAGTGCTGCCGGCTGCCCCGCGCGACCTCGATTCGAACCTCGAAGAGAAGCGGCGCGCGCCGGAGCGCATTTGCCGCGACCTCACCCCCGAGCGCCGCGAGGCGTTCCTGGTTGCGCTCGCCGAGTGCGGTGTCGTGTCGTCGGCCGCGCGCCGGGCGAGCAGCGGCCGCAGCAGCAAGAGCACCTTCTACGACGAGCGGCACCGGGACCCCGAGTTCGCCGCCGCGTGGGACGAGGCGATGGCCGAAGCCCTGGGCAAGATCGAGCGCGCGCTCTTCGAACGCGCGACGACGGGCATGGTCGTGCGCCAGAAGTTCGCCGAGGACGGCCGCCTAATCGCCGAGGACCGCGTGTTCTCCGACAACGCGGGCATCGCCATCCTCCGCGTGCGCGACGCCGCGTGGCGCGATGCGCTCGCTCGCCGCGACGTCGACGTCACGGCCCGCGCGGACGTCGTGTCGCGGGTTCGAGTCGAGCCGGCGGTGCCGCCCGACGTATCGAGACTGAGCGACGGAGAGCTGCGCGAGCTGGAGCGGCTCGCGTCGAAGGTGCGTTAGGTGCGCACCGAGGAAGAGATCGCGCGGCTGCGCGCGATGGCGCGCCTTGAGCTCGCGCGGCGCGGTGATCCGCGCTGGGCTCCGCTGCTTCAGCGGTGCGAGGAGCCGAAGGGCCGGGGCGAGTGGCGTACCGACCTGCCACGGGAGAAGGCCCTCAAGCAGTTCGTGCGCGCGCTAAGCCGCGAGGGACTTGAAGCGCTGCGCGAATTGTTTGAGGCGGTGTATGCGTAGGCGCGCGATCGCTCAGCCGCCGAGATCGGCCAGCAGTTAGGCAGCTCGACGGGCGGCCCGAGGAACCGTACGGCAAGCCCGCAATGGTACGCTCGGGCCCGGGGGTGAGCGTTCGAAATCGGAGGCGACCCGTGCGTTCCTGCCTCGCGCAGCTTGCCGTTCTGTTGTTGGTTTCGATTCTCCAAGCCCTCCCGTCCATCGCGCAGGATTCGCGTTCTTGGCTCGATGAGATTCCTGCTGAACAACTCGTGGGCTTGGTCGGCCCTCCTACCGCGCTCGCGATGATGGGCTTTCAGAATCGAGGTTTGGCAGGGATTAGACGTGTGCTTGTTTCGGTGGCGGAAGGAAAGTACGAGGGCCCAGGTCTGCTAATTCAGGATCCCAGCAAGCCCAGCAAGCCCACAGTATTAACCCCTGCACGGCTTCTTCAGCTTGAGGCAGCCGCAGCAAACTCGCTGAGAACGGGGCGCGTGCCTATACCCACCGTTCTACTGGGGAGCGCGAGTGATCTCTACTCTCCGCGCCTGGAACTGAAAGTCTTCACGACGCAAAAGACATCCTCAGACCGCGCGGCCTTCTTTATCGCTGCCTCCCTAACGAGGGTGCCTCTCGATGCCGAGAGCGTCCTGACGCGATATGCAGTGTGGGACGCGGCGTATCAGGGCCATGGTTCCGCGGTTGACTTGGAAGGAGCGGTGCGTGAAGTAAGCGGGTGGTTTCTCAACGACTGGATGGTCGTCGCGCTGGTTGAGCGTTCTCGACAAGGACCGGAGATTTCGCAGCCGTGACGCTCCGCGACCTAATAGCTGCGGCCTTTTTCTTCGCGATCGTTCTCGGGTTCGTCGTGTACGGCCTCCTCCGCCCCCTCACGCTGTAGTGCGCCCCGGATGCGATGAGGCTGATGGGAGGCCACCGCGTAGGCTTCATCGAGCGAACGAGCGCGTGGTCTGGCGACGCACGCTCCGGTACCCGACGATGGAGGAACTCCTCGCCCAACGGTCGGGTTTCGCTTTATCTGCGGGTCCAAGAGCTGACTCGCGACGTCCGCGAGCCCGACGGCGTGCCCGAGGAGAAGCGGATTGGGGCGTGGATGGAAGCGATGGGCCCCGAAACGCTGGATGCGTTTATTAAGCTGTTCGAGGCGTTGGACGCGTAGCCCCTCACCGGAGGCATTAGGGTTCCACGGCTAAGCGAACTCCCGGGACGGAAAAGCTGTTGCGCCGCGACCTTTGCCGACAGAGAATGCGATTTTTGTAACAAGGTGCGACTCACGGATTTCAGAAATGCTCGCGCTGAATGCCAACGGCTTCCTCCCTCCCGGCGTCCATGATGCCTCCCTGGACGAGGTCAAGCGCCTCTTCGGGCAATTCCAGCGATCCGATCGCCGGCCCAAGCTCTTCGCGAAGCTCGAAGCGCTCATCGCACAGCTGAAGAAGGAACCGTTCGTCAAGTTCCTCGTCGTGAACGGGAGCTTCATATCCAGCAAGCCGGAGCCGGGCGACATCGACATCGTTGTGGCGATCGACGCGGGTGTGCTTCAGAAGGCCGAGTGGTCTCCGTCGGAATACAACGCGATCTCAAGTCGCAGACTGCGACGGGCGTACAGCGGATTCGATGTCCTCGTCGCGCCCGTGGGAGGTCGCACATTGGACCACTACCTGGAGCTATTCTCTCAAATCAAAGGCAACCCTGGCGCGCAGAAGGGTCTCGTGAGGCTGAGCCTGTGACGATCCGAGATGATCGCGAACTGGCGAAAGCCCAGGCTGCGCTGGGCAGCCTCTATCGGGCGATGGTGTCCCTGCGTTCCGAAACCGAATCTGCCGCTCCGCACGCATTCGCCGTTCTAGCCGAAGGCCCTCTCCACGAGATTCGGCGGATACAAACCGAGATCGACGAGTACACGGGAGTCGCGCGAGTCCAAGTGGAGGAGGCCCCACTCTGGCTGCGCCTCGACGGGCCTCGCGCCCGATGGGGAGAGACTCCTGCCAGCGTGTTGACCGCTTTCGTCGACGCCTTCAGGAAGGGCGTTCAAGCAGTCGCTGGGTACAACGCAACGGGGCGAATTGCTGGCCGACCGCCTCTCGATCTACAGCGCGCTTGTGATCCCGAGGTCGTCGCCTTCGCCCCCGGGAGCTTCCAGATCGGATTGCGGCTACCGGAGCCCGAGCAGCTTGCGCTCTTTACTCAAGGCGTTTGGCTTCACGCAAGGGCCGGGCTTATCGAGTTCATTGCCGCTGCGGACTGGGCAGCGGCGTCGACATCATCCCTAGACGAACTGGCCGCTCGGTTCACCGACATGCGAAAGCGACGTGTTGTGCTTCGCGCGCTCAAGCCGTTTGTGCCTCGCCCGAACGGTGGTGTCGACTTCATTGAACTCTCAGGGTCGGCCGTCCCAGACCATCGCACGATCCGCCTCTCCCAAGATGCTGCGGAGAGAATCTCTCATGCGTTCGAGTCCGCTGTTTCAGAACAAGAGGAACGATATGAGGGCGAGATTCGGGAGATGGACCTCGACCGTCAAACCTTCCGGCTCCGCAATGTGCCTAAGGTTGAGGAGGTTGCGTGCAGATTCGGTGATGACCTCGCGCCCATCGCTGATGGACTACTGGGAAAGCGAGTCAGGGTGATCGGGACGCGCACATTCTCGACCGATGCCGCCATAGGTCCGCTTGAGGTAGTAGACTTGGAGCGGATCGAGGATTCCACCCCGCCCTCGGGCCGCACCTAGAGCGGCCGACCCAAGATGAGTCACCGAAAGCGGCGGCGCCCCAAGGGCAGGGCGAATCGGGGCGAGCGCCCGGGGAGCGTTCCCAACTTCCAGCGTTCAGTTGACGAGATCTCTGCCGACTTCAAGCGACGCGGGATCGATGTCACCCAGCCCGGTTTTTGCGACGCTGCTCAGTTCGTAGCAATCGAGAGAAACAACCCAGAGATTCTCCATAGCTACGCGCGGGTAGTCGTCGATCAACGATACGACGAAGCATATCTTGCTCGTGCGACTGAGGTAATAAGAGTAGTTTCGACTGCTCTTCGCGAGGATCTGCGTAGGGACGGTACACCCGGTGCTTGCGCGTACATCGCGATGCGCCTGACGCGCGTGCTCGACTATCTCGGGATCTGGAATTGCGTCTTCTCTGGGTCTCTCAGAGCTAGCTTTCCGCTCGACGTAGCGAGAGCACCTTTCCACTTCCCAGCTGTCTACGTCGACCCGCACCAAGACATGATCTCGTATCACTGTTGGGTGTCAGCTCCGCCGTTTCGCGTCATCGATCTCTCAGTATCTCAGCAAAGATATCAACCTGGGATCTCGCCCCTTCTTCCCGACATCGTGTTCGCGACGGAACCACTAGATAGGCTTGCAGCGCCGCACGAGCTAATCGATGCGGGCTCAATCCTAAAGTTGGCCCGCAAAGGCATCAGCCCGCTGGAATTCTTGCTTCAGCACAACCCTAACATGTTTAGGTTTGTACAGACCTTCCGTGGATCTCGCGTTTCAAACGGAACTACGGACCTCCTCTACTTCCCGACGGCTGTCAACGGTTGTACAGATTCAATAGAGGCAATAGCACTATCTGATGGCCGGACACTCCTCGACCTGGTGGAATCTGAAATCCGACCCAGGCTCGATGCGCCGTAGTGAGGCAGAGCGGTGATCCAGGCGGTCGCGAAGGGACTCGGTGCGACGATGGCGGAGCTGGTAGCGGAGGTGGAGTAGGATCGAACGACTGGCGGACGCCGCAGGCATAGTCCATTGCGGATAGGCGACCCTGAGTCGCGATTCGCCAAAGCTCGACGCAGACAAGGGGACGAAGAGATGGCTAAGCGCGCCTTCATCAGCTTTGACTATGACCATGACGAAGGCGCGAAGATCATGTTGGCCGGTCAGGCCAAGAATCCCGGAAGCCCCTTCACCTTCGTCGACGCATCAGTCAGAGAACACTTGCCCGGCGACTGGCGACAAAAGATTTGGCGTCGAATGGACAATATCGATGTCGTAATCGTTCTGTGCGGAGCACAGACGCACAACGCAAGTGGTGTCGCGGATGAGCTGAGAATCGCTCGGGAAAAGCGCAAAGACTACTTTCTGCTGGCTGCATACTCCGACAAAAACTGCACGAAGCCCGCAACGGCCCTCTCCAATGACAAGGTCTACCGATGGACCTGGGACAACCTCAAGGCGCTGATCGGCGGGGCAAGGTGATCGTTGATGCGGCGTGCGCTGTGTGTCGGAATCGATAACTACCCCTTCGGCCCACTCCATGGCTGCGTCAGCGACGCCGAGCGCTTAGCAGCGTTGCTCGTAAGTCATCACGATGGCACTCCAAACTTTGAGTGCCGAAAGCTGATTGCGCCAATCGGAGGCGCTACTGACGTCGTGACACGAGCGAAGCTTAAACAGGCGGTCGAGCAGTTGTTTCGAGATCGGGCTGAGGTGGCACTTCTTAGTTTCTCCGGTCACGGGAGCGAGAACAACCTTGGAGGCTATCTCGTTACTCAGGATGCGAGGACTTACGACGAGGGCCTCGCGATGGTCGATGTGCTTAAGCTGGCGAACGAATCCAGGGTCGAGGAGGTAGTCGTGCTCCTTGATTGCTGTCATTCGGGAAACATGGGTAGCGTTCCTGCGATTGGAAACGACGCCGCGATGCTGCGAGAAGGAGTATCAATCCTTACGGCGAGCCGCGGCGATCAGCAGTCCGTTGAAGTAGGGGGTGGGGGACTCTTCACATCGCTCGTCATAGATGCGCTTCAAGGCGGGGCCGCAGATGTATTGGGTGAGGTAACTGCCCCGGCAATTTATTCAGCAGTTGAAGCAGCGTTGGGCGCGTGGGATCAGCGGCCGCTGTTCAAGTCACATGTTTCAAAAGTAATCGCTCTCAGGAACTGCGAGCCTCCGATTGCCATGGAGACATTGCGCGCCCTTCCCGCTCTCTTCCCCCTTCCTGCTGAGGACTTGATGCTTTCGCCAGAGTATGAGGAATCACACGCCCAGAGGGACGACGCCAAAGTAGCTGTTTTTCGGAAGCTACAGGATCTCAACCGCGTTCATTTGGTGATTCCGATCGACACGAAGCACATGTACGATGCTGCTATTCAGTCGAAGGGCTGCCGGCTAACGCCAGCGGGTCGCTATTACTGGCGGCTGGCTAGCACCGGGCGGGTCTGAAACCCGGAGGATCACGGGCGCAAGCGAAGGCGACCGCCGTTGGCGGCGGGGCGACGCCCACTTCGAGAAGGCCAAATGAGCCGACAGACCCAGAAGTACCACCTCAGCCTTGCCGGCGAGTACTACGTCGCGGCAGAGATCCAGCGGCGTGGAATTTCTGCGGCAGTGACGTTCGGCAATGCAAAGAAGGCCGATGTCGTGGCGTTCTCGGGCGCTAGCCACGCGGTGGCGATTGAGGTGAAAAGCACGCCTAACGCGCGTTGGGTTGTCGGTGGCTCCGTGCCACCGCCTTCCCCCGAGCCTTGGGTCTTCGTTTGGATCCCGACGACCGCGACCGAGGCGCCACGCTTCTACGTGCTTAACCAGTCCCAGTTGTTCGACATCCTGAATCCGATCGATGTCGACTACCGCAGCAGATACCTCGCAAAGCACGGCGAGGACTACGGCGAGAGGCGTGGCGTCGTCAATCTGTCCCGCGAACTCGCCGAGCCTTTTCGAGATCGTTGGGAAACGATCATCGACCTCCTAAAGACGATTCCCGACGTGCGCTGACGTTCTGCGGGGCGGCGTCACGCCCGCGCGCGGGCCCGTCGGTATCGACCGGAATCCGGTGGTCAAAGGCGACCGCCATGCACCCCGGGAGCGGCTGAGCGGGCGCCTTGAGACCCCTCCCGCCCGCTCTCAAGCCGCCCGAACGCCTGGCGTCCCGTTGTTCACATTCCGCGCGGGACGACGGATCACTTTGGTCCGGCCGTACCGCGTAACAACAGTGCACCGAAAGAGGTGCAGGAGGTCCCTACCATGGACGAGGATCAAAAACAACGTCAACGAGAGCTACACGAGATCATCAGCAATGACTACTGGGCCGATTGGCTCGTTGACCGAGGCAAGATCGAGCGTGCGATTCAGTACGCCATCGCGAGCGACCGTCTGGAGGTCGCGATGGCCCTTTGGGAATGCTTCCACGACTACATCATGGAGTCTGAAGACGCTCGCTGGCTGCTTTGGACCACTGTGCCGAAAGGTTTGCCGAGCGCGAACCGATTGCCGGACGGAGATTTTACATGGGTGAATTTGATCGACATGGCGGTGGATGATGACGAGGCGCAAGCCGAAGCCCTAGCCGAGGAGTAGGGTGATCTCCGATCCCGGCTCGCTCCCACGGCGAGGGCGAGCCGGGGTCATTTTTGCTCGACCTTCTCGAACACGAGCTTCCGCTTCTTGCCGCCCGGCAGCTCTTCCAAGCGCACCGCCATCGCCGCCGGCGGTCGCCACCGTCCGGCACAGACGTCGCCGAAGTTGACCGGTCGATACGGATTCGGCCGCGGCTCCGCGGCGGGGGCGCGAAGCAGGTTCGCGAGAATTAGTCCCGCGTCCGCGACGCCGAGCAAACGAAGCCAGCGGAATGCGAAGCGCTTGAACTCGGTGTTGTCCTTGCCTCGATTCGTGCCCTTGTCGGGGCTGTAGCGCCGCCCGAGGGCCCTCCAAAGGCCGACTGCCCAGGCGGCGGCGTCGAGCTTCCAGCCTTGCTTTCCCCGCCCGCGGCGCGGCCGGCGGCGGCGCAACAGCCCGTCGCGAAGAAGCGCATGTCCATGGACGGGATCCTTTGCGCGGTAAGAGGACGGATTCTTTTGCGCACCTCCCTTCTTCGCTTCTTGGTCTCTCATTCAAACCGGGGTCTGGGGCGGAGCCCCAGCTCCCCTGTCCCTC
>Ga0187894_10000742_pt1 | contig 43892 bp, 37 predicted proteins | sample GBC1701081metaG_FD_136650 | JGI IMG/M metagenome (GOLD analysis project Ga0187894, IMG submission 136650) | White microbial mat communities from a lava cave in the Kipuka Kanohina Cave System on the Island of Hawaii, USA - GBC170108-1 metaG ... | reverse complement strand
GAAGCCCCGGCGCTCGACGTCAACTCGGCCTGCACGAGCTTCTTCGCGCAGCTCCACCTGCTCTCGCTCATGCGGCCCGACGCGCTCCCGCCCTTCGTGCTGCTGGTCGTCGCGGAGGCCGTGACGCGCGCGGTCGACTACACCGATCGCGCCTCCGCCGTCCTGTGGGGCGACGGCACGGTCGCTGCCGTCGTCTCGACCAGTGTGCCGGGCCGCGCGTCGATCGTCGAAAGCACGCTCGTCTCGAGCCCGGAGGGCTCCGAGCGCGTGGTCGTCCCGCGGACCGGACATTTCCGACAGGACGGGCGCGTCGTCCAGATGTTCGCGATCAAGAAGACGGCGCAGCTCCTGGGACACCTCCGGGACATCTACGGGCCGGAGAGGCGACGCTTCCAGTTCGTCGGACACCAGGCGAACCTCCGCATGCTCGAAGCGGTCTGCCGGCAGTGCGACATCCCGGACGATCGCCACCACACGAACGTCGAGTGGTTCGGCAACACGGCGGGTGCGGGGGCTCCGTCCGTCCTCTCGATGCGGTGGGACGACTGGACGGCCGAGGACGACGTCGCGGTCGTCGGCGTCGGCGCCGGCCTCACGTGGTCGAGCTACCTCCTGCGCTTCGGGGCCGCCGCATGACCCACGCCGAGTTCCGATCGCGCCGGTCCTTCGCGCTCCCGGAGCTGCTCGCCTTCGCGCACGGCCGCCTGATCGACGATGCGCCCGCGGGATTCGCGACGCGCCTGCCCCTGCCGCCGATGCTCATGCTCGATCGCATCGTCGACGTCCGCCACGACGGTGCGCGCGGCACGATCGTCGGCGAGCGCGACGTCCGTCCCGACGACTGGTTCTTCGAGTGCCATTTCGCCGGCGACCCCGTGCAACCCGGCTGCCTCGGCGTCGACGCCGTCTGGCAGCTGATCGGCTTCTTCTGCGCCTGGCGCGGCGGGCTCGGCGCCGGGCGTGCGCTTGGCTGCGGCGAGATCGCGTTCGACGGGCAGATCCGCCCGCACGATCGCACGGTGCGCTACGCCGTCGACATCCGGCGCTGCACCACGGTCGCCGACGGCACGGCGATGCTCGCGATCGGAGACGCCACCGTGTCGGTCGACGACGCGCCGATCTACACACTGCGCGGCGCGCGCGTCGGGCTCTTCCGGAACCTCGCCGACGCCGAGCGCACCGCCGCTCGGACGAACGGAGACGCCGCATGAGCGATCGTCCCGTCGCGCTCGTGACCGGCGGCGGCACGGGCATCGGCGCCGCCTGCTGCCGCGCGCTCGCCACGGACGGGTTTCGCGTGGTGGTGCACTATCGCGGCAGCGAAGCGGCGGCGCAGGCGCTCGCGTCCGAGCTCGGCGACGCGTTCACGGTCCGCGCCGACCTGGCCGTGACGAGCGACATCGACGCGCTCGTCACGACGCTGAAGGAGCGCGCCGGACGGGTGGACGTGCTGGTCAACAACGCCGGCTACAACCGCAACGCGCCGACGCCGCGCATGAGCCTCGACGACTACGACGCCGTCGCCGGCATCGCGCGCGGCACCTGGTACCTGACGAAGCTCGTGCTGCGCCAGTTCATGCTGCGCCAGGGCACGGGCCGCATCATCAACATCACGAGCGTCGTCGGCCACACCGGCAACCAGGGCCAGGTGCCGTACACGATGGCGAAGGCGGGCCTCGACGCGCTCACCAAGTCGCTGGCGCAAGAGCTCGCGGGCCGCGCGATCCTGGTGAACTCGGTCGCGCCGGGCTTCGTCGCGACGGACATGACCGCGACGCTGCCCGAGGAGGCGCGCGACGCGATCCTGTCGCGCGTTCCCCTGGGTCGCATGGGCACGGCGGAGGAAGTGGCCGACGTGGTGGCCTTCCTCGCCACGCGCGGGAGCTACGTGAACGGCTCGGTGCTGCACGTGAACGGGGGCCTCTACGGTGGCTGATCTCACGCCCGCCGAGGTGCTGGCTGCGGTGCCGCACCGCCCGCCGTTCCGCTTCATCGACGACATCCTCGAGCTGGATGCCGACCACATCGTCGCGACCTGCCGCTTTCCGCCCGACGCCGCGTTCTACGGCGGGCACTTCCCCGGCAATCCGATCACCCCGGGTGTGCTCCTCCTCGAAGCCATGGCCCAGGCCGGCGTGGTGGCGCACGGCATCTACCTGCTCGGATCCGAGCCGGCGACGTCGGGCCCGCTACTGACGCTCTTCACCGACGCGACGGTGGAATTCACGGGCATCGTGCGGCCCGGCGCGCGCGTGGTGATCCGCGGCCGAAAGCTTCTCTTCCGGCGCCGCCTCCTGCGATCCGAGGTCGAGATGCAGCTCGAGGACGGCACGGTGGTCTGCCACGGAACGCTCTCGGGGATGGGAATTCCCGCATGACGCGGCATCGCGTCGTCGTGACGGGCCTCGGCGTGGTCGCGCCCAACGCCGTCGGCGTCGCCGGCTTCGAGCGCGCCCTGCGCGAGGGGCGCTCCGGCGTGCGCGCGCTTCCCAAGCTGCGGGAGCTCGGGTTCGCATGCCAGGTGGCCGGCGTTCCCGATGGCGTCGACGAGCGCGTCGCCGCGATTTTCGACGCCGACGAGGTGCTGGCGATGAACTCGAACCATCGCTACGCGTGCCTCGCCGCCGTCGAGGCCTGGGAGGACGCCGCGCTTCGCCGGCCCGCCGCGGGCGAGGACACCGTCGATTGGGACGCGGGCGCCGTGCTCGGGACGGGGATCGGCGGCATGGACACGATCGGCGAGCGGGTCGTGCCGCTGACCGACGGCGGCAAGCTCCGCCGCCTCGGCAGCACGGTCGTCGAGCAGGTGATGGCGAGCGGCATCTCGGCGCGGGTCGCTGGGCTGCTCGCGCTCGGCAACCAGGTGACGACGAACTCGAGCGCGTGCAGCACCGGCACGGAGGCGATCGTCGAAGGCATCGAGCGCATCCGCGCCGGCCGCGCCGACCGCATGCTGTGCGGCGGGTCCGAGGGCGCGAGCCCCTATATCTGGGCCGGGTTCGATGCGATGCGCGTGCTCACGCGTGCCTCGAACGACGCCCCCGAGCGCGCGTCGCGGCCGATGAGCGCATCCGCGGCGGGCTTCGTCCCCGCCGCCGGCGCCGGGGTGCTGCTGCTCGAGCGGCTCGAGAGCGCGCTCGAGCGCGGCGCCCACATCCGCGCCGAGGTGCTCGGAGGTGCGGTCAACTGCGGCGGGCATCGCGGCGGCGGCAGCATGACGGCGCCCAATCCCGACGGGGTTCGTCGGTGCATCCGGGACGCGCTCGACGACGCCGGGGTCGCGCCGCAGGCCGTCGGCGCCATCAACGGCCACTTGACGGCGACCGGTGCGGATCCGCGCGAGGTGCGGTCGTGGGCGGCGGCGCTCGAGCGCTCGCCGCACGCGCTGCCCCCCATCACCTCGACGAAGTCGCTGATCGGCCACGGCCTCGGCGCCGCGGGCGGCATCGAGAGCGTCGCCAGCGTGCTGATGGTCGAGAAGGGCTTCCTGCATCCGACGATCAACTGCGAAGACGTGCATCCCGAGATCACCCCGTTCGCCGGAGCCATTCCGCACGCCCCCCGGGAGATGCCGGACCTGCGGGTCCTCATCAAGGCCGGGTTCGGCTTCGGCGACGTCAATGCGTGCGTCCTGTTCGGCAAGTGGATGGGATGAGGCGCGAACACAGGAGGAGGAACGAAGCATGAGCGAAACCGACGTGATGACCAAAGTGGTGACGATCCTCACGCCCTACGCCAAGAACGGCGAGGCGTTGGCGGCGATCGGCCCGACGACGCACATCCTCGACGACCTCAAGGTGAACTCGGCGCGCCTGGTCGACGTCGTGCTCGCCTTCGAGGACGAGTTCGGCATCGAGATCGCCGACGACGACGTCGACGCCGTCAACACCGTGGGGGACGCGGTCCGGCTGATCTCCTCGAAGCTCTAGCCCGCGTGGCGGGCGAGACGACGACGTCCGGGCCGCGAGGCGATGGCGGCCTCGCGCTCCAACGCTTCGTCGGCCGTCTGCTCTCCCCGGTGTGGGTGCCCATGACGGTCGCTCTCATGCGCTTCGGCTTCGGATGGCGGATCGACGGTATGGACGACGCGCGCCGCGTGTACCGTGACCTGCGGCGTTCGGGCGATCCCCTGCTCGTCTGCGCGAACCACCTGACGCTGGTCGACTCGGCGCTGGTCGCCTGGGCCCTCGGCTCGCCCTGGTGGTTCCTGCTGCACTATGCCGCCCTCCCCTGGAACGTACCCGAACGCCAGAACTTCGCCGCGTCGATCGTCTCGCGGGTACTCGTCTACCTCATGAAGTGCGTTCCCGTGACGCGTGGGGGCGATCGGACCGAGATCGGCCGTGTGCTCGCGCGGCTCGTCCGCCTGCTCGCGCGCGGCGAGGTCGTGCTCATCTTTCCCGAGGGCGGGCGAAGCCGCAGTGGAGCGGTGGAGGCCGAGAGCGCCGCGTACGGCGTGGGGCGCGTGATCGCCGCCCTGCCCGGATGTCGCGTCCTGTGCGTCTACCTGCGTGGCGAGCGACAGGAGGGATTCAGCGACCTGCCGGTTCGGGGCGATCGCTTTCGGGTGCAGGTCGAATGCCTGCGTCCGACCTCGGAGCTGAAGGGCATGCGCCGCGCCCGTGATCTCGCGCAGCAGGTGACCCGCACCCTCACCACCCTCGAGCAGAGGCACTTCGATGATCGGCGATGACGTCGTGGACCTCGGCGACCGGGACACCGGCGTGGGGACCCGTCATCCACGCTTCGACGCGCGGGTGTTCGCCGCGAGCGAGCGGGCATTGCTGGCGACGAGTCGAGAACCCGAGCGCCTGCGCTGGATCCTGTGGGCCGCGAAGGAGAGCGCCTACAAGGCCGCGCGAAAGCAGGCGCCGAAGACCGTGTTCTCGCCGTCGGCCTTCATCGTCGAGCCGCAAGCCGGCGGGCGCATGACGGTTCACATGGGAAGACACCGCTTCCGCGTCGAGATCCGGGGCGACGGCGATCACGTCCACGCCGTCGCGCACCCTGGGGGCAGCGTCGAAGGACGCCTCTGCGCCGCCGTGGCGCACGTCGACGCCGGAGCGTCACCCAGCGCGGCCGCGCGTCGACTCGCCGTCGCCCGGCTCGCGCCGGCGCTCGGCGTGGCGCCCGAGCGTCTCGCGATCCATCGCCATGGGCGCGTGCCCACGCTGTGGATCGACGGGGCGCCCGGCGCGGTCGATCTCTCCTTGTCGCACCACGGGCGCTTCGTCTCATTCGCATACGCCCTGCCATCGAGGAGCGCATGACGCCCATCCGCTGCATCGGCGTCGTCAACCGCGGCGAAGCCGCCATGCGCTGCGTGCGCGCGGTGAAGGCCCTGCGCGCGGAGGAGGGCTCGTCCCTCCGGGTCGCCGTGCTCTACACCGACGTCGATCGCGACGCGCCGTTCGTGCGCCACGCCGACGCAGCCGTGCGCCTGGCGGCCGCCAGCGGCGAGGTGCGCGCCTATCTCGACCACGACCTCGTGATGGCCGCGCTCCGCGCCGCCGGCGCCGACGCGGTCTGGCCCGGATGGGGTTTCGTCGCCGAGGATCCCGCCTTCGCCGATCGCGTGCTGGCCGCAGGCCTGCGCTTCCTCGGCCCGTCGAGCGCCGCGATGCGCGCGCTCGGCGACAAGATCGCGGCGAAGGAGCTCGCTGAGCGTGCGGGCGTTCCCGTCGCGGCATGGAGCCGTGGGGCCGTCGCCGATGCCGAATCCGCCGCGCGCATCGGCGAGCAGATCGGCTATCCGCTGGTCGTGAAGGCGGCTGCCGGCGGCGGCGGTCGCGGCATCCGGATCGTCGACGATCCGGCGTCGCTGCCGGCCGCGTTCGCCTCGGCCGCCGCCGAAGCGCAGGCGGCGTTCGGTGACGGCCGTCTGTTCCTCGAGCGCAAGGTCGAGCACGGGCGCCACGTCGAGGTCCAGATCGCCGGCGACCAGCATGGCCACGTGGTCGCGCTCGGCACTCGCGATTGCTCGGTGCAGCGCCGTCATCAGAAGGTGATCGAGGAGGCCCCACCGCCGGACCTGTCGCCCGACCTCGCCGCGCAGCTGGCTGCGGCGTCGGTGCGTCTCGGACACGAGGTCGGCTACACGGGACTCGGCACGGTCGAGTTCCTGGTCACCGATGCCGAGCCCTGCTTCCTCGAGATGAACCCCCGCTTGCAGGTCGAGCATGGGATCACCGAGGCGACGACGGGGCTCGACCTGGTCCAGCTCCAGATCAAGATCGCGCGCGGTGAGCGTGTCCCGATGGAGCCACCGTCTCCGCGCGGCGTCGCGATCGAGGCGCGCGTCTGCGCGGAGGACCCCGCCGCCGGGTTCCTGCCCTCGCCGGGACGGGTCGCGCGCTTCGATCCGGCGCTCGGGCCGGGCGTCCGCGTCGACACCGGCGTCGCCGCGGGCAGCGTGGTGCCCCCCGCATTCGATTCGCTGGTCGCGAAGGTGATCGCCGCCGGCACGACGCGCGAGGAGGCGCGCAGCCGCCTCGTCTGCGCCCTGCGCGATCTCGAGCTCGTGATCGAAGGCGGCGCCAGCAACACCGGCTACCTGATCGACCTCCTCGAGTCGCCAGAATTCCGCGCCGGCGGTGTCGACACAGGCTGGGTCGACCGCCGTCGCGCGGGGGAGGGCGCCGCGCGTCCCGGCGGCGATCGGGATGCGGTCGACGCCCTCGTCGCCGCAGCGATCCTCGCCTACCAGCGCCGGCGACATGCGGCGCGCCGGAGCTTCTTTGCCGACAGCGCGAGCATGCCGCAGAGCCGGGTACCCGCGTCGGCCGGCCAGGAGATCGACCTCTCGTTCGAGGGCGGCACCTATCGCCTGACGGTGTTCGCGCTCGGCGCGTGGCGATACCGCGTGCACATGGACGGGCGGGCCGTGGTCACCATGCTCCGCGAAGGCCAACGACATCTCGCCCGCCTCGAGCTGCCCGGCCGCACGAGACGCATCGTCTACGACGCGACCGAGGTCGGCCTGCGTCTCGAGCTCGACGGACGACCGTATCGCTTCGGCTGGGAGACGACGGGGCACGTCCGCGCTCCGACGCCCGCGCTCGTCGTCGCCATTCAGGTGGCGCCCGGCGACACGGTCGAGGCGGGTCAGGTGCTGGGTCTCCTCGAAGCGATGAAGATGGAGATCGGCTTCGTGGCGCCGATCGCCGGCGTGGTGGCGGAAGTCCGCGTCCGCAGCGGCGAGCGCGTCGCCGCCCGCGACGTCCTCGTCGTCATCGAACCGGGCTCTGCCGGCGCGGGCGCCGGGAACGCCGCGGGCCCGCGGATCGTGCTCGAACACGCGGCCGAGCTCCTCGAGCTCGGATCGAGCGATCGGGCGCGCGGGCCCGCGAGCCTTGCCGTCCTCGATGGCGCCTCCGCGCAGGAGCGCCGCGCTGCCGTCGAAACCCTCCGCGAGGAGATCGGCGCGGTGTTGCGCGGCTATGACGTCGACGCCGCCCGCGTTGCGACGCTGGCGGCGTTTCTCGAGTCGGCAGAGAGCGTGACGCTCTCGGCCGCGACGCGATCGGATCTCGCGACCCTGCGCGACGAGGTCATCCTGTTCACCGACGTGGAGCAGCTCTTCCTCGCCGCGCCGAGGCTCGCCGGCGAGGGCACGGTCGACCCGTCCAACGCCGCCCGCCTGCGCGCGTACGTGCGCCGCATGCGCGCCGGCGGCGGGGGCGTGTCCGAGTCCTTTCTCGCGCTCCTGCGAACGGCGCTCGCGCACTACGGTGTGACGTCGCTCGTCCACCACGACGCGCTCGAGCGGGCGATCCTCCGCCTCCTCGCCACCCAGAACGTTCCCGATCTGCGACGGCAGCTCGTGCGCGCGGTCCTGCGCTGCCTCAGTGCCATCGCCGGCGCCGACCTCGCCGCCGACGTCGCGCTCGCAGACGCGCTCCGGCGCATCGCCGCCATGCGCGGCCTGGTGTCCGACCCGCTCGCGGATGCCGCCATCGAGGCGGAAGCCGTGATCGTCGAGGCGCCGGCGCTCGCGCGGCGCGCCGAGCACGCGGCGCGACGGATCGCGCCGTGGATGGACGCCGCCGTCACCCACGCCGGCGTGCCGCACGACGTCCTGCTGGATCTCGCCGCGATGCCCCGCGGCGTCTTCGATCGGGTCGGGCGCTGGCTGCTGGAGAGCGATCCCCGACGCCGCAACATCGCCCTCATGGCGTACCTGCTCCGCCTGTATGCGCCCTCGGGAGCGACCGCGCGCACGGCCAGCGACGGCCTGGCATCGATCGCACACGTCGAGCTCATGGACGGACGGGTGGTGGTCGGCGGGGTGAGCGCGCCGTCTGCCGTCGGCACCCAGCTTCGGCGCATCTGCGCCGCGATCGCCGCAGGACGGATCATGGCGCGCGACGCGGTCGACGCCGTCGAGCTGGTCGTGCCGCGTGGCGACGCCGTAGACGTCGACGCGGTCATGGCCGCCGCCTCCGCGGCGGTGTCGGGTCTGCTGCCCGCCCCGCGATGTACGCTCTCGTTCGTGCGGCCCGGGGACGACGACACGCACCGCACGCTGGTTCGCGCCCAGGCCGGTACCCACGAAGGTCCCGACCTCCTCGACCTGCACCCCGAGGTCGCATCGCGCATCGGATTCGATCGCCTGCAGACCTTCGCCCTGGAGCGCCTGCCCGGTGCGGAGGATCTCTACTGCTTCTGGGGCCGCAGCCGCACCGTTCCCGACGACGAGCGCCTGTTCGTGCTGGCGCAGGTGCGCGGGCGCGATACCGGCGAGGGCGGCGACACCCCGCTGCACGTCGGCGCCTTCGAGCGCCAGTTCCATCAGGCGACGGCGCTCTTGCGCGCGGCCCGCAGCGTGCGCGATCCGCGGCGGCGCCTGCACTGGAACCGGCTGGTGGTCGACCTCGCGCCGACCGTGGCGCTCGATCGCGAGGCGCTCGATCAGATCGCCCGGCGGCTTGCCCCGGCCACCCGGCACCTGGGCATCGAAAAGGTGATCGTCCAGCTCCGGCTCGGCAGCTCGGCCGGCGTCGTGCCGGTCGAGGTGGTGGTGAGCGACCTCACCGGTGCCCACATGGAGACGGCGATCCGCGAGCCGCGCACGGCGCCGCTCGAGCCGGCGAGCGACTACGAGCGCAAGGTCGTCGAGGCGCGCCGGCGCCGCCTCGTCTATCCGTACGAGATCGTGCGCATGCTCACGCGGCGCAACGGTCATCCGACCGCCGCCAGCTTCGAGGAGTACGACCTCGATCCGGCGGCACCGGCGCCGCGCGCGACGTCCGTCGCCGGACGGCCGTACGGGCGCAACGACGCGGGGGTCGTCTTCGGCGTCCTCAGCACGCCGACCGACAAGGTGCCCGAGGGGCTGCGGCGGGTCCTCATCCTCTCGGATCCGACGCGCGACATGGGCGCCCTCGCCGCGCCCGAATGCGACCGCATCGTGGCGGCGTTCGATCTCGCCGAGGCATGCCGGCTTCCGGTCGAGTGGATTCCGGTGTCGAGCGGGGCGCGCATCGCGATGGACAGCGGAACCGAGAACCTCGACGCCACCGCCCGCGTCGCCCGCCGGATCGTCACCTTCACCGAAGCCGGCGGCGTCGTGCACGTGGTCGTGTACGGCGTCAACGTCGGCGCGCAGAGCTACTGGAACGCCCTCGCGACCATGCTCGGCCACACGCGCGGCGCGCTCGTCATGACGCCGGAGGCGTCCATGGTGCTCACCGGGCGTGCGGCGCTCGAAGCGTCGGGCAGCGTCGCCGCCGAAGACGAGGTCGCACTCGGGGGATTCGAGCGCATCATGGGGCCGAACGGCGAGGCGCAGTACTACGCGGGCGACCTCGCCGCCGCGTTGCGCGTCGTCGAGGAGCACTACCGCCACACGTACGTCGTGCCGGGCGAGACGGCGCCGCGGCCGCAGGTCACGAGCGACCCGTTCGCGCGCGACGTCACGGCGGCGCCCTACCCCGCCGTCCACGGCCACGGCTTCTCGACCGTGGGCGAGATCTTCGACGACGCGACCAATCCCGGGCGCAAGCGAGCGTTCGCGATGCGGCCCGTGATGCAGGCCGTCATCGATCAGGACGGCGGGCACCTCGAGCGCTGGCGCTCGTGGGCCGGCGCCGAGACCGCGATCGTGTGGGATACCCACCTCGGCGGGATGCCGGTCTCGCTCATCGGCATCGAGAGCCACTCGCTGCCTCGCGACGGCCATCGGCCTGCCGATGGTCCCGAGACCTGGACCGGCGGCACGCTCTTTCCGCAGTCGTCGAAGAAGGTGGCGCGCGCGCTCAACGCGGCCAGCGGCAACCGGCCGGTCGTGATGCTCGCGAACCTCTCCGGCTTCGACGGGTCGCCCGAGTCGCTGCGCCGCCTGCAGCTCGAGCACGGCGCCGAGATCGCGCGTGCGATCGTCCGCTTCGCGGGACCGCTTCTGTTCGTGGTCGTCTCCCGCTACCACGGCGGCGCCTACGTCGTCTTCTCGAAATCCCTGAACGACGGCCTGGGCGCCATCGCGCTCGAAGGATCGTACGCGTCGGTGATCGGCGGGGCGCCGGCCGCGACGGTGATCTTCACGCGTGAGGTCCGCGCGCGCGCGGCGCGCGACCCGAAGGTAGTCCGGTGGCGCGATGTGCTGCGCCGCCGATCGACGGCGGCCGTACGCGATGGGTACGAGCGGGCGCTGGCCGACGCCGTGCGGACGGCCCAGGCCGAAGTCGCGGCCGAGTTCGACGCCGTCCACACGGTCGAGCGCGCCTGCCGCGTCGGCTCGCTCGACGCGGTCGTCTCGCCTCGCCTCCTGCGCCCGTCGCTCATCCTGGCGCTCCATCGCGCGACGCGCGGCGTGGAGCCCTTCGGTACGGAGCCTCGAAACGACGAAGGCGGGGCACCCCTCGAGGTGCCCCGCCTTCGGTTCTGACGTTGCTCTGGTCTTGGCTGCTCAGGGCACCCAGGTCTGCGTCACGGGCAGCACGAGCGCGCCTGCGCCGGGCAGACCGCTCACGAAGTCGACCACGTTCGACCCGGTGGCCGGCTCGCAGAAGGTCGAAACGAGCATCGCGGCGGCGGTCTTGGGATAGCTCGGGTCGGGCCACGCGGGCTGCGGCACGGCCGCGCCGCCCACGCGCACGATCGCCCCGGCGCCGCTGCCCGTCGGGAAGCACGGCGTCTGCGTGTTGTTCGAGCAGCACACCTGGCTGACGCCGCCCTTCGCGTCGACGCACTGGCCGTCGGGCGTGGTCGCGACGCACGCGCTGCCGGTGCAGGCCGCGTCGCACGTCCCCGTGCCGCACGCGTCGTTCACCTTGGCGCCGCAGGGAAGCGGTCCCGGAAGCGTCGAGCCGGCCGTCGTGACGGGCAGAGTCAGCGTCAACGTGCCGACCGGGGCCCCGAGCGGTGGGCAGTCGGACGAGAGCGCGTAGGTGTCGCGCCCGGAGGTGAGCTTCACGTCGAGGAGGCTCTCGGTGCGGCACGCCTGCCCCTGACGGCGGCCCGAGTCGCACGTTCCTGCCTTGCCGGGAGCGCTCGCCGAGCAGCGCGGGCAGATGGCGGTCGCGGTCGTGAGATAGACGTCGGTCAAGAGGTGGAGGTCGCCGGTGACCGCGCCCGAGGCGAGGTCGGCGACGCCGCCGGTGAAGCTCGGCGTCGCGAAGCGGTTCACGATGCACACCGGCGCGCCGGCGCTGAAGAGCGGGATCGGCGGACCGAAGGTCGGGTTCTTCACCACGTCGGTCGCGGCCTCGTCCTGGACGCAGACCGAGTCGGTCGCGGCGTCGCAGCCGGTGAGGCACATGCGGAGCGTCGATCCGGACGGCACCGGGAAGTTGTGCGAGTTGCCGCTGACGCCGTTGTCGAGGTCGGTGCCGCTGGCGGCGACCACCATGGTGAGCTCGCGCGGGCCACCGGCGGGATTCGCCGGACACTGTCCGGCGCCGCCGTTCGGCACGCAGCGCAGGCGAACGCGATCGCGGTCGGTCACCGCGCCCTTCACGGTCATCGCGAGCGTCACCGGACGCGACGGCTTGTAGCCCCGGGGAGTCTGGCGGAGCGGAAGCGAAACGATCGTCGCTTCGCCGCACGCGGATCCGCCGGCCGGAAGCACGGGCGCCGTCACGCCGAGCTGCGAGGCACGGTGGCTGAACGTCACGCCGGTCACGACGTCGGCCGCGCACCCGGCGACACCGTCACGATTGACGCACGCGGAGACGCCGATGGCGCACACGCCGTTCACCGCGCCGTCGACGTCGCAGGTGGGATCACCGTCCTGGCAGTCGACGCCGACCGCACCACGGTTGGCCTTCGTCTCGGGCGTGGTCACCTGCCACGCACCCAGACAGTCGGTGCGGGCCGGGCCGCCGCCCATGACCTCCGCCCCGGCGGGGGCCGACATCGCGGTCAGGGCGACCATCAACGAGAGCAGCGAGCGCTTCATTCCAAACCTCCCCGGCGTGTTCACCACGCCATTGCGAATCGATGGGGAGATCGGATTGCAGGGAGCGTGCCTCGTCCAAGTACCCGGATCTCTGGAAGATCCGTGGGGTTGCGGGCGTATCGAAAGGACGCGCGTTTCGAAACGATCCGGGCCCTAGGAGCGCGCCGCGCGGGCCGCTGCGAGGGCACTCAGGACCTCGGCCCTGCGCCGGCGCAGCAGCTCGCGGATGCGCCCGGGCTCGACGCGGAGCAGCTCACACAGACGCAGGAAGGCGACGGGATGCGAGCGGTCCTCGCTCGCGAACCACCGCTCCGCGTTCGCCAACATGCGGCGCTCGATCTCGCCCGTCGCCCCGACGCAGCGGTAGTACGTCTCGACGGCGTCGAGCAGCACCGAGAGCGCGACGTGGGGATCGCTGGTCGTCACGGGTCCCCCGTCCTCGCCGCGCAGGCCCGGCGCGCGAGGCTCGGGTGCGGACGAAGCTGTGGACCGGATCGCGCCATGCATGCCGCGTTTGCACGGGGTGTGCCGGCCGAAATCCGCCGCCGGACGTCGTCGGGGAGACCCGGGACGCGTGTCGAAAGGATGCGACGCGAGTCGAGACGACCCGCGCGACGCTAGGACTCGTCGTCCTCGGAGGCGGCGCCGTACTCCTGCAGCTTGCGGTAGAGGGTCTTGCGCGTGATGCCAAGCTTTTCGGCCGCGAGCGTCTTGTTGCCGCCCGCCACTTCCATCACCCGCAGCACGTAGCGTCGCTCGACTTCGGCGAGGGACACGATCTCCGACGGGTCGTCGCTCGCGACCAGCACGTGCGAGCGCTTGTACGCCCGCACCTGCTCGGGGAGGTCCTCGACCGCGATCTCCTCGTAGCGCGTGAGCGCGATGGCACGTTCGATGCAGTTCTGGAGCTCGCGCACGTTGCCCGGCCACGTGTAGGCGAGGAGCTTCTCGGCCGCCGCCGGCGAGATCCCCGTGACGCGCTTGCCCGCGCGGACCGCATGGAGGTCCACGAAGTGCTGGGCCAGCACGAGGACGTCGCCGCCGCGCGCCCGCAGGGGCGGCAGCTCGATGTGGATCACGTTGATGCGGAAGTACAGGTCCTCGCGGAAGCGCTCCTCCTCGATGAGCGAGCGGAGGTCGCGGTTGGTGGTGGCGACGACGCGCACGTCGATCGGGATCTCATGGTCGCCACCGACCGGCCGCACGCGGCGCTCCTGCAGGACGCGGAGCAGCTTCGGCTGGAGCGCGAGCGGCATGTCGCCGATCTCGTCGAGCAGCAACGTGCCGCCGCTCGCCTGCACGCACAGGCCGGTGCGCGGCGTGCGCGCGTCGGTGAACGCGCCGCGCACGTGGCCGAAGAGCTCGCTCTCGAGCAGGGCCTCGGGCATGGCCGAGCAGTTGATCGCGACGAAGGGGGCGTCACGGCGCGGGCCACGATCGTGGAGGGCGCGCGCCACCACCTCCTTGCCGGTTCCGCTCTCTCCGGTGACGAGCACGGACGCGACCGACTCGACGATCCGATCGAGCACGTCGTAGACGGCACGCATGCCCGAGCTCGACCCGAGCAGCGTCTCGAATCGATTCGACTGCTCGACCACCTTGCGCAGCCGCTTCACCTCTTCGCGGAGCTGGCGGTGCTGGATGGCGCGCTCGAGCGCCACCACGAGCGCGCCGGTATCCGGCGGCTTGGTGATGAAGTCGTACGCGCCGGCGCGGATCGCGGCCACGGCGGTCTCGAGGCTCCCGAACGCCGTGATGACGATCACCGGAACGTCGGGCCGGTTGGAGACGATGCGCTCGCACAGCTCGAGACCGTTCATGCCGCGCATGTTGAGATCGGTGAGGACCACGTCGACGTCGCTGGCGCCGAGGATCTCGAGCGCTTCGGCGGCGGCGGTGGTCCAGCGCACCTCGAAGTCACGCTTGCCGAGGGCGACCGCGAGGGTCTCGCACATGCTCTTGTCGTCGTCGACGATCAGGACGCGCCCGGCCATGCCCGATACCTAGAGCACGGGCCCCGAGGCTGTCCACATCGCACCGGTGCGCGCGCGCCAGTCTTGACTGCGGGTCCGTTTTTGGGCGATCCCGGGCGCCGCATGCGGCTTCTGCGCGGGGTGCTGGTGGGTCTGCTCGCCGTGGTGTGGGCCGGGTGGGTTGCATGGGGAGCACTCGCGCTCTGGATCGACGGGCCCGCCTCGCGTCCACTGGCGGGGCTGCTCGCCGGTGGACTGGTCGTCGTCTCGCTCCGGCTCGTCCTGAGGCGCGGGTCGCGCTGGCTCGGCATGCTCGCCTCGTCGGTCCTCGTGGCGCTGGTGGCGGCGTGGTGGCTCCGGATCCCCGCGCGCAACGATCGGAACTGGGTGCCCGAGGTCTCGCAGCTCGCCAGCATCGACGTGCACGGCGACGTGCTCACCGTCCACAACCTCCGCAACTTCGACTATCGCACCGAGACGGACTTCACGCCCCACTGGGAGGTGCGCACGTACGATCTCAACCAGCTCCGGGGCTTCGATCTCTTCCTCTCCTTCTGGGGTCCGACGCAGATCGCGCACACCATCGCGAGCTGGGATTTCGGCGACGGACAGCACCTCGCCATCTCGATCGAGACGCGCCGGGAGCAGGGGGAAGTCTATTCCGCCGGCCTCGGGTTCTTCCGGCAGTTCGAAGTCTACTACGTGGTGGCGGACGAGCGCGATCTCGTCGGGCTGCGAACGAACTATCGCGGCGAGCAGGTCTTCCTCTATCGGCTCGCGGCGGGCCCGGCCAGGGCACGTGCCCTGCTCATGGCGTACGTCGACGAGATCAACCATCTCGTGCAGCACCCCGAGTGGTACAACGCGCTCACGCAGAACTGCACCACGTCGATCGAGATCCTGGTGGAGCGCGCGCTCGGCCCATCGGGCGACCGCTTCCCGTGGGACTGGCGGCTGATCGCCAACGGCCACCTGGGGGAGCTGCTGTACGAGCGCGGCAGCGTGAACACGACCATGTCCTACGAAGAGCTGCGCAAGCAGAGCGACATCACCTCGCGCGGCAGGGCCGCCGACGGCGCGGCCGACTTCTCCGAGCGCATCCGCGACGGCCTGCCCGCGCGCCCCCCGCCCCGGAACTGAGGCGCAGCGCCCACGCACGCACGATTTCGCGGGCAGGGGCCGCATGACGGATCTGGCGCTCCGCGCGCGCGGCGACGGCGGTACGGCGACTGGACAGGTGGCCTCGAGATTGCACATGACGGCGGAGAGCCGTGGGCATGACCGACCTCACGCGGGTGCAGCTCCTCGCCGCCGGGCTTCACGCCCTCATCGCGCTCGTCTGGGTCATCATCGCGCGCCGCGAGGTGAGCTTCATGCGCACGTATCAGGCGCGGAGCCCACTCTTCGTCTGCCTGCGCAACCTGACCGTCCTGGGCGCCGTCTTCTACGCCGTGCAGGCGTTGCTCCGCCTGACGCCCCCCGAGCTCGCTGCCGCGCCGCCCGCCTGGCTGTTCGCGATCTGGCTGCTCGGCGAATGGGCGCTCATGCTCCTCGCCGCCACGACCCGCCACCTCGTTCGCTACTGGGGGATGCGCCGCGATCCGCCGACCACCGCATGGCTCGTGGTCAACTACGGCGCAGCCGGGCTGATGATGGCCTTCGCGCTCTTCTCGCCCGAGCTGCTCGCCGGGAGCGCTCACCTCGTCGGAACGTATCTCGCGATCCGCAACGCTTTCACGATCGTCTTCTTCGGGCTGGCGGTGCGCGAGATGGTCGGCGTGGCGCGGTCCGGTCGATGGCGTCCGGGCGCCGCCGGAAACGTCGTGCGGCGTCTGGACGTGGTGCTGTTCGGAGCCGCCCTGCTCGGCGTCCTCGCCTGGGTCGCGATCCCTCTCCTCGGCAGGCCCCCGCCGGCGGTGTGGGGACTCGTGATCGACATGGTGATCGCCCTCGCGGTGACGACCCCGCTTGCCGCCCGCGAGATGCACGCCGTCGTGCGCGGCGTGTTCGTCGCTGTCGGGACGCTGGCGGCGGCGAGCGCCGTCTATCTCGGCGGCTCCGGTCTGCTGGCACCCATCGCCGCGGCGGGCATGCCCCATCTCGTGACGCTGATCGCGATCGTCGCGCTCACCGCCACGGTCGCCTCGATGCCACCGCTCCTGCGCCGCCTCGTCGACCGGTTCGCGCTCGGCAGGCACCGGCATGTGTGGGCGGATCTGCAGGCGTTCCTCGCGACCCTCTCACCCGAGGCAGGCGTCATGGAGATCTGCCGGCAGGCGCTCACCGAGGTCGTGCGCGTCTGCGGGCTCACGGGCGCCGCCATCATGCTGCGCGACGGCGAAGCGGTGTCGGTCGGCGACTTCGCGCTCGAGCCCCTGCGCGACGCGTGGCCCCGCGGCGCCGACTTCGACCGCCTCCCGCCGTCGATCATCTCCGCCGACTTCGTGCGGGACCTGCCCCTGCCGGCGCTCGAGGCGATGGCTGCGGCCGAGGTCATCGGCGTCATCCCCCTCACGAGCCCGCGACGGCGATGGGGGACGCTCTTCGCCACCAGCGGCCTGATCGAGCCGTCGCCGGACGACGTGCCGTCGATGGAGGCGTTCGCGGCGCAGCTCACGCTCGTGCTCGACGCAGCCGCGCTCATCGAACGAACGGTGGCCGTCGAGCGCTCGCTCGCGCACGCAGAGAAGCTGGCGGCGATCGGCGAGCTGGCGGCGCGGATCGCGCACGAGATCCGCAACCCCGTGACCGCTGCGCGGAGCCTCGCGCAGCTCCTGGCACGGGATCCGACGGCGCCCGAGAACACCGAGCACGCGCAGCTGATCCTGGGCGAGCTCGAGCGGGTCGAGCGCCAGGTTCGCGCCCTGCTCCAGTTCGCGCGCCGCGAGGAATACCGCTTGGAGCCGGTCGACGTCGGCGAGCTGGTGCGCGTCTCGCTCGGCCCCCTGCGCCCGCGACTCGCCGACGCGAACGTGACCGTGGTCGACGACCTACCGGCGGACGTGGTCGTGCGCGCCGATCGCGAGAAGCTCCGCCAGGTGCTCGTGAACCTGATCGAGAACGCGCTCGACGCCCTCACCACGAGCCCGGACGGCCGGCACCTCGCCCTGTCGGCCGCGACCGAGAACGGGACGGTCACGCTGCGCGTGAGCGACTCCGGTCCCGGCGTGCCCGACGACGCCCTGCCCCGCCTCTTCGAGCCGTTCTTCTCCCTCAAGGCTGGCGGCACCGGGCTCGGCCTCGCGATCGCGCGCCGCACGATCGAGGCCCACGGCGGGCGCATTGCGGCCGAACCGGTGGCACCCCACGGCGTCACCTTTCGGATCGACCTCCCGTCAGGCGCGCGCTGACGCGAGCCAGCTGACGATGCGGGGCGCGCCCGACCCCTCGGGCTCAGCCGCGCAGGACGTGTCCGGAGAGCGAGCCGGTGTAGCGGCCGTGATCGAACACGACCTCGCCGTTCACGACCGTCGCGACGTAGCCCTCGGCGTCGACGACATAGCGTCCCGCGCCGGCCGGAAAGTCGCGCACGAGCCGCGTCGCGCCGCATCGCAGTCGGGAGCGATCGAAGACGACGAGGTCCGCCGCCGCGCCCTCGCGCACGACGCCGCGGTCGGCGAGCCCGTGCACGACCGCAGGCACCATGGTGAGCTTCGAAACCGCTTCTTCGAGCGAGAGCGTCCCCGGTACCCACTCCGAGAGCAGGCGCGTCGTGTAGTCGGCGCCCGTGAACGACAGGACGTGGGCACCCCCGTCGCTGGATCCGGCCATGACGATGGGATCGCGCACCAGCTCCGCGGTCGCCTCGTCCCGCGCGGGGTCGTGCGGCGCGCCGAGCACGAACTGCGTCTGCAGGTCCTCGGCGAGCGCCAGGTCGAGGAAGGCGTCGAGCGGGGTCTTGCCGACGGCGTCTGCGACGTCGGCAAGGTGCATGCCGACGAAGCGCTCGTGCTCGGGACGCGTGACGGCCTCGACGAAGAGGACCTGCCACACGAACACGAACGCGCGGCCGGTCGGATCGGCGAGCGCCTCCAGCATCTTCACGCGCACCGCCGGATCGCGCAGACGCCGCTCGCGCTCGGGCGAGCCCAGGCACAGCGTCTCGCGGAAGATCGGCATCTCGTCGAACAGGAAGGTCGTGTCGAGCGAGAAGTGCGCGCCGAGCTGGTTGGTCGCGAACATGGGATGGAGCCGGACACCCTGCTGGAACGTCTCGCGGCAGAAGTCGACGCCGCGCCGCCAGCCCTTCATCTGGTGCGGGAGCGGGACCAGCGTGTTGAGCTCGATCGGTCGCCCCGACACGCGATACATCTCGTGCAGCAGCCGCCGATCGGCGTCGCTGTAGCCGTCGACGAAGCTGCGCGGGATGAACTCGATCGCGCCGTGGTCGAAGTCCCCCAGCACCGACGCGAGCGCGATGATCTCCTCGGGCGCGGCGTGGTTCGACGGCACCTCGCGCCCGTCGTGGGCGACGTGGATGTCGAGCTGCGAAGTCGAAAAGCCGATCGCGCCCTCGTGCATCGATTGCCGTACGAGCGCCTGCATGCGACCCACCTCGTCGTCGGTCGCCCGGCGGTCCGACGCCGCGTCGCCCATCACCTGCCGGCGGATCGCAGAATGCCCGACGTAGGCGCCCATGTTGACCGCGATACGGCCCTCGAGGGCGTGCAGGAAGTGACCGAACGTGCCGCCCGACCAGCGCAGGCCGGCCGCCAGCGCCTCGGCCGACATGCCCTCCACGCGCGAGAGCATCTGCGCGAGCCAACCGACGTCCTCGGCCTTGGCGGGCGCCAGCGTGAACCCGCAGTTCCCGGTCAGCACCGTCGTGACTCCGTGCCAGGAGGCCGGCGATGCGGTCGGCTCCCAGTGGAGCTGCGCGTCGTAGTGCGTGTGCACGTCGATGAAGCCGGGGGCCACGATGCACCCGTCGGCGTCGACTACGCGCCGCGCGCTCCCGCCCACGCGTCCGATGCGGGCGATGCGCCCATCGCGCACGGCGACGTCGGCCGAGAAGGAGGGCATGCCCGTGCCGTCGACGACCCGGCCGCCGCGAACCACCAGATCGAAGCTCATGCCGGTCGGATCCCGTACAGGCGCAGGGCGTTCGTTCCCAGGAGCTTCGTGCGGGCAGCGGGCGTCATGTCGGCGGTGTGCTCGCGCAGCTCGCGCACGACACCGGGATACTTGGCATCGCTGTGCGGGAAATCCGAGGCCCAGATCATTGTATCCTCCCCGATGAGCGGACCGAGCGCGCCCATGGTGTGCTCGCCCGGATCGAACGAGACGTAGACCTGCCGCCGGACGTACTCCGACGGCTTCATCGAAAGCCCGAGGAGCTGCCAGCCGTAGCTCTCCGTGAACTCGTCGAGGCGATCCATCCAGTGTGCGAGCCAGCCGCCGCCGCACTCGAGCACGCCGATCGTGAGGCGGGGATGGCGTTCCAGCACGCCCGCGTACACGAGGTTCGCGAGCGTCATGTACTGGTCGAAGAAGAGGATCACCGCGTGGTGCGTGCCGGGCGCCATGAGTCCGGCCATCGCGCGCGACGTGCCGGGCATGTCCCACAGGCCCGCCGGGTGGAACGCGAGGGGAATCCCGAGCTCCTCGAGCGCGCTCCAGACCGGCTCGTGCGCGGGGTCGAAGAGCGGCCGCGCGGAAGGATTGGTCGGATTCGGCCGTGTGAAGGCGGCACGGAGGCCGAGCTCGCTGACTGCGCGGCGCGCCTCCGCGATCGCAGCCGTGGGATCCTGCAGCGGCAACGCGGCCGCGCCGACGAGGCGGCCCGGATTCGTGGCGCAGAAGCTCGCGATCCAGTCGTTGTAGACGCGGCAATGCCACACGGCCAGCTCGGGGTCGTGGATCGCCGGCAGCGAGAGCGCGAGCCCGCCGTAGAGCACCGCGACGTCGATGCCCTCTTCGTCCAACACGCGCAGGCGTGCCGAGGGATCGAAGCCCGCCGGGCTGCCTTCGACGTACCGGCGACCTTTGCCCAGATCGGCGAAGGAGGTGCCGGCGTTGCCGAGGCCGACCAGGCCCCGATCAGTGATGAGCCAGTCCTCGACCCAGGCCTCGTCGTAGCCGCTTTCGGCGTTCCAGCGCAGCCGCAGGGCCCGATCCCGATAGCGCTGGGGAAGGCCCCTTTCCCACAGATCCGGGGGCTCGCAGACGTGGCCGTCGGCGTCGACCACGACCTCGGATCCGGCCGGCATGAAGGCCTTGTCGCGCAGGCAGCCGGCGCTCGTCAAACTGCCGGGAAAGATGGCACGCCGGTTGCTCCTACATTATCGCATGGCGATCGAATTCGGGCCCTGGCTCAAGCTGAACGTGCCGACCATCGAGACGCTGCCGGACGCGCCCGGGGTTTTCGAGATCGCCAATCTGGTTCGCACCGTCATCTTCACGGGCCGCGCCGAGGGCAGTCTCCAGCGCCGGCTTGCGACGCTCGGCGGTGTGCCGGCAAACCTCCCTGTCAGCACGGGCGGTTATTACGTCCGGCTCGCGCTCGCCAACGACGAGGAGGCGGCCCTCGCCGAGTGCCAGGCGACCTATCGCGCCGGGCACGGCGGTCGGCTCCCGGCCGGGAACGAGACGCCCGTCCGCGCCGCGATCCGGCTCGTCACGCGCGACGCGGCCTAGCTCGGCCGCTCCGCCCCTGTCGAAGTTCCGACGCCGCGGCGATCCCGTGGCACAAGAATGTGCGCGGGCGCCGCTGCGCCTGCGATGCGGCCGGTCGTCCGGACGGCTTCAGCGAAGGCGGGCGCGGACGGCTCTCAGCGCGGCGGCTTCCAGGTCCTCGTAGACGGCGTCCGCGGCCCACCCTGCGGGCCACCGGCGCCGCTCGGCCTCGAAGACCTCCAGGCCGTAGGTCCCATGGGTCTCGACCACCTGCCGGCGCACGAAATGGATGGGATCCGGGCGTCGAACGGGCAGCCCCCGCAGGTAGGCTGCCAGCTCGGCAATGCCCCTGCCCGTGACGGCGCTCGTCTGGAAGATGCGGGGCTCGTCGCCGCCGATGCGAGCCGTGTGGAGCGCCGCCCGGAGCTCGTGCGTGCTGCGCCGCGCGAGCGCTTCCTCGTCGCACTTGTTGACGACGAAGAGATCCGGAATGTCCATGACCCCCGCCTTCATGAACTGCACGTGGTCGCCGGTGAGGGGCTGCGTCACGAGCGCCGTCGCGTCGGCGAGGTGCGCGATCTCGATCTCGCTCTGCCCGACGCCGACCGTCTCGATCACGACCAGGTCGAAGAAGTGGCGCAGCAGCCGCGAGACCGCCCACGTGCGGCGCCCCACGCCGCCCCGGTCGCCCTGCGTCGCCTGTGAACGGAAGAAGAGGCGTCGCTCGCCGACCGGGAAGTGCGTCCGGACGCGATCGCCGAGCAGCGCACCTCCCGAGTCGACGCTCGTCGGATCGATGGCGAGGATCGCCACCCGCACTGCAGGATCGGACTGCACGAGGTGCAGCGCCAGGCATCCGATGAGCGACGACTTCCCCGCCCCGGGCGCTCCGGTGACCCCAACGACCCGACCGGCCGAGGGCGTCGCGGCGAGGTGCCGGAAGAGCGAGGCCTTGCGAGCCCGCGCGGCGTCGCCGGCGTGCTCGACCAACGACACGAGGCGCGCGAGCGGGTGCTTCTCCAGCCGGAGGGCGCGGGCGACCAGCGCCTGCGTCGCCGCGTCGAGCGGCGCGGGATCAGGCGCTGGCTGCGCGCTGCGACTCACGCGGGGCGCCGATCACGTCGAGGATGCGGTCCATCACGGTCATGAGGTCGAAGTCCTTCGGCGTGAAGACGTCACGGATACCGAGCGCGCGCAGCTTGGGAAGGTCGTCGTCGGGCACGATGCCGCCGAGAACCACCGGAATGTCCTGCTTTGCTCCCTGCTTCTCCAGCTCGTCCAGCACGAGCTTCGCGATCTCGAGGTGCGACCCCGACAGAACGGAGAGCCCGACGACGCTCGCGTCCTCCTCGATCGCCGATTGGACGATCTCCGGAACCGTCAGGCGAATGCCGCCATAGATCACGTCGAAGCCGGCGTGCTTGGCGGCGACGGCGATCATCTCGGAGCCGTTCGAATGGCCGTCGAGGCCCGGCTTCCCGACCACCATGCGCGGCCGGACGCCGTGCTGCGCGGCCCACGCGTTGGCCCGGCCGCGAACGGCGTCGACCTTGCCGCCCTCGAGCGACAGTCGCTGCCCTTCGACCCCGGTCGCGGGGCGGTACTCGCCGAACACCTCACGCAGCGCCGTCGCCCACTCGCCGGTCGTGACGAGGGCCTTCGCGCACGCGATCGACATGGGCATCAGGTTCTTGCCGCCCTGCGCGGCGGCCTTGAGGTCGCGCAGCGCCTGGTCGACGGCCCCCTGGCTGCGGCGGCTTCGGGTCGCGCGCAGCATCTCGAGCGTCTCGCGCGCTGACTCCGGATCGACCTTGAAGATGCCGCCGTCGTCCCCGGCCAGCAGCGGCGACGGTAGACCATCGGTCCACGTGTTGCGCCCGACCACGATGGTCTCGCCACGGTTGATGCGCGCCAGCCGCTCGGCCTGGCTGCGCACGAGCGCCGTCTTCATGTAGCCTGATTCGATCGCGACGAGCGCCCCGCCCATCTCCGTGATGCGCGCGATCTCCGCCGAGGCGTCGTCCATCAGCGCCTTCACCTTCGCAGCGACCACCGGCGAGCCGTCGAAGAGATCGGGATACTCGAGCAGGTCGGTCTCGTAGGCGAGGATCTGCTGCAAGCGCAGCGACCACTGCTGGTCCCACGGCCGCGGCAACGAGAGGGCCTCGTTCCAGGTCGGGAGCTGGAGCGCGCGGCAGCGGGCCTTGCGCGAGAGGGTCACGCCGAGCGCCTCGATCAGGATGCGCCACGCGTTGTTCTCGGGCTGCTCCTCGGTGAGGCCGAGGGAGTTCACCTGCACGCCGTACCGGAACAGGCGGTACTTGGCATTGGCGACGCCGTAGCGGTCGCGCGTGGTCTCGTCCCAGAGCTCGACGAACGCGCGCATCTTGCACATCTCTTCGACGAAGCGGATGCCGGCGTTGACGAAGAAGGAGACCCGGCCCACGCACTGCTCGAATTCCTCGTGCGTGAACGTGCCGCGCGCGCGAATCGCGTCGAGGACGGCCATGGCGTTCACGAGGGCGAAGGCCAGCTCCTGCGCTGGCGTCGCCCCGGCCTCCTGCAGGTGGTAGCTGCAGATGTTGGACGCGTTCCAGCGCGGGATCGCGTGCAGGCAGTGCTCGTACATGTCGGCGATCAGCCGCATCGAGTGCACGGGCGGGTAGATGTACGTGCCGCGCGCCAGGTACTCCTTGATGATGTCGTTCTGGGTGGTTCCCTGGAGGAGCTTCGGATCCACCCCGCGCCGCTCGGCCAGCGCGACGTAGAGGGCGAGCAACCACATCGCCGTCGCGTTGATCGTCATCGAGGTGTTGATCTTCTCGACCGGGATCTCGGCGAAGAGCACCTCGAAGTCGTCGAGCGAGTTGACCGGCACACCCACCTTGCCGATCTCGGGCCCGGCCAGCGGGTGATCCGAGCTGTACCCGCACTGGGTCGGGAGGTCGAAGGCGATCGACAGCCCCGTCTGTCCGCGCGAGAGGTTGTCGCGGTACAGCCGGTTCGACGCGTGAACGTTCGTGTGCCCGGCGTACGTCCGGAAAATCCACGGCTGGTCCCGCGTCGGCGTGGCGTCGCGCGTCATGATCGACTCCCGGGTCCACTGTAGCGCACCCGCACAAGCCGACTCCAGCGCCCTCCGGCGCTACCCGGGGACGCGCTTCGGACACGCACGCGCGTGCCCAGCCCTGCCGCGCCGGCTTCGCCGGCCGCGGCATACCGGTCGCGCGTTCCACCCACGCCCCATTCTCGCCCCCGACCCAAGACGAAGTCTTGGGTCGGCGATCTTAGTGGAGGACGAAGTTGAGCGCGGGCGCGCCGGCGTCGGCGGCGGGGAGCGTCAGCGTGAACGTCGAGCCGACGCCGACCGTGCTCTTCAGCGTGAGGTCGCCGCCCATCGCGCAGGCAAAACGGCGGGCGAGCGCGAGGCCGAGCCCGATGCCCTTCGTGCGCAGGTCGCCCGGCCCGAGCTGGCGATAGAGGTCGAAGACGGCGCCGCACGCCTCGGGCGGGATGCCGGGGCCCGTGTCGCGCACGTGGACCTGCACGACGCCGGCCATCGGCGCCTCGGCCGTCACCACGATCTCGCCGCGCTCGGTGAACTTGAGCGCGTTCGAGAGCAGGTTCTGCACGATGACGCGCAGCTTGGGACCCTCGGCGAGAACCTGCGGAAGCTGCCCCTGCACGTCGGCGCGCAGCGAGATCGGCCGCTCCTGGACGATCAGCTCGTGGTCGCGGACGAGCGCCCCGACGAGGGTGCCGACGTCCACCTTCTCGACCTCGATCGCGCTCGACTCGAGCTTCGCGAGGTCGAGGAAGTCCTCGACCAGCTCGAGCAGGTGTCCCGCGTTCCAGGAGACCTTGCCGAGCGCTTCGCCGAGCGCCTCGGAGTACGTCCCGAACGCGCCCTCGGCGGCGAGCTCGAGGTAGCCGAGGACGATGTTCAGCGGCGAACGGAACTCGTGCGAGACCGACGCCAGCAGCTCCATCTTCAGGCGATCGGACGCCTGCGCCTGGGACACCTGCATGTAGGTGCGCATCGCCGCATCGACGGCGCCGAGCAGGCGGTCGGTCCCGTCGCCCTCGTGCACGTACGTATGGACGCCCATCCGCTCGAGTGTCTCGCGGGAGAGCTCGCCCGAGCGCGGGCTCGCGTAGAGAACGACCTGCATGGCGGCATTGCGCTCGCGCAGCGTACCGATCAGGCGGCGGGCCGGGACGAGTGGCAGCTCGTCGGCGAGGACGAGGACGCCGATCGACGCATCGGCCACCGCGACCCCCATGGCGGCGTCGCGGGCCACCACGACGGGATGCCCCTCGCGCTGGAGGAGGCCGCGAGTGACGGCAAGCCGCGTGAGGTCGTGGTCGACGAGGAGGACGGTCGGCGAATGCGAGTCGGGTGCGGAGGCCACGCCGAGAATGCAAGCTCAGGGCCGATGACGCGGGCGCGTGGATTCCTGCGGGCGCGGCGCGCAGCAGGGGCGTTCGTGACACAGCTGGTGGGCACGCGCTGTGCCACGAGGGCACACGTGCCCGCGGCTAGTCGAGGAGCGCCAGCAGACGCCCGGCAGCGGCGGTCGGCGTCAGACGCCCGGCAGCGACCTCCGATTCGAGCTCCGGCAGGAGCCGGCGCACGTCCGCGCGCGCCAGGAAGTGGCGCTCGAAGCCGTCGCGCAACATCGACCAGAACCACGCCTGCTGCTGCTCGCGACGCTTCTGCCCGAGCTCGCCCGTCGCACCGAGCTTGTCGCGGTAGTCCTGCACGGCACCCCACACGGCATCGAGGCCGCGCCCCTCGAGCGCCGAGACGGTGAGCACCGGCGGGTCCCAGTTCGCGCTCGTGTGGCGGAACAGGCGCAGCGCCGCACGGTACTCGGCCGCGGCCTGGGTGGCGCGCTTCACGTTGTCGCCGTCGCACTTGTTGATGGCGAGGGCGTCGGCGATCTCGATGATGCCCTTCTTGATGCCCTGCAGCTCGTCTCCGGCCCCGGGCAGCATAAGGACGAGGAAGAAGTCGACCATCGACGCGACGGCGATCTCGGACTGCCCCACGCCAACGGTCTCGACGATGATGACGTCGTAGCCGGCGGCTTCGCACACCAGCATGGCTTCCCGTGTGCGGCGTGCGACCCCGCCGAGCGATCCGCCCGAGGGGCTCGGCCGGATGAAGGCCTCGGGCGCGACCGAGAGGTGCGCCATGCGCGTCTTGTCGCCCAGGATGCTGCCCCCCGAGCGCGTGCTCGACGGGTCGACGGCGAGCACGGCGACGCGCTTGCCCTGCGCGATGAGATGGAGACCGAAGGCCTCGATGAACGTGCTCTTGCCGACCCCTGGGGCACCCGTGATGCCAACGCGCGCCACCTTGCCGGTGTGTGGGAGCAGCAGCTCGAGCAGGCGTTGCGCCGACGCCTCGTGATCGGCGCGCGTGCTCTCGACGAGCGTGATCGCCTTGGCGAGCGCCCGGCGGTTGCCGGCGCGCAGGTCGCGAGCGAGCGCCTCCGCCGATCCGGCGTCGGGCTGGGTGCGCGCGCTCGCAGCCTCGTCGCGTCGAGCCATCCTTGCCGCGTTTTACACGGCCGGCCGGCGCGGCTCCACCGCGCGCTCCTTGCCGTGGCACCCGCCATGCCCCTACCATGCGCGCGCGATGGGCCGCGTGGCGCGCATCCTCGCGGCGTGGGCGGCCGCGCTCGTCGTGGTGGCGACGCTTGCGCTCGTCCGGGTGGGTCCGCGCATCGACCGCGAGGGACGCGAAGCGTACGTCCACCGCGCGTTCGTCGCGGCGGGCTTCGAGGCGTGGAGCCCGGACGAGGCCGCGCTGACCAAGACGGTCGTGTGGCTCGGGGACTCCACTATCGTCGCGCTGCCGATCCCATCGTACCCGCAGGAGATGGCGCCGGCGCTCGAGCTCCGTGGGATCCGCTCGCGCGTCGTGGCCGGCCTCGGCCTCGACTTCTATCCGTTCTACCTGCTGACCCCGGCGGTGCTGGAACGCTTGCGGCCCGACGTCCTCGTGCTGGTCGCACACCTCCGCTACTTCTCTGCGCCCGCGCCCGCCGCCAGCAACGACCCGCTTCCCAACCGCGACTTCGGCGATCTCGCGTCGTACCTGCCGGTTGCCGACATCCCCGCAACGATCCCGCTGCCCATGGCGGAGCGCGGGCTCACCGTGCCCCGCCTCCTGGTCGCCCGGGCGTTCGACGTCCCGGTGATGGAACGGGTTGCCTACTGGTGGGCCGGCGGCCGCACCCTCGCCAGCGACGCGCCAGCATGGGATCGGCTGGGGCCGCTTCGTAGCCGCCGCTCGGCCGCCGGCGCCGAGCTGCGCCGCTTTCGCATCCTGTACGCCTCCAACGTCGACGTGACGCCGGGCCAGCCGACGGTTCGCATGATGGCCGCGACCGTGCGCCTCGCAACCCGACGCGGAACGTCGGTGATCGTGGTCGGCACGCCGCTCGCCTGGGAGCAGATGGCGGCGACCATCGGCTACGACCCCGGCGTCTACGCGGAGCGCTTCGGCGTCCTGCGCGCCGTGGTCGAGGAAGCCGGCGGCACGTTCCTCGACCTGCACGAGGCGCTGCGGTCGGGCGAGCTCCGCGATCCGATCGGGCACTTCAACGCGCGTGGCGCCGCCCACATGGTGCGACTCGTGCAGCCCGTCGTGCTCGCCACGCTCGCCGCGCGCCAAGCCCAGCCGAACTGAGATCGCGGCGCCTCCGGTCCGCCCGCGCAGATGCCGCCCGCTAGCCCGTCTGCACCTCCCCAATTCGTGCGATGTTCGCGCCCGCGGCGCGCTGCTACGCGTGCGCCATGACGACGATGCAACGTCTCCTCGCTACGATGTGTGTCTGCGCCGTGGTCGGCGGCTGCGTGAGCCAGCCGCAGGCGCTCCGCACCGGCAAGCGCTCCCGCGGCCCGCAGGCCGGCACCTGGGAGGGGGCGTGGACCAACAAGAAGGCCGGCACGTCGGGGACCGTGCGCGTGACGGTGATGGAGTATCCCGGCTTCGGGTATGCCTTCTACGAAGTCACGGGCGATCCGTTCGGCTGCGGGCAGTCGATGCTCAGCGGCACGCTCATGCTGACGCCGGGAATCGACTTCACGAGCAAGTCGCTGACCCTCGACATCAACGATCCGATCCTGGGCCAGCTCTCGCTCGACTCGAAGGGCCATCGCGTCCGGGGCGGGACGACGGGCGCCTGCGGCGGCGCGGGGCCATCGTGGGACACGAAGACGAAGTTCCGCACGCGCAAGGTGTCGGGGAAGATCCTCCTCGACGCCGGCGACGAGACGAGCAAGGTGACCTACCGCGTGAAGCCGTCGTCGAACGGCCACGGCCCCAGCACGCCGGGTGACGTCTAGCGCTCGTCCGCCGCGACGCCGAGCTGCGTAATGAGCAGCGCGCACCCGATCATCGCCAGCCCCTTCAGGAAGAACGACGTCTGGATGTCGACCATCGTCTGATCGGTCGCGGTGAGCATCCCGACCCCGTGCACGGTGAGGGTGACCGGCACGAGGAAGAGCGTGATGAGCCAGCCACCGAGCCGCGCATAGCGATTGGTCGCGACGAGCGAGGCACCGGCGAGCTCGGCGACGCCCGAGATCACGACCCAGAACGGCCGCCCGGGGATCGCCGCCGGCATCAGCGCCACGTAGTGGTCGAGGCGCGTGAAGTGCGTGATGCCGGAGAGGAAGAAGATGAGCGTGAAGAGAAGTCGACCGGCGACCGCGATCCCGGCATGTCGAGGGCCGTCCCCCACACCGATCAGCGCGGGCCCAGCCAGCTCTCCGTCGTCTCGACCGCCGAGCCGACCTCCCAAATCGGCGCGCGCTCGGGGTGGTAGCGGGAGCCGATCGGAATCGAGTACAGGTCCTCGTTCATCTTCTCGTACGATCGCTCGCGTTCGCCCGTGCGTCCCAGCATCTTGCGGCACGCGTCGACGGCGGGCGAGGGCTGGCGTCCATCTTCGTAGATGCGGCCGGCGAACAGATCCGGCATGTAGTTCGTGTAGCGGTTGTGGACGAACATCCCGAAAGCGAGCGGCTGCTCCCAGAAGCAGTCGAGCGCGTCCTCGAGGACGTCGATCCCCTTCTCGCAGACGAGCTGGTGCTCGGCGAAGGGGTTCTCGGCGTCACGACCCTCACCCGCAAGGTAGCGGCGGATGAGCGGCGCCGCCATCTGCCCTTCCCGCATCGTCACCGTCAGGCCGAACGAAAAGATCGGGTCGATGAACCGATGGGAGTCGCCGATGCACATGAATCCCCGCCCCATGAAGTTCTTCACTTGGAAGGAGTAGTTCGGGATCACGTGCACGTCCTCGACGAAGTCGACCTCGGGAATGCGACGTGTGAGCTCGGGATGCAGCTGGTGGAGCTCACGGGTGAGGAACTGCCGCGGCGTCTCCTTTTGCTCGAGGAAGTAGGCTGAGGGGATCACGACGCCCACGCTGACGACGTCGGCCTCGATCGGGATGGACCACGCCCAGTGGAACTTCTTCTGGTAGAAGATGAGCGTGTTGTCGGGATGCTCCCTGCGCGTCCCGCCGTCCTCGCGAATCGCGCCTCGCACCTGCGAGAAGATGGCGATCTGCTTGTCGTACGCGCCCAGATACTTCGGACCGGTGACGCCGCCGAGGTTGGCGAGCCACGTCGCCTGTCCGGAGCAATCGAGGAGCATTTGCGACTGGATATCGAGCGTGCCCCCGTCGGCCGCTCGCACCTTGACGCCGCCCACCGAGCCATCCGACTTCATGATCGGGGTCATGGCCTTGCCCATCAGGAGTTCAGCGCCACGCGCGACCGCCTCGTCGAGCATCATCTTGTCGAAGTCGCTGCGGCGCACCTGCCAGGTGTTCCAGTCGAAGAGGTTCCAGTCCGGGTCGCGGCCAGCGACGGGCACCCACCAGGAGCCCTGATTGCTCTGGCCGTACACGTTGACGCCCTGTTTCAGGGGGTACCTGCGCTTGATCATCTCCTCTTCGAATCCGAGCTCGCGCATTACCTGGCCGGCCGCGCCGGTCATCGACTCGCCGATGTGATAGCGTGGGAAGCTCTCGGCCTCGATGATGAGGGGTTTGACCCCCTCACGCAGCAGGAACATGGCAGCGGCCGATCCGCCCGGACCGCCGCCGACGATCACGACATCTCTTTTCATCGCTGTCCTCTCGAAACGCGATCGCACCTCGCTGGCGCGGATCGATGACACACCGGAAGACGCGAACATAGCAAGGTTGGAACGCGCTGCCTAGGCGGTGGTGCGCACACACTTGCTGGGCACGTGTCGACGCGGCCGAACACAGCACCTGCCGGACGAACGAGCGGGTGACCGGGTTTGCGCCCGCGCAGATGCGGGCCCTGCGGGCCATCCGAGCCGAACTAGCGCGGACCGGCGTCGCATTTGGGGCTAGTCGGGCGGCAAGCGACTCGGTTATCCTCCGCCGGCGATGTCGAACTTGGATCTGGTCCTGAAGCTGTTCTTCCAGCTCGCGGTCATCCTCGCGGTCTGTCGCGTCGTCGGGCTCGTCGGTGCCCGACTCGGGCAGACGCAGGTCGTGTGCGAAATGGTCGCGGGCGTCCTGCTCGGCCCGTCGCTGCTCGGGTTCACCGCACCCGACGTTCAAGCTTGGCTCTTTCCGAAAGCGACGATGCCGGTGCTCTACGCGATCAGCCAGGTGGGTCTGGTCCTCTACATGTTCATCATCGGCCTCGAGTTCGACGTGAGCCTCATTCGCGGCCGCGTCCGCGGCGCCGTGCTCGTTTCGTGGAGCGGCGTCGCCGTTCCGCTCGCGCTCGGTGCGTTCGCCGGCGTCACGTTGCGCGACGACGCCGACCTGTTCGCTCCCCATGTGAGCGTGGCGACGGGCGCGCTCTACCTCGGCGCCGCGATGTGCATCACGGCTTTTCCGATGCTGGCCCGCATCATTCACGAGAAGGGCATCGCTCGCACCCGGCTCGGCACCCTCACGCTCGCGGCCGGTGCGAGCGACGATGCATTGGCCTGGTGCCTGCTCGCGGTCGTTCTCTCCCAGATCCAGGGCAACGCGATGACGGCCGTACAGACCATAGCAGGTGCCGCGGCGTACGGCGTCTTCATGCTGACGGTCGGTCGGCGTCTGCTCGCGCCGCTCGGCCGTCGGGTCGAGCAGGACGGCGGCCTCACTCCGCCGACGATGGTGACGACGCTCTGCGTCCTCATGCTTTCGGCCTGGACGACCGACGCACTCGGTATCTACGCCGTGTTCGGCGCGTTCCTCGCAGGTGTGGCGATGCCGCGGGGTCGGTTCGCCCACGCGATGACCGCGCACGTCGACCTGCTCACGACCACGTTCTTCCTACCGGTGTTCTTCGTGTACTCGGGCCTGAACACCCGCATCGCGCTTCTCGACTCCCCGCACCTGTGGTTGATCGCGACGGCGATCCTCGCGCTCGCGGTCGCCGGGAAGGGGCTCGCCTGCCTGGCCGCCGCGCGGATCTCCGGTGAGGCCTGGAGCGATGCGATTGCGATCGGCGTCCTCATGAACGCGCGCGGCCTGATGGAGCTGATCATCCTCAACATCGGCCTCGAGCGGGGTATCATCACGCCGACCCTCTTCACCATCATGGTCGTCATGGCGATCGTGACGACGCTCATGGCCTCGCCGCTCTTCGAGCTCGTCTACCGGCGCCATGTGGTCGCGGTCGGCGCGCCCGCGCGCGCCGGCTGAGTCCGCGGGGACCCGTCAGAGCAGGTCGAGGAACGCGAGCAGCGCGTGGCGCTCGCTCGCGTCGAGCCCCGCGTCGGGACCGAGGTCGGAGCGCTCGTGCCAAAACCCGCCGCCCTCGAAGCGGGCGCGCACGAGCACGGCGTCGAGGTCGCGCGCCGAGCCGTTCGTGAAGTAGGGGCGCTTTCGATACAGGCGCCGCAGCGACGTCACGCGCGCGCCCTGCTCGTGCACGTAGGGCTCGATGCCGGTCTGGGCGTAAGCGTCGCACGCCCACACGATCGGACCGTCGGGCGACATGACGAGCGATTCCCACTCGGCGAAGGGCACGCGCGAAGCGGCCACGTCGGTCGCGAGGCGGGCCTGATGACACGGCTCGCATCGGTCATGGAAGACCTCAGCGCCGCGGCGCTCTTCGGCCGTCCACGACGAGCGACCCAGCACCGATGGGTTCGGGCGCGGTCCGAACCCCATGAGAAAGACCATGAGCGCCCGCCGCAGCTCCTCGGGACCGAGGGGCTCGCCGCCGACCCCGAGCTGCGCGAGCCACGGGGCCTCTGCGACGTCGATCGAGAACCACGGGTCGTGCCGGCTGCGCAATCCCGCGACGCGGAACTCGTTGTGCGCGACCGACGTCAGGTCGGGATCGAGCGCGCGCGAGAAGTGCGGGCGGTTGTTGAAGAGGCCGAGGAGCGGCTTCGTCGTCACGTGGAGGTTGCCGCGGCCGGGATCGTGGATGCGACCGTCGACCACGCCGTCGAGGTGGCAGGTCTCGCAGGTGAAGCGGCTGAGCGACCCCTTGGTGCGGTTCCACGGCGCCATGAGGGTCGTGAAGAGGAGCGCCTCGCCGACACGCGACTCGACGCTGCGTGGTGGCTCGCCATCCGGAACGGGCACGACGCGCGGCGCGCCGCCATCGTCGACGATCCACGCATCGAGGAGCGGATTTGCCAGGACCCGTCGCCGGTCGTCGAGGACGGCCTCCTCGACGCAGCCCGGAACGAACGGGCGCGTCGTGACGTCGGGGCGCGGCCATACGCCCTTGCGCGTCGGTCGCGGCGCGGTCCACTCGAGGTCCGCTGCTACCGCGGACCCGTATCCGACGGTCTGCACGCCCACGACGTCACCCGCGAGCCGGAGCGCAACGACCTTCGGCGTGACGGCGCCGAGAGCGGACACGTTCACGACCCCGAGGCGCTCGGCCGGGCCGCCGGGTGGCACGCGGTAGACCCACGCGAACGAGTCGATGTACCCGAACGATCCCTGCCGCCGGTCGAGGGGATGATCCTCGACGCCGCCCAAGGCGAGCAGCACGTCGTCGCCCCGCTCGACGGCGTCGACCGCCCAGATGGGGCCGTCGTGAACGACGCGCACGGCGTCGGCCGGACGCGGCACGCCGCGCTCGTCCACCGGCGCGACGACGACCTCGTGTGAGAGCACGCAGTCGACGACGACATGGCGCGGGGTGCGAAGGACCGAGCGCGGACCCACCCCGATCGGCTCGTCTGCTCCCGCGAGGATCGCGCCGTTTCCCAGCGCGACCGTGAGGAGCCGGTGATCGTGGTCTTCGACCACGTGGAGGACGCTCTCGGGACCATAAGCGATCGAACGGATCGATCGCACTCCGGCCAGCGGCATGCGAGCGGCCGGCTCGAGGCGGCCGGCACGAACGGTGTAGCGCGCGACCTCGGACGCCTGCTCGCCGGTGACGAAGACGTCGCCGGCGGGGCTCGTCGCGAGACCCGACGGCGATGCCGGCGCGGCGAGCCGCTGCAGCTCCCCGCCGTCCGCGTCGAGCACCACGATCACGGAGCGACCGCGCAGGAGGCCGACGAGATGTGACGTTCCCGGGAGGCGTGCGACCGCTACCGGATCGGGTCCTGCGTCGGCGGCGTGCAGCTTGCGAAGATCGGCCTCGTTCCGGCGACTCGTCTCGAAGACTCGCAGGCGTTCCAGCGCCGAGCCGCGCGGGTCCTCGGCCTCGCGCGGCTCGGGGCCGCACGAGACGACGACGATCGCCAGAAGAGCCGCCGAGGCCCACCGGCGCGATCGTCCGAGCACGATCAGGGAGTGGAGCGTTCCCGCGCTACCAGCCGCCGCCGTAACCGGAGCCACCGCCCGGGGCGGGCTTCGTCGGGCGCGCTTGGGTGGCCCCGCAGACGCTGAGATCGGCGAAGCAATCGTGGACGATGGTCTTCGCGCATCGCTTCTTGCACTGTCGCTTCGCGCGTCCGGTCATGCTCACGCAGTCCGTGCTCCGGCACGCGGCCACCATCGGCGCGCACGCCTTGTTGCACGGCAAGCTCCACGCGAGCGGGGCGGTCCACGCAACGATACCGAGTACGATCGAGCCAACCAACCATGCCGTCGTTGCGATCCGCATGCATCGACCATTACCCCGAGTCGCTCCAGCGTCAAGTAGGGTATGGTGTCACGAATCGCGTTGCGGCAGCGTCCTCCATTCATGGAGGCTTCATGCGGCTCGCACCGGTCGAATCGACTCGCAACCCCGTGCTGCAACTTCTCAACTGGGCGTTCCGGCGGCAGTTCGGAAGGACGCTCACGCCATATCAGGTGGTCTTCGCGCGCCTGCCGCGCACGATCGCCGCGCAGCTCGGGATCTATTGGGGGCTGAGTGGCGGGCACGGCATCCCACCCGAGCTACAGGTGCTGCTGCAATCGCGCGTCGCGGCGATGAACGGGTGCAGCTTCTGCCTCGACATCGGTCGCGCCATGGCGACCTATCGAGGTCTGACCCTCGAGAAGGTCGACGCCGTGCACGAGTGGCGGACGAGCTCACTCTTCACCGACGCCGAGCGCGCCGCGCTCGCGTACGTCGACGAGGCCTCGCGCGATCGGAGGGTTTCCGACGAGACGTTCGCGGCGCTGCGGGCGCACTTCGACGACCGGCAGATCGTCGGCATCACGTGGCTGAATGCGGTCGAGAACTACTTCAACCTGATCAACGGACCGCTCGGCATCGAGTCGGACGGCCTGTGCGCCATCGCCGATCGCCGCGTCGGCGGGCGGCGCGCTCCGGCCTCGACCGACCTCGCGCGCTCCGCGTGACGCAACCCCGGCGGCGGCTGGGAGAACGCTGCTACCCAGCGTCGTTCGGGCAGTTGAGTCCCACCTTGAGCCGGCGGAGATCGGCCTGGACCCCGTCCGCTGCCTCGAGCAGCTGACCGCGCAGCGTCGGCGGGAGCGATTTCCTCGCCCGCAGCGACCGGAGCGCGTGCGCCACCTTCATCGTGTCCCGGAACGCCTGCTTCAAGAGCTGCCTCGAGCGGCGCGTGTCCGGCGTCCGGCAGGACTCCTCGGCCTGTTCCTTGCGCTGCTTCGCCTTTTCGAGCAGGCGCCGCAGTCGGCTCTGGAACGACCCCAAGTCGGATGCCGCGTCCACCTGCTCGAGGATCGCCGCCAGTCGACAGTTGAGGGAGCGGAAGGTGGGTGCGACCGGCTCGGTCGCACAGGTGCCTCCGAGCGTGGTGCTGGTCGTGCTGCTGCTCGTGGTCGTCGTGGGTGGAGCCGAAGACGAGGTCACGCTGCTCGACGTGCTCGTCGTGGACGTCGTCGTTGTGGTCGTGGTGCTCGAGGTCGTGGTGGTGGTCGTGGTCGGTACCGTCGTGGTCGTAGAGGTCGTGGTGGTGGTCGTCGTGGTGGTCGTGGTCGGTACCGTCGTGGTCGTGGAGGTCGTGGTGGTGGTTGTCGTGGTGGTCGTGGTCGGTACCGTCGTGGTCGTGGGTACCGTGACGGTCGAGGTCGTGGTCGTCGTCGTGGTCGTCGTCGTAGTGGTGGTCGGCACGGCGCCGGTGCAGGCGGAGAATTCCGAGGTGTTGCCGTTCGGGTCGGTCGCGGTGGCGGTGATGAACTGGTTTGCAGCCTCGGGCGGCAAGGCGAACATGACGTCGGCGTCGCCCGAAGCGTTGGTCATGACCTGGATGGCGCCGAGGAACGTCCGGCCCTCGCCGTTCCCGCTCGCGTCGCAGGAGACGTTCGCGAAGAGCTCCACGGTGAAGGAAGTATTGGCCGTGCTGCTGAGCGTACCCGTCACCTGCGACGAGGACACCATCGACAGCACCGGGTAGTTCTGCGCGTCGTTGTGGCCAGGGGCGACGTCGGCGTCCAGCGGGTCGTTGGGATTGACGCCGGCGGCCCCGAGATCGATCCCGAGCGTACCGTTGTCGTGGATGGAGTTCTGGGTGAAGCGGTCGCGCTGTCCGCCGCTGACGGCGATGGCAGCGGAGCCGTTGCCGGTGATCTCGTTGCCGCGGATCGTGTTGTCGTCCGCCCCCGAGCGGAAGTTGATCCCCGCCTGAAGGTTGCCGCTGATGAGGTTGTTCTCGAGCAGGTTGCCGTCCGCGCCCGCCATGTCGATCCCGTGTGATGCGTTGCTGAGCGCGGTGGTGCCGATCGTGTTGCCCTGGATCGTAATGCTGCTCGAGTTCAGTACCGTCATGCCGCTGCTGCTCGAGGCGACGATCAGGTTGCCGGCACCGGCCGCCGTGCCGCCGATCACGTTGCCGGTGCCGCTGACGGCCGCGATGCTGACGCCGCCCGACATCCCGAGCCCCGCATCGCCCGCCGCGTTGGTGCCGATCCGGTTTCCCTGAACGAGCGTATTCGCGACCCCCGCGTTCGTGAGGCTGAGCCCGTTTCCCGTCAGCCCCGCGATGACGTTGCCCTCGCCGGGCTGCGTCCCGCCGATGCGATTGCCGGTGCCGACGTTGACGAGGATGCCGGTGCTCCCGCCGAGGCCGTCCGTCTGCGTCACGTCGAGGCCGATGACGTTGCCGGTCACGACGTTATTGTTGCCGAGGATGCTGACCCCCGTCTGGGTGTTGCCGGAGATGAGGTTGTTCGCGATCGTGTTGTTGCCGCCCGAGGGGTTCTGGACGAACACCCCCACTAGGTTCGGTGTGGCCGCCGTCCCCGTGACGTCGGTGCCGATGCGGCACCCGGTGATGGCGTTGGCGCCGGCGGCCGCGCCGAGGGCGACGCCCGTCGCGGAGGAGTTCAGGACCATGCCGCGGACGATGCTCCCGTTGCCGTTGATGGTGAGCGCGGTCGCGCCGGCGTTGCGAAGCTCGACCAAGCCGCCCGGCTGCGTCGTGCCGTCGATGGTGACCGGCTGCGTGATGGCGGGCAGCGACGCCACGATGGTGGGCACGCCCCCGCCCGGGATGGCGAACGCGATCGTGTCGAGGTCGGGTGCGCCGTTCGCGTCCGTGATCGCCTGGGCGAGCGAGCCGGCGCCGCTCGCGTTCGTGTTGACCACGGTGAACGTTGCCGCACGGGAAAGGGTCGCCCAGGACACGACCGCCAACGTCGACAGCAACCAGATGCATTGCGACCAATGCGGATGGAGCATCATCGGGGCGACCTCCCAGTGCGGTCGGAGAAAAGCAGGTGGCGCCGGGCCGGGTCAATGGCAAACCGACGCTTCCGTCAAACGAAAACCGCCGGTCGGCGTGATGAGCTCTCGATTGTCGAACGTACAATCGGGACGACGAAATGTGCCGAAAGGGCCGCCGCTGCGCGTACCCGGTCCGACGAACGGGCGTGGCCCTCGCCTTGCTTCGTAGTCGTCCGGGAGGAGCGAGATGCGAAGCATCGTGACATCGATTCTGGCTCTCGTCGCCGTCGCCGGTGCGGCGTACGGCGCCGACGTGCACGTGGGCATCAACGTCGGCGTACCACCGCCGCCCGCCTTCGTGATCCCGGCACCGCCGCACCTGGTCGCCGTGCCCGCGACGCCGGTGGTGCAATACGCGCCCGACCTGTCCGTGAACTTCTTCTCCTACGGCGGCAGCTACTACACGTTCGGCGACGGCGCGTGGTTCGTCGCGTCCGCGTACAACGGCCCGTGGACCTACGTCGACTACGGGCGCGTCCCACGACCCGTCCGCGTCGTGCCTTACCGCTACTACCGCGTCCCGCCGGGTCACGCGAAGCGATACTATCGCCACGACCACGGGCACCATCGCTAGTCGCCGAAACGAGAACCGCCGTGCGGGCGCTGCCCGCACGGCGGTTCGACGTTCGAGAAGTCGCGCGGCCTACATGCCCCAGTCGGGGCCGTAGAGCCGCAGCACGTCGCCGACGCTGATGCCGTTCTCGCGCAGCGCGAGCTCGGCCTTGGCCGCATTCAGCCACGCCTGCACGCCGATGCGGTACGGGATGCAGTTGAACGCAGCGACGATGTCGTCGGCGTGCGAGAAGCCGCCGTTGTAGAGCACGGTGCCGGCGAGGCAGCCGAAGCGCAGGCGCGCGTCGTCGTACACGCGCGGCGCCGGCGGATACCACGTGCGCCCCGCCGCCTTCGCGCGCGGCTTCGCGGCGGGAGCCGGAGCGCTCTCCGCGCCGTCGCTGACGTTGCCCGACGCGACGACCAGATCGGGTCCCTTGGGCGCGCCCGGCAGGCGATCGGTTTCGATCGTGATCTGCGTCTTCACCGCGGTCGCACCGTCCGGAGCCGTCCCGGAGATGTTCGTGTAGTGCAACCGTCCTTGCGCGTCCTTCCAACGCCACACGTCCTCCGCGCACACGAGTGCCGGTAGCACGAGCAGCCCCACTGCCAGCGCAAACTGTTTCATGACTGTCTCCCTTCTGCGTGCGGTCGCATGCACGGCGACCGTGGCTCGACGCTACGGCCGCAGGCGTCGCCCTGTCCATCGCCTTTTGCACGGCAGGCGATGCAGCAAGTGCTAGATCCGCCCCGGGCGTTCGTGGTAACCGCCGGGCCCGGAGGAACCCATGTCGACCGCGAGACGGGGAAAAAGCCGGGGACGGGTGTGCATGCGGTGGGCGTTCTCGGGATGACGCTCACTGTCGCCCCGGCCACGGTGACGATCGGGGGCAAGACCGTGCAGCACGCCGATCGGGGAATCGTGGCCAACATCGGGGCCGTGGATCCGCTGGCCTCGGCGCCGGTCGTGGACTCGACGGGCCACCACTGAGGCTCGCGGTCGACGATGCGAACCCTCGCGCTCTGCACGCTGCTCATGCTTGCCGGCTGCGGGCCGAAGACGCCGCCGCCCGCCAAGGTTCCTCCCCCTCCCGCGCTCGTTGCGACGACACCCGGCCCTCCCGGCGTGCTGCGCGTGAGCCACGCCTGGGTGAAGGACTCGCCGGACCCGACGATGCAGGCAGCGCAACGTCAGGCGATGGACTCGCTCCGCGGCAAGGTGGCGAACGGCGAATCCTTCGATGCCGGGTTCGCATCGCTCGGCGTCGATCCGGGGCCGTGGCACGTCGCCACCGACGAGACCTATCCCTACGAGGTGGTGCCGGTCGACGCACGCGACCTGCCGGTCGGCACGGTCTCCGCCGTGATCGTGGGCGACGGAGGCCTCCACCTCTTCCGGATCATCCAGCGGCCCCCGGAGCAGTAGCGGTCATGCCCGATCTCGCGACCGAGCTGGCGCGGCGGCCATGGTGGCTGAACGTCGCGTTCGCGCTCTGCCTGTTCGGCACGTTCGTGTTCATGCCGTACGACCTGTTCCTCGTGCCGTTCGCGAAGGCCGAAGAGGTGTGGGGCGGGGTCACGCTGCACGGCTGGGCCGCGAAGGCGGGCGAGGTCGCGCACTGGGTCGTCTATGCGCTCGGCGCGTGGGGCCTCTGGCGCATGCGGCCGTGGCTGCCGGTCGGCGCCGCCCTCTACATGCTCCAGGTCGCGGTGGCGCACCTCGTGTGGAGCCAGCTCAGCCCGCGTGGCCACGGGATCCTGGTCGGGCTCGTGCAGGCGAGCGTGTTCGCGGCGATCGCCGTCGTATTCTGGCGATCACGACGCTACTTCCGCGACGCGAGCTAGAGTTTGGCGACCTCCCGTGTGCCCGAAGCCGTCGCCGGTGCCCTTCCTACTCGGCCCGGCCCGCGTCCAGGACGACCGGCTCGCTCGCGCCGCGCAGGCGCCAGAGCTGGGCGCGCGCCTCGGCGTGCCACGGATCCAACTGGAGCGCCCGCTCGAGACAGCGCACGCCCTCGTCGGCGTCGCCCCCGAGCATGCGGGGAAGGCGCAGCAGGAGGACGCCATTGCCGACCAGCGCATCGACGTCGGTAGGATCGAGCGCGACGGCCCGCTCGACCTCGCGACGGACGCGGGCAGCCGTCTCGAGCGTGCGCCAGCCAAGGCCGTCGAGGTCGACCAGCTTGCCGAGCGTGCAGAAGACGGCGAAGTGTGCGCGCGCGTTCGCCTCGTCGGCGACGACGGCCTCTTCGGCGAGGGCGAGGCCGCGCCGCAGCAGCGGCGCCCGCTCGTCGCGTTCGACGGCGTCGGCGTGCATGCAGAGCGCCACGGCGTCGGCAGCGAGCCGGGCGCCGTCGCGCTCGCCGGCGAGCACGACGCTCGCCGTCACGATCGCCACCAGCCACGCGCTCGGCACCGCGGCCTTCATTCGACGATCGCGCGGAGCAACGGACGTTCCATGGCGCGCGGCGTCGTACCGCCGATCCGCGGGGGTCGCGCGGCCCGCTCTCCGCGCTCTCGTCGTGCATCACCGTCAGCTCGCGCAGGCGTGCGGCGACTTCATCGCGCCGCGCATGGCATCCGCTGGGGCGTGCGGATCACTTCGTCTTCTTGATCTTTGCGGCAACCTCGCGCGCGAACCGCTCGGCGAGTGCGGGCCCGCCGAAGCCGGACAGGATGTAGTGGCGCGTGCCCCACTCGCGCTCGCGCCGCTCGAGCTCCGCGATGCACTGCGCGGGCGTGCCGATGAGGGCCATCGGCATGCGCATCACCTGCTCGGCGGAGAGGCCGAACACGCCGCCCATGTTGGTCGCGAAGCCGTGCGCGGCCGACTCGGCGTCGGCGATCATCGGCATGAAGATCGTGCTCGAGAACGTGATCGCGTCGGGATTGCGTCCGGCCGCCTTCGCCTCGGCGCGCACGAAGTCGAGCTTCGCCTTGAAGGCGTCCTCGGTCACCTTGCGACTTCGCTCATGAGGATCGTCCCCGCCCGGCCGGCGTCCGAGATCACGTTCACGTGGTCGGCCTCGCGCGCGGCGATGCGCAGGATGCCCTTGCCGCTGCCGCCGAGCATGATGGGCGGATGCGGCGACTGGACAGGTTTCGGCACGATGAAGGCGTCCTTCAGGCGATAGAACTCGCCCGTGAACGTCGTCCGCTGCTCGGTCCAGAGGGACTTCACCACCCGGACGGCCTCCTCGAGCATGCGCAGGCGCGGTTTCACGTCCGGGAAGGGCATGCCCATCATCTCGAACTCGGCCTTGGTCCAGCCCGATCCGATGCCGAGCTGGGCGCGGCCGCCGCTCACGTGATCGAGCGTGACGGTCGCCTGCGCGGTGGTCGCGGGATGCCGGAAGAGGTTGCACAGGACGAGCGCCCCGATGCGGGCACGCGACGTCGCCACCGCGACGGCGCCGAGCATGGCCGTCGCCTCCCAGGCATTGGCGCCGTCGTCGAGCCCGCCGCCGCCCTGCCCCTCGTACGCCCAGTGATCGGGCACGTAGAGCGAGGCGTAGCCCCACTCCTCCGCCTTGCGGGCGGAATCGAGAAGTTCCTTCGCGGGCAGCGCCGCGAGCTGCATTCCGAAATCCATGTGCGACGCGTACGAGGTCGCCGCACGCGAGTCAACGTTCGCAGCCGCACGAGCGGCGTGCACTGGTTCCGTCCGCCGTGTATTCTCCGGCCGGGAGGAACGAGGCATGCGGACGATGTTGGGCGTGGCGCTCGCGCTGAGCGTGCTGGGTGCGGGTACGGCCGCAGCGGCGGAGACCCAGTGCGCGTACAATCACGTCTTCTACAACAACGGCTCGACGACGTGTCAGAGCGGCACGCAGACGGTGTGCGCCGGCGGCACCTGGAAGCCGACGGGCTCGCGCTGCGCGGACAGCTCGGGCGATCCCACCGGCGAAGAGACCCAGCCCGGCGTGAACGCGCCCAGGGTGCGGGAGCCCCGCGTCGGCGAACCCAGCGCCGGCGCCGTCCCCACGCCACGCGTCCCGCCCATCAACAACGGCGGATCGGGCTGGTGAACGCGGGGCGCTGAAGGCGGCGGGGGGGCCGGGGCACGGGACGGGCGGAGGGGCGGGCGCGAGGTTTCGGCTTCGGCTTCGCCGCGCGAGAACACACACGCGACGTCACGGCCCGAAAATTCGTCGCGCCGCTCCGCAGGCGCCTCCACCTCGCGCCCGCCCCGTACGACCACCGCCCCGCCGCTTCGGCGCCTGAAGGGCGACGAAATCACAAAGGCCTTGTCCGGCGTCCGCTTGCTGCTTGCGTCCGTGAGCGAGCGAAGCGACGCGGCGATTGTGCGGCGGTGAGTCGCGCGTGTGGGGGCGAGGTGGAGGCGCCTGCGTAGCGGCCCACGAAACGTAGGGCCGCGATGCCACGTGGTGTTCTCGCGCGGCGGAGCCGAAGCCGCAGCCTCGCCTCACACGCGCGGACCCACCCCCCGCTACGCCGACCGCCGCGTCCCCTCGCGCTCGCTGGCGTCGATCAGGGCAAGCACGCGACGTGCGGCCTTCGGGATGTTCGTCCCCGGACCGAAGACGGCCTTGACGCCCGCCTGCTCGAGCATCGCGTAGTCCTTCGGCGGAATGATCCCGCCGACGATCACGACCAAGTCCCGGGCGCCGAGCTTCTCCAGCTCCTTCACGAGCTGCGGCACGAGCGTCTTGTGGCCGCCCGACTGCGTCGAGACGCCGACGGCGTGGACGTCGTTCTCGACCGCCTGCCGCGCGACCTCCTCGGGCGTCTGGAAGAGCGTGCCCACGTCGACGTCGAAGCCGAGATCGGCGAACGCCGTCGCGATGACCTTGGCCCCGCGATCGTGGCCGTCCTGCCCGATCTTCGCGACCAGCATGCGGGGACGCCGGCCCTGCTCACCCGCGAACTTGCCGATCTCCGCCTGCAGCGCCTTCCAGTCGGCGTCATCCTGGTACGAGGCGCCGTACACGCCGGAGATCGAGCGGATCTCGGCCGCGTAGCGCCCCCACACCTTCTCGAGCGCGCTCGAGATCTCGCCGACGGTGGCCCGCGCCCGCGCCGCTTCGACGGCGAGCGCGAGGAGATTTCCCTGCCCACTCTCGGCGCACTTCGTGAGCGCATCGAGCGCACGCTGGCACGCGGCGGCGCCGCGCGTCGCCTTGATCGTGCCGAGGCGCGCCACCTGCGCTTCCCGCACCACGGTGTTGTCGATCTCGCGCGTGTCGATCTCCGGCTCCTCGGCGAGCTTGAACTTGTTGACGCCGACGACGACGTCCTCGCCACGATCGACGCGCGCCTGCCGTCGCGCCGCCGTCTCCTCGATGCGGAGCTTCGGCCAGCCGGCCTCGATCGCCTTCGTCATCCCGCCCATGGCCTCGACCTCGTCGATGAGCGTCATCGCCTTGCGCGCGAGCGCGTGCGTGAGCGACTCCATGAAGTACGAGCCGCCCCACGGATCGATCACCTTCGGGATCCCGGTCTCGAGCTGCAGGATCAGCTGCGTGTTGCGGGCGATCCGCGCCGAGGCGTCGGTCGGCAGCGCGATCGCCTCGTCGAACGAGTTCGTGTGCAGGCTCTGCGTGCCGCCGAAGACCGCGGCCATGGCCTCGACCGTGGTGCGGATGATGTTGTTGAAGGGATCCTGCTCGGTGAGGCTCGCGCCCGACGTCTGGCAGTGCGTGCGCAGCATCAGCGAGCCCTGCTGCTTCGGTGCGAAGTGCTTCTTCACGAGCGTCGCCCACAAGAGGCGCGCCGCGCGCAGCTTCGCCACCTCCATGTAGAAGCTCATCCCGATGGCGAAGAAGAACGAGAGGCGCCCCGCGAACTGATCGATGTCGAGCCCCTTCGAGAGGGCCGCGCGCACGTACTCGAGGCCGTCGGCGATCGTGAACGCCAGCTCGAGATCGCACGTCGCCCCCGCCTCCTGCATGTGGTAGCCGCTGATCGAGATGCTGTTGAACTTCGGCATCTCCTTCGAGGTGTACGCGATGATGTCGGCGACGATCCGCATCGAGGGCGTGGGCGGGTAGATGTACGTGTTGCGGACCATGAACTCCTTCAGGATGTCGTTCTGGATGGTCCCGGTGAGCTTCGCCCGCGGCACGCCTTGCTCCTCGCCCGCGACGATGAAGCTCGCGAGCACCGGCAGCACGGCGCCGTTCATGGTCATCGACACCGACATCTTGTCGAGCGGCACGCCGTCGAAGAGGATCTTCATGTCCTCGACCGAGTCGATCGCCACGCCGGCCTTGCCGACGTCG
>Ga0187894_10000741_pt1 | contig 43895 bp, 77 predicted proteins | sample GBC1701081metaG_FD_136650 | JGI IMG/M metagenome (GOLD analysis project Ga0187894, IMG submission 136650) | White microbial mat communities from a lava cave in the Kipuka Kanohina Cave System on the Island of Hawaii, USA - GBC170108-1 metaG ... | reverse complement strand
TAGGTCCGCATAGCGTAGGTCCGCAGAGCTTAGGTCCGCATAGCGTAGGTCCGCAGAGCTTAGGTCCGCATAGCGTAGGTCCGCAGAGCTTAGGTCCGCATAGCTTAGGTTCGCAGAGCGTAGGTCCGCAGAGCTCAGGTCCGCATAGCGTAGGTCCGCAGAGCTTAGGTCCGCATAGCGTAGGTCCGCATAGCTTAGGTCCGCAGAGCTTAGGTCCGCATAGTTTAGGTCCGCATTGGCCTTAATCGCCAATTCTAAGGCCATTTTAAAACTCTCGGTTTTTACCGAGAAAAGGACTGTTCCACTTATCCCTGATTTAATTTCAAATAGTTTCATTTCTGTTTTCTCCTATATATCAACGTTCATAATTTAATTCTTATGGGAAAGTTATATTTAACAAAACCAATAAGTTTTTTTCTAGCAGTTTCTAATTTATAAATAGACATTAGATGTTCAAACTTAATACTTAAGGCTACTAAGTAGTGTTTTTTTTAAGAACTATTCTTAAATTTTTCTCTGTCAATATAGGCAGAATTTCTAAACGTCTACTCAACCTATTTCCATAAGTATGTATATCCCTATTCGAATACCCGGCTTTTCTTAATACCGCTCCCAATGCGCATACTTCAGAGTTACGCTTTGTACTAACATGATATCCGAAAGTCATCTCTACAATATCCCCTGACATCAAAGGTTCTGTTTTAATAGCTTTTATAATCTTATTTCTACTTATAGTTTTGTTCATAATCTGCCCCTTAAAATAAATAATATTAAAGAACCTATAGAATATCCAATTAAATAGGCCACTAAGTAGAATGCAAATATACTTAGTATCATACCTAGACTTATACACAGATTTATTAGGTTTTTCATATTTTACTCCTATAATAATGGCTTGCTATCCAAGACTCAGCACAATCCCTACAATAGTACTCCCCATTAGAGGCTTCTATTTCTATCTCTCCTTTGTTACATCCAAAGCATACATATAAAGAGCAGTTGTCGCATAATGTCTCCCCATCGTCAGTTATGATGTTACATTCAGAATACTTAGAACAATCTCTACAGTTAGACACATTAGTCTCCTTTAATCTACATCGCCAGTTAAAGTGAATGATTTAACAGCCGTATTGGGCACTGCTTTATACCAGCCGTCTAATACTAGGTTAGCATGTTCACGTCCAGCGTGTCTTACAGTGCCTGAAACAAGATCATGCTGTTCGTTATACATAGAGCAGATATGGTCTCTATTTCCTTGAGTTCTAAGTATTGCCTCTTTATTATTTCTAGGAAGAACTCCAAACAAAGGCCCTTTATCCGCTTTAACCAGATCAAAGTTATGCATTCTTATAAAAAAGTATTCGCCTTGGCGTAAGACTTTAGTGCCCTGTTCCATGGCTAAGCCAACTTCATCTGGAATTAGGGCATCATAAGCATCTGCGATTGATTCGACTTTATAGGGAATCTCAACAATGAAAGCATTAAATATACTATGCTTAATCTCTTCCCTATCTATATCGAATAGGAAGTATTTACCACCAGTTTTAAATAGAGAAGCGCCAGTAAAGTGAGTGTCCTCATATATTTTCTTAATAACTTCGCCTTTTTTATTCTTTTTATCTTTATCGGGCATATGCCTATTAACTGTTTCACTTCCGCTCTGATCAATGATTTCAATCTCTTTAATCTTAAGACCAGCTTCAGTGAATGAAGCAAAAGGCAGCATAGGAATCTTTAACTGACGCATTAGTATTTGACCGGGGGATTCTCGCCAGAATGCGAAAGAGGCTCTATGAAGAGAGCTATTAGCTAAAAGTATCTCTTTATTATTCTTATTAATTCTAATACAAATAACATCTTGTTTTAATCTATTATAACCCTCAATACTTATTTCAGTAGCGATACGCCTATAAACCAGAGCATTAGGTAAAGCTATATAATTATTAAATTTGCCTGTTCTCTTCTTCATAAAGGCTTTTGTTGCCAATGCTAAGTCCTTATTTGTGTCTTTTGGTATATACATAATTATCCTTTAAATATCTAAAGCTTCTAATGAAACTAAAGCGGGTGTATACTCGTCTAGTATTTCTTTAACACGAGTACGTTCAATTCTAGTTACCTCACGTTTTCTTAATAGCTTGGCATTCCTATCTTTTAGAGCGCTTTGAGCAGATAGTAGCATAAGCTTTTTAGTCGGCTTAACCCCAAGTAATGCGAGATTCTTAAGATTCTTCTTAAGATTTTTTAGTTTCCAAGTAGCTTTTTTATCTCTAGAATGCTTAACTTTAAGTAACTCTTCTTGATATTCTCTAATAGTATAAGCTAAAGCATTGTCTAAGTCTTGGAGACCTCTTGGTGCTTGTACCTCAATAAATTTAAGACCTAAATCTGTAATTAAAGATTTAACACGATCTATGTGTTTATTTGTTGTCCTTGAATAGCGATAGGTATTAACTACTAATTTACCCTTAATCACTTTAGTCAGCTCATACCAATCATACGAGTGTCCAAGCCCTGTTAAGGGGTTAAAATCACATTTAGATGTTTTAAATATACGCTTTGTCTTTTTATAGGGAATAGCGGACCAGTTTAGGTTGTTAAGTTGTTTTCTAAAAATCTCTAACTTATCGAAGTCACATCTTAAAGGACCCAACATAATTTTTTTAATTTCTTTTTTAATTCTATTTATTTCCTTAGCTTTAAGTTTATTAATTTTTCTATCTAATTGCTTTTCTGTCATCAAATTCTTCATATTAATCCCCTATTCCCATAGTATAACGCAATTCCCACATAATGAGCATATCTCTTATCTTGTGTCTTCTACCCTTAAAGCCTATTAATACCATTAATCGCTTCATAAGATACTCCTTATGGTGCGCTATATAGCACCATATATTAGTTTTATGGTGTAGTATATAGCACCATTACTCAAACGCTACTCCAATGTAAACCATTGTCAATATGAAACCCGAATACAGAATAAAATATAAGTCGTGTAAATACATATAGTCCTCTTATTGTTAGCGAATTACTACAACTTTATTATCAGCTAAGGCTTTACGTAAATCACTAAGTGATATCTTATTAGTATAGATAACTCGCTTATCTTCTTTAGTCTCCTTAGCTTCTTCTTTACTTAAGAAGTCTTCAAATGCTTGCATAGTCTTAATATCCAAGGTATTCATTAAGCAGTCTCCTCATTAGAATCTTTCTTATTAAAGTTAATACGTGATATAATGCTCACTATGTTATTGAATCCCGCATCTCGATAGGCTTGATTAAGGTTATCCTCTAGCATTGGGATAAGACCTATAGACTTATTTCTATGCTGACTAATAAAATTAGGGTATTCTTTACACTTATTAGATAAGGAGTCTTGTATTGTAAATATCTTATCTAAATGTGCTTGTTTCTTTTCGAATTCTTCTCTTGTCATGACTTAGTCTCCTTAGACCTGGAAGAGGGGACCGTCTTAGTCCCCTCACCAGAATGAAGTCGAGATGAGGGTTCAGGGGTTTTAGTCTCGACTTCAATACCCATTCCTTGAGTGTTCTTATAGGAATGCACTAGCATTCCATCTATAAACTCTGCTATAATCTTATCATCTTTAGATATGAGTACTTCATACTCTTTACCTATCATCTGTTCTAATGTCTTACCAAAGTATATCATAAATACTTCTTTAACTCATTCTCAACTGTAGTACCATCTTCCATTGGAGACACTGCTATATGCTTAATAGCTACCTTTACAGGCATAAGCACCCAATCAGAGGATATGTTAACTCCGAACAAAGCCTCTGGTAAAGTCATTAAGACTTTACTAGTACCCTTAGACTTACTGATCTCTACAATTTCTATATCGTTAGTGCCGTTAGTATTCCAATGATATACTCTGACTTTAATATCTTTATCCATAGTTACCTCACAAGCATATACTATGCAACGCATATGCCGAGGTTATAATACAATACAGATGAGATGAGAGTACTCGAGTGACTCTTATTGGCACTGAATTATACAATAGCTAATGATATCAATCTGTAGATCTTATGTACAATGTACTATACTTAGACACTAGATTGGATAAGCGTAAGCTTATCCTTATATGCTTATACTTGTCTTTATAATTATACAATAAGATAGAATATAATCCTAGTTATGGGCTTAGAGTTAAAGATGTGTGATGGTATTCCACCGCATAAACACCCCATGTCATAACAGACACAGTACATAAATACATTGTTAAGACTCATTAACTAATCTGGTATGCTTCTTGCTATATATGCAAGTTATATACTTGGTACTAGCATGGCGGGGGTAGGGCTATGGGGGGAGGGAAAATTGAGTGTGTAAAAGAGTGTAATGCATTTGACCGCATAAATTTTTCCAATTTTTAGACTTATCTACTCCGATATATTAGATCCTAATAGGATCGAATATATAGCATTTAATAGATTTAGCACATTCCTAAATCTATATATACTGTTATCGTAGCTTTTCAAATGCGCTGTTATATATATGTATATAGTATACAAGACTCGGACTAGTCGTTCGATTAGTACTCGATAGACTACGCAACCCTTTAACCTTCGGTTAGGTTGCTAGTCAGGTAATGCGTGATTAAGTTTAATAGGCTAAAGCATTACCTACCGATTTGTACCACCGTGTATCTTGTACCTAATACTTAAGTAATCTTAACAATGTCTAAAATCTTTATTAAAAGACGTAATCATAAAGAGCTAGAGTTTGATATTCAGATATCTAGATGGCGTAAGTACCGTAAGAAGAAGGGAGTCCTAAAGGACTCTAATAGGAACGGTACTCTTAAAAAAGTTAAGATAAAGAATATCTTTGAGTAATATTTCTTTTGTACTCTCCCACCCAATTGTAGACCATACTAACCTCCTTCGGGGATGTAACGTATGATAGTAGATCTTAATCTATCCTTTCCCCGTGGAAAGGATGGTAAACATGCCCCCCTACCGAAGCAGAAAGCTTTTATGAACTCCGTATTAGACCCAGATGGTCAGAAATACGTAGCTTATATGGGGGGCGTCTAGGTAGGCTCAGGAAAAAGCCTTATATTGTGTATCACCATGCTTATGCAAGGTGTACTCCATGGTGGGGAGTATGTGATAGCTAGGCAGTTCATGCCTGAACTGCGAAGAACTACCATGAAGCAGTTCTTGGATATTGTACCTAAAGAGCTTATAATAGAGCATAGGATAGCTGATGCTGAGATCACTATTAGAGCCTCAGCAGGTAAGAAAGCCACTTTCTACTTCGTAGGCTTAGACGAACCAGGTAAGTTAAGATCTCTTAACCTTTCTGGCTTTGGTATAGATGAGGCTTCCCAAGTCTCTGAAGAATCCTTTCTCCTACTACAAGGTAGATTACGTAACTTAAACGGATTACGTAAAGGTATTATCGTAGGCAATCCCGCAGGACATAACTGGATATATCAGTACTTTATTAAGCAAGACATGTTTAAGACTTTAGAGGCTAAAAAGCAATATAAGCTTATCTTAGCTCCTTCTACCGAGAATACGCACCTACCCGAAGGGTATGTGCAATCTCTTATGGATACCTGGTCTAAAGAGAGAGTAGATAGGGAAGTCTATGGTAGCTTTGATAGCTTCTCTGGTCAGATATATACCGAATTTAGGCGTGATGTACATGTCATTAAGCCTTTTCGTATACCCGAAGAGTGGACTAAGATTATAGGCGCTGATCACGGTTTTGTTAATCAAGCAGCTATGATCTGGGGAGCTGTAGACTATGATGGCAATATCTATATCTATAGAGAGTTCTACGAATCAGGCTGGCTTATTGAGGAGATCTGTAAGGGTAATAGGAAGACCAACCAACAAGGATTGGTTGGGTTAAGCTTTCGAGAGAAGATTAGTGGTATGTACCTAGACCCCTCTACAAAACGCTCTGTAGGCCAAAAGGGAGAGTCTGATTGGGATGTGTATGAGCAGAATCTACCACGTAAGATACCCCTTATTCCCGCTGCTAACTCAGTTCAGACTGGTATAGATAGAGTTAAGACCTATCTTAAGATCAATGAGCGCACTGGTAAGCCCAGAATCTATATATTCGATACCTGCCCCAATCTCATAGATACTCTTGTAACCTACAGATGGGCTGAACTCCCCGATAATCAGAAGGGGGTTAAGAACGAGAAGGAAGAACCTAAGAAGGTAGATGACCACTTACCAGATGCCCTACGCTATCTTGTGATGTCTCAGCCAGAAACCCCTAAAAACGAGACTATACGCAATAAGTTAGAAAGGGACTTTAGTATAGAAGGTGCCCTAAGACGCGAATTATTCGAAAAGCGTAACCCCATTCCTAAAGACCCTTTTGGGGATTAATAAGTTATCTTAACAATATAAATATATTGTTACTATATAGTAGGGAGTAATTCACCCGATGACGAATAAACTAACAAGGTAAGGGGATATTAGTCAATTAGGCTCGTTGAGCCTTTCTAGTTCCCCTTCCCGCCTCAAGATAGGCGTTAAATATCAAGAAAAGGAAAAATATTTATGGCGCTTTCAGCAACCAACGCTACCAATGAACCAAGAGCATTCTCAGTAGGCCCCCTTAAGATGCAGATTATGGACCTATCCATAGCTAATGGAGATACCTCCGGTACAGTAACTTTTGATAAGTTATCTAATTTAAGATACGTTATTGTTTCCGGTCTTGTGCAAACTGCTGCTCCTACTATGGCTACTAACGTAGCTACTCTAGCATTTGCAGATCCTACCGCTACCCGATATGGACAGATTATAGGCTTTGGTATTTAATTGTGTCAAGGGGACTAGACATAATGAATGGTATAGCGAAGCTTATGGGAAAGAAAGATTCAGAAGAATCTCCTAAACCTTCGCCTAGTGCTTTACCCGGCTTAGAGAAATCTATTAAAGATAAGACAGATAAGGATAAGAGAACTCTTATCCAAGATAGTTTTAATAAATCTCTAGGTAAATAATGTTTAATAGTAAACTCATAGCACAATATGAAGCGCGTATTTCTGACCTAAAGCTTCAGATAGAAGATCTGAAGAAACTTGTATTTGTAAATAATGTATCTGCTAATTCCGCCTCAGTAGCTGAAGAACAGAATGCTCTTCTTTCAGGGGAAGGCATTATTCCGCAGAAGTTCTCAGCTGAAGAAGAAGAGATTTTAGCAGAGCGTAATCGCCTTCTTTCTGGAATGTATTAATCAATGGCAAATGATCCTAGCATTACTATACAAGGCAGTAATCTAGATATTTCTCAAGTTCCTAATGAAGATGTTGAGAAACTAGCTCAATCTATTGAGACTTTCTATAAATTAGATGGTAGTGTTAAAACCAGACTCTCTTATAACTGGGATAGAAACCATAGGTTCTTAGATGGGGATCAATGGATAGTCTTTGATGGGGATAGAGAAACTGGAGGTCTTTGGAAGAAGATTCAAGTTTCTAAAGCCAATGATTATATCCCACGTCCAGTAACAAACTATATGTTTGATGCTTATCAAACATTAAAGTCCTACCTGCTTAAAAATAAGCCCAGATCTTCTATTAGACCAAATACACAAAAATATAAAGATAAAATGTCTGCTAAGATTGGTAATCTTATCTTAGAGGCTAACTGGGAAAGACTACACGAAGAAGATAATTATGAGTATGCTGCAACATGTCTTCTTACATATGGTACTGTCTTTAAGAAAGACTACTGGGATACTACTGCTGGCAACACTGTTAAGATTCCGACGGATCAAATAGATCCTACTACAGGTCTTCCCGTCATGGAAGACATATTATTAGGTGAGATTAATACCGATATCGTAGAACCATTTCGTATGGCAATGGACCCACTTACTATTGGTATGCATAAGATGAAATGGATTATGGAATACTCAATCCAATCCATTCCGTATATTATAGAAAACTATGATAAGCAAAAGCCCGGTTACACCGGACTTGCTACTGAGGTAAAACCCGAAGGATCTTTATCGGGCTCTATGCGAAGATTCTTCAATTTAAAGTCTTCTTCTGGTGTAAAGAACAACACCAATATCTCAGAAGGCAATACCACCTCTACTGGGGATTATGTGCCCGCCAATTCAGCTATTTTAAAAGAATACTATGAAGGTCCTTCCTCTATGCACCCAAAGGGCAGACTTATTGTTGTAGCTAACGGTAAGACTCTTTATGCTGGAGATTCTCCGTATGAGGGTCCAGATCAAGGCGATTGGCACCCTTACTCAGAGTGTAGGTGGGAATTAGTTCCAGGAAGATTCTGGGGCAAAGGCCCTATGGATAATGCTGTTGATGTACAAAAGACTATCAATAGTATTGACTCTGTATTAATCCTTACTCGTAAGACAATGGCCGTACCTCAAAAGTCTATACCAATCTCTGCTGGTATTTCTCCAGGATTCTGGACAGGAAGACCCGGACAAGAAATATTTTATAGGGGCGATAATTCCCCCAGTACAATTCCAGCAGCAGGTGTAGATCAATCTGTATTTTCTGAAAGAGAAATGCGAGTAGAAGATATTAAGACTTTAACAGGCGCTATTGACATCTTAAAAGGAGATAGACCTCCTGGTGTTAATGCCGCCTCTGCCTTAAATCTGTTGTATGAGGTAGGTACTGGTAAGCTCTATCCCATATTAGATAGATGGAAGAGATTTGTAGAGAATTCTCAAAAAAGACAGCTTAAGATTATCGCTAAGAAGTATGCAGAGCCTAGAGAAGACTTTATTAAGATGCTTATGTCCCTTAATTCAGATCTTCCAGAAGATGCCATTAATAAATTTATAGGCTCTGACTTAAATGACAACACTAATGTGAGGGTAGAGGCCGGCTCTAATGTGCCTAAGCTCCAGGCTGCTAAGCAGGCAGCTTTACAAGAAGCTGCTGCTACTGGTATCTTAGGTCTTGAACAATCAGGCAATAAACTAGAGTATCTTGATCAGATGGGTATCTCTGGCTTTGATGGGGATGTTGGCGCAGATGTTAAACGCGCTGAATGGGAGAATGATTTACTTGATAATATCGAATACTCCCCAGATAATGCCCCTATAGTACTAGATGTAGATAATCATGATGTACACATTGAAATCCTTTCTCGTGGCATGAAAGATCCAAGATTCATGTCTCAATCCCCCAGTGTGCAACAAGCTTACATGAAACACTATGAAGAACATATGAGTATGCAGGCTCAAAAGCAGCAAGCTGAACAGATGCAAGCTTTAGCTTCTGGCCAACCCCCACAACCAGAACAGAATCCAGATCAGACCTTATCCCCTACAGGTAAGGGCGCTTCTAAAGAAGGTAAGGCTGCTCTCTCTACAGATATTAATGTACCAGGTGGCAAATAATGTCTAAGAAGATTAAAATGTATGTTGGTATCCCCTCTACTGGATTTATAGTAGATTCTCAAACTTATTTGCTTAGAGATCTAGAGAAAGACTACGGAGATACAATCGAATTTGTATATCCACAAAAGCTTACTCAAAGAATATTTCATGATGCAGCAAGAAATGGTATTGTAGAGGAGTTTTTAGCAACAGATTGTGATGTGCTTTGGTTCTTAGATTCTGACATTACTCCCCCTAGACATGTACTTGACCTTATCGCAGTGCATTGGGATAAATGGAAGGTAGCAGGAGCACCATATCCTGTATTTATGGGGCAGTTAAATGAAGAACATAGGCAGATTGTATTTACCGCTTATAAAGGTACTAATGGCGTAGGTATAGCGCCTGCTAAGATACCTTATGAAGGCATTGAATTTGTAGATGGGTTAGCTACTGGCTGTATGTTTATTAAAAGAGAGATATTTTCTCTCCTACAAAAGCCCTACTTTGAATTTAAATTTAATCCTGAAACAAGAGTTTTAACTGAAGGCGAAGACTTAGGCTTCTGTCTTAAGCTTAATAAGCTCGGTATCCAATTTTTTACTGATTACAGCATGGTCTGCAAACATAGAAAAGAACTAGATCTACTTGAGATGAACAATTATGCTATCGACTATGCAAATAAAGCTGTGAACGCTTATGATCAAATGGTTAGAGGTCAAGTAGCGGCCTTGCAAGCACGTTATAACGACTTGCTATCTCGCTATAAGGCAAAGATGACGCCTACCTTCGACCAAGAGCACCCAAAATCTAAGCTCATCCTACCGCCCGGCTTAAGGTAGACCTCTCGTCTAGGTATATAAGACGCTAATAAGGAGAGCCAACAATGGATAATTTATTTGAGAATCAAACAGACGCTAATGAGACTGAGGTATCGTCTGAACCTCAAAATAATTCTCAAGAAACATTAAACGCTTCTGAGTCTACCCAGACCCCAGAAGCAAATACAGAAAAGACGCCTGAATTTCATGAGCATCCCCGGTTTAAAGAGTTAATCGAAGACCGGAACTCAATGAAAGAGGCTCTAGCAGAGTCTAAAAGACAGTATGAAGACTTACAGAGGATGGTAAGAGGCTTACAAGCTTCCCAAGCTCCTCAGGCTAAGCCCAAGAATGCTGACTTAGAAGAACTCAGGAGTATTAAGCCTGAACTAGCTTCGTATATTGAAAAGATTGGTGAGAGCACTTCAAAGATTGAGCAATTAGAAGCTCAACTTGCAGAATCTCGTAATCAGACTTTAGTAGATCGCTATACCAACGCTGTAAAAGAGTTGTATAGTACTAATAAAGTAAGTTCAGAAATGCAACCTTTATACGATTCATTGATCAGGGCTTCTGTTATGCAAAGTAATGCCAGATTGGACCAAGTACCCTCTATTTTTAATAAGGTACATGCCGATATGTCAAAACTTGTAGACGGTATTAAACGTTCTACCACAGCAGAATACTCACAAGGCAAGAAGAAGGATGCTTCTGCACCTAAACCTATGGTTAAAGGTGCTACGCCTACAAAAGGGGACTTTAAATACTCTACAGATGAGGTTGAGAGGCGTGATCAGATGATTCAACGCATCTTAAGCCTTTCTAAGGCATCTAATTCTGTTTAAGGGGATAAAATAAGATGGCTACTAGTTTAAGTACAATCGCCGGTGCTCTTAAAAGAGTTTACGACGATCATGTAGAAAAACATCAAAACCTTAAACACCAGGCTATGGATGAGATTGCTAAATCTCTTACCAAATATAGCCCAGGTGGGGAAGGTTACTTCGGAGCTATCAATGACTATGGTAACGAATCTGTTGGCGCTATTAACGAAACAGAGACTTTCCGTACTATTGATAATGAAAACTATGTTCAATGGAAAGTAATTCCTAAAGTATTAACAGGACCAATTGAGTTCTCAGGACTCTCTGCGGCTTCTGCTGATACTGATGAACAAGCTTTCGTTGGCGTTGTTATAGACGCTCTTGATATGGCTAAAGAACGCTTGCTTAAAGACGAGAACAGACAGTTCTTCGGACTTGGCAATGGTCTTTTAGCTAGTCCAGCTCAAAACGTTGCTTCCAATATTACATCATTCACTGTTGATAGCGTTCAGTATTTGCGCGCTAACATGGTGGTTGATATCTTTAATGGCGCAACAAAAACTGTTGACTCTATTCGAATCAACTCAATTGATAAAGTGAATAAGATCATTTATCTCGCAGCTTCATTAGGCGCTGCTGTTATCACGACCGATGCTATCGTAAAAGAGAATATTCGTGATTCCGCTGCTGCTGACGGTAAAGAGATGATGGGCTTACGCGGTATCGTTGATGATTCAACGGATTTGACCACGTTCCAAAATATCGACGCTTCAGCTAATAGAGAATGGCGTTCACGCCGACTCGATGCAGCAAGCGGTAACTTGACCTCTGACTTGCTACAACGCATTATCGACGATGTATCAGTCTTGGGCGGAGAAGAACCCGATACAATCTTGATGCATAAGAAACAAAGAAGAAAGTATCTTGATATCTTAGTGCCTCAAAAACGCTATATGGATGGTAAGATGGATGCTGGTTTCGAGAAACTATCCTTCAATGGAAAAGACTTGATTCTTGACTTCGATTGTCAAGATTCGGTTGTTTATGCTATTAGCAAGAAAAAGGTTCGAAAGTTCGAACTTCAAGCTATGGGCATGGGTAAACACGAAGACTCTGATTCTTTCTTACGAAAAGTCGGAACCGACGTGTTCCAAGCTTACTGGAGACATTATTGTAACTTCGGTACAAGCAAACGTTCAGCACACGGTAAAATCGTGTCACTCGCAGTTCCAACCGGATTAGCTTAAGCTAATCAAGGTTACGGAGGGGAGTTTCCTTAAAACTCCCCAAACTTTATATGAATATGTATTTAAAAGACCCAAAAACAGGAGAGCCGTCAGTAACATTGACTGCGTTTGTAGTTGGTATGGCAGTAGCTATACTAAAGCTTCTTCTCTCCGGCATCGAAGTTAAATCTATTAAGTTATCAGAATTCTCTGGCGTTGATTTCGGCGCCGTAGTTGGCGCTTTAGGCGCTCTATACTGGGCTAGGAGAACAGATTCTCCAGCCCCTACTCCCACGAGTAAAGAAGAAGGATAAATGATTCTGGTTGGGCCTACAGGCCGAATCACACAAGGTCACGTTCTAGATGTAAGCAGAGTAGCCTTTCAAAGAGCACTCCGTGATTATGATTCTCTACTTTATGTAGAGTGGAACCCCAAGAAACTTAGGGGCTGGGGTTGCTGGGAAATCCGCAGACAACCAGAAAACTATGTTACGTTAGAAAGTATTGCCTTTGATGGCAATACCTATACTCTAATAGGACTTAAAGAGATAGATCTAGTTAATCATGTACTCGATTGTGCATTCTTGAATTACGACCAAGTAAGAAAAGTTAAGAGTATTGATAGGTGGGCTACAGACGGGTATAAAGGTAAAGATCTTACTCGTAATATGGAAGCTAGGGAGAAAGCAGCCCAAGCTAAGATGAAAGAAGATAAGAAAGAAGACCTGAAGTACGCAAGTAAGCAGCTTAAGAGCGTAGGAAAAGATTTTAAGGAAATGGTAGCATCAGGAATTAATCCTGCACTGATTGCTAATCATTGGGACAAATAAGCAGGGTTCATAACCTTAGCCAAAGGAGATACATATGGCCTTAGTAATGAATGCAAGAACGGAAGAAGTTTCGGTAAAAGTAAGAGGTAATTGGTTTACCTTTAAATCGAAACAGATTAAACACTTTGAACCAAATATCGCGCAGTTTATGACTGACGAGTTATCAGAAGAAGGTTTAGTCTCTTTACCAGAAGAACTAGAAGATCTTGATTTTAGAACTTCGCAAGCAGGTAAAGACATTATCAAGACTGCTGAAGTAAAAGGCATTGATAATTTTGTTAAGAAATTAAGACGTGTTATTTTTAATAACCAAGTCTCTTTGAGACAAGATCTTGAAAGGGCCAATATTAAAGTTGACCCGGCAGTCTATGCTACTGAAGGTGAGAAAGAGGCTATGCGTCTTTTAGCCAAGTATCAGCGAGCAAATAAAGACTCTCAGCAAGCAAGTGTTGATGAGATTAAAGATCTTATGAAAGAAGTAGATCTGTCTAAGTAGGATTAATGGCAACTCTAACTAGCCCCTCTTTGGGAAAACTTATAACTAACGTTAGGAATATGCTGAATCAGCCTAATCCCTCTAATTCATTTTGGAGTGATGCTGAATTAACAGAGTATCTTAACGAAGGCTGTAGGATTTATTTCGCAGAAGTCACTAAGAATGACGAAGGTCTTTTTACTACTACTACTGACCTAGATATAGCATTAAATACTCAAACAGTAGCCTTACCCTCTGATGCTTTTGTTGTAAAAGCTATTTGGAAAAAGGTTCCAAATGGGTATGAAATTCTAGATTATAGAAATAATCTTACAGAGAGTTATACTACCCAAGGAGGGACCAGTTCTACTGCTTACTTCCCTAGTTATTCTTTCAGAGGTAACAATCTTGTACTACTTCCCACCCCAAACTTCGCTGAAACTAGCGGGCTTAAGTTAGAGTATCTACAATTTCCTGATGTAATGGTAGATGCTGCAGATACTCTTACTAATCAGATCTCTCCCATTTTTAAACAGCTTATTGAAGCTTATGCTGTCTTTAAAGCTAAGATGAAAGAGTCTCTTGTTAACAACGTAGATTTAACTGCAATACCTAAAGCTCAAGTAGGAGACCTATACGGCCTTTTTAAAGATACTATCGCCAATAGATCTAAGAATCCTACTTTCATAAGACCTTTTAACCCGGAGTTGGGCTAGTATGCCAATAACTAAAAACGGCATTACCGGGATAATTGAGTATACTGCTCCAACAGACTTTAGAAGATTCTTAAATACCGGGGTTATTAATAGTACTCAGTTTGCTATCTCTGCCGACTCTGATAAACTTAAACAGATTAATTTCGATCCCACGGCTCAACTAACTAATACAAAATATACCATAGCTACCCCATCTGATACTACTGGGGATGTAACTTTAACCCTCCCCAGAGTAAGTGGCTCTATATATTCAGAGCCAGTTAAGGACTTTGGAACTAATATACCCGCTACTACAGACAGAGATGGTCTTGCCCAGGCACAGACTTTAGGTGCTTCGGGTAATCTTATCTTAAACGGAGCAGGAATATCAAGTGGGGCTTATGATTGTGGTTTCTATGGCGGTAGGAAGATAACTCTTTATTCAACAGGTAATCTATCAGGACGTACTTTTACTATAACAGGTACAGACCAGGCTGGTACAGCACAGACAGAGAATATTACGGGCCCCAATAACACTACTGTTACAGGCTCTAACTACTTTAAGACAGTGACATCTGTAGCAGTTAATGGTTCAGTAGGTACTAACGTAGAAGCGGGCTTTGCTGCTTCTCTTATTGCTTTAAAAGCAGATAAAGAAAGAATCTATAAATTAAACCCCGCCAATAGTGAGACTATTCTTATAGCCTGCTATGGGGAGTCTGCTACAGTATCAGAGAGTATGTCTTTAGCTCTTTCTTCCCCAGCTACCTTAACAGTTACTTGGGCTGATGGGACCACACCATCAGATAGACGTATCTATTTCCCAGGTGGGATTGAGCCTACTCCAACATCTTCTGGAGTAGATTGGTTTGAATTTGTTAGTCCTATTGTTACAGCATCAGGGGATGCAGTGTGGTATGGTTTTACATGCGGACAAGATATAAAGGCTTAATGTGTTACATCACCGAATGCGGAGGGCAGCAGCGGGTACCGGATTTAATCCGCTCAATATCACAAACCTCAAACTTTGGTACGATATCAGCGATATCGGTACAGTTGGGACATCAGGAAGCAACATTACCTCTGTATCAGATAAATCTACTACAGGAAATGCTTTAATATGCGAAGTTCTAAGAAATCCTACAGTATCGAGTTTAAGTGGAAGACAGTGTGCTCTTTTAAACGGTATTACTCAGGGATTTGTTACTACTTCAAATGTGACGATGACAAAAGGAAGTTATTTAATAGCTTTAAAGTACGAAGCTACTCCAGTAGGAGCACACGACATAATAGTACATCAGAATGCCCCTTTTAATGAGTTATATCTTAGTGGGGCGGGGATTAATACCTATTCAGGAGCGAATAATAATCACTCTACTGACCTAGATACTAGTGTACATGTACTTACAGTAGTATTTGGGGCAAGTGATGTTAAAGCATACGTTGATGGGACTATAACAGCAGCTAATGGGAGTAACGTATCAGGTTCGGCATTGAATGATACAATATCTATTGGGTACTATAAAAATGCCGCAGTTAATTTTAGTAATATGAAAGTTGGAGAGATAATCGTAGTAGATGGTACTATAACCGAAAGTGATAGAGTTAGAGCACAGAATTATTTAAGACTTAAATGGGCAACCCCCTAAAGGAGAGAAAAGAATGAATTTTACAGCAACCTCAAGCGATTTAAAAAGCGCTGATGCTGCAATTGTTTCAAGAAATTGCAGATTACTAGGTATTCAGCTTTTGACCGATGGTACAAACGCTGCTACCCTAATACTTTATGATAACAATTCAGCAGCAAGCGGTAAAGTGGTAGCAAAGCTATCAGTAGCAGGTGCAGGATTGTTTTTATCCCCCAGCCTACCAAATCCCGGCGTAGAATGCTCTAACGGCATTTATGCTGATGTATCTGGAACAGGCGCGGCTTATATCATACATTACGCATTACTTTAATTAAATGATACCAAACGGCAATTTCAAACAAGAAGACTATTACGATAATATCGGCGGTATTAATATAGCTGACTCCCCCTTTAAGATGAAAAAGGAGCAGGCACTTCTTTGTTTAAATGCTACCTACATACGTACTGGCGGTGTTAAGAAGAGAAATGGACACGCTCTTATTAACTCCTCTGCTAATGCAGAACTTACCTCTTTTGGTATTGGACTTAGAGATACCTCTTCTTCCTCAAAGTCCTTAATCAGAGCAGCAGGTACTAAGATACAGCTATTTGACCCCTCTGTACCCTCTTTTACTAATCTAACAGAAGATACTCTAGCAGCAGGCTCAGACTTCTTAAATACATCTACTACTCAACCAGTAGTATTCCAAGAGTTTAATAATTCTAATGCTCAGACTTTATGGAGTACTGGCGGCGGTATGTCTGCCGTGTATGGGGCATACTCCACTTCTAAAGTAACTAAGAATGGATCTGACTTACCTACCGGTACTATCAGTGCTGTTGTAAGTGCTACTGGGGGATCTTTTACTGTAGGAACTTATTATTATTCTATAGCACTACGTAAGACCTCTACGCAAGCATTAAGCAACGCTACTCTTGATGTAGTAGCTGTTATTGCGAATACCACAGATAAAGTTACAATAGATTTTACAAGTTTGACTGGATTAGATACCACTAAGTATGATAAAATCTATCTCTATAGATCAGCTGTAGGCGGAGTAACCGCCTTTACTACAGGTTCTTTAGTCTCTATTATAAATAGTACTGTGACTAACTATGTCGATACTGGTACTGTAACCTTAAGTGCACAGAATATACCACGTAGTGGCGCTACTGTAGATAACAGTGTTCTACCTTCTGGTACCTATAAAGTTATTACCCTCTTTAAGAGAAGATTAATTACATCTTCGGGAAGTACTATATACCTTTCTGATGTTAATAAGCCAGAGAGTTGGCCTAATGAGATCTCTATACCTAGTGGGGGAGAGATTACAGCATTAGCTGTTCTTAGCTTTACTTCAGTAGGTTCTAATACACTAGATGAAATCCTTTGTATCTGGAAAGAATCAGAGCTTTGGGTAGTAACTGGAAATAATACCTCTGATTGGGTATTAAAGTTTATAGATAAGTCAGGCTGTCCTGGTTCAGCATTACCTGTTAATGCTAACGGATATCTAGCCTGGATTAACTACCGAGGAGTATATCTTTGGGACGGTACCGGTAAGCCAATCTATTGCTCTAGACTTATAGAACCCCTATTTGCTAGAAATGGCGATCTTGTAAAGACACAGCTTTACTTAGGCCATGGGCAGTTATATGAGAAAGATAATACTGTTGTATGGTATCTATCCCATGCTGTTTACGGCACTCAGAAATTTCAGCTTAAACTTGATTTAAGACTAACTCTGCCTGGAGTAGATTCTACCCTTACTGGTAGAATCCTAGATGGGGTATTTCTATTCGATACTTCTGCATTTCCCCTCTATGCCTCTAAGGCGTATCTCCCATCTAATAGTGATGAGACTCTAGTAATAGGGGATAATGCTGGTAAGACATATAAAGCCTTTTTTGTAGATGCGGATGCTGGGGCAGATTATCAATTCTTGTATACCACTCCTTATTTAGATCAAGGGAACCCCAACCAAGAAAAAAGATATCACTATGTAATAGCTTGGGCAGAGAAACTTGGAGATTGGGATATTATTCTTGATTACTGGACCGACTTTAGAACTGGAGATGCTATTAAATCTACCAGATCTCAGCCCCTATCTAGTAACCAGAGTACTTCTGCTGCTCTTTGGGATGTGGCCTTCTGGGATGTAGGCTCTTGGGATGATTTTAATACCTCTTTAGTACCTATCGTATTTGTACTTAGCTCAGATACAAATAATAACAGTGAGGGTAAATGTATTAAACTACAGTTTAGACAAGAAACTATGAATGAGCCAGTTACTATCTTAGGCTATAGTGTTCTTTATACAGAAAAAGCCTTCGCAGGAGTTAAATAATGGCTACTTGTACAGTATCCGGTGTTATTAAAGATGCTTCAGAGACTGGTATACAAGGCGTTACTATAAGAGCTAGGATTGTTACCCCATATTTTACTACTACGATACTCGTACTTCCAGTAGAAGTATCTACTACCTCAGATTCATTTGGTGCTTGGAGTCTTGCTCTTAATCAAGGAGCAAAGGCTATAGTACAAATAGAGTACCCGCCTAATGGGATAGATTCAAATAGAAGATATAGCTATACTATCATTGTACCTGCTTCTGGTACAGCTAATTTTAGTACTTTAGCTACGGAGTTATAATGCCAAATTTATCATATACCGCCTCAGACTTTCCTTTTACACCTTTTACTAAGATGCTTAGTAATAGTGTTAATACTTGTTTTATAGATATTAGAACACTGCTTAATACTACTAAGCTAGATGATACCAATCTTCAAGATGCGGGAATTACAAGAGCTACCAAGCTTAAAGCGGGTACTGCTAAAGCATTAGTAGTTAATCATAATACTACTGGAGTAATGAGTGAATTAACATCCGTTACTAACGGGGCCGTATACTTTAATGCTTCTGGCAATCCAACGGCAGCTGCTCTTCCTCTGTTATCTGGCGGAACTGGGGCAAGTTTAGTAGTAGGTAATGAAGATGAGGTTTTAGGGGTTACAGGCGGAGCAATAGTTTTTAAAGTATCGCCTACGCCTCCCCCCATTAAAATCTTTAGTTATAATAATTTTACTTAAGGAGTAAATAAATGGCCGCAAATACAAACCCGATTTTTCTAAGAGTAGGGAGAATAAGCTGGGTAAACACAAATACTACTGGCGTTACTGGTACCGATGGTACAGATGCTAACGTTAAACTTCTTTTTACCGCTGACGCTACTAATGGTTCTAAGGTTGATTATATTAAAGTAAGATACCTTGGAGCTACTGGTGCTGCTACTGTACTTAGATTCTGGGTTAATAATGGCTCTACTCCGGGTACTGCAGCTAATAATGATCTTGTTCAAGAACTTACCATACCAAATTTAGCCTCTTTATCAGCAGCAGCTGATAATGGAGAGTATATCTGGTCCGCTAATCTAGCACTTCCTGCTGGATATAGGCTATATTGCGTAGCTGGTGTTAATATTACTACTGCTTTAGCAGTTACAGCTATCGGTGGCGATTACTAAGAGGTAATATATGCCTATTAACGATTTACTAAGTTTTCCTATAGATCAAAAGCAGATATACCGATGCTATATGCATACTTCCAGTCAAAGCATTCCAAATGCTACTGGTACTGGAGTAGTTTTTGTTAATAGGCCAGAAGACCCCTTTAATATGTCTACTTTCGTGTTTGGCCAGGCAAATACTTACGTAAAGATAACTAAGCCCGGACTATACAGAGTAGATTGTGCTATAGAATATAATGCGGCAGCAGGTAATAACAGAATTGTTTATATCTATTTATACAGAAATAACGTATTTACCATTCTTAGCCAGCAGTCTAAAGAAGGAGAGGCTAGTTCTGCTATTGCTTTAAATGCTTCAGCAGTGGTTACTCTTCAGCAGGGGGATTATCTCCTTGTATCTGCTCACCAGGACTCCGGCGGTAGTTTGGGATTAACTGGTACTACCGGTAATTACTTTATAGTATCAGAATTAAAATAATGCAAATAATACGCGCTAAAAAGAAACACCTCAGTAAGATCAGAGAGCTTCTCTCCCAATGCGGCAAGGGGGATATAGAGTCTTGCGATCTTAATAGTCGTGATATAGGTCTTATCGCCTTAGAAGATCAGAAGGTAGTGGGCTTTATCTGGTGTGGATTAATGTCTCAAGGTAGATTTGGATATATAAGTAAGTTCGCTATTCTACCAGAATACTCTGGTAAAGGGGTTGCTAAGGCTATAGGAATAGCTATGCTAGAGCATTTATATAAATCTAAAGTAAAAGACATCTTCGGTATTATAAGACAAGATAGGCATCATGATAAGTCAGCATTTAATGCTTTAAAATTTGCTATGGGGGCTAAAGAAGACCCATATACGTATGTTTACGCAAATATCAATAATACAATTAATGAACTTAGGGGACTAGACAATGGGTGATGATGGAAGAAAAGCGGATAATGTAATTAGACGCACTCCAGAACAAGACATGATCTCTGGCTCTTTAGCAGGACAATCTAATCCCGCTTTAAGAGATATTATGTCAAAGTATGCTTCGGGCGGAGTTAATCTTCAAGATGCTCTATCTCAAGCACAGTCAATGCCTAGTGCAGAACTAGCTGGACTACAGAAGACCTATGGAGATAAGCAAGCTCAATCTCAAAAGCAAGCCCAGGCTATGAAAGAATATCCCGGCCTTAAACCTGAACAATATGAGAAGATGACTGGACAGAAATGGGTAGATTGGACAGAACTCTCTGGCCTAGAGCAAGGTATGGATGCTGCTAGAACTAAGGGTAATGTTCAAGGTTCTGACTTTGCAAGTCAGCTTGCTTTAGACCCTAATACAGCCCTACAATTTGCCACAGACAAAGTACAGAATAATCCAATCCTAGGCCAATACTTCGGTAAGGGCGGAGCATTAGATAGAACTAATACAGAAGAGCAAAGATTAGCATCACAGGGCTATAAACTACAGCCTGAAGATTATGAAGCGTATGGACAAGCGTCTGGAGATATAGCTAGACAGTTTGGACAGCAGGAGTCTGGACTAGCAGAGAGCTTAGCATCTAGAGGATTAGCTTCTGGAGGAAGCTCTGTAGCAGGTAGAGAGTACTCAGGACTTCAAGGCAATAAGAATGAGATGTTAGCTAAAGCACAGACTGATATAGCTAATAAGAGAATGCAGAATACGATGGAAAGACTTAATCAGACGCGTAATTTCATGTCTCAATTAGGACAACAAGGTCAGAATGCTCTCCAGAATCAATATGACAATGCTCTTAGCTCACGTAAAGAGACTATGGCTGAAAGAACCGGCGCTGTAGATTTAGAGCAACGCAGACAACAAATGGAGCAAGATCAGGTTAATAAGCAGTTTCAGCAACAGGAAGATACTCGCGGTCCTGGGCTTGGGGGAGTACTTGGGGGTATAGCTGGGGGGCTCACTGGAGCATTTACTGGTGGATTAGGCACTGCTGTTGGTAAGGGCTTAGGAAATTCTATGTTTGATGTTAATGATAAAGGTGATAAAATCGCTTCAACTGGAAAGAAGAAACCATAATGGGTAAAACATTTGGAGATTATTTTTTAAGTGGCTTAGGTAGGGGCGAAAAGATGGGGGCTACTGGAGCTAAATCTGCTATTGATTCTAGACTGAAAGTAGAAGAAGATAAAGATAAACTCGCAAATTATCTTGGTATGATTAAGCAAATTAAGAACGAGAATCCTGATTTAATCAATGATGCGGCTTCTATTAATGTGGGGGATAAGGGAATTACATTGGGCTCTGATCCCGCTGCTAGACAAGCAAATAAAAATAATTCCCAGCAGAGACACGAGACCGACTCCTTAGCAAGGCTATATAAACAAATTGTACAGCCTTATGTAGATAAGGCTAGTAAAGGTCTTGAGGCATTAGAAAATCTTAAGAATGGTACTGCTACCGCAGACCAAGTCGCATCTGCGTTTAAGGCGGCTGTAGTACATAACGGCGGACAAGTACCGCAAGGTCTTATTAAAGTATTCGAAGGTACCCATGGGGGACCTGGGAAGTTACAAGAATGGGTTAATACCTTAAGTGGAGATGTTAAGCCTACTCTTACGCCATCCCAAAGACAAGCCTTAGCGCAAGTTATTGGACAAGACGTTGATGTATCTCAAAACATGGTACAAAAGGGCATGGAAAGAATACAAGCCCAAGGCCCTACGATAGCCCCCACTTTAAATACAAGCGGTCTGCTTAAGCAGCATATGTCGGGTTTTGTAGACCCGAATGCAGAAAAAATAGCAGATTATAAAAAGAATAGGAATAACTGGATACAGGGGGATGAGGATGTACCAAGACCTTCTGTTGCCAATGTAGGCCAAGCTATACATGATAAAATAGCACAAGTTCCTTCTGCCCTATCCGGTTTCTTTGGTGGTTTAACTGGTAACTCTCCGCCAGCGCAAGCTCCCCAGCAATCGCCTATGCAGAATCAAGCCCCTAAACCACAAATTCCCCAACCTTCTCAATCCCCCCCAGTTCCCCAGACACAATCTCAGGAATCCCCTGCTCCTAAGTTACAGCCGGGGGAGATAATGGTTAAAGAGAAAAGAACGGGCAGGCTGGGCGCTATAATGAAAAATGAGTTTGATTCTAATCTATATGATCAGGTACAATAATGCCATTTAGACCAGTAGATAATAATCCCAATTCTGCCCCTAGAGGTTTTAGACCTTTAGAACAGCCCTCTCCGATGCCTACAATAGATGTTAATGATCCTAAGATAGATCAAAAGAATCTATTGACTTATGTAGGAAACTCTCCCGAACAAGCAGAAAGAATAACTGCCTTAGCCAATAAATATGATATGGCGGATAAAGTACAGGTTGGTGGTATTGGGGGGCTACCTGCTTATTTTAAAGCTGCCCCAGCGGCAATAAGAACAGCAGGAGGATTCTTCTCTGGTTCAGCAGTACCCGCTGCTATATCAGCTACAGGCCACGGTATATCTGGCATAGGTAAGAAGATAGCTGATGTAGCTATGCAAATAGCTACTGGACGTAAGAAGTTTACTCCTGAAGCAGGAAATATCTTAGCTGATGAGGGTATAGTAGGTACTACCAGTATGATGAAGAACCAAGTAGAGAATAAGCTAGCGCAAAGAGGCGCTCAATTAGAAGAAGCGGCTTCTAAAGTACCAGGAGCCCCCATTGATAATGCAGTTATGGCAGAAAGAATAGCAGAATCTCCTTTAGGTAAGACTGGACAAGTTCCAGGAGCTAAACCCTCAGCATCTGATAAACCAGATATGAGAGAGATTAGTAGATACTTAAAGGATATCTCTTCTAGAGGACAAGAGACTGCTTCTCAGGCATTAAGGAGACGTAGTACAGCAGGACAAAGAGGTTATAACGCTCAAGGCAATCCCTTAAAGAGCTTAGAAGGTAAGCTCGCTAAAGCAGAGCAGCAGCAAGTAAGTGAACAACTTAAGCAAGCTAGTCCAGAGATATCTAAGATAGATCCTATCTATGCGGCTCTTAAGAAAGGCCAAGCAGGCCTTGAGTCTCCAGTATCTCTTCCCACTTCTGTAATGGGCGCCTTGTCTACCCCAGTAAAAGCCCTTCCATTAGGATCTTTAGGAGCTTCTTTATTAGGCCAAGTAGCGCAGAAGTCTTCAAACGCAATATCTAAAATAACCCCAGAGCTAGAATTAGCGGCAATTTTAAGCGCAGCAAACAAAAAGAAAGAATAGTATGAAAGAGCAGCTAGATGAGATCAGACAAGATGTTAAAGAACTAGTTAAGCAAGGTGCTATTCATAATACTCTGCTTCAAACACATGAAGCTAGAAGTCTTGCACTTCAGTCTAATATTGAGAAAATAGAGACTAGACTTACCCCTGTAGAGCAGCATGTAAGCTTAGTCTCTAAGATGCTCAAAATTATAGGCGCTGTATCCGTAGGCGCTATAGTACAAGCTATAGTAAGACTTCTTACTTAGCTATTACCACACCTAATACCAACCCCACACCAATTAAAATAAAAGGATTCTTGTACCAGGCATTAGCAGACTCTTGTAAGTCTCTTACCTGTACGTAAAGATCTGTATTCTGCTCTTTAAGAGTTTTAATAGCAAGATCTGAGATCTCTACTTGCTTCTTAGTCTCACTAAGAGCTATAGAACACTTTTCTAAGACTGAATCACACGTCTCCGTCGCCTGGATTGGACTTACGTTTAGCAAGAAGCTCAGTACGAGCACGCCCATAGTCTTCTTGTGCTTTTTTAGCAATTGCATCTTGTTTCTCCTTTTCAGATAACACTTCCGCTAATTGATTGTTAGCATCTTGAACATCAGCATCACGTTTAAGTTGTTTATTAACCCCTAAGAGGTAATAAATAATTCCCATTAATCCTAAGAACAAACTAATAATATATCCCATATATCTCCTCATATTATTTACTTAATTGAAAGGGGTGTCCGCAATTCATACACCTGTATCTCTGTTGTATGCCCCTAGCTGTAGGTCTAATACCATTCTTTTGAATGTTAAAAGAACCACAAGAAGCGCATCCTTCGGGATGTTTAGATTTAATCTTAGCTAGATTAGGCATACTAGTACCATATACCCTAATTCTCTTGTATACATTCTCTAATACGTTAACATCTGCTATGCAATGATCTTCAATATACTTAAGACTATCCGCATATCCCGCTGCTCCTCTAATCCAGTGTGTAGACTCAATAGAGGTCTTAGTCTCTTTCTTCTTCTGTAAATGGAGAATAGACTTAGAGACGGTATCTAGTCTATTAGAGTTAAACTTAAGTTTATATCTAGCTATTCTCCAAGCATCAAGATGCGCAATATTAGGTAGGGGCTTCATATCATGTAACATGAGTCTAGTCTGTACAAACGGCTCATCAAACTTCTGCCCATACCAAGTAACCTGCATATCCGCCTCTTCCATTACTTTAGAGAAGGCTTCAATTACCTTACTGTCATCTGTAGTATCTTTATTAAACTGCTTCTTAAAATCTCTAATTGAGATTAAGTGGGTCTTCTTTTCTCCAAACCACTTATACCCAATACAAAAGATAAATCCGAAGTTAGCTGCTAAATTACTCGCTTCAATATCCCATAAAAGTATCTTTGGGTCTTTCATTAGTACCTCTTCCATATATTAGATAAGAGCCCGAGTAATTCGGCTCTTTGAAATGTCATTCCTTCTCCCCCATCCATCTCTAACCACAGATTCCATCCGTCATATTCATAGACTGTAAACCATTCAAAACGCATAATAACTTTTCCTGGTTGGGGTAGTGGGGGTAATACGGGGCCTTCCTTCATCATCCTTTAATCCTCATTCCGCAACAATGGCACCTATACGAAAACTCTGGATTAATGGCCTTACATTGAGAACATATCCATTTCATTTAGCATTCCTCTTTTTATACCCGTATACAACCTTACGAGCTTCTGTTAATGTAGTACAAGACTGGAGTTCCTTAAGAACTCCTTTATCCCTTGCTATAGGGGTTTGTATCTTCTTATAGTTTTCTAAGTTTCTTCCTAACCAACCGCCTTCTCTATTCTTCATTCTTTAGTCCTTCTTTAAGCTTCTTCTTAATCTTTCTTAACGCATAATCCACATTAGACCTACTACCATACTCAGGATACTTATCAGTTAACTCATCTAGTGTAAACTTATCTATATACTTATCTGAGAATAGATTAATTTCTCTCTTACTAAGCCCAAGAGCCTTAAGGCGTCTATTATAATATAAGTCATCTTTTCTAGGGTCAAATTTCTCAGTCTCAATAGAAAATTTATCAATATCAGCCCTGTAAGATAGTTTTACTTGAGACCTATCTATATTAGGTAATAACTTCTCAAGATGAGGGCAAATAGTTTTAGACACATTACATCCCTTACTACATGCCCAAGTTGTAACGTCTTCTGACTTCTTCTCTGCCATATTTCACTAGTATATCGTTAGCATCTTCTTCTTCAAAGAAGTATTCGACTTTCTTTCCTTTTGACTGTAAATAACTGCCTAGTTTTAATCCCGCCGCTACCCCCGCTTTGTCAAGATCAGCTATTATCTTAATTGTATCATATGGGATATATTCTGTCAAATACTTTGACGCCATACTTCCAGAACCTCCTGGAGATACTATGTTGTACTCCATTAGTTCGGTAATCGCAGCTATACTCATAGCATTAATTTCTCCTTCTACTATAAGTAGAGTTGAAGATTTTGATAAAGAGGCTATAAATAAAGGCCTTTCATTTCCCTTTGGGCAGATATACTTCTGTTTAAACGGGACATCTTTAAGTATAAATCTTTTAATGTAATAATTCTCAAAAGGAAATACTATATAATAAAATAGTTCGTCTGTAGGAAACTTTAACCCTCTATATTCTTTAGCTGGTAGAGTACAAATATAGTTCAGTGTCTTTTGGATATCCTCCTTTTCTATCTTAAAGTCAGGACTAACCTCAATACCTACTTCTTCTAGCTTAGCCTTTTTACCACAGCCAAAGCAGTAAGCTGCTTCTGGGTATATAACCATACTGGGGGTATCTTCTTTATGAAAGGGGCATATAATTCTTCTCATATATACCTAATAAATATAAAAGGCTCTCTATCGGACTTAACAGCGAGTATTTGAGTACTGCCAAATTCTTCTGGTCCTAGCCAAGGCCTAAAACTTAATAATCTCTTATATAATTTTTTTTGCTCCTCTTTTATGGAATAAAAATACACTATATTTAATACTTGCTGTAAAGAGTAGCCAAAACATACCCCACTAATTAAAGGGTCCCCGAATCTAGAAAAAGAGGGGGCGACTTGGTCTATTAAAGCTTTATGCAGGATATCAAACTGAGTACCTCCCCTAGCCTTAACTTCAAACTTATAAGTCCTACCATCTTTCTTAGCTATTACATCATGAGAGTATCTTTCTTTATCAGAAGCAGTATGATTTGACATAGCTCCGCTAAAGGGAACTCTATAAGCGTCATATCCCTCTTCTATAAGCCTCCTTACCAATTCTCTTTCTACCCTACTGCCCTTATCTCTACTATATTTACCCATGTAAATAATCAACTTTCTTTCTAACAAAACGGCATCGATTACATATGTGCAATACACATAGCCCATCTTCAGTATTATTTGTAATTATCTCTACTAGGATAGGACGGCTTACTATGAAGTGTTTAAACCAACAGCGGCATTTATACAGTAATATAACACTAAGGGTAGATTTAGATACTTGTGCAGTCATCATATAACTATAATCCAAAGAGGTTTATGCCCATTACCACGCACACTCATCTGCGGTACTTTAACTTCTTCCGTATACTTCATAGTTCTTACATACTTTCTAGTATCTAAATACTGCTTAGTCTTTTCCACTTCTACTATAGCCATCTCTCCTGGTACAACCTTACCATTAGGTAAGGTATCTCCAGACACCCAGATATTCTGAGAATAGCCCCTAATAGCCACCCCCAGTCTTTCTAATCTTCTTAGATCATTCTTGCCTAATCCAATAGACTTATAATAGGGTAATGAGAAGCCTTCTGCTTTAGATAGATCTTCTTTCTTTACTAAGATCTCAGGATGTTTCTCAGCTATTTCTAGTAACTTATTAATTACTCTCATACTTCCGCCTTACAGGTATTACAATACCAATATTCAAGTGTAGTAAAAGTCTTATGCTCTGCTATATTCTTACAAGCGGGGCATATTACCTCTAGTTTGCCATTAATCCATTTACGTGTCTTATCATTAGTCTTATTAACCATGTCAACCCAATCCATAAGCTCGTCTTGCCACTCATCGCTCATGCCCAGTCCCCAGGCTTATTCTCTACATCATAAAACCTAGTCTGTATCTCAGAGAATAGAAGTTGATCTTTACCTATCTTACCCGCCCTATTCTTAGAAATTACAATATCAGTCTCATTCCTAAGAATATGTGTATCTATATTCTCCCTATTTAAAAAGAATACCACATCAGCATCTTTACCTATAGAATCACTCTCTGCCAAATCTTCTAATCCAGGAGTAAAGTCTCCATATCCTCTTCCATTAGACCTTCCCCTTGAAGCAGTATTTCTATTCAATTGCGAAGCAGTAAGAATAGTGCAATTTAACTCTTCAGAGAGTTTCCTAAGCTCTGATACAATATGTTTAATCTCTTCTGTTCTAGTTCTACCCGACTGAGTGGGTATGATCTGGATATAATCTACAACGATAAGACCTAAGGAGTAGTGTTTATTAACTTGTCTTGCCTTAGTATAGATGTCTGAGATACTAGTAGCCCCATTAATTACCCTAAACTTTAGTTTATCCATTTCAGTCTTTATCTGTCTCTGTAACTCTTGATCAGCATCAATCCTTTCAATATCCTTTTTAGCTAACATTCTAGCGATACGCTGCCAAAGAGTGATGGGCCGCATTTCAATATTAAAGAATAGTACATTCTCAGTACGAGATATATATTCTGCTATTTGCAGCATCATAGCACTTTTACCAGTACCTGGTCTTGCTCCGATAACAACTAATTCAGGAATATTCTTTTTAAAGACTTTATATTTATCTAAGGTCTTTAATCCAGTATTACGTACATACACCCTAAGCTCTGACTTAAGGTCAGAAATGTGTTGAGACACATTTTCTGACTGTTTTACAGCTTCTTTAGGTGTAATCTCTTCATTACTCACTTGCTTAATTATTTTAAGTATGTTTTCGTTGTCCATATATTTATTACATCGTAATAATATTGAGTTTTATCTTTTTTTGTAGAGCCTTGGTTATAAGCTATAATGGCCTTAGCCCAGTTACCGTATCTCTTGTGCTGATAGCTTAGATATTTAGCTGCATAGGTTATATTATGTATGGGCTGCATAAGCTCTTTCTTAGTACCTCTAAATCCCATAAATCTAGCAGTCTCGTATTTAACTTGACAGATACCATAAGAATGGGTAGTGCCGTCATTATAGTGTATCATATCTACTCTATGATTAGACTCTTTATAGCACATGGATTCTAAGATGCCTTCCGGTATCCCAAACTGAGAGGATAGGGCTATAAATAGAGAAGCTATATAAGAACTCATTTAACTCTCTTTTTAAAGCTACCCGCTTGTTTTGGTCTGGTACTCGCGCTATTATCTCCCGCCATAGTATAGCCTGCTATAGCGTATACCCCAGATCTTACTGACCTACCATTACAGATAGGGCAGGTAGTAGACTTCTTAGACCTAGGATTAATAGCCTCAAATTTATTAGCGCACTGAGTACAGGTATAATCAAATATAGGCATTATAACATACTTTCTCTTTTAGTCTTGCTCTTATACACATTAATATGTAAGAAAAAAGCATCTTCTACAGGAAAAGCAAACTTATTATTCATATCTAGTACGTGCTGCGAATGGTGGTATAGGCCTAAGTCAATAAAGTCCATAGGCGAGATATAAATACTAAATTCCCAAGATATGGTTCTAAACTGACTAGAGCCATTAACAGAGTCTTTATCTACATAGGAATGTATAGTATTATCCCACCTAAATACCTCAAATACGTTCATATTAACCCCCAAGCCCAGGTAACTAGCTGGGGACTTATTAGGCAGGGTATTATTGTTAATAAGAAGTACCCTTCCTCCGGGAAAGTAGCTTCTATAGGTTATATCAACTTTATCAAGAGATAGCACTTCAAAGGCATAACTGTTTAAACTCACTATAAGTAGAGTTAAGATTGCAATTACTTTTTCCATCGTTTTAATGCTCCTGAGCATGTTACCTTAAGATCTAGAGAAAGATCAACTCTCTCAGATATCCTCTCCATACTAGAGACTATAATTTCCTTAGCTTCCTCATATCGATCCTGGCGTATTTCACTAAGTATCTCATCATGTATCGGAAAGAGGGGCCTTCCAATATGCTTAAGTCTCCCCATTATAACACCAAAGGAAGAGTTAGTCAAGTCTGCCCCTGTAGACTGGATAAGAAAGTTAAACCCCTGCCTATATGCCTTATCCCAAGGGAGTCTTTTCATTATAGGGAAATGCCTAGCTCTACCAAAGGGATTGACGATAGGTTTACCTTCGTCTATTAGCTTATTACAGGCCTCTGTAGCCACTTTCAGCCCTCGGTACGTATCCCAGTACTTAGAGTGCACTAAAGTCGCTTCCTGGACCGATATAGACAGTATACGGGCTATTTTAAAAGCGGATGCCCCGTACTGCATAGCAAAATTGACTGTTTTAGCCTGAGATCTACTAATGCCTAGGGCATTAGCTGTAATATCGTGTAGGCTAGCCCCCTCATTAACAACCCTAAGAAGGTTCTTATCCTGGGTAAAGGCTGCAGCTATGGTAACCTCTAATTGGGAGTAATCTGCCGATATAAAACAATTACCTGGGCTAGGTATATAGATACCCCTAATACCCCCCTCTGTAGGCAACTGCTGCATATTGGGGTTAGAGGAGCTTAGCCTACCGGTAACAGTACCATTTACATGGAATTCGGGGTATATTTTCCCATTCTCTAGTCTTTCTAATGTACCCTCAATAAAAGATCCATAAACCTTAGTTACCTTCCTATAGTCTAATAGTAACTTAACAAGAGGATGTTTATCCTGCAGATTCTCCAGAGCTTCCTCATCTAAGGAAGGATTCTTAGTCTTTGGATTCTTCTGTATTGGTAGGTTTAGATAATTATAGACTAGGGTTTGTAGTTGAGAGGAAGAATTAAAATTAAACTTTGGCTTTGTTACTAAAGCTCTTCTCTTATCTGTCTTATAAGAAGAGATTTCTTTTTCCCATAGATCTGTTTCTATACATTCTATCTCAGGTAGGCAAAGACTTCGCATCTTAGGCATAGCAGCATTAATCTGCCCTGATAGCTCTTTAGCCTGTTTTAGTAGATATTCTTTATCTACATTAATGCCCTCTAGTTCGGTTAACAAAAGCCCTTTAGCTAATAAATGTACTAACTGCGATACGGGGGTTAAATAAGCGGACATTCCAGATTCTATAAATAATTTATATGTGTAGTATGCATCTTTACAGGCGTATTCATCTTGCTCGTTCTGAGGAGCATCTGAGAAGTTAACATGCTTAGCCCAGAACTCTTCTTTATAGTTATCTTCAAATATCTCTTGTACTCTAGAATCTAGAGAATGCTCTGCATTCTCATCTTCTAGGTGATGAAGTAGCATAATATCTATAAAGGGCTTATCTAGGATATTTATACCATTGTGGTATAATACGGCATAGTCGTATTTAAAGTTCTGAAGGATTAAGTAATCTACTTCAAGGTCAATAAGACAAATAGCATGAATACCAGAAAATATATAAGCAGTATTTCTAGTATGTTCATAAAGTTGTATTGTTAGTATTTTAGCTTGGCGAGTATTAAGGGAGTCAGTTTCTATATCAAGAACAATTAAGGAAATCCCCTTTAATTCTTTTATAAGGCTAGAAACTTCTTCTCTAGTGCCTAGCCTTACTATTTCCATATTAGTTGTCGATAGAACGACCCAGGATATGTTCTTTTATCCAAACATTAGCGGAGATAAGAGCATATTGATATGCTTCTATGGGCATGCTAAATAAAGAACCAGCGACAACATTTACAGTATAATAGTGTCCGAAGATAAGAGCACGTCTAATTGAGGGGGTAACATCTTCTGGTTTAATATTATATTGATCGCAATATTTAGCCACCATGTCCCCCTCAAGAAGTTTCCATCTATCTTCCTTTATCTTGGCTTTAATTTCCTTTTGCTCAGACATACTATTCAAAGTCCGAATTAGATTCGGTCTTAGGTTTATGTCCAGCTAACTTCTCTGCCGTAATAATTTCTAAGAAGGCGCTGCATTTAACCTTATCTTTAATATTGTCTGGTACTGGCTTATAAAGTAGTCTATCACCAATCTTAGCCTTTTGTAGGGCATCAAATGATTTAGCATCAATTGGCATTGACCACTCACCACCATTACTAAGCTTATATAAGCCCGCAATAGTTACATTGTATTCTTTAGTCTTCTCTTTTTTAGCCGGCATACCCTGTTTTCTCCTTTAGTGTGTTAATAAATGTATTTAAGTTTTCTGTGCTAAGATCATTTAGCACTTCTCCCCCCAAAGTCTTAATAGAAGTTACCAAGTCTTCTTTGGTAGATACTTTTTTAGAAATAGCTACTTTACCTAAGTTAGTAGCAAGCTTTACTAAAGTATCTTTATTAGCTACTGGAGTTACTACAGTTTTAGTTGTAATAGGAGTTACTTTAGCTTCAACGACAGGCGTATCTGTAATCTTAGTCTGTTCCTTATCATAAAGGGCAAGTCCCATACTAGAGCCTAGATTCTTAGCACAACGTTTAATAGCGTCTGTGATAGCTTCTTTAGTAGCTAGTTCATGCGGCTTACCCGGGTCAGCTTTATCAAAGCCATTACCAAAGCCCACATCTTCAAACTCAGTCCTCTTTCCATTAGGAAACTCGACTACAAGTCTAACTCTAGCTGTATAACTGGCTGACTGCTTTTCTTTACCATAACTGTCTAATACCATGCCTGAATATACACATTTTGTCTCAATAATCTGAGTAGCCCAATTACCGACACCTAATACTTTGTTAAGGCGATTAATAACATAATGACCTTCTAAGTAACTAAGTTTTCTATTACCTCCGCCATCTCTCTCTTTAATCACGTCTCGTGGAATACTCTCATTAAGTCTTTCTACAACATTCTCATAAGTAGTTAGCATTACAATTTCCTTTCTTTCTGCATTCATGTCTTTTTTCTCCTTTTAATTAATCTATCTCTTTTAAGAGTCTTATCTAAATTCTCTACCTTCTCAAAACTTACTCGTACTCTGTGATAGCTTACAGCGTACAATAACTCTTCTACTAAGCTAAGTAGAAATCTAGTATCTGTCCTATCTTTATCCTTAGTACGGCTATAATTGTATAGTCTGCCTATTGCTGCTAATTTCTTAAGAGTATATTTCATATAGTGACTTATTAACCCTCTTACTTTTTTCACATCCTAATTTAGCATAATGTTTTTCTAATTGCAAGAGTCTTTTTTTAGCTTGTTTTGTATTTGAATAAGTGCCCTCTTGAATCTCGATCTCAAGTAGTTCCTTAAACTTATTGTTTGACTTAGCAAAATAATAAGATACTATATGATCTCTTAAGTAAAAAATATGGGCTGATTTATATATAGTTCGGTCTAATTCGAATCCTGATAATTTAAGAAACTTAGATACAGAATCTAAGTCTGTATCTGGGTCTAACGTAATATTTACCTCATCTCTAACTGAAATACTCTTATTTATCTTTCTTTTAACAGTAAGCTCTTTATGCCCTTCCCCATCTCTAAATCGGATAAGGTCTTTATTCTTATTTTTAAAGTAATAGTCGTTACCTTGAACATATGTTCGACCATGATAGTTCTGAGTAGCTTTAAGAAGGTCCGCTAAAGTTACTTTAATGTCATATTTGAATTCTACTTCTTTATGTAGAGAGGGGGTCTTCATTTATCCCCCCTTTATACAGAGTATCTGTTTAAGCTCAAAAACAGACTCAACTAAATCCGCTTGATTTGCCATGACTTGATCTATATCCTTATAGGCGGCTGGAATCTCGTCTAGAATCTTAACAGACTTTGAGCACTCTATTCCTTTTGTCTGATTCTCTAAATCTTGTACTGTAAAGGTTGATCGGGCTTTAGTTCTACTCATCCTTCTCCCAGCACCGTGAGAGCATGAGTTAAAAGACTGATCATTGCCTTTTCCTTTAACGATATAAGACTTAGCTCCCATAGACCCAGGTATAATCCCTAGTTCTCCTTCTCTTGCAGATACAGCACCCTTTCTAGTTACCCAGACGTTAGATCCAAAATGATTTTCCATTGTACAATAGTTATGGTGGCAGTCTACTCGCAGAGTAGTTATCTCACTGGGGTCTTTTTCCTCTCCATAGACATGGAATGAAATATCTTTTAAAATTCTAAGCATCATCTCATTTCGGTTAGCCTTTGCATACGCTTGTGCCCAATGAAGATCATTTATATAGTCTTTAAATTCTACCGTATCTTGAGCAAAGTACGCTAAATCTGGGTCGGGTATATCTATGAAATACTTTTTCATTAAGCCCTTAGCCTTATCAATATGCACTTCTGCTAATTGTTTGCCTAGATTCCTTGACCCCGAATGTAGTAATACCCAAGCTGTTTTATTCTGATCTTGGCAGATCTCTATAAAATGATTCCCCCCACCAAGTGTGCCTAGTTGTTTCTCAACCTTATCTAAATTAATCCCCTTCATAGTGGTGAGTCCACCAGGAATCTTAGAAAGTGATTCGTTAATTCTAGAGGTTGATTCTTTGTGGGCATTAAAACCTGTTGGAATTGATCTCTCTATTGAATGCCTTAATGTTGCAAGTGTGTCCCCAAACTTATCGACTGTAAATGGGAGCTTAACTGCGCACATACCACACCCAATATCTACTCCAACTGCAGATGGTATGATTGCCCCTTTTGTGGCAATCACAGTACCTATCGTAGACCCTTTACCAGCATGTGCGTCTGGCATAACTGCCACGTGTTTGTGGATAAAAGGTAAGTCAGCTAAATTTCTAAGTTGTTTCTCTGCCCCCTTCTCCAGATCAGAGGCCCATATTTTAACTGGTACTTTTGTATCAGTAATTAATCTTTGCATTTATTCTTCTCTATAGCCTTTAAGGCTTATCCCCTTCTACAGAATCTGCTGTAGCCGCAGCATCAGAGGGAAGAGCATCCTTAGTAGCCGCTCTTAAAACTACATCCACTTCTATCTCTTGCAGCTTAGCACAATCATTATCCTTAACCTTCTTATAATCCCCATTAAAGACTTCTACCAAGACTTCATCTTGGTTAAGTCGCATAAAGACCTTACCAATTAAGTGATCAGGTATCTTATCTGCTTGTACGTCATACCACACAACCCTATCGCCTACTTTTAGTGTATTTGGGTCTAGTTTTGGTACAAATAGGCCCTTAATAGTATCTAGCATTTTTCCTAACATTTATTTCCTCTTCTTTTTACAATCTTTTATTTTATTATCGAAAAAATTAAAGCAGTCAACCCGCCTAAGATTATTATATTCTTTAGCTATAATATATGTTTTATCTTCTATATTTCTCATTATAAGGGAGTATTCTCCTACTTTTGTAATTATGTATATCCCATCGCGGTCTCTATAACATTCCCCTACTTGATAGGAGGCCCCAGATAGATTATCACATCCCATTAATAATAGGGTAAATAATAGTATAATTCTTTTCATTGCTTAATTCTCCATTCTGTAGAACAGAAGCATTTATTATCTATAATCCGACTAGCATTAGGCTCACAACTTTTACGGCATTCTAAAGTCTTTTTATCTAGATTTTCTGAACTACGTATTGCTAATCCAATGTGCACTAATAAACTTACAGAGATTATAAATACGCCTATATACAACATAGCGAATACTATATTATTTACCATTCTCATATTTAAAAATCCTTTAATGGTTTCATCTTTATTTGTGGAACATAGCCCGCCTCTTCTTCAGAGATATAAATCCAACCACCATAATACCCATTACTCTCATTACGAGTCTCTATATCTATATACCCCTTATCTGTTTTAATCTTAGTTCCCATAGTTTTAATTTCTACCCCATCATCCCATTCTGTATTCTCCGCACTAAGAACAGTAGCATCTATTAAGTTCTTAGCCCCAGAAAAGTGTGCTATAAAAGAACTAGAGCAGCAATCCCCATGCCAAGATAGATATAGCATTCCTTTATCTGTATCCAAGCAGAGGTAGTCTTTTTCATTATTAATCGTGGCAGAGATTACTTTTCTTCCAACTAAATCTTTTATACTTAAATCCCCCATCTATTTTTCCTTTCTCTAATAATCTTTATAGCCTCAGCTCTTGTTATATTCTCCCCGCTATAATAGCAGTGTAAGTAGTCTATGTTTTTAGACATACTTTTCTCAAAATAATTCCCATAACCGTTGTCCCACTCTTCTAAGCAAGAGACGCAACAAACATGGTTTTCTACTTCTTTACAATACACTCTCCATCTCACCTTCCGCATTTATTTTGTCCCATGACAAAGTTCATAATAAGCACACCTATAACTTCCTTTCATACAAGAATTAATATTCTTAGTATAAAGATCTTTTTCTTTTACTATTTCAAGTAATTCTATCTGCTTTCTGACATTCTGCATAGCAGACTCAATACCCTTATCTGTAATATCTGCCTTTAACACTTGTATCCTAGGCTCTGGCATCTTTACTAAGACATTGTAGACTACTTGCTTAGGCAGTACGCCTGTCTTCTTATGGTAAAGATAAGCATAGATCTTCATCTGTTCTGACTCTAATCTTTCTTTAATATATGGCCTACTGGATGTTTTAAAATCTACTACAGATAGTACGCCTTCATACTCGCCTATAAAGTCGGGGGTGCCATAGATATCCTCATGCTCTAGTTGAACCTCTAAATCCCCTTTATCAAACTTCTTAGCGTGTAGTCTATCAAAGCGGGATAAGAATACTTCTGAGTGTGATTTAAGAGTAGGCCAGTCTAAAGCGCCTACCGATAATTCTTTTTCTTTAATCGAATCCCAGTACATATTGAATAAATCCTGATAGTCCTTATTCTGACTTAGTATAGACTCTAGTCCCATATGCATAGCAGTACCAAAGTGCAGGTCAATACTCTCTGATCCTGGCTCTTTAATACCGTCAATATATCTAAACTTATACTTCTGTAGACAGTCTTGAGCAGTAGTTAATGCGGAGTAGTTATACTTCATAAAACCTATTGTCTCATATCTTATCTATCTTGTCAATACTTTCTTTAACTGGTCTAAAGTCTGTGTCATTTAGATTAGACTTACCTAGATTACACTCTCTACAGAGTACTTGTAGGTTACTAAAGGCAAGAGATAGATTAGGGTACCTAGACTTGGGTTTAATATGGTCTACGTGCATATCCCCTTTAGTCGTACCGCATAGCATACATTCTCTACCATATCTTAGGAATACCTGATATCTAAGTTCTCTCCATTTCTGAGTGTCATACAAATCTCTATCTGGTCTTTTCTTCTTATCTCTCTTCTTTGGTGGGCCTTTAACCCACTTATTCTTCCTTCTCGTTACTACAGGCTCTTCTTTAGGCCTCTCCTTAAACTCTGATGCTGCGCATAAGGGAGAACAGAACCCCCTCACCGTGTAATAGAACATCTTGTTTACTTCAAATCCTACTGAACACTTATTACATAAGCTTCTTGTGCTCTTCCTCATAAATTCCTATCTCAACTGCATAGCGATTCCTCGCTTCGGTCGGCCTTTTTTCTCTGTTGTCAGGACTATATACCTCTGTTTACTAGAGACTTATCGGTGCTAGCTACCGGCGTGTATGCACTTTTGAGTTAGAAGTAACTTTGTCCATCAAATCATTAAGGGAATTCCTACTACCACAATTTTATTAACTAGCATGTGCCTTGGAGAGTTAGGTAACTCCAGCATCCAGGTTCCCTCATGCCTTCCCTTTGTCCTTGGTCTTATATTTACTTTAAGACAGGCCTGGTTTAAGGTCTTTTACAGGCGTAGCATCGACCTAACCACTATTATCCCATATCTAAGAGAATAAAGCAAGTAAATAATTTATTATTATTTGTTTGACTTATAACGCAGTACTTGATATAATAGGGGGATTATAAGGAGACTTGTATGAAGAAATCTAAAAGTAGGCCTGCTAAAATTCGATTAGTCGGCTTATCTATTATTATAGCCCTAAGTTTATATGGTATATTTCATTCTTCTTCTAAAGAAGATAAAACACTACTTTGTATGACATTAGTAGGCCCATTAATCTCCCCACGCTATGAAGTGAGAGAAGAGGGGGGTATGTATAGAGTATCTGTAAAGAAAAATGTAGAGGCTTTGGTACCTAAACAGTCTTGTATATTATTTATTACAGACGATAGTGCTACAGAAGGAAAGTAAGATATGAAAAAAGAACTAATGCTCTTCTTTATTAGATTTATGTTTATCTATACTGCTATTATGATCGGCTTCTTTATTGCCGCTTACTCAGCTAGTGCGGATAGTGAAAAGGCATTTGGTAAGTTAAGACAGGCGGTAGTTAGACTGCCTTATGGTAGTGGCGGAGTAGTTCTTACCCCATCTAAGAAAGCAAGGGTGATTACTAATTATCATGTATGTCTGCCATCGGCAGACTTGGGTAATGTAACTGTAACTTTACAGGATGGTACTACGCATGTATCTCCTATTGTAAAGTTAGCCCCTAATTTAGACCTTTGTCTTTTAGAACCCCCAGCACATACGGTACCGCTTAAGCTCTCAGATAGAGAAACTGGAAGAATGTCTCACGTATTTAATAGGGGATACCCTTTGGGTATCCTGTCCGAGTCTGAGGGCATGGTACTAGATATTCAAAAATTAGTATTCTCCTTTCAAGTGCCTTATGGCTATCCTTGTAAGCGACCCGCTATTGACTTAGATAATGGGACACATATAGGCTGCTTTTTTGAATATATTAATCAGGTTACTAGTCTTTATTCTCAAGGGGGCTCTAGTGGCTCTCCTATTGTTAATGAAGATGGGGAGCTTGTGGGAGTTATGCAGACCAAGCATAGAACTGAAGGCGGGGGCTTTTTACCGCTATCCGCAGTTAAGCAGTTTCTCAAGGGGGAGTAGTATGAAGTTTAAAGTAGGGGATAGGGTAGCTGTATATGATGTTAGTAGGTGGGTTGCGAGTATATCAAAGGTATTAAAAGATGATAGATATGAAGTATATTTAGATGATGATAATTTGAAACCTTGGCATAGAGGTGGAATAGTGCACGAGAAACAACTTAGAAACCTTGTAAAGAAGAAAAAGAAATGAGCTATAAATGTACATTATGTAATAAGATTACTCTAGGCTCCCCCAGTCTTAAGATACTAAAGACTAGAGAGAAGAAATATACTAATATTCTAAAGCGTGGTAGGAAGGTATATACTAAAGAGTCTAAAGGTTGGGAAATAGAGAAAGAAGTTAATACTTGTAAGGGGTGTTATGGGAAACAATAAGACGCCGAATATTTTAATGCAATTCTATTTAGAAATAGAAGATTTTACTTTAGAAAAATTCTATTTTCAGCTTGCTGAGACTAAAAAACGAGCAGAAAAAGAATATATTTCTAAAGGATGGGCTGTTATTTATGATTCTATAAAAGAAATTCTCGGTAGAAGTAAAGTTACATTTAGATATTCAATATATGGATATAGAAATGATAAGCTAGATAACATAAAAGTTTTAGAAGCGGATATGGTTAAGACAGCAGAATCTTCACTAACGGGTGAATGGGAAAAAGCAATTAATTCGGCCCATCTTAAATGGAAAGTAGATTACGCAAGAGTAGCGGATTTACTAGGTCAAACAGCTGAAGACCAATTAATTTTTAAGGCCACTCCAGAGGAGCTTAATAAAATATACCCCAAACCTATATTTGGCACTCAAACAAATGAAATGAGTGCCAATATTAAGGGAAAATCTCAGTTACCCAGTCCATGTGCAGAAGAGTTAAAGTCTATTATGGATAGGCTTATAAGTAAAGGGCCAGATTCAAATGCTAAATTATTTTCTATGCTAGACTCTAAACCAGAAAAGTACCTTACAGGCAGTGTTCAGGCCGAGATAGGAGTTGAGTCCCCTAAAAGATTAAAAGAAATAGAACAATTCCCGAATATAGGGTCTAAAGTATGTAATTCCTGTAACCAAGAACCAGAACTAAAGGTATTTGATACATTCCAATATTATTTTTGTAATCGATGTAAGAAAGAAGTATGAAGCTAATTAATTTTATAAGTAGAGAAGGGGATACGCTGTATATCAACACTAAAAAGTTAATATGTATTAGAGGTGATAAAAATATTACCTTTTTAAGGTCTGGAGATTTCATAACTTCTACATATGAACTTATAGATAGTCTAAAGTATAGACTTGAGACTGAAAGAGATCTATCAACTGAGGAAATAGAAAAATTAAGAAATACCGCTAATGTCACATAACTTAGTAAATACGCCAGAATCTATATCACAAACAGTCTTAATGCAGAAAGTAGCCACTTTAGCTATCTCTGGCTATAAGACCTCTCAAATAGCTAAAGAGTTAAGTCTCTCTTTAGGCTTGGTAAGAAAGATTACTAAAGACCCTAAGTTCTTAGAGCTTATCGAGGAGACTTCTGAGAAGGAGTTAGCACCACTGCTAACCAAGGCTAAGGCCGAGATGGCAAGACTAGTATCAAAGTCTATTAAAGTAGTAGAGAATTGTCTTGATAAAGATGATTTAGAAGCAGCTAAAATAGTACTTAAGTCTGTAGGTCTTGCTTCTCAAGAAGAGAAGCAGGGAAGTACTGAATTAAATATTATTATGCCTGGAGCTAAAGAACCAGATACATTTAAAGGAGACTTATGAACTTTAAAACAGATAAACTTAAGAAAGATTACTATAGTGGATTATATGAGAATAATCCCAGATTAGTGATTTTATTAGATGGTTTAAATAATTTTGTTTTTCTTGAAATGGGTAAAAGAATTACTATAACTTCTATTTACCGCACTCAAGAAGAGCAAGATGAACTATATAAAGAAGTACCAATAGATAAAAGGCCCGCTAGATCCCCACACCAAGACTGGAAAGCTGTAGACTTAAGATCCTCCGATTTTACAAATAATGAAATTAAGCGTATTGTAGCATTCTGTAATCAATTTAAGTATCAAAACGGTACTAGAGTAACCGCATTGTATCATACTATAGCGGGCAATGTAAACCACTTACATATCCAATATGAATAGTTATGCCTTATATTCCTAAAAAAGAACGCATGGGGATAGATTCTGTAATAGCAGATCTAATGCCGGAAATTAAAGACGTGGGGCAACTTAACTACACTCTTACTAAGATCATACTAGACTATGTAAGCACTATAGGCCTTAATTATAAGAATGTAAATGGTGTTATCGGAGTACTTGAGTGTGCTAAGCTAGAGATGTATCGTAGAGTAGTAGCAGCTTATGAGAATAAGAAGAAGAAACAAAATGGGGATGTCTACTAATGCCCAGAAATATTTATGTAAAAATTATTAAGAAGAAAAAAGATAATGAGATTGCTTTTGAAGTTAAAGCTGATACTAAAGATCCTTTAACAGCACAAGAAATTATAGATGCAATCTCGGAAATGATTCTAATCTCTACAGGAGATTACTTTTTAGCAGAAGATGAACGTTTAGATTCTTAAAGATCTAACTCCCAGATTAGTTCTTGTAGCTTAGTCTTAAATTCTACTATATGACCATTATTTATTATTGTAAAGTCTGCGTTAGCTCCTTCAGTAAATGCTTCAGTACTATGACTACTACCTTCTAAGTTAATACGCTTAGACCTTTCGTCTATACTAGATTCAATTTTAATTACTTTACCGCCGAATTCTCTGAGAGCTTCTAGCTCGTTAGGAAACCTAAGGTCATCACATAGTACAATAGCTGTAGGGGACTGCTCTAGATAATACTTAACCCCCCTTTTCCAGATATTAGTCCATAGATTAATATCCTTCTCTCTTCCCCACTCTGTCCCTATCCATTGTAATAACTTTCTGTCCTTAGTCTCTGGTTGCTTTAAGCCACAGATGTCATATACACTATTTTGAATATCATATAGAGGCTCTGCGAATTTAATAATACCGACTTCTCTTTCAATACCTTCTTTAATAAACTGACAAGCGGTTGATTTACCAGAACCCATTTTACCACAAAATGCAAATACTCTAGTCATATATCCCTCTTTACGTTAAGTTGTTTATTCTTAAAATAGATAAGAAGTCTTTTAAGCTTTGGTATGGCTTCATGAATACCATTTAAATACACCATCCATTGATCATAGTTAGTATTCTCTGTATGCTGCCCATTACGCAAAACTGTTAAATAGTATATTATTTGATCTAATATACGTCTTAATTCGTCTTCTTGATTACTCATTCATTAATTCCACAATAAGCCTCTCCCATTTAGGTATAATACGTTGTGGCGTAAAATCTAAATTCTTTCTAACAAAAGGCCTGTTCCCATTATACCAGGAGATTACTTTATCTGCAATATCTTTAATACTCATATCTCGCTTTAGATATTGAGCAGGATTATTAATTAGTTCGGGTAATGCGCCCAATCTATAGGTTAGTACTGGTATGCCCAATGCGTTACATTCTGCTACCACAAGACCAAAGGTCTCGGGGAATACATCATTGGGGTATAAAAGACACATAGAGTCTTTAATATTCTCCATTAGGCTATAGAAAGGCCTCTCTCTTAAGTTTACTATATTAGGGATATCAGTCTCAATACTAGGTAAATAGCCAGGATTGGCTATATAGAGTTTAGTCTCTGGCAACATCCTATTGACATGCATGAAGACCTCTAAGGTCTTCTTAAGGCCTTTATGCGGAGAGGATATAAAGCATAGCTTATTCTTATCATAAGATGATATAGGTGAGCTTATACCTATATCTAATACATTATGTATAGTCTTAACTTTATAATTAAACAAGGCTTCTGGGTAATAATATTTAATTTTTAAGAAATCTCTACATTGTGTAGACAAGCTCTCAGATACACATAACTTAGTGATACCTTTAAGAGTATCATAGTCATTAAAGCTTCTCTCAGTAGCCCAATCATGCATCCAGATAACAAACTTAGCTCTGGGGAATCTCTCTTTAGCCCGCTTATAGTAGTCTTGCACCCGCATTAGAATCACTATATCCGCATTCTCTTCGGTTTCTAGGGGGGTAAAACGTAGTCTTGGTCCCTCTACCCTTACCACAGCCCTATTATGCTGTTCTAGGGCAATTGCGTGCGTATCGGAGAGGTATATGGCTATTCTTAGGGCAGTAGCCTCTGAACCACCTAAAGACTCTGCTAGGAAGACCTGATTATCATATGCCTTATTGCATACAGTATCGATTATAACTATTTTAGACATCTATATCCCCTTGTCTAGGGTATTGAGCTAATAGATCTATAAGTGGTGTATTATGATACAGCTCTGTAAAGCTATCTTCTAAGATACTTAGACTATAGCTTGCTCTAGCGCCAGACTCGAGTAATCCCATCTCTATTAAGAACTCAGTGATAGATTGATACTGTCTATCAGACAGGTAATATTTACTAGTGCCCCATCTCTTTAGATAGCCCTTTTGATATAGGAGTATGATATCGCGTCTCACTGATGCGCTTAACTCGCCTAAAGATTCTGCTATCTCTTTAATAGATAGCTTCTTGTGCGAGTTATGTATAAATTCTAGTAGAAGGAGATACCTATCTGTTAGCTTTGTGTTCAGCATACTATTTTACAGTCTCGTAAGTTAACTCAAACATTTGGAGCATGCTTGTCTGATTCATTCCCAAACAACCTTTCTTGTTGGCAACATTATAGAGTTTTCTTTACAAAATTCCTCTGTCCACTCTTTTACGGTAAGGCTAACAGGATTACTTTGCGGAGTGTCCCCTTTATTTATTCCCATAAAGAACCTTTCAGAAGGTTCACCTGAATCACAAATCAAATCTTTCATTTCACCCACACTTATATTTCTCAAATTTGCAATTGTACCTTTTAAACACGCACAATCGCCTGAGTATTGCGACCCGTCTATTTTTCCATCCATAATACATTTATATAGTTCAACAATTTCATTTTTAGCTATTTTTAAAACTCGAAAATAGTCTTCTTTTACATCGCGTAGGTCCGCAGAGCTTAGGTCCGCAGAGAGTAGGTTTGCAGAGCGTAGGTTTGCAGAGCGTAGGTTTGCAGAGATTAGGTCCGCAGAACCTAGGTCCGCATAGCGTAGGTCCGCAGAGCTCAGGTCCGCATAGCGTAGGTCCGCAGAGCTTAGGTCCGCATAGCGTAGGTCCGCAGAGC
>Ga0187894_10000740_pt1 | contig 43942 bp, 39 predicted proteins | sample GBC1701081metaG_FD_136650 | JGI IMG/M metagenome (GOLD analysis project Ga0187894, IMG submission 136650) | White microbial mat communities from a lava cave in the Kipuka Kanohina Cave System on the Island of Hawaii, USA - GBC170108-1 metaG ... | reverse complement strand
GAACGGCCAGCTGCGCAAGAACACCGGCATGATCGACCTGGTTGGAATCGCGCGCGCGAACGTCGTCGTAGCGGCGGCGGACGCGATGGGTCCGCGAAAGCGCGGCGCGCCGGCGAACGTATTCATGATCTCGTTTCGCGATGGGAACCCGCGCGTCGCTGCCGCGATGGCGAACGACCTCGCGACATTGTTCACCGCCGCCGCCGGCAAGGTGCGCGGCGACGCGGCGCGCCTCACGACCGAGTTCATGAAGGCCGAGAAGGAGCGCTCGGAGCTCGCGCTGAGAACGCAGGAGGGGCTGATTTCCGAGTTCAAGGAGCGCTATCGCGGGGAGCTGCCGACCGAGCTCGGCGCCAACACCTCGAAGCTCGATCGGCTCGCGATCGCGCGCCAGACGTTCGCAGCGCAGCTCCAATCGGCCGAGCAGCGCCTCGCCGATCTCGAGAGGCTCGGCGACCTCGCGAACCCCGCCTCCCCGTACGCGCGGCTCGCGGCGCTGCGCACGAAGCTCGTCTCGGAGCTCGCGGTGAACACCGAAGAGCACCCGAACGTGATCGCGGTGAAGCGCCAGATCGAAGCGCTCGAGCGCGAGGTCAGCGGCGGCGTCACCGCGAGTGGGCTGGATCCCGCACACGAAATTGCGCTGCGCACCGCGCGGCAAGAAGTCGCGACCCTGCGCACGGAGATCGCGCGCGCCACCGCCGACAGCGCGGCGCTCGAGGCGCGCGTCGCGCGCACGCCCGAGCGCGAGGAAGAGCTGGCGGCGCTGCTGCAAAAGCTCAGCGTGCTCCAAGAGACCTACGTCTCGAACCTGCGCAAGCTCGAAGCCGCGACGCTCTCGCAGAGCGTCGAATCCGCGCAGCAGGGCTCGCGAGTCGAGGTGCTCGACCGCGCCGTTCCGCCGAACGAGCCCGAGCGCACCCGCATCAAGTACCTGCTTGCCGGCGTGTTCGGCTCGCTGCTCGCTGCGGCCGCGGTGGCCGTGCTGCTCGAGCTGATCGACCCGGTGATCGTCTCCGCGAAGCAGCTCGAGGACGAGCTCGGACTGACCGTGCTCGGGTCGATCGGCCGAATCGGCTGACGCGCATGCAGACGCTCCTCCTCGGTGTGGGCCTCGCGCTGGGCCTCTCCTCGGCATTGCTCGAGTGGGCGAACCACATCGCGGCGACGCCGCCGGCCGCCTACGCGCTGGTGTTTCCGCTGTTGTTATTGGTGGCGGCGCGCTCGACGCCGCCGACGGAGCCGGACCGCCGGGCGGGCCTGATCTGGATCGCCGGCGCGATGGCGCTCGAAGTGCTCGCGGTCGGCGGCGGCGTCCCGCGCCTCGGCCGGCTCGCGATTCCGCTCGGCGTGATCGGCCTGCTGCGCTTCACGGGCGCCGCGGCGCTGGCCCCGGCGGCGCTCGCGTTCTTCATCGTGCCGGTGCCTCACGCGCTGGCGGGCCTCGCGCCGCTGCACGCGGTGTGGGGTGCGTTCGCCGAGTACTTGCTCGGGCGCGCCGGCCCCGATCTGCGCTTCACCTCGTGGGACAGCGGCGTGCGCCTGGTTGCGCTGTTCGCGGGCCTCGGCTGGTACGCCGACGCGCGCAGTGGTGGCACCTGGACGGGCGCATTCCGGCGCGGCGCGCAGCTCGCGATGCTGGGGCTCCCGGTCCAGCTCGCCGCCGTGATCGTCGCCGTGGCGCTCGCCCGCGCGGGCGCCGCTGACATGGCCCGTGCGTTCTTGACCCACGGCGTTTGGATCTTGTCCGCAGTCATCACGGTGGGCGCGCTCGAGCTCGCCCGCCTGCGCGAGGTGCCCGCTCGTGTCTGATCACGTTTCGACGACCGCTGCCGTCGCGATGCTGCTCGTCGCGGGAGCCGCGACCTGGTGGTTCCAGCAGCGCCCGCCGCTGCATCCCGAGCCCTCCTCGCTCGCCGCCCTGCCCGTGCTGCTCTCGAGCTTCCAAGGCTTCGAGTCTCCGGTCGGGCAGAACGTCGAGGAGATGCTGCGCGCCGATTTCAACGTGCAGCGCGAATACGTGCACCCGCTCGGCCAGGTCGTGTGGCTGTACGTCGGTTATTACGGCACCCAGCGCGGCGGCACGCCCGAGCACACGCCGCGGGCGTGTTACGTCGCGCACGGCTGGTCGATCCTCGACGAAGAAACGGTCGCGATCGACCCCGAAAGCGGCATCGAGGCCGTCGAGTACCTCGTCGAATCGGCCGGCCAGCAGCAGCTCGTGCTGTTCTGGTACCGCTCCTACCGCCGCAGCGGAATTCTCTCCACGCTGGCGCTGCAGATCGACCACGTCGTCGGCAAGCTGACGAGCGGTCGCGGCGACGGCGCGCTCGTGCGCCTCTCGACCCCGCTGATCGGCATCGACCGCGACTCGGGCCGCCGCCTGCTGACCAGCTTCGCGCGCGAGCTCGAGCCCGCACTCGCGCCGGTCTGGCCAACGGAGGCGCCGCTGGTGGCGACGGCGAGCGCGGTGCGCTGAGCAGTTCCGCTCACGCCCCCTTGTACTCGATCAGCGAAGTGCGCTGCCCGCGTGCGCGATTCCAGAGATACCAGGCGACGCCCGCGGCCTGCGCCCACTTGCCGAGCACGGTGAACAGCGCGAAGGCGTTCGCATCGCTGCCCGAGGCTCCCGCGGCGAGCCGACCCGCGCGTATGCGCAGGAACAGCACGAGGTAGAGCGCGAGCGCGCCGAGCGGAGCGAGCGGAGACAGCGGCGTGGCAAGAACCGCAGCTGCAGGCAATGCCAGGCCCCAGAAGAGGATTGACGTCAGCTCGCGCGCACGGAAACGCGCAGGCGTTCTCCCATGCAACGCGAAGTTCTCGGCGTAGGCGTGACCCGCACGCATCGCGCGCAGCCACCACTGAGTGAAATGCGACATCGCGGCGTCGTGCAGCGTCATCTCGCTGTCGAGGCGCTCGATGCGAAAACCGCGGGCGCGCAGCCGAAAGCAGAGCTCGGGCTCTTCACCGGCGATCAGCGCCGGGTTGAATCCTCCGACGGCCTCGAACGCGCTGGCGCGCATCAACGAATCGCCGCCGCAAGAGCTGGCTGAGCCGATCGGCGTGTTCCACTCGAGGTCGCACAAGCGGTTGTAGATCGACGCATCCGGATCCCGCTCGCGCCTCCGGCCGCAGATCACCGCCACGTCGTCGTCTCCTGGCAGCCAACGGTCGATCGTCGCCCACCAGGCGGGATCGATCTCGCAGTCGCCGTCCACGAACTGCACCCACTCGGCCTGCGGATCGAGCTCGCGTAGCCGAGCGAAGCCGGCGTTACGAGCGCGCGCAGCCGTGAACGGGACATCCGATGAGAGCTCGACGACCTCCGCCCCGCGCCGCCGCGCATTCGAAACGCTCGCGTCGACCGATCCCGAGTCGACGTAGACGAGGGAGCGACCTTCGCCGCGAGCCGAGTCGAGGCAGCGCTCGAGCCGCACACCCTCGTTGCGGCCGATCGCGACGACACCGATGCGCGTCACGCGCGCTCGTTCCATTCCCAGGCGCGCTCGCCCGCGAGGCGGCTGAACGTCGCGCACGAGAACGGGGCGCCGAGCCAAGCCCCGAGCTGGGCGAGATCCGCATCGAAGGTTCGCTCGACGCGCGCCAGCGCCGCCGCCGAAAGCACGGGGCGCTCGCGCATCTGCCAGCGCGTTTTGATGTGAGCTCGCAAGGCTTCGGGAATCAGTGCTCGCCGCAGAATCGTCAGCAGCGGCGAGCGCACGATGAAGCTCCGCAGCGGGCTGCGGCGGATTCGCTCGCTGGAGACGTTCTCGGCGCCGTGCTCGCGCCGCCACGAGATGGGGTGCGTGGAGCCGAGGAAGCGCCCGACGCGCTCGAGCTCCGCCTGCGGGTCGATGCTGAAGCGTTCCGCAAACACAGGCAGGACGGCGCCGCGCCCAAAGCGCTCGAGCCAAGGTGCAAGCTGCATCGCATAACAACCATATGCGACGAGCTCGGGCCGCCGTTCCACCGCCTCGTTCAGCGGCTCGTCGATCACTCCTTGCGACCACTCGTGGATGTAGTGCGAGATCAGGCGGTCGACGGGATGGCGCATCACGTAGACGAAGCGCCGCGTCTCGACGCTCGAAGCGAGCCGATCGAGCGCGCGCGGATGCATCGGCAGCTTCGTGTAGTGCGTGCTCGATTCGCCGCGCAGCGCGCCAGCGGGCGCACCCGCAAACAATTCCGCGTACCAATCCAACCCGCGCTCCCACACGGCATCGTCGCTGAAGAAGTTCGGCTCTTTGGGGCGACTCATGAAGAAGCCCTCGTTCGCGGCGAGCTGCTCGTGCAGAGTGCTCGTCGCGCATTTCATCGCGCCGATGATGATGAAGTCGGGCCCCGCGATCATGCGCGCGGCAGCTCCGGCCGAGCGAGCGGCGTGCGCCAGCGCGTCCAAAGGTCGCGCGCGTGCCGCTCAGCGGTGTGTGGCCGCTTCGTGCCTACCTGCTCGCGAGCGAACGAGATTGCACGACCTCCCAGCCACGCGAGGTTGGCCAGCAGTACACCAGCGACACCGCCATAGTGCTTCGCGAAATAGCGCGTGCGCGCGGCGAAGTAGTACCGCGGCACACGCTTCCGCTCCGCGAAAGCCTGCTTTACGGGTGAGCTTCCGCCGCGGAGATGGACCACCCGCGCTCTCGGCTCGTAACGCACGCGCCAACCCGTCTGCCACGCGCGCCGGCAGTAGTCCATGTCCTCGAAGTACATGAAGTAGCCGTCGTCGAGAAGCCCGATCTCGGCGAGCGCTCGCCCCCGGATCAGCACGCACGCGAAGCTGATCCACGGCGCATCGTGGGCCGCTTCGCTCACTGGCAGTGCGACTTGGTAGCGGCGCAGCAGCCGCGAGACCGGGCCGGTGGCCGCGGCAGCGATCAGCTCGCTACACGGCGTGTGAAAGCGAAAGCAGCTCTCCTGCGCTGCACCGTCCAGCCCTTCGAGCCGCGGTCCTAACAAGCCGACGCCAGGTTCGGCATTCAGCGATTCCAGCATGCTGGTGAGCGCTCCCGGGCGCACGACCGTGTCGCTGTTGAGCAGCAGGTAGTGCTCTGCCTCCACGGCAGCGATTCCGAGGTTGTTGCCCGCAGAGAATCCGCCGTTCACTGGCGACTCGACCAACCGGGCCCAGCCGCCCCAGCTTCGCTCGCGGATCGCCGCGCCGATTCGCGCGGCGGAGCCGTCGCGTGAATCGTTGTCGACCACAATCACGCACCAATCGCCGTGAGGCGCGACCTCGGGCGCGAGAGACTCGAGGCATTGCACGACGAGGTCGGCGCGGCGGTAGTTGAGGAGAATCACCGCGAGCTGCATGCGTGACCGATCTCGCGAGCCGGGTGCTGCCTCGTCACGACGCGCCAAGCATGCGGCGGACGCCATGACGCACATGCCGGAGGATGCGCTTCAACGGCGTCGGCACGCGGCTCGCGCGGTTCTCGTGCGGATACAAAGCGTCGGGGACGGGGAGCCCTAGGAACTCGCAGACCGGCTCCCACTTGTCGGCTTGGGCCGTGTCGATGATCAGCAGCTTGCCGGGGCGATCAGCGAAGTACGCCCGCACCCCAGCGTCGTGGCGGTGCCGGGCCGCGCGAAAGAGCTCTGCGTCGAACACGGGGCTCGCGTAAACGCGCTCGACCAGTCTTCGCACGATGGCGTTCGGCCGGAACGCGCTCGGATCGAAGTGGTTCGCGCATGATGCGAGCCAGCCCGCCTCCTCGCGCGTGGTGAGGATGAACCTGGCGCTCGGGTAAGCGCGATCGAGCTCGCGGAAATACGCGGCGATCGGCAAATCCGAGAGCGCGTCGTAACGCTCGGCCAGTGCCGGGGAGAAGGCGAGCTCCCCTTTCTCGATCGACAGCATCGCCTCGGGGTTGTGGATCGAATGAAGGCCAAGCTTCTCTAGCGCCGCGTGCAGGCTGGTGGTGCCCGTTTTCGAAAGCCCCACCACGAACACTTTTTCCACGCTACGGCGCTCCCTCGGAAGCGATGCCGCCCACTCACCGCAGCGGTTCATTCGCATCGGCGCGGCGCGCGCGCAACCGTAGGCGTCGCGGGCGCCTCACGAATCTCATTTTCGGCGTCGCGCCTGCCGAATCGCTTCGAGAAGATCCCTTCGAAGGGCGCAGGAAGCGTGAACGGCAAATACCAGTCGAAGGCGGCGTTTTGGTTTGCGCGCGCGCAGCGCGAATGCCTGCGCACGCTTCTGCGCGGGCTCGTGCGATGGCCGATGCGCTCGGAGCTCGAGCCAGGCTGCACCGCCATCATCGGAATGTGCTCGCGTTTGCCCGAAGTGATCGAAGCGAACGTCGCGTGCCTGCACGCGGTGCGTTGGCCTGAACTGCGCCGCGTGGTGATTGCGGTCGACGGGAAGCGCGGCTGCCTCGCTCCCGGGCTCGAGGCGCGCGTGCAGACGCTGCTGGGCGACCTGCCCTGCGAGTTCGTCTACTACACGCCGCTGCAGTCGCGCATCGCGGAGCTCGTCGCGCTTCCGTATGTCTATGCGTGGCTGTCCTGGGCGATCGCCATTGGACGCGTCGAAACCGAGAGCCTGCTGATCCACGACTACGACGCGCTGCTGCTCACAGATTCTGTCGCAGCTTGTTATCGCGAGTTCCGCACGAACGGCGCGGTGATGCAGGGCGTTCGCTGGTACAAGAACAACGGCATCGAGGATTCAGACCGGCTCGCAGCGACATTCGAGGCGTTCGTCGATCTGCGCTGGCTCCGGCGCTTCGCTCCAATCCGCATGTTCCACCAGGTCGGATCGCTCGGAGGTCGCTTCGTCGACTTCGACATTCTGCTCGAGCTGCAGGCGAATGCCGCGCGCCCCGACCAGCGCACCGTCGTTCCTTTGCAGGAGAGCGATCTGACGCACCCGTCGCAGATGATCCACCAGTACACGATGTTTCGCAGAGAACCCGCCGGCCGACTGCCTTGTTATTCGATCCCGATGATTCCCTTCTTCGCGTGGCTGGGCGGCAACAAGGGCGCACTCGAATCGGCCACGGCGTTGCTGCGGCCAGAGGCTTCACACGACGTGCGGCTGCTCGGTGACGGTGTGCGAGTGAATCTCGCGCTGCTTCGCGCCGAGCACGTCGACTGGCTGCTCAAGCAGATGCTGCAGGCGTGCGTGAGCCTCAGAGTGCTTCCCGCACGCGATCTCCTTGAGTACGGCGAAGCGCTGTACGGGGTGGCCGGAGTCCCAGCACACGAGCGTTGGCGGAACCATTTTCTCGCGGATCAGCTTGCGTGGGTTGCTCGAGCGAGCGTCTGAGCAACCGCTAGAGAAGGACCGGAGCCGCGGGTGCCGCAGGTGGCGGAGGGGTCGTGCCGCCTCCGCCGGTACCGCCCGCCTCCCAGAGACCGACGTCGGTCGCACCCGCGCGCGTTGCACCTGACACGTCGGTGGGAACTGGATCGATACTGCCCACGTTCGCCAGCGGGGATGCGCTCGTGATCTTGAGCTCCGAGAACTTGAAACCGGGGCCGGTGGCTGGCTCGCCCGCGTCGCCGTCGAACGGATCGCTCGTGAAGAGCAGATTGTTCAAGCCCCCGCTCAGCGAGGGAAACGGATCGCAGCGCCCAGGGCCGTTCTCGTAACACACGTTGTTTTTCACGACACCCGATGAGACGTTCGCGATCGAGAAGTTCTGCTGCGGCCGGTTGAGCGCAGTAACGACGTTGCCAATCACAGCGACATTCTGCGTATTCTCGAACGTGATCAGTCGCTCGTGTGTTGAGCTGTCCTGGGTGCTGAGGTCGACAGCGTTCTGGATGACGCGGAAGCGTGCGGTCTGTGAACCCGCCGTGCCCGCGGCGACGAGAATCAGCTCACGCTTGGTGTTGATCGCATCCCAGGACCCGAGATTGCGAATGATGTCCCCGTCGTAACATTTGGTCTGCTCCGCGGAACCGGAGCCAGAGGTGCAGATCGTGACCGGGACTGTGCCGGCGTCATCCGCGCGCAGCTCGTTGCGCGAGATCGAGAACATCGCAGCGTTTGCGTTGTTGGGACACGATGAAGTGCCACCGCAGTCCTGGCGCAGCGTAATCAGGTGCCGACCGGATTCCTGGTCCGCCAGCAACATCGAGTCGATCACGACATGGCGCCACTGCGGAAGGCGGATGTTGTGCTCGTTGTTCTGGGGTGCCGTGTCGATTCCGCTGATCTCGCCCCCGACGAACGCCGTGTAGTTGCCGAAGATGTAGTTCGCTGGCAGCCCGCTGTCCGACTGCCGCGTGTAGTTGAACTTGATGTAGTAGCCCTCGCTCTGCAGCGTCGAGCCGCCGGGGTCGACGATCGACATCGCGGAGAACTCTTCCCCGGGCGTGTTCGAGACGTTGGAATCGAGGATCTCGTAGCAACCCGTGTTGGTGTCGCCGGAGATCAGGCGCGGGCCGCTGCCCGATCCCGCGAGCGTGACATTGTGCAACCGGAAGCCGGCGCAAGCGGAATCGTTCGCGAGGATTGCGGAGCTCGAGCCGCCTCCGGTGAATGCGAGTTTCGCCCGCCCACTCCCGTAGGACTCGACCAAGCAGGACGCCCCGCCGACGCTGATGCGCGTCGATGCAGTCGAGAACGTCACTCCGCCTTCGAGCATCACGCGCGAGCTGCCGTGCGTCTCGCACCAGCTCAAAATCCCGCCGAGGTCGGGGCGATTGCCGCCGTGCACGACACCCGGCGGAAGCCCGGCATCATCGGCACAGTTCGAATCGTCGCAGAATGCGACGGGGCGCGGCCAGGTCGTGCGCGGATTCTCCACACACACGTTCATGGTCGTACTGGCCGATTGCCGCTGACCGCTAACAACTCCGCTGACGGTCAGCCGTACCGTGTGCAGCGAATTCGTTCCGCCGCCGCACGAATCCGCATAGCCCGAGGGCTTGAACGCATGGGCCGCAACGACTCCGACGCTCTTGCCCAGATCCATCGAAACGCCGCCGCGCGTCACGCTGCCGAGCGACGTGTCGTCCCAATCCCAGTCGAAGAACACCTCCGGCACCCAGCCATTCTCGTTCACCGCGACGCCGTTCACGGTGCTCTTGCTCGCCCAACACATCATCGGGGTCGCATACTTGATGTTCAGCGACCCGCCGGAGCTGGCGGTTTGGCCGAAGCTTCGGCAGTCGAAGCGCGCCACGACCTGAGCGTTGGCGCTGCTGCCGGCGAGCACGCCGACAGCGATTAGAAACGTCGCGAGCGTTAGACGATGAATCACGGCGAGCCTCCCCAAGAGAACCCAACAACTTCTGCGGCGGCAACGCACCTGCACTCTGTGGGCCTGCCCACAGATGAGATCAAGTGCGGCCCCACCCCCAATTGCGGGCGCAACTTGCCGGCGCGCTGCACGCGCCGCGGTGAGCCGCATTACCAATCGCCAGACTCCTCGCGTTCGCCGCGCGATTTTCTTGTGCGTCGATCTGATCGAACACGCCCATCTGCGCATGAGTTGCATGTCTCCCGCTCAGTTGCGACACCGGAGCGGACGAAACGGGCACTCAATGGCAGAGGGAGCGAGGCGAACCTTGTCGAGCCAGGTTTCCGCCGTTCGCGCGCCTCGCGTGCTGATCGTCTCGCCTTGCCGCGACGAGGCGCGCACCCTCCCCCACACGATCGCGGCGATGTGCGCGCAAACGCGTCCCCCGGACCGCTGGGTGGTCGTCGACGACGGCTCGACTGACGCGACTCCGCAGATCCTGGCCGAGGCCGCTGCACGGATTCCGTGGCTCAGCATTGTGACCCGGACGGACCGCGGCTTTCGCAAGCTCGGCGGGGGCGTCATCGATGCGTTCTACGAGGGCGTCGCGCACGCCGGGGGTGTTTGGGATTTCGTCGCGAAGATGGACGTCGATCTCGAATTCGGACCCCGCTACATCGCGCGTCTGCTCGAAGAGTTCGCGCGCGATCCGAAGCTCGCCGCCGCGAGCGGCAAGGTCTACCGCCGCGAAGGGGAGCGCCTCGTCCACGAATTCATGATCGACGAGATGGTCGCAGGACAATTCAAGTTCTATCGGCGCGCGGTGCTCGAGGAGATCGGCGGCTTCGTGCGCGGCCTGATGTGGGACGGCATCGATTTCCATCGCGCGCGCATGGCCGGCTACCGCACCGCGAGCATCGACGATCCCGAGCTGCGCATTCTGCATCTGCGGCTGATGGGCTCGTCGGATCGCAGCGTCTATCGCGGCCGGCTGCGCTGGGGCGAGGGCCAATACTTCATGGGCAGCTGGTTCCCGTACGTCGCAGCGAGCGGCGCGTTTCGGATGAGCGAGAAGCCCTACGTGATCGGCGGCCTGTTGATCCCGATCGGCTATCTGCTCGCCGCGCTGCGCGGCCTGCCCCGCTACGAGGACGCGCCGTTCCGTGCGGGCCTGCGCGCATGGCAGCGCGCTCGCCTCGCGCGCGTGCTGCGCGGCGGCGGCGCACACTAGCTCGGAGAGCAAGCGAGATGGATCTGTTCAGCGACGAGATGGCGAAGTGGCTCGAAGCGCTCGGTGAGGCCTCGGCCGAGAGCTACCGTAACAACTCGCCGTTCCCGCACATCGTGATCGACGACTTCCTGCCCGTGCCCGCGCTCGAAGCCGTGCTGCGCGACTACCCGGCGCCCGAAGCGGTGCCCTGGATCCGTTTCGACAAGCCCGAGGAGAAGAAGCTCGCGTTCAACGAGGTCGACACGCTGCCCGCCTCGATCCGCGACGTGCTGCAGTTCATGAACTCGGCAACGATGCTGCGCTTTCTGGAGCGCATGACCGGGGTCTCCGACCTGATCGCCGACCCGTACTTCATCGGCGGCGGCTTGCACCAGATCCGGCGCGGCGGCCACCTCGGCGTGCATGTCGACTTCAATAAGTACAAGCGCTTCGATCTCGATCGCCGGCTGAACATGCTCGTGTACTTGAATCGAGATTGGCCGGACGAGTTCGGTGGCCATCTCGAGCTCTGGGACGCCGAGATGAAGCAGGCCGTGAGGCGCGTGCTGCCGGCGTTCAACCGCTGCGTGGTGTTCAGCACGACGGAGTCGTCGTACCACGGGCATCCCGATCCGCTCAGCTGCCCGGAGAACCGCGCGCGGCGCTCGCTGGCGACTTATTACTACACGAACGGCCGGCCCGAGGCGGAGCTCGCCCAGAAGCACTCGACGTTGTTCCGCGCGCGGCCCGGCGGCGCCGACGAGCGGCGCGGGCCCGGCCTCGCGAAGCGCGCGCTGCTCGCGGTCACGCCGCCTATCGTCGTGTCGGCGCTGAAGAAGCTCTCGCGCTGACACCGAAACGCGTCGCGAGCTCGGCGAACGCGTAGCCGGCGAGCGCGGCGATGTAGGGAACGCTCGGCAGGTGGTAGCGATCCTGCGCGACGGTGACGGCGTGGACGAGCGCGAAGTAGCCCCATAGCGCGAGCGGAGCATCCGCGAAGCAAGCGAGCCAGCCCCGCGCGCGCAATCGCAGCACCGCGCCCGCGAGCCCCGCGGCGAGTGCGAGCCACCAATAAGTGGTCGACACCGCCTTCAGCGCGAAGACTCCGCCTTCGCCGAGCGGCGCGAGGGCGCGAGCGTTCCACGCGACGCCGATCGTCTCGCGTTGATACGTGCGCGCGAGCTTGCGCGCGGCGAGCACGAGCGCGGCGCCCGGGTGATCGCGAATCCAGCGGCGCGCCTCGGCCCCGAGATAGGCGTCGCGCTCGGCTGTCGTCATGCCGCGGACTTCCCGCGGGAGCGCCATGTAGCCCCCGTGGGCATTCGGGTTGTTGCCCATCCATAGATTGGCGCCGCCGTTCGCCGAGATCGCCACGAAGCGCCCGAACACGCGCTCGTTTCGCAGGCTCCAGGGCGCGATCAGCAGCGCGATCACGGCGCTCGCAGAGAGCGCGAGCCGCAACGCGCGGCCAAATGGAGTGCCTCTCGCGAACGCGATGACCGCGAGGCCGAACGCCAGCGGAAGCGCTGTCGGCCGCACGTAGCTCGCAGCGGCGAGCGCAGCGCCGATCGCGATGCTCGCCGGCACGCTCAGCTCGCGGCCGCTGCGCTCGAAGATCCACAGCGCGAGCAGCAGCGCGACGTCGAACGCGTGCTCGCTCGAGAGCGTCGTCGTCAGCTCGATCTGCGCCGGCCAGCACGCGAGCAGCAGGCCCGCAGCCAGCGCAGCGCGCCGCCCGAACCACGCATTCGTCAGCGCGAACGCCAGTACCAGCTTTGCCGCGGAGAGAGCGAGATTCAGAGTGATTACGGCCGCGCCGCCCGCACCGAGCGCGCGATACGCGAGCGAGTAGAGAAACGGCGCGCCCGGCGGCCAGTAGGCATCCGGCTGCGCCGGGTTCCAGCCGAACACACCGTGCTCCGCGAGGTTCCGCGCGAACACGTGGTACGCGTTGCTGTCCGAGACGGGATCGAACGGGACGAGCGCCGCCCACACGCCGCGCAGCAGCAGCGCGAGCGCGAGCAGGGCGAGCAGCGCGCGGCCTTCGCGTTCTCGCGCTGCGCTCATCGCGCCTCGGCTCGCTTGGGCTCGATCAGCGCCCAGCTACCGCCGAAATCGAGCGGAAGCGCGACGCCCTGCTCTTCGCGCACCAGCGCGATCGCCGCGCCGCCGCTGTCGAGCGGCGTCAGCGAATAATTGCCGCGCAGCGTGAGCCAGGCCTTGCCGCGCACCGGCTCGGCGAGCCAGCCGCGAATCTTGCGTTTGGCGCAGGCGCGCGCGGCCACGCTGACGAGGATGCGCTGCGAGCGATCGAGCGGCTTTCCATCGAGGCTCGTGAAGGCGACGGCCGCGCGCGTCTCCGCCGCGATGCGCGCGTGCGAGAGCGCGATCGTTTCGCCGGCGAGCGCGCCCACGGCGGCCTGCGAGCGCGGCGTATCGATGCGCAGCACACCGCGTGTGAAGTCGCGCTCGAGCTGGCCCGTGTCGGAGCGCACACGCGTTGCATCCGCCGGCAGGAAGCTGCGCGTGAGGTCGCTGACGCGCTCTGCGCGCGAACCGACCGCGGGCGGCGCGAGCCACGGCAGTTCCTTCACCGCGGGCAGCGCGAGCGAGACGCGGTGCTGCTCGAGCAGCGTAGGAATCGCGAAGGCTGTCGCGGGATAGCCGCGACGAAAGAACAGATCCTCGCGCGAGGGCGTCACCACGACGCGCTTGCGTGCGGCCGCGACGTCCCCCCGCCGGAACAGCAGCGCGGAGGCCGGCATCAGCGCAATCGTCGCGGGATCGAACGCAGCACTCCAGAGCCGCGGCGCCGGGCGGTCGAGCTCCCGCTGCGAGTACGCGTAGAGCAGCGGCGCGTCCCAGTCTTGAAGCGCGGAGACGCCCGCGGTCCATAGCGGCGAGAGAAAACGATCGCGCTGCAGCGGCGTGCCGTGTCCCCACTCGCTGACGCTGACGGGCTTCCCGGCCAGCTGTCCCGCCGCAATCCAGCCGAGGTATCCGATGCCCGTGCGCGGATCGACGCGCAGCGGATCGCCTGCGGCGTAGGTGTGCACGTCGATCATCTCGCCGCGGCTGAGTGCCGCGAGCGCCCACAGCCCCGAGCGTCCCCAATAACTGGTCAGCGCGATCGGCACGCGCACGCCCACCTCGCGCAAGCGCGCGCGCATGCGTGCGTCGAGCTCGTGCTCGAGCTGTGCGAGCAGCAGCTTCGCGGGTCCGGGCTCCCAGGTTCGATCGAGCTGCTCCGCGGGAAGCTCGCTGCGTTTCGCGAACTCCGCGGCCGCGGCGAGCAGCCGTGCGCGATGCCGCGGGTTGTTCCGTTTGTGTTCGACGAAGAGATTCCCGAAGTGATGGCTGAGATCGTTCTCGTTGGTCACCAGCACGGCCGCGATCGCGGGATCTTCGCGGTAGCGCAGACGCGTCAGCTCGTTGCGGTGGCCGAGGTAGGCCTCCGCAAACTCGAGCACGAGCTGTTCGAGCCTTGGGTTCAGGTAGAGGAAGCCCTTCGCCTTCGGGCCCTGCTTACTGGCACGGATCAGCTCGTCGAAGCCGGGGATCTGCTCGCTCTCGCGAAACACGCGGCCGGTGTGGAGATCGAGCCAGACGTAGATGCCCTGCTCTTTCAGGCGCGCGATCCAGCGGTCGAGCTTCTTCATCGCGATCGGATTCAGCAGCACGCCAGGCTCGTTCGAGCGCGCGTTGCGCTCGACCCAGCCGCCCGAATCGTGATGATGCAGGCGCACGAGGTTGAAGCCGAGCTTCGCGAGCCGCAGCGCGTGCGCGTCGATCGCTGCGTCGGACGATTCGAACAGCGCATCGGCAGCGACGTTCGTGCCCCAGAATCGCACGGGCGTCCCGTCCTCGAACACGAAGCTCTCGCCGCGCGACTGCACGAATCCATGCTTGCCGGCGGGCGCATCCGCGAGGAAGCGAAGGTCCGGCTCGCTCGCGCCTGGGAGCCGCGCGGGCTTCCAGGTCGCTTGGTCGGCACCGCAAACTGCGAGCTCTGGCGACGCGAGCGCGCCGGTCGTGCAAGCCAACACGAGGCCGAGAGCGAGCGACCAGCGCATCACGGTGCCGGCGGCGAAGCGCGCCGCGCTCGGCGGCGCTCGATCAATGCGCGCGCAAGGCTCGGCGCGGGATTCGCGGCGGGCTTCGCTTCCTCAGCGTGATTCTTTTTGGGCGCAGCCGTTGCGGGCGCGGCCTCCGCGGTGCGGGCGCGAGGCTGCGCGAACCAGCCTGCCGCAGCGCCCATCGCGACGACGAGCACCGGGGTCACCATCGCGTTCGACAGGCAATCCACCCAATAGAGCATCATCAGCACGGGGAGCACAGCGATCGGAGCGAACTCTGCGGTGGTCCAGCGTCGCGCCGAGATCCGACGCACGAGAAGCAGCACCGGCAGCAGGTAGAGCGCGAGCAGAGATACTACGGAGATCCAGCCCGAGCGGCTGAGCGCGATCACCCACAACCCGTCCGGGATCGATCGCACGCCGTCAACTTCGACGTCGCCTCGCCCGTAATCACCCCAGCCGAGCAGGGGACGTGGGCCGCTGTGCTCGATGTACATGTCCTCGCTACGCAAGCGGGTCGCGAGCGAGCGAACGCGCTCCTCATCGAAGAGAACTCCGGCGACGCTTTCGATCTCGGGGCCCTCGATCAAGCCGCTGCCCCGCAGCGCGGGATAGGACGCGACCACACCGAGTGCTACCGCCAGCGGGAGCGCGTTACGCCACGCACGAAGAACGAAGAAGAGCCCGATCCCAACGATCGAAAGCGCGAGGGCACCGCGTGCTTTCGTCAGCACTGTCACGATGAACAACGCCAGAGCGATCCACTTTGTCGGAATGCCGGCGATGCGCTTGATCGCGCCGGAGTAAGCGATCCACCAGCACACGACGGTCGCGGCGCTCATCCACATCGCGACTTGAAGCGAGCTGTCCATGAAGATGATCGGGCGATAGCTCCCGTAGCGCATGATCATGTAGAACGGCACCGTCATGAAGCCGTAGAGCTTCGCGTGGAGCTGCGGCGAGAAGCGGAGCTCGAAGAGGCACAGCGGCAGATAGAGCAGCCCCCCGATCACGATCCCGCGCGCGAGCTCGCGCATCCCGGCCGAGTCCGTGAAGTAGGTGCGCCCGACCCAGTAAGGCAATCCGAACGTCACGATGATCCTGAGCGAGGCGGAGAGGCCGTCGTAGATGCCGAGGCCATTCGATATCGATGTCGCGAGGCGAACAAAGCACCAGACCAAGATGGGTAAGTCGATCCAGGACGGACGGATCTGCAGAGGCCGACCGCGATCGAGCACAATCGCTGCGAGCAGCACCGCCGAGAGCGCCGAGTACTTCGAGTAATTGGGAAGGCCCTGAATCGCATAGCCGCCTTCCGGCAGGAACAGTGCAACGATCAGCGTGCACCACAGCGCGGCGCGACGCGGCGGCAGCCAGGCGAACAGCGCGATCGTCAGCAGCGGGAAGCCCAGCAGCATCACGTGCCAGAGCGGAGTTCCGGGTGACCACGCGATCACTAGCGCCTCCACTCCGGCAACGAGCGCCCGAGGAACTCCTCGAGCGCGCGCGTCTCGCTCTCCAGCCGCTCGGTCAGCTGCCGTCGCAGATCGGCCTCGAGCGGCTCGACACTCTCGGAATGCTCGCGCATCCGCGCCCGCTGGAAACGGCGCGCGATCTCGGGGCGGAGCAGCCAGCCGCGTACCCCGCGCCGCGCGCCGCGCGGCACGAGCTGCTTCAGCGCGCGCCAGCCCGGCAGGCGCTTGACGCGCCGGATCACGCGCCGCATGCCGCCGCGCGCAACCTTCGTGCCGGAAGGGTTGTCGACCGGGAGACCGCCCTCGACGTCCAGCTCGCTGACCCCGAGGAATTTCTGCAGCTCGCTCCAGCTGCGCTCCGGCTCGGCGCGCAGCTCGTCGAGCGTCAGCACGTGAATGCGCTCGCGCGGGAAGCGCGCGAGGAACTGCGCGAGCTGCGTGCGATACCGGCTCGCGTCGAGGATCTCGGGAATCTCGGAGAGCGCGTCCGCGAAAGAGATCACCGGCCCGGTGGCGCGCGCGACGCGCTCCTCCATCGCGTGGCGATAGTGCGAGTAGGCGCGCTCGACCGGATGGCGTAGCTGGTAGATGAGCTTCGCGTTCGGCAGCACATCCGCGATACGGCCGGCGACGTCGCCGTAGTGGGGCCAGCGCGAATAACAAGTGGAGGCTTCGCCGACGAGCTGCTCCGGCGCGGCGCCGGCGAACAGCGCCTGATACTCCGGCAGCCCACCCGGCCAGCGCTCGGGCCGGCTGAAGAACTGCGGCTCCTTCGGCTCGCACATGAACAGCTGCGGGTGCCGCGCGAGCATTCCCCAGAGCGTCGTCGAGCCGCCCTTCATCGCGCCGATGACGAGGAAATCGGGCAGGCGCCCACGAGCGGGAGACGCGCTCACGGCGCGCCTCCGAGCGCGAAGATCGCGCCGATCGCCAACGCAGACGCGGCGAGCGCGAGTAGGTCGAGGCGCGGCAGCCACAGCCCGATTCGCTGCAGCAAGAATGCGAGCGGCAGGTAGCCGAGCCAGCGCCCGATCACGAGCCCGAACAGCACGCCGCGCGCGCCTCCCCAAACCGCGAACCCGAGCAACATGCCGAGCACGACGAACGCGGCCTGTGAAGTCTGCAGCAGCATGTGCGAGAAGGAATCTCCGCGCGCCATCAGCGCGCGCTCGGCCGTCGAGCTCACGACGACGGGGATCAGCGAGGCGGCCAGCAGCCGCACCATCACACCGGCGTTCTCGTAGCGCGCGTCGTAGAGGAAGCTCACGAGATACGGCCCCAGCCACGCGAGCGCCCAGAGGCCCGGCAGCGCGACCGCGAGGATGAAGAAGCGATAGCGCTCGATCTCGCGGCGCTGCTCGCCGAGCTCGAGGCTGCCCAGCCGCGCATAGACCGGGAACAGCACGTTCAGCGAGAGCAGCTGCAGTACCTCGGGGATCGCCTGCGTCAGCCCGACCGCGATCGCGTAGACGCCGAGATCGTTTGCGCTGAACAGCTTGCCGAGCGCGAGACGGTCGCCCTCCTTCAGCAAGAACGTCATCAAGGTGGCGATCAGCACCCAGCGCCCGAAGTGCACGATCGAGCGAGAAGCGCTGCGTTCGTACGCGAAGCGATTGCGGTAGCCCGGAATCAGGCGATGGCTGAGCGCCACCTGCATCACCGAGCCGGTGATCGCGCCGGCGACGAGCGCCCACACCGAGGGCGAGATCAACGCCCAGGTCACCATCACCGCGATCGCAGTCGCCTTCGCCGAGAGATCGCGCAGCGTTTGGCGGCCGAGGCGCACGCGGCGCAGCAACGAGAACCCCGCCGTCGACATGAAGCCTTCGATCAGCGCGCAGATCGCGATCGCACGGATGATCGGCGTCGCATCGGGCTTATCGAACGCGCTCGCGAGCAGGCCCGCACCCAGCAACAGAGCCGCCGCGACGCCCGCACCGCGGATGATCTGAATCGTCCACGCGGTGTTGAGAAAAACCGGGTCATCACCGCGCGGGTTCTGCACGACGCTCCCGCGCACGCCGAGGTCGGTCATCATGCGCGCGCCGGCCGAAACCGAGTGCGCGATCGCCATCAGGCCGAAGGCTTCGGGCGTCAGCAGGCGCGTCAGCAGCAGGTTGCTGCCGAACCGCAGCACCTCGGCGGCGCCGCGGCCGGCGATCGCGAACATGCCGCCGCGCAGCGCGAGGCGTGCGAGGCGGCTCGTCGCCTTCTCGGCGACCTCGTTCGCGCTGCGCTCTGCAGACGTCGTCATGCCGCCTGCCTGCGCGGAGCGAGCAGCTGCCGCAGCGCGGTCTTCATCAGAAACGGCAGGTTCCGAACCAGATAGCGATGTGCGAGGCGTCCGGGCTCCTGCGCAGTGCGGTGCAGCCACTCGAGCCCGAAGCGCTGCACCCACGCGGGCGCGCGAGTCCGCTCACCCGAAATGAACGAGAGCGAGATGCCGCAGCCGAGCCACCACGCACGCGGCAGCGCAGGCGCGAGCTGCGCAGCGACTTGCTCCTGCTTCGGAGTGCCGAACGCGCAGTAGACGAGATCGGGCTGCGCGCTGATTAGGTCCGCGCGCACTGCGGCCAGCTCTTCCGGCAGCGGCGGCGAGCTGAGCTGCGGCGAGCTCGCGCCGACGATTCGCAGCGTGGGAAAGCGCTCGCTGAGGACGCGTCTCGCGCCTTGCGCGGCGCCAACGGCGCCGCTCCCGGGGCCCGCGCTGCCTCCGAGCAGGAAGATGCTTCGCTGCTCGCGCGCCGCGCGTTCCGCTAGCGACCAGACCAGATCCGAGCCCGCGACGCGTTCCGGCAGCGCTTCGCCGGCGAGGCGCGCGAGCCAAAGCACCGGCATGCCATCGGCCACGCGCAGCGTCGCGCGCCCGTAGAGCTCCGCGAGCTCCGGCTCCTCGACGGCGCGCTGCACGAAATCGAGGTTCGCCGTGACGACGCTGCCGCCCTCGCCGCGCGCGAGCGCAGCGAACACCGCGTCGACGACCTGCGCGCGCGTCGCGCGGTGCAGCGTCAATGCGCCGACGCGCGCGAGCGCGAACCACTCGCCCGCGCGCACTCCCTCGGCCGCGCCCGCGATCTCCGCCTTCATGCTGCGGCGCCTGTCATGAATCGGCTCTTCATGCGAAGGAAGCGGCTCTCGAGCAGTCGATAGCTGATCTCGGCGAGCGCGAATGCGCTGAGCGCGCATGCGAGGAACTGCACGAAGTTGTTCGTGTCGTCGCCCAGCAGCTGCCTGACGCCGTGCAGCGCGATCAGGTGGTAGAGGTAGATCCCATAGCTGACGACGCCGATGCGGGCGACCACTCCGAGCGTGAGAAACCGGCGCAGCGCGTTGTCCTCGCGCATTACGCACGCGGCGACCAGCGCCGTCATCGCGAGATGGATCGCGAGCCGCGGCGCGCCGCTCAGTGAGCCGGGGATGCATGCGAGCGCGATCACCGCGACGAGCGCGAGCGGGGCAGCGGCACGCGAGCCGAACCATCGCGCGATCGCCGCGAAACGCGCGGGCTCGTTCAGCGCGTGCGCCAGCGCGACTCCCAGCAGGATCGGAGTGAAGGTCGCTTGCAGCACCGCGAGCTCGCGCCGCGGAACGCCGAGCCAAGCTTCGATCTGCGCATCGAGCAGGCCGAAGTTCACGCACTGATTGAGGAGGACGAGGCCGACCAGCGTGGGCACGACGAGCTTCGGCAGGAAGCGCTCGAGCGGCGGCCATGCGAGGTAGAACTGCTCCTCGGTCGCGAGCGACCAGGTGATGCCGAACAGCGTCGCGATCGGCACCCAATTGGAGGTGTAGGTCGCGAGGTACGGCAGCTCCGCGAAGAACGGCTCGCGCATGCGCGCTTCTGGTGCGAGCCACGCAAGCGTCACTGCGGTGGCCGCGAGCAGTGCGAAGTACGGCGGGAAAATCCGCAGGCTGCGCCGAATCCAGAAACGTCGCAGCGAGATGCCCGCTGCCGCGCGCTCGCGCAACAAGAGCGTCGTGATCAGGAAGCCGCTGATCACGAAGAACAAGTCGACGCCGAGAAAGCCGTGGCGGGCCAGCGAGATCGAGTGCCCGTAGGTGGCGCTGTGGTGCCAGACGACCGCGAGGATCGAGAGGCAGCGCAGCCCGTCGAGCGAGGCGAAGGTGCGCGTGCTCGCGAAGCGCGCCGCGCTGGCACCTTGATCGGGCTCGCTCATGGGTCTCCGGCCTTCGGGTTCGCTCGCGCGCCACGCTCGCGGTGCTCAGGAACCGCGGGGGCGCCGGACGATAGGCAGCACGTGCCGACGCTCCCTCATCGGAACTGCGCAGCTGCTGCGCGAGCACAGAGCGAGCTTCCCGCGCTGGCGCGGCGGCGCTTTCGCGCGCACCGGAGTGGCTCATGCGACCGCGCAGGTGACGGCTCGGTAGCCATTGAAATTGCTGCGCTTTTCGCCGTTCGAAACGCATGAGCGCCGCCGCCACGCCCTTCCCCGCCGGCCCCGACATCAGCGCCTACATCCCGAGCGCCGAGGTGGAGCAGAACCTCGCCTACCTCGCCGCGAAGCTGGAAGAAGCGCCGTGCTGGGCGGGCGTCTGCGGACCGCCCGGAGTTGGCAAGACGCTGTTGCTGCGGCTGCTGATGAGGCGCCTCGTGGGCAGGTTTACTGCGGTGTACGTGCCGAGCGCTCACTTCACGCCGCGCGAGCTCGAGCTTTGGGTTTCGGCACAGACACCGACCGCCGGCGCGCGCAGGCCGCTGCTGATCGCGCTCGACGAGGCGCAGCTTGCGAGCAACGAGCTGATCGAGCGCATCGAGACGCTCTGCCGCCCGCCGGCTCTGGTGCGCGCCGTGCTCGCGTGGAACGAGGCGGAGCGCAGCAGCGCGCTGCCCGCTGCGCTCTCACGCTGCGTGACGCGCGTCTTCATCGAGCCGCTCGAGCTGGCGCAGGTGCCGGCTTACGTCGAGGCGCAGCTCGCGCGCGCCGGCGCTTCGCCTGAGCAGCGCGCGGCTCTGTCTGGCAGCACGCTGGAGCGCATCGCGCTCGCGAGCGGCGGCAACCAGCGCGCAATTCAGCGCCTCGCGGATGCCGAGCTCGCGGCACACGCGTGGCGAACGCGGCACGAGACGCCGCTGCGCGTTCACCCGCCGGCGCCGGAGACGCCTCGCGCGACCGGCAGCGCCCCGCGCTCCGCGATGCGTGCCGCATCGCCCGCCGCTCCCGCCCGGGCCAAGCGGATTGCGCTCGGCGCCGTGGCTGCCGGCCTCGCGCTGATCGCGGCGCTGCTGCTGCTCTCGCGCATCTGACGCAGTTCAGCGACGGCGCGCTCCCGCCGATGAAAGGCGCATGAACGATCGCGCGCTGCCGCCGATTCGCTCGAGCCGCGAGCACGAGCCCGATCTCGAGCCCGAGATTGACGCGTTCGTGTTCAGCCTCGGCGAGCTCGTCGATTCGTTCCAAGACGCCGAGGCCGCCGGCGCGGTCGCGCCTCTGCAGGAGCTTGCCGGTCGCCTCGACGTCCGCGCGCGCGAGCTCGGTTACGACCCCGTCGCCGCATCCGCGCAGCGCATCGTCGGCGCCTGCATGGAACGCAACCCCGAGGCGCTGCGGAAGTCGGTGCAGGATCTCACCGAAGTGGCGGCTCGTGTGCGCCGCGGGCACCGCAGCGCTGCCGCGTAGCCGGCACCCGACGAACCGCCCTTGAGGCACTGAGCAGCGCAGCGGATGCTCCGCGCAGCTCGGAGATTGCATGCTTCCGGACTTCTTGGGGATTGGCTCGCAGCGCACGGCCTCGACCTGGCTCTATCAGGTTCTGCGCCAGCACCCGGGCCTGTATCTCCCGGACACGAAGGAGATCCACTTCTTCGACTGGAAGATCCTGCGCCACGACCTCGCGTGGTACGAGCGCCACTTCGCGCCGGCCGCGGAGCTGCCCGGGAAGCGGCTGCTCGGCGAGATCACGCCGAGCTACTGCACGCTCTCGCGGAGCTCGGTCGAGAACATCCGCGCGCTGCTGCCGCAGGTGCGTCCGTTCATCGTGCTGCGCAACCCGGTCGAGCGTTCGTGGTCGGCGGCGATGTACGAGCTCGGCGTCGACGCGCACCGCAGCTTCGAGCGCGTGCCGGTCGGGGAAGTGCTCCGGCATCTCGAGCGGCCGCGCTCGCGCAAGCGCTCCGACTACCTGCACGGCGTGACCATTTGGCGTGCGGTGTTCGGCGAGAGCGCGCTGCATGTCTCGCTGTTCGATGATTTCAAGCGCGATCGCAACGCGTTCCTCGCGAGCATCCTGCAACACATCGGCGCCGATGCCGGTTGGACGCCGGCGCCCGCCGCGGTCGCGCGCGAGGTCAACGCGAGCCAGCACTTCGAGATGCCCGAGATGATCGGCTGGTACCTCTCGCGACAGTGGCTCGAGCCGACGCAGCGCTTGAACGAGCTGCTCGGCGGCCGCGTCACGCCGTGGGTCGAGGAGATGCGCGCGCGCAGCGAGGGACGCATCAGCTGGCGGCTGTTGCGCGCGTTGAATCGCGGCCTCTACGCGGCCCCGTATCTCGCGCTCTATGCGCCCTTCGCCGCCTGGCGCGAGCAGCGCTTCCAGTCGCGCTGGAGGGCGCTCGGGGCCCGGACCTAGAGGAACTCCCAGAGCGGCGCGATCTCGAAAACGACCAGCGCCCAGATCGCGGCGTTCGCGACCGCATGCGCGACGACGCACGCCGTCAGATGGCCGCGCGCGTAGAGCCACAGGTTGAACGCGATGCCAGCGGGAAACGCGACCCACCATTCCCACGGCGCGTGCGTGAACGTGAACCACAGCACTGTCACGACGAAGCTGCGCACTCCGAAGCGCGCAATCGGCTCGGCGCGGTAGTCGCCGCGCTCATAGGTTTCCGCGAAACGGAGCAGGAAGCTGCGGACGAACAGCTCCTCGACGAACGGCGTCACGAGCGCGAAGCCCGCAAGCCGCAGCGCGAGCATGAGCGCGCGCGCGTCCGGCCCGAGGAGCTCCGGGTCGAACGCCGCTCCGCGCGGCAAGGACGGCCACAAGAGGTACGGCCCGACCCAAATTGCGGCGATCGCGCAGCCGGCCGCGAAGTCCAGCAGCGTCCCTGCGCCGACGCGGTAGTCGAGCAGCTCGCGATACGCCCCGCGGCGCCAGTACCACGCGAGCAGCAACGCAGTTCCGATCACGCGCAGCGGGAACACGACCGGCGCCGTGGCCGGCAGCAGTGCCTGCAGCTCCACGAGCACGAGAAACAGCGCATACGGAGCGACGTACGGGATGCTGCCGGGCGGAAGGAATCTCACGGGCGGTTGTTAGTCACGCGGCGCGGCAGCAGCAAGCGCAATTCGGGGCGCGTCCGGCGTCTCTAGATTCTTCGCATCGCGCTATGGACTTGGCCAGCGGAACGAGAGGAGATCGATCGTGAGCGAGGCAACCCCGCCGCTCGAAGGCGGCTGCAGCTGTCGCGAGGTGCGTTACCGGCTGCGCAGCGAGCCGATGATCGTGAATTGCTGCCACTGCACGTGGTGTCAGCGCGAGACCGGCTCCGCGTTCGTGCTGAACGCGGTGATCGAGCGCGACCGCCTCGAGCTGCTCGCCGGCGCGCCGCGGATTCTCGTTACGCCAAGCGCGAGCGGCCTTGGACAAAAGATCGCGCGCTGTCCGAGCTGTCAGGTCGCGCTGTTCAGTCATTATGCCGGCGCCGGCGAGAAGGCGGCCTTCGTGCGCGTCGGCACGCTCGACGCGCCGGAGCGCTGCCCGCCCGACGTCCACATCTTCACTTCGACGAAGCAGCCGTGGGTGACGCTTCCGGCCGGCGCCCGCGCGTTCACGGAGTTCTACGAGCTGGCGCGCGTTTGGCGCCCCGAAAGCCTGGCGCGCCGGACGGCAATGTTGGGCTGACGGCCGCGGTTTCGAGCTCACTGCGGCGCGATTCGCCGATCCGCGGAGCGTGCGGCGCTCCTTCGCCGCTCACGGGCGTCCTGCTCGACTGGCATCCTTCGCGCGCGCGCGCGACTTTCGGTTTCGCGGGGAGCAAGCGAGCCAGCGAGCGTCCATCGGGACGCAGCCAGCCGTGGAGCGACTCGTGGCAAACCCGGTGTTCCTCGTCGCTGCGGAGCGTTCAGGAACGACGCTCCTCCGCCTGATGCTCGATGGTCATCCGCAGATCTCGTGGCCTTGCGAGTTCGACTTTGCGGTCGATTGGCCCGAGCGCACCGCAGGCGAGTGGCCCGACGTAGCGGAGTTCCGCAAGGCCCTCGCCGACAACCGCCAGGCGCAGCAGGCGCGGATCGCCCTCGATCCAGCGCTCGATTTTCCAGACCTCGTGCTTTCGTTCTACTCGCAGCTTCGCGCCCGCACCGTGAAGCCGATCGTCGGCGTGACGGCGCATCGCCACTACGACCGCCTGTTGCGCCTCTGGCCCGCGGCTCAGTTCATTCACCTCGTGCGCGATGGGCGTGACGTGGCGCGCTCCCACGTGGAGATGGGCTGGGCTGGAAACGTGTGGGTGGCGGCGCCGGTTTGGCGAGAGGCGGAGACGTCTTGGCGCTCGCTTCGAGCGGGCCTTCCGCAGCAGCGATGCCTCGAGGTTCGATACGAGACGCTCGTGCGCGCGCCAGAGCTCGAGCTCGGGAGGGTCTGCGCTTTTCTCGGAACGAGCTACGCGCCCGAGATGCTCGACTACCCCTCGCGCAGCACCTACGGCCCGCTCGACCCACGCCTCACGGAGCGCTGGCGCAGGCTGCTCTCCCGGCGCGATCTTGCGCTGCTCGAACGTCAGATCGGAGATGACCTCGCAGCGGCCGGCTACCCGCCGGCCGGTGTTCCACCGGCGTGGATCCCGAAACCGCGTCAACTGGCGCTCCGCCTCGGCGACCGTGTCGGCCGCGCGCGCTTTCGCGCCAAGCGCTACGGCGTCGCCCTCTGGCTCGAGCATCAGCTCACTCGGCGCCTCGGCTCCTCCGCCGCGCGAAGGGGCGTCCTCGAGCGGATGCGGAGAATCGACATCGATCATCTGAAGTAGGTCTGCCAGGACGCAGCCTGATAACTCACTCTGCCGCTGCCGCTGAACACTCTCGTGCAGCGTTTACTCGCTCGGCTCGAGGTAGCCGAGCGCTTCGAGCTCGCGGCGCTGCTGCGCGTCGAGCTCGCCCGCAGCGGCGCCGCCGAGCGCGATCCCTGCCGGCAGCAGCGCGCGCAGCGCATCCTCGCCCGCGAGCGCAGCGAGCGGCATTCGTTCGTGCGGATCGCGCGCGAGGTCGAAGCGCGTGAGCGCCCCGCCCTGCTCGATCAGCTTGCGCGTGCCCTGCACGGCGGCGCGCGCTGGAATCGCCGCGAGTGCCCCGCACTGCGCGCGCCGGTGCGCACGCCGATCGCCCGAGAACTCGAGCTGCGCGCTGTGGCCGCTCGGCAGCGGCGCGCGCAGGTCGACGCCGCCGCCAAAGCGCGGCGAGCCGAGCGCAGCGGCCAGCGTCGCCGCGACGTCGCGCAAGCTCACCGAGCCCGCAGCCTCGAGCGGAGCGACGTCCGGCGGGGTCATCACCAAGAGTGGGACGCGCACTTGGTCGTTGAACAGCGAGGTGCCGTGCTCGGTCGGGTGATCGGCGCCGAAGCCCTCGCCGTGATCGGACGTGACGACCAGCCACGCGTTGCCGAGCACGCCGCGCCGCTCGAGCTCTGCGAGCGTGCGCGCGAGCTCGACGTCGAGGCTCGCGATCGCCTCGTCGTAACGCGCGCGCGCGAACTCGCGCTGTTCCTGCGAATCCGTGACGCGCGCGATCTCGCCTGCGCCCGCCGGCGCCGGGCCCGGCCAAAACCTCCCGCGCTGCGGCGCGGGCGGCAGATAAGGCGCATGCGCATCCATGTAGTTCGCGAACAGGAAGCAAGGCCCCTCTGCGCAGCGCGCGGAGATCCGTAACAAGTCGCGGCCGACGCGCGCCGCGCGCGGATACGGCGCGAACTCGTGGACGAATCGTTCCCACGCGAACGCGCGCAGCAGCTCCCCCGCGACGCCCGGATCGGCCGCGATCGCGCCCGGCTTCGACCACACCTCGAAGCCGCGTTCCAGGCCGCGGCCGAGGCTCAGCATGCCGTTCGCGATCGCCGCGCCGGTGCGAAAGCCGCGCGCCCGCGCGAGCTCGGCGAGCGTCGCCGGCGCGCGCAGCTCGATCGGCGCGGGCTCCTGCGTAGGCCCGAAGGCGTTCATGTGCAGGCCGTGCTCGCTCGGCAGCAGGCCGGTCAGCAGCGACGCGTGGCCGGGCAGCGTCCACGAATCGGTGCTGAACGCCCACTCGAGAAAGCGCGCGCGCGAGTGGCGCGCTGCGAAGCGCTCGAGCTCCGGCATCGTGTCGCGCGCGCCTCCGTACGCGCGCAGGTGATCCGCCGCGACGGTATCGAGCACGATCAGCACGATGTTCGGTGCGCCTTCCGGCGCTGCGTTCGCCGGGAGCGGCAGCAACGCCCCCGCGCGAACGCGAAAGCCTGCGAAGCCCGCGCACGCGGCGAGGCTCACGAAGCCGATCGCCAGCGCCGCAGTGCGCGCCCCGCCGAGCCTCGAGATCACGACGAGCGCGGCCAAGCCCACGCCGAAAGCGATCAACGCCGGCAGCGGCAGCGCGGGCGCAAAGCTGTCCGCGAGGCGCCGCGCAGCGAGCCTCGCGAAGGCGATCGCAAAGCCGAGCGCGAAGCCGGCGTGCAGTGCCGGCGCGCGGCTCCAGATCACCGCGGCGAACGTGATCCCTGCGGCGCTGAGCGCCGGTGCGGGCCCGCCAGCGAGAAACGCGAGACCCGCCCACGCGCCGAGCGCGGTGGGAGCGGCGAAGCGAGCGGGCAGCAAGCTCGCCGCGACCCCGAGCGCAAGCGCGACGGCCAAGCCGGCGAGCGCGGCTGCGAGCGAGTAGTCCGCGCTCGGCAGCGCATCGAGCGAGAGCCGCAGCGCAGCGGCGAACAGCAGGCCGCTCGCCCACGCCATGAGCACCGGCATCAGCGCCGCCGACGCGCGGAATCTCGATCGCACCGGCTCACCCCCCGCAGCGGCATTTTCGATCGGCCGATCGACCCGATTGCCTCATAGCGCAGTGCGCTCGTTGGGCGGTCAGCGGGGCGTACTCGCATCGCAGTGGAGCGCCGCCGACGCGACGCAAACGGAGGCCACGGCTGGCGCCCCCGGCCGGAGTCGAACCGACGACAAACGGTTTAGGAAACCGCTGCTCTATCCGTCTGAGCTACGGGGGCGCGGAGGAGAAAGCTACAGACTTTCTCGGGCTCGAATCGCCTCGCGCGTCGCCGCTCGCGAAGCGGGCCATCGTCGCCGGCACCCTTGGCGTCGCGTGCTGCGTCGCTGGTTCCGGCGGCGCGCCGCTACTTCGATTCGCGCGTCCGCTCGCTATCGCGCCAGCGGCGGCACTCCGGCCGGAAGCGGGAGCCCGCGCTGCCTGCACAGCGACTGGATCGCCTCGACGATGTCGGTGAGCTCGGTGTCGAGCACGTGCTGGCGTGCGCGAAGCGCGCCGCGACGATCGGCGTCGCGGCGCTTCTCCAAGCATGCGGCACGCGCCCAAAGCAGCCCCTGCAGCTGCGAGTCATCAGGCGTCATGAGCGCCTCCCCCAAGCCGCGACGCTATTCCCAGGCGCGTGGGGGCGATGTGCGCGCCGTCACCGGGAGGTCGGCGCACCGGCCGCCTAGCGCGCCGCCGCGGCCTCGGGCGCTGCCTTCGGGGAGCCGAGCGCCAGCGCGAACGCGACGCCGACCGCGAACGAGGTGAATGCAATTCCGAGCGCGGGCACGGGGTCTGCGAGCGGGTTCGTCTCGCGCACGCTCGCCAGCAACGTGAAGCCCATCATCGCGAGCTGTGCGGCGCAGCCGATCGCGAAGCAGAGCATGCGGCGCACGGCTGCGGAGTCGGCGAGGCCGAGCGCGTGTTGGCGGCGCAGACGCCGCCAGTACGCGAACGCCTCGGCAGCACCCCAGGCGAACGTCGCGGACATGACGAACGAGAGCATCAGCTCGACGCCGCCGATCGCGTCGATCGGGCTCTGCTCGGGCGAAGAGATCGCGAGGCTACGCGTCGCCAGCGCGACGTGGGCGGCAAGCGCGGCCGCCGCCGCAACGAGCGCTGCCGCACCCGCTCCGGAGGCCGGCCGGAAGACGCGCGCGACGAACGCGGCGAAGCAGACGGTGCCGAAGTCGAGCAGCGCGAGCGCAAGCGAGAGCAGCGGGATGTTGGCGTCGGCGACGTGCGCGCCTCCATAGCCGGAGAACGCAAGCAGCGGCACGCCGAGCGTGCTGAAGCTGAGAAACGAGAGGCCGAGCAGGAGCTCCGGCGCGCTGCGCGTGCGACGCGCGACGCGTAGCGCGCGCACACCGACCCAGGTGAGGCCGGCCAAGCGGCATACGCTGGAGATGCTGACGGCGGCTGCGAGCGCGGCGTGCTCCACGAGCGCTCCATCGGAGCTCGAGCGCCGGACTTGAGCAGGCTGCGACGCCTCGGCTCCGCCTAATGCATCGACCCGCCCGGCTCGACTCCGCTCGGCTCCGAAGACTCCGCCTCGCTCGCGCTGCGCTAGCTAGCTCTCGTCCTCGTCCGCCGTCAGCGCGGGTGGCGTTGGCAGCCCCGCGCGCTCGCAGTGCTTGCGGATCGTCGCGCGGTCCGTGCTGATCGCGAGCTCGATCTCACGAACGCGCGCATGATCGCCGGCGCGCGAAGCGACCTCGCGCAGCGTGTACCGCCGGTCGAGCAATCGCAGGTAGCGATCGAGAATCGATTGCGCGATGACGAGCGCATGCGCGCGCGGCTTGCTGAGTGGTGGAATGCCCGCCGGCAGCGGGAGACCGGTCGCGGCGCAGTGGCGCTGAATCGCTTCGATGAGATCCGCGAGCTCGCTGTCGATCGCGTGGACGCGCAGGCGCATCGCTCTGCCGCGCGTGGCGGCCATGCGCCGTTCGACGCACGCATCGCGCGCCTCGACCAACTCTTGCAAGCGCAGCTCGCCGGGTGTCACGGAGCGCTCCAAGTCGCCCCAAGTATGCAGCGTTCGGGTCGATCCGCCGCATCGAAAATCACGGAGCGCAGGAGATTTCAAGGCGGTTGGCGCTCGGAGTCGGCTCGACCGGGCTGGCCCCAGCCTGCCGGCGCCCCGGTGGCTAGTACCGGAGCACCGACTCGCAGCGCACGCCCAGCTGCTTTGCGCCGCCGAGCGCGCTCAGCTCGATCAGGAAGCTCGCGCCGACGACCTCGCCCCCGGCCATCCGCGCGAGCTTGACGGCGGCTGCCGCCGTGCCGCCGGTCGCGATCAGGTCGTCGACGACGAGCACGCGCTGGCCCTTCACCACGGCGTCAACATGCATCTCGACGCGGTCTTCGCCGTACTCGAGCGCGTAGCTCGCCGCGAACTTCTCGAACGGCAGCTTGCCTTCCTTGCGCACGAGCGCGAAGCCGGCGCCGAGCGCGAGCGCGACCGGCGCGCCGAAGATGAAGCCGCGCGACTCGACGCCGAGCACGCGCTCGACTCCCGCCGCGCGGAACGGCGCCGCGATCGCCTCGGTCGCTGCCTGCAGCGCGCGCGGCTCCAGTAACAACGGCGTGACGTCGCGGAACAGGATGCCCGGCTTCGGGAAGTCGGGGATGTCGCGCACCAGGCGTCTCAAGTCGTCGGCGTTCACGGCTCCTCGTTCGCAGCAGAGTGCTCGCTCACGGCAAGTAGCGCAGTGGATCGCGTGGCGTCTCGTCGCGACGCACCTCGAAATGAAGATGCGGATGATGGCCGCGGGCGTTCCCGCTCTTGCCTACGTCGGCGATGTGCTGCCCGCGCTCGACCCGCTCGCCCTTCACGACGTGGTTGCGCTTGTTGTGCGCATAAGCGGTCGAATAGAGCGCGTCGTGGCGGATCACGATCAAGTTCCCGTAATCGCCGAGCCAGCCTGAGAACGTCACGTCGCCGCCCGCCGCTGCCCAGATTGGCGCACCGACGTGCGCGCTGATGTCGAGGCCCTCGTGCGCACGTCCGCTGCGCCGCCCGAAGCCCGAGCTGACGACGCCGTGCACCGGCCAGCCGAGCGCGAGCCGCGCGGCATCGGCATCGAGCTCGCGCTCGAGCGGGCCCGGCGGCGCAGCGCGGCGCGCGCCGGGAATCGTCAGCCGCTGCCCGACGTCGAGCGTGCGCGGATCGCGGATGCCGTTCTCGCGCATCAGCGCGTCGACGCTGACGCCATAATGGAGCGCGATGCGGTACAGGTTCTCGCCGCGCTGCACGACGTGAATCGTGCTCGGCGGCGCCGCCGGCGAGACGCACGCGGCGAGCGCGACGCAGGCGACCAGCGCGCCGACGAGGCGTGCAAGCGCGCGCGGCGCGAGCCTCACGCCGAGTAGCCGTGCTCGCCGACGAGGTCCACGAAACGACAGCGTCCGAGCGCTTCGCTCGTGAAGCGTCCGTTCGGCCCGCGCCGGATGCGCATCAGCATCTGCGCGCCGCGCCGGCCGAACGGGCCGACCAGCCGCCCGTACGGCGCGAGCTGATCGAGCAGCGGCGCCGGGACATCCGGGCCGCCCGCCGTCACCAGGATCGCATCGAACGGCGCCGCTTGGGGCCAGCCGCGCGTGCCGTCGCCGATCTGCACCGCGACGTTGCGGACACCGAGCGCGTGCAGCGCATCCTCCGCGCGCCGGGCCAGCGCGGGAATCCGCTCGATCGAGATCACGCGCTCGGCCAGCCGCGCGAGCAGCGCGGCCTGATAACCGGAGCCGGTTCCGACCTCGAGCACGCAGTCTCGCTCGCGCAGCTCGAGCGCTTGACTCATCGCCGCGACGATGCCGGGCGCCGAAATCGTCTGCCCCTCGCCGATCGGCAGCGGCGCGTCTTCGTACGCCTGATGGCTGAGCGCGTCGGCAACGAGGCGATGACGTGGCACCTCCGCAATCGCATTCAGCACGCGCGGATCGCGGATGCCGTCGGCCGCGAGCCACTCCGCGAGCCGCTGGCGCGCGCGCGCAAAGCGAGCCTCTTCTCTCGCGCGTTCGCTCTCCACTCCGCCCCCCGGCGGCGCACTCTAAGAATTGGCGCGCTCGGGCGAAACCTCTTCGAGCTCGCGGCGGGCCGGGTCGGGCAGTGTGAGCCACACGAGCAGCGCGGCGACCGCGAGCGCCGGAAGCAGCGCCGTAATGGCCGCCGCGTGCGAGCCGAGCACGCCGTAGAGGTACGACTCGAGCCACAGGCCGCTCGCGCCGCCGAGCGTGCCCGCGACCATGCGGAGAGACGAAGCCGTGCTGCGGTACGAGGTCGGAAACAGCTCGCTCCCGAGCGCGCGCACCAGCACGGTGACGCCTTGAAGCGCAAACACCTGAGCGATCCAGAGCGGCGCGATCCAGAAGCCGCGTGTGTCGTAGAAGCCGGCGTAAGCGGAGCCCATGACCAGCAGCAGCATGATCAGAACGGGCTTGCGCCCGACGCGATCGCTCCACATGCCGGCCGCTTGATTTCCCGCGATCGCCAGCACCCCGCCGAGGAGATAGAGAGCGGTCACCTGGCCGGCCGTGTAGCCGTGCACTTCCTGCAGCGTCTTCGCCATCAGGTAGACGGCGCCGCCCACCGCGAAATCGAGCAAGAACGCAACCGAGAGCAGCGCGACGAGCCGGTGTGGATACGCGGTCGCCAGCGAGCGCAGCGGGGTCCACCACGGCGCGCGCTCGCGGCGCGTCGCCTCGAAGCGCGCGGTCTCCGGGAGGCTTCGGCGCAGCCACGCGAGAAAGAGGAACGGGAACGCGCCCAGCGCATACAGCGCGCGCCAGCCATACGGGATCGTCTCGACCAGCGAGAGCGCGATCGCCGCGCCGCCATGGCCGCACGCGCCGAGCGCACCGAGCAGGCCCAAGCCGAAGCCGCGATCCTTCGCGGCGAGCTCCTCGGTCACGACGACGATCGCGATCGCGGTCTCTGCATACAGGAAGCCGCGGCCGATCAGCTGGAAGATTGTGAACTCGATCGGGGTTCGCGCGAACGCGGTGAGGAACGTGGTCACCGAATATCCGACCACCGTGAAGAGCAGCAGCCGGCGGCGGCCGAGCCGGTCTGCCATCACGCCCGCGGCGAGCGAGAGCAGCGCTCCCATCCGGATGATGCCCGCGAGCACGCCGATCTCCTGCTCGCCGACGCCGAGCCCGCGTTGGATCTGGAGCAGCAGCATCGAGAGCAGCCCGATGTCGTAGTGGTCGGCGAACTCCGCGGCGCCGAGCAGCCCGAGCACCTTCCACTGCCGCGCGGGCAGCTGCGGCATGCGCGCAGGCCAGGGGACGATGCGAGTCCAGCGCGGCGCGCGCTGCGGCGCGTCGTGCGGCTGCTGGTCGTTCAAGCGCGGGCTCCCCGAGTGCGCGGCGGGGCAAGGTATCGGCGCGAGCGCGAAAGAGCCGCAAGCGTTCGTGCGCGCGGAGATACGATGCGCGCATGCGCTCTTCGGTCCGCGCCGGGCTCGCTCTGCTCTTCGCGCCGCTGCTCGCGCGCGCCGAGCTCGCGGGCCGCATCGTCGACGGCGCCAGCGGCGCGCCGATCGTCGGCGCGCGCATCACCGCAGAGCGCGGCGATCCGGCGTATCGCGTGACGGTGTTCAGCGCGCAGGACGGTGCGTTCTCGCTGCCGACACCGAGCGGTGACGCCGCCTGGCGCGTGCGCGCGCGCCGCATCGGCTGGGAAGATGTGCGCCTCGACGAGGCCGGCGGCGGCGAGCCGCTCGTGCTGCGGGCGCGGCGTCACGACGATCCCGCGGAGGTCGCGGCGCAGCTGCCTGCGCATCATTGGTACGCGCTGGTGATGGCGCCGCTGGCGGCCGACGAGCAGCACATCCTGAAGCGCGAGTGCACGTACTGTCACCAACAAGGCGCGCCCTGGACGCGGCGCGTCCGCAGCGACGAGGACTGGCAGAAGATCCTCGCGCTGATGGGCCGGCGCGGCGCGATGCTGCCGGCCGCCGTGCGCGACCGCGTGCCGGAGCTGTTCAACAGCGCGTACGACCTGACAACTGCGGTGCCGAAGCTGACGCGCGGCTGGCAGAACGCCGACGCGTTCGCGCCGCCGCCGAGCGCAGATGTACGGCGCGCGGTGATCGAGGAGTGGGATCTCGGCGGGCGCGCGTCGATGCAGCACGACGTGATCGTGCATCCCGACGGCCGGCTCTACTCCGTCGACGGCGCGCAGGATTCGCTGTTCCGTCTCGATCCGCGCGTGCCCGATGGGCGGCGCGCGAGCTGGAAGATCGAGGTGCCCGGCGTAGAGCTGGGCGGGATTTTTGGCGGCGAGGATCAGCCGCAGTCGCAGGCTTCGAGCGCGCACGTCGGGCCGCACTCGCTGCAGGTGGCGCCCGACGGAGCGGTCTGGATCACGCTCGCGATCGGCAATCGCCTCGCGCGCTTCGACCCAACCACCGAGCTGTTCCAGATCCACGAGGTTGCGGACGGCTTCTACCCGCACACGCTGCGCTTCGATCGCCAGGGACGCATCTGGTACACGATGAGCGCCTCGAACCACGTCGGACGCTTCGACCCCGCGACCGGCAAGCAGACGCACGTGCGGCTGCCCGCACGCACGCTGAAGCAAGAGCTCGCGCTGCGCTTGATGCCGCTGATGTTCTGGCTCGACGACAACTTCGAAAGCATCGATCTGCGCGCGGACGCCGCCGCGTCGGGCGACGGCTTCAACATGCCGGTGCCGTACGGCATCGACATCGCGCCGGACGGAGGCGTCTGGTTCAGCCAGCTGAACGAGAACCGCATCGGCCGCATCGACCCGGACACGCTCGCGGTGCGCGTGATCGAGACGCCCTTCCCCGCGCCGCGCCGGCTGCGCTTCGACGCGCGCGGGCGGCTTTGGATCCCGAGCTTCACGACCGGCAAGATCGCGTCGTTCGATCCGCAGAGCGGCGCGTTCGAGGAGATCTCGCTGCCGACCGAGCCGCTCGCGGGCGAGACGCCCTACGCGCTCGCGATCCACCCGCGCACCCAACAAGTCTGGGTGTGCGGCACCAACAGCGACACGCTGATCCGTTACGACCCCGAGGCGCGACACTTCTCGGTGTACCCGCTGCCGACGCGCGTCACTTACACGCGCGAGCTCGACTTCGACGCCGAGGGCCGCGTCTGGACGAGCGACTCGAACTCGCCGGCGTGGCAGATCGAGCGCGGCCAGCCGATCGTGATCCGTTTGGATCCGGATCCGGGCGCGCGCGGCGGGGTCGCGGCGAAGTGAAGCCAGCGCGCGGGAGTTGTTGGGCAGCGCCAATCGCCGGCGGCGCGCTCGGGCTCGCGTTCGGCTTCGCATTCGGCTGCGGCGATGCGGCGACCGCGCGCGCTCCGGATGCGCCGGCCGCCGGCTGGAGCCATTGGGGCGGCGACGCCGGCGGCACGCGCTACTCGCCGCTCGACGAGATCACGCCGGCGAACGTCAGCGCGCTCGAGGTGGCGTGGACGTTCCGCACCGGCGATTGGGATCCGAGCGGAGCGGTGGCGACCTCGTTCCAGGCGACGCCGGTGCTGCGCGATGACACGCTCTACTTCTGCTCGCCGTTCAACCGCGTGTTCGCGCTCGACGCCGAGAGCGGCCGGCTGCGCTGGAGCTTCGATCCGCAGATCGAGCGCGGCGAGCACGGGCACGTCTGCCGCGGCGTTTCGCTCTGGGAGGACGCGCAGGCCGTGCGCGGCGCGAGCTGCCGGGTGCGCGTCTTCACGGCGACCCAGGACGCGCGGCTGATCGCGCTGGATGCCGAAAACGGGAGGCGGTGTGCGGACTTCGGGGCGAACGGCGAAGTCGACCTCGAAGCCGGGCTCGGCGTCGTGGAGCGCGGCGAAGTGCGTGCGACCTCGCCGCCGACACTGATTGGTGACGTCGTCGCGACCGGCGCGGCGGTCTCCGACAACAAGCGGATCGACATGCCGGGTGGCGTCGTGCGCGGCTTCGACGCGCGCAGCGGGGCGCTGCGCTGGGCGTTCGATCCGGCGCCGCCGCGCGCCGCAGCGGCAGGTGCTGCCCCGCTCGCGCCCGCGACGGATGGCTCCGCGCGCTTCCAGCGCGGGACGCCGAATGCCTGGGGCGTCTTCTCCGCCGACCCGGCGCGCGACTTGTTATTCGTGCCGACCGGCAACCCGAGCAACGATTTCTATCGCGGCTCGGAGCGCGGCGAGATCGATCATTACGGCAGCTCTGTGGTTGCGCTGCGCGGCGCGACGGGCGAAATCGCGTGGCGCTTCCAGACCGTCCACCACGATCTGTGGGACTACGACGTCGGCGCGCAGCCGAGCCTGTTCGAGCTGGAAATGGAAGGCGAGCGCGTGCCGGCGCTCGCGCTCGCGACGAAGCTGGGGCACGTGTTCCTCTTGCACCGCGAGAGCGGCGCGCCGCTCTTCCCGGTCGAGGAGCGCCCGGTGGCGCAGACCGACGCGCTGGGCGAAGTCAGCGCGCCGACTCAGCCGTTCCCGAGCTTTCCGCCGCCGCTTCACCCGCACGGCGTCCGCGACGAGGATCTGTTCGGCCTAACAGCCTGGGATCGCGGCAAGTGCCGCGAGCAGCTGGCCGGGCTGCGCAACGAGGGCGCCTTCACGCCTCCGAGCGTCGCGGGCTCCGTGCAGTTCCCCGGCGTCGCCGGCGGGGTGAACTGGGGCGGTGCGGCGTTCGACGCGCAGCGCGGGCTGCTCGTGCTCGCGCAGGCGCGCCTCGCGATGGTGGAGCGGCTCGTGCCGCGCGCGCAGGCGAGCGGCTTCGGGCCGCGCACGCGGGACGCGTGGCTGGTGCCGATGGACGGCGCGCCGTTCGCGCTCGAGCAGCGCGTGTTCATCTCGCCGCTCGGCGTTCCCTGCACGAAGCCGCCGTGGTTCGAGCTGATCGCGATCGACCTCGCGCGCCGCGAGATCGCCTGGCGCGTGCCGCTCGGCACGACGCGCGGCAGCGCGCCGTGGCCGTTCTGGCTGCCATGGGCGCCGCCGGGAATGGGCGGCCCGCTCGCGACGCGCAGTGGGCTCGTGTTCATCGGCGCCGCGATGGACGGCTACCTGCGCGCGTTCGACGCGGCGAGCGGCGCCGAGCTGTGGCGCGATCACCTGCCCGCCGGCGCGCACGCGAATCCGATGACCTACCGCGTGCGCGCCGGCGCGCGCCAATTCGTCGTGATCGCCGCCGGCGGGCACACCAGCATCCCCAGCGAGCGCGGCGACTACCTGATCGCCTACGCGCTGCCGGAATGAGGCTGGGACGCAAGTCACCAAGCGGGGACGTTCTTGCCGCGGTGACTTGCCGCGGCAACGGGCGCACGGAATGGCGGCTGGCCCACGTCTGTCCCCGACGTCACCGGCAAGTATGAACGTCCCCGTCTGGTGACTTACGCTGCGCGGCGATGGAAATCCCGAACCTGCTCGACGCCGCGAACTTCGCGGCCGGTCCGCCTTACGAGGTGTTCCGCACGCTGCGGCGCGAGGCGCCCGTCTACTGGCACGCGCATTCGACGGCAGGCGGCTTCTGGGCGATCACGAAGCACGCCGACGTGATGGCGGTCTCGCGCGATTCGGCGCTCTTCTCCTCCGCGCGAAAGGGCTACATGCCGACGCCCGAGGCCGATCCGGTCGGCGTCGAGCAATCGCGGCTGATGCTGCTCGGCATGGATCCGCCGGCGCACACGCGGCTGCGCGGGCTCGTAAACAAAGGCTTCACGCCGCGCCGGGTCGCCGCGCTCGAGCCGCGCATCCGCGAGCTGTGCAGGCAGATCGTCGATGCGGTGCTGCCGCGCGGCGAGTGCGACCTCGTCACCGACGTCGCCGGCGAGCTGCCCTCCTACCTGATCGCCGAGCTCGTCGGCATCCCGCTCGATGACGGCCGCAAGCTCTACGAGCTGACCGAGGTGATGCACAGCGCCGACAACGCGCCCGAATCGGCAAAGGCGGTCGCCGAGATGTTCGCCTACTCGGCCGGCGTGCGGGCCGCGAAGCGCGCGAAGCCCGGCAACGACCTCGCCTCGGTGCTGCTCGGCGCCGAGCTCGATGGCTCGCGTCTCAGCGATCTCGAGTTCGACCTGTTCTTCTTGTTATTGATCAACGCCGGTGGAGACACGACGCGCAACCTGGTCGCCGCGGGCACGCAGGCGCTGATGGATCACCCCGAGCAGCTCGCCGCGCTACGCAAGGATCGCTCGCTGCTCGAGAACGCGATCGAGGAGATGCTGCGCTTCACGACGCCGGTCGTGCAGTTCCAGCGCACCGCGACGCGCGACACGGAGCTGCGCGGCGTGAAGATCCGCGAGGGAGAGTCGGTCGTGATCTTCTATCCGTCCGCGAACCGCGACGAAGAGGTGTTCGCGAAGCCCGACGCGTTCGACATCCGCCGCGATCCGAACCCGCACGTCGCATTCGGCGGCGGCGGCTCGCACTTCTGTCTCGGCGCGAGCCTCGCGCGGCTCGAGATCCGCTGCATGTTCGACGAGCTGCTGGATCGCGTGCACGACCTCGCGCCGAACGGCCCGGTGGAGCGCCTCCACTCGTGGTTCATCAACGGCCCGCGCCGGATGCCCGTGCGCTTCCGCGCGGCGCGCGTGTGAACGAGGCGGACCGGGATCGCGCGCTCGCGAATGGGTGGGTCGCCGCCCTCTGCATCGCGGGGCTCGTCGCGAGCCTCTACGTGCCCGCTTACTACGCGGGCTTCGTCTACGACGATTGGCTTCACGTCGTCGACGAGCCGGTGCCCGAGAACGCCGGGCAGCTCGTGCAGATTTTCCTCGAGCCGATGTCGCCGCTCGTGCCGTACTACCGGCCGATTCCGCGGCTGCTGAACGTCGCGCAGAAGGCGATCCACGGCGCGAATCCGCTGCCGTTCCATGCGCTCAACCTCGCGCTCGGCATCGCGTGTGCGCTCGCGCTGCGGAGTCTGCTCGTCTCGCGCGCGATCGGCGCGAGCCCGGTCTGGGCGGCCCGGGCCGCGATGGTGTTCGCGGTTCACCCGATCGCCGCAGACTGCATCTACCCGATCGCGTCGGGCCGCGAGACGCTGCTGCCGACGCTGTTCACGTGGCTCGCGATCGCGGCGTACCTCCAGGCGACCGTGCGCGGTCGCACTGCGGCGCTGCTCTGCTTCGCGCTCGGATTGCTGTCCAAGGAGCAGGCGGTCGTCACGCCGGTTCTTCTCGGTCTCGCCGACGCGCTTCGCATCGCTCCTGATCCGCCGCGCAGTGCGGGCGGATGGCTGACGCGTTACGCGCCCTTCGCGCTCGTGATCGCCGGCTACGCGGCGCTGCGACACGTCGCGGTCCCGGATGCGCTGAGCCCTGGCGTCGCGCTGCTGACGGCGCCGGCGGGTCCGGTGCTCTCGCTTCTCTACGACCTCCAGACGACGTTCGCGCCTTTCGCGCACGTCGTGTACGAGCCCAGGCTGGAGGTGTGGTGGTCGTGGCCGCGAGTGGGCGTCGCGTGCGTCGTGGCGAGCGCCCTCGCGTGGGCCGCGCTGCGCACGGACCTGCGTCGGGCGGCTTGGTGTCTCGCGCTCGTCGTCCTTTCGCTTGCACCGACCGCGAACGTGCTCGTGCAGGAGACGCGCTTCGCAGAGCGCTGGGGCTTCGCGGCGCTCGCGGGGTGGGTTGGCATTGCGGTGCTGGCGCTGACGCGCGCCCAGCCGCTACGCGGCGCGCGCGCGGCGGTCCTGAACGCGATTGCACTCAGCCTCGCGGTCCTCTCGCTCGTTCGCGCTCCCGAATACCTGAGCGAAGACGCGTTCCTCGCGCGCTGGCGCGAGAGCGATCCCACCGCCGCGCAGGCATGGATCAGCACCGGCGAGGCCGCCGAGCGCCGAGGCGACTACGACGCCGCGGTCCGCGCCTACCGCCGCGTGCTCGCGCTGAACCCGGACGTCGCGCTCGCGCACGCTTCGCTCGCGATCGCGCTGGCCGAGCAGGGAAGGCTCGCGGACGCGCAGCGGCATGCCGAGCGCGCACTCGCGCTCGATCCGGGCGATGCCGAGAGCTGGAGCAACCTCGGCGGCATCCGCGCGCGGCGCGGAGATCTCGCCGGCGCGGTCGCGCACTATCAGCGCGCGCTCGCGCTGCGGCCCCGCCTCGCGAGCGCGCATAACAACCTCGCGCTCGCGCTGCGCGCGCGCGGCGACACGGCCGGCGCGCGCGCGCATCTCGAAGCTGCGCTGGATGCGCAGCCGCAGTTCGCCGAGGCGCACGCGAACCTCGGCGATCTGCTCGCCGCGCAAGGCGACCGCGCGGCTGCTGAGCGCCACCTCGCACGCGCGCTCGAGCTCGACCCCGAGCTCGGCGCCGCGCGAGATGCCCTCGACCGCGTTCGCGCTCCCCGACGCCTCCCCGCCGGCGCGCCGTAAGTCACCAAACCGGGGACGTTCATACCTGGCGGTGACTTACGTGCCAGACTTGGCGGCTCGACACGCTGAGGACTGTCCCCCAAGTCACCGACAAGTATGAACGTCCCGGCTGGTGACTTACGGGGCGGGGGGCAGCGGTCAGAACATGATCACGCTGCGGGCGACCTCGCCGCGCTTTAAGTCCTCGAAAGCGTCGTTTACCTGCTCGAGCTGGATGCGCTTGCTGATCAGGTCGTCGAGGTTGAGGCGGCCCTGCTTGTAGAGCTCGACGAAGCGCGGCATGTCCACGCGGAACGCGTTGCTGCCCATGTTCGAGCCCTGGATGCGCTTCTCGAACAGGAAATCGACGCCGTGCAGCTCGATCTTCGTGCCGACCGGGATCATGCCGATCACGGTCGCGGTGCCGCCGTTGCGCAGCATCTCGAACGCCTGCTCCGCGGTCTTCTTCAGCCCGATCGCCTCGAACGAGTACTCGACGCCGCCGTTCGTCAGCTGCTTCACCTGCTCGACCGGGTCGGCCAGCTTCGCGTTCACGCCGTCGGTCGCGCCCATGCGCTTCGCGAGCTCGAGCTTCGAAGGCACCATGTCGACCGCGATGATGCGCGAGGCGCCGGCGATGCGGGCGCCCTGAATCGCCGCGAGGCCGACGCCGCCGCAGCCGATCACGGCGACCGTCGAGCCCGCCGGGATGCGCGCGGTGTTCATCACCGCGCCCGCGCCCGTCATCACGCCACAGCCTATTAGGGCGGCGCGATCGAGCGGCATCTCGTTGTCGATCTTCACGATCGCGTTCTCGTGCACCAGCATCTGCTCGGCGTACGAGGAGAGATCGAGGAACTGCCAGACCGGCGCCCCGCCTTTCGAGAGCCGCGGCTTCGCGGTCGGCTGACGGCGCGTGTCCTCCTTCGTGCACAGCACCGGCCGGCCCTTCGTGCAGTAATCACAGTGGCCGCAGACCACCGAGAGGCAGGTGATCACGTGATCGCCCGGCTTCACGTAGCGCACTTCGGAGCCGACCTTCTCGACGACGCCCGCCGACTCGTGCCCGAGCACTGCCGGCATCGGGTACTGGTACGAGCCGTTCTGGAAGTGCAGATCGCTGTGGCAGACACCTGCGGCGACGGTGCGGATCAGCACCTCGTGCGGCGCCGGGTTGTCGATCGCGACGTCTTCGATCGAGAGAGGCTTGTTGATCTCGCGCAGAACGGCGGCCTTCATCGCGGTCTCCTCGTTGGTTGAGGAGACAACTCTATCGCGCTGCGCGTGAGCGCGGCGAACGGAGAACGGGTGCGCTTCTCCGTCGCCGCGCCGTGACCTCGCCTCCACGAGCGCTCTCCCGGCGCCGCGCGGCGCGAGGCCACAGTGCGACTGCCGTCACGCTTGGATCACTGCTGGTTCGGCGGAATCGCGAGCCCGGTCAGCGTCAGCTCCGTGCGGAAGGCGCCGACGACACGCGCGCTGCCGGTCAGCAGGTTGATCGAGTAGAGCCGCGTGCGATCGGTCGTGATGGTCGCGAAGGCGCGCGCGCCTACGGTCGTGCCGTCGCCCATCACGCTGTAGATGTCGAAGCCGATCTCGGGCGAGACGTCGATGCCGAGCTTGCCGGTCGCGTTCAGCGAGCCCGCGTTCGGCGGCGCCTGGATCGAGATCTGGTCGAGCGCGGCGTCGAGATCGAAGAGCGTCGTCGCGGTGTTCGGGTCAGAGTCATTATTGGTGTAAGCCGCCGCGGTGATGCCGCTCGCGACGACTCCGGCGGTGTTCAACGAGGGATCTTCGGTGGTGGCGCCGGTATCGACGTTGATGCGCAGGTTCTGGCCGCTGTCGCTGACGACGCGCATGCGGTCGACGGTCGGGTTGAAGTCGACGCCGAACGAGCTGCCGACCAGCGCGAGCGGGACTCCGTTCGAGGTGAGCTGGCTGCGCAGCGTCGCGGCGCCCGTCGTCACGTCGATCTCGTAGACGCCCGACTGGTCGCCGAGGCCCCAGAGCCCGCCGGTCGCGGGGCGAAAGTCGATTCCGACGAGGCGCGTGTCGCCGGAGAGGCGAATTTCGCCGATCTCGCGGGCGCGGCCGGGGCGCGACTCCCGAAACAGAACCAAGCGCTGGTCCGAGGTCAGCCCGTACATGCTGAGGCCCTTGCCATCAGCGAGGGCGGGCGATGCGCCCACAAGAAGCGTGGTTGCTTGTGCTGCGAGCAGTGCGGCGATCGTGATCGCTTTCATGACGTCCTCCGTTGGTGTTGGCGTGGCGCGCGCATGCGCGCTGCCTCGGAGTACGGAGCGGCGGTGGAATCGGACGGCGCAGCTTTTTCGCGCGCGCGATCGGTCCGAATCGCGTTCAGCGCCGTAATCGCTCGGGTCGATCGCGCGGTTGGCCCTTTGGGGTCTGACCCCAAAGGGCCAACCGATTACCGGCGTGTGAGCCGCATCGGCAGGTGCTTCAGGCCCAGCAGCCGGTTCTCGCGCGTCCACGTCACCGGCCCGCTGATCTCGAAGCGTGCGAAGCGCGCGAACAGCTCTTCGAACATCACCCACATTTCGAGCCGCGCGAGGTTCGCGCCAATGCAGTAATGGACGCCTTGGCCGAAGCCGAGATGCGGGTTCGGCGCGCGCGCGACGTCGAACACGAACGGCTCGGCGAACACCTGCTCGTCGCGGTTCGCGCTCATCTCGTAGAACACGACCTTCTCGCCCGCGCGGATGTTCTCGCCGTGCAGCTCGAGATCGCAGGTTGCCGTGCGGCGCTTGTAAACGGAGGGCGTGCTCCAGCGCACCATCTCTTCGATCGCGCTGCCGAGCAGCTCCGGCTGCGCTCGCAGCCGCGCGAGCTGCGCAGGATTCTCGACCAGCGCCTTCATTCCGCCCGCGATCGCCTTGCGCGTCGTCTCGCTCCCTGCGGTGAAGAGCAGCGTGAAGAAGAACGTCAGCTCGACGTCCGTCAGCCGCGGTTCCGCTTCCTCGGGCATCTCCGCATCGAGCAGGATCGAGAGCAAGTCATCGCCCCGTTTTTCGCGCCGCTCGGCGATCAACCGCACGCCGTACTGCGAGAGCTTGCTGCCGTACTCTCGATTCATCATCAGCCCTGCGTCGGACTCGAGCCCGCGGTCCATCCAGTCGCATAACAAGTCGCGATCGCCTTGCGGGATGCCGAGCAGCTGGCAGATCGCCTGCAGCGGCAGCTGGCGCGCGATGTCGACGACGAAGTCGCATGCGCCGCTCGGCGGCAGCGCGCCCAGGATCGCGCGCGTCCGCCGACGGAGATCCGCCTCGAGCCCGCCGATCACGCGCGGCGTGAAGCCCTTGCTGACGAGGTTGCGGATACGCCGGTGGCGCGGGTCGTCCATCATGTTGAGGAACGAGCCCGAGCCGGGCTGGTCGGCGATCATCGTGCCGCCGGGCGGGCCGCCCGGCGCGCGGTCCGACGAGAATCGCTGCGGATCCAGCTGGATCGCGAGCACGTCCGCGTGGCGCGAGACCACCCAGAAGCCGACGCCGCCCGGCGTGTGGCGTGTCGGCGCATGCCAGTAAGCCGGTGCCTCGCGTCGCAGCGCCGTGAAGACCGCGTGCGGGAATCCATCGCGGTACGTGTCGAGATCCGTCAGATCGAAGCGAGGGATTGCCACGCGTCCTCACGATTCGTTGGGCGGGGTGAGCACCGCAGTAATTGCGCCGTCGACGGGCAGCGTCGCGCCGCTCACGTAGCTCGCGTCGTCCGACGCGAGGAACAGCGCTGCGGCTGCGATCTCCTCGGGCTTGCCGAGCCGCCGCAGCGGCACATGGCTGCCGTGATTCGCGCCGCCGCCCGGCAGCGTCTTCAGATATTCGGCGAACACCGGCGTGAGGATCGGCCCTGGCGCAATCGCGTTGACGCGAATCCCGAGCGGGCCGTACTCGAGCGCGAGGTTGCGCGTCAGCGAGATCACCGCGGCCTTCGCGGCGGCGTAAGCGTGCAGGCCCTCGGACGCAAGCAGCGCACCGCCGGAGGAAAGGTTGACGATTGCGCCGCGCCGCCGCGGCTTCATCGCGCGCAGCGCGGCCTGACAACCGAACCAGGTCGTATCGAAGTTCTTCGCGAGCTCTGCGCGGTACTGCGCCTCGCCGATCTCCGCGAAAGGCGTAGGCAGCGCGCCGCCGGCGTTGTTCACCCAGATGTCGAGCGCGCCGAGCCGCGAGAGCGCGAGCTCCGCGGCGCCGTCGGCGATCGCGGCGTGGCTGATGTCGCCGCGCTGCAGCTCGATGCGCGCGCCAGCGCCGCGCAGCTCCCGCGCGAGCGCCGCGAGGCCCGGCTCGGAGAGATCGTTCGCGACGACCGCTGCGCCTTCGCTCGCGAAGCGCAGCGCGATCGCGCGCCCGATGCCGGAGGCTGCGCCCGTCACGACGGCCACCTTCCCTTCGATCCGGCCGGTCATGTCCGATCTCCGTTCGCTTCGGGGCAAGCAGCGCGATACCACAACCCGCGGCATCGCGGAGGCGCTCGCGTGATCGAGAACGACGACCCCTGGCAGCCTGGCCCACGCCCCGCGTGGGTGCGCTCGCTGCACGCAGCGGTGCGCCCGGAGTGGATTCGGCTCGATCCGGAGGAGCTGCTCGAGCAAGCGCGCCGCAGCACCGGGCTGGACGATTTCGGCGGCGACGAATTCCTGACGCCGTATCGCATCTTTCTGCGCGCGTGCGAGAGCGAGGCCCG